>Ga0247807_10000019_pt1 | contig 356984 bp, 333 predicted proteins | sample UWRJL074202C1_FD_179931 | JGI IMG/M metagenome (GOLD analysis project Ga0247807, IMG submission 179931) | Plant litter microbial communities from Arlington Agricultural Research Station in Wisconsin, United States - UWRJ-L074-202C-1 | ecosystem: Environmental > Terrestrial > Plant litter >...
TATGATCTAATATATTAAAAATATGTTAATTTTAAGATAAGACAAAAGTAATTTATTCCTAGACCATAATCGTATTTCAGTCTATAATATTATTGTCAAATATTAATGTTACAATCGAATTTATATTCATTACTCAAAGTACCGGGACGAATTTACTATAAATATCCGATCAGTTCCGTTTTTTAGTCCAATCTTTTTCCCCCAATGCTACTCCCAATCCCTTCAATAAGGATATCTATCATCTCATCAAAATATTCATTTGTCTGTAGCTCCGCCAGATCCTTTGTCAGGGGAAAATGCAAGCCACGAAAAAAGGTCACAATGATAAACGACATTTTATTCATACGCTCTACGGTCATTTCTTTAAACTCACCAGACTGACTGCCGCCCAGAAGAATCTCTCTGATCATGTCTATCTGAATTTGCTCGTACTGCGTTTTGATACAGATCAGCATTCTCATGCTTTCCACCATATCATCAAATAATACCTCTCGAAAGCTATTAAAACCAATTATAGAAGTGATCTGACTTTTTAGAAAAGCCTTAAGTTTATCTTTTGCAGTTAATGAAGAGTTTACCGCTTCGCGGATCCGTTTCACTACATTCTTCATTTCATCTTCAACAACAGCTTCGAAGATTTCGTTTTTACTAGGAAAATAATAATATAATGTACTCTTACCTTTACCGGCGGCCGTAGCAATCTCTTCCATGGTTGTTTTTTTCAATCCATGTTTTCCGAAAAGCTTCTTCGCCCCTGACAATATCTCTCCAATTACAATTTCATCTTTTTCCATTCAACATACAAATAAGCAGACCAGAATCCAAATCCGGTCCAAAAGTATCACAAATAATTTGAATACTATAATTCGACCGAATTTTCGACAATCAAATGATATTCACGTTAAAATAATGTGAAGCAGATGTAAAAAAGCAATTTCAGTAAAAAATAAGGGTAAGAGTACATGCCTGATATTTATTTGGCTGCTTTCAATCTCTGGTCTTCTCTGTCATACAGATCAATCAGCTTTGATTGTAAACGAATAACTGAAAGCTCCAGTGTTTCTACTTTAGCCCTTAAAACTTCAAGCTCTTCAGCCTGTTCCGTCTTTTCATCTTCTCCAACGTTCAGTAGTTGTCTGATATTAAGTCCATGCACTTCAGCAATCTGATTCAGTCTGCTAAAATTGGGGTCTGTAATTCCAGTTTCTAATTTCGAATAAGCGGGAATGGATACCTCTAAAAGATCAGCCATAGTTTTCTGGTTAACCCCTTTTTTCTGACGAAGGATTTTGAATTTCTGTCCTAATGTTTTCATTTTATAATATTTTATTGGTGTGGATTTGTTTGAAATAAAATTAAGAATTATTTAACAATAGTTTTATATTATTATTTCATAAAATGTTAAATAATGTTATTTCTTTATCAATCCTGATTGAATATTATTAATTAATTACTTTATAAGCCTTTTTAAGTGCCTTAAAAGCATATTAAAGCGCTAAAATCCATCACATGTTAATGGCCTAAAAAAAATAAATAATTAAGGAAACTACTAAATTTTGACAAAACGTAACTTATTTTAGCCTAAAAATAGTCGGAAACACTGCTTAAACAGGGCTGGAGAAGCCTGAGAATTCGCGATGAACGTCAGATTTTTGAGATCTTCATCTAAAAATTTAAAGATTCTAATGAATATTTTATTAAAAGGACAGCCTGAATTTAACACCGCTGTTCATCAGGTTAAGGTCTTCGGATGATAATTTACCCACGGGAATTTTGATGAATGGCTCTACCATAATATGATACTGTTTAAAGATACGCTGATCTCTTCCCACAGATAAATTGAAAAACCCAATATAACTGTTACCCTTCATCGGTGCCTCAACCGCGGGCTCTGCAATAGCCTCACTTTTCACTGCCTGATAAGTCTCAGAAAATCCCGTAGACGGATCAGTATCCATTCTGTAAAAAGAAGAGGTCGTTTCATAAGTATTGCTCCGCTTGTCTCTAAGAATATTAAAATAAGAAATACCTACACTTGTATAAAAATTCCTGCTTACATTATATACTATACCAATCGGAATATCTATCGCACTGATATTGGCGTCGACCGATACCAGCGTTCTGGAAGACTGACTTGCAAATGACACGTGATTGTTTGGAGCTGCCTGACTATTCAGCGACTGCTGTGACAGCACTGCTCCGCTTTCTAATTTCACCATTGAAATACCCGAACTGATCGAGAAACTTTTAGACAAGCGGTATGCTGTCGTAATGCCTGCACCTACATTGACATTTGACTTCATCACAGTCGGCATGACCTCGAGACCAAAATTCCATTTGTCTGTTTTCACCTTTTTCTTTACATCTGCCTTTCTGCCTGATTTAGCTTCCGATAATAAAAAGTCCATTGTACTTTGCTCCTGCTTTGGAGGTACTGTATTTGCTTCTGCAGCCGCGACATTTGCGGAGGCTTTCATTATTTCTTCATTTTGTATAGCGTTACTTGTATGGGCTGAAGTCGCCGCAATCACATCAATAGTTTTAACTCCCGATTGTACGGGTATAGCTGCCTGTTCAGCAAACATCTGTTCTTTTTGCCCTGTCCGATTTTGTACAGTACCTTCAGAAATACTTATTTTTTTGGAAATACCAGTAACAGCCGGATTAATTTCTGCTACAGCAGCAGACTTCTCCTCAGCCACAGCCCCGGACGCATTCAGGGGAGCAGGCAACATCTTGTCTTCAGCTTTATTTACAGCATTTTTTTTCAAACCGGCAGTTTCTCCGGATTGGTTATCTTTAAAAAATTCATTCACTGCAAAAGGTAATGCCCCAGCAATCATCAACAACACTGCTGCAATTTTTAACCATTGAGGAAACAGCACGCGCTTTTTGCTTTTCGTTTTTGAAAAGGCTTCCCATTCCCCAGGAACATATGCCTCTTCATAATCTTCGAAAAGATCTTTAATTTCTTTGATTAATTCTTTTTTAGCTGGTTCCATCAATTGATTTCAATACTGTTTTTATAGAGTTCCCTAAGCTTATGTTTTGCCCTTGTGAGGTATGTTCTGCTGGAGCTGACCGGGATATGGATCAGTGAGGCAATCTCATCATGGCTGTATCCTTCAATTTCATATAAATTGAAGACAGTTCTGTGCAAATCCGGCAGTTCATGTAAAAGTTTCATAATATCCTCAGCATATAATTTATCTTCTGCCTCCACATAACTGACAGGCCCTTCTTCATATTCTTCCACCAATACCAGTGTAGATTTTTGCGCCCTGATCCTGTCTAATGAAGTACGCACAGTGATGGTAGCGAGCCAGGATTTAAACGTTTTCTCAAAAGTGACCAGATCATGATCGTGACGAAAATCATACATTGTCTTAAAAGCCTTCATAAAACTATCGTTGACCACTTCCCTTGAAATATTCCTGTCTTTGATATATCGCGTAGCCACCCCCATCAGGTAACCCCAATAGTGTTTATATATACCTTCTTGTATACGTTCATCACGCGCATCAAGTCCCGTAATGATCTCCTGGAATAGTATACTTTTATTACCCACGCTTCTCTGAGCCTAACTGATCAATCAATGTATGTTTTTATGTTGTTCGTAAAACGCAGACGTGTTTTTTCCATTCAGGAATATCCTGATAAAGAGATAAACGCATCTCATTTGTAAAACGCTACAGCCCCTTTCAAAATAATTTGATAAAACTCATTTGAAAGAATGATTGACAAAATTAATAAAAACGAGTGTAGCGTTCTGCATTTCCGTTGCGTTTTACAGTTATTAAAACAATTTATAATTATTATTTAAAACTAAAAGAATGAAAACTAATCCTACTATTTTTTCAAAACTGGCGAGAAGAACGACACTGGCAGCTGCAGTGTTTGGTATAGCTGTTGCATTTACTGCCTGTAAAAATGAAGTAATAGAACCCGAGGCAATTGGCATGCTTGCGGTGACAAATGCATCTCCATCGTCGGTCGATTTTCTTATTGATAGTAAACAAGTGAACAATGGTGCACTGACTTTCGGTTCAAAAACAATTTATTTCCGTACTTATCCAGGTTCGAGAACGGGTGAAGTAAGATTTGCAGGAACAACCGCAGACGCATACAGTAAGAAATTCGAAATCACCGAAGGTTACTACCACTCTTTGTATGTCATTAGTCAAAAAAATGCAACAACACAGAAAGATACACTTTCGTACGTATTCCTGAGAGATGAATTCACACAAACAGAAACTGGAAAAGCAAAAATAAGATTTATGAATTTATCTTCAGACTCTCCGGCATTAAACCTTGTGTTTGAAACAGATACAACAACCTTTAACAATATTGCTTTTAAAGGACGTACAGCATTCAAAAGTGTACCGGCTAAAAAGTATACGCTTACACTTAAAAACAGCGTAACTGGCACGGCTGTTGCTACGCTAGCAGATGTGCAGATTGATCAGAACAGATTCTATACAGTTTGGGCGAAAGGATTATCTGCAACTACAGTTGACGCGCAAAAGTTAGCGATAAAAGTAGACATGCATTAATGAGGATCTATTAACTACCTAAATATTTCAGAGCCGCCCGGACCTAAAAATCCAGGTGGCTTTTTTTATCTGTTACCTTGTCTCAGAATGAAAGCACCCAGCATCAAAGCCACCGCTATCCCGGAGATTCCAGGAAACAGGATAAACAGGTACAAAAGGCCACTTACACCAGCAACGGCCAGAATAAAAAGAAATCCCTTTAACGGCGTCTCCATTTTAAAAGCAGCAATCAATGTAAACAAATAAAATACGCCAGCGAGTGTTGTTAAGAACATAATGCAAAGATGCTATCCCAATGTTAAATTAACGTTAAGAAAGCATCTTAATTTCATTATAATGACAATTTGTTATTTTTTAGCTGATTTACTGCCTGTACTATCTTTAAGAAGCTCTTCCAGCTTTTGATCCAGTGCATCACCCTGTAAATTCTGCGCTATGATAGTACCATCCGGACTAATCAAAAAGTTCGAGGGAATCCATCTTACTCCATAGAGCTTCGCTGCAGAACTATTCCAGTAAGCCAGATCTGATACATGTTTCCAGCTAAGGTTATCATTTTTGATTCCTTTCAACCAGGTCGACTTATCTTTATCCAGCGATACACCAAGAATATCAAACCCCTTATCATGATACTTCTGGTAAGTTTTAACCAGTTCAGGATTTTCTCTTCTGCAATCCGGGCACCATGCAGCCCAAAAACTAACCAGAAGATATTTCCCATAATGATCAGAAAGCTTCACTTTTTTGCCATCAGGGGTGGTCGACTCAAAATCTAATGCCTTATGGCCCGGCTCTACCTTACTTTTGGTCTCTGCGAGTTCTTTTAAAGCAATCACATAGCTTGAATTCTGTAAAGATGGCGCTAAAAGTTTAACGTCTGCCAGGAGTTCCTGAGAATTCAGCAGATAAGAATAATCTCTGTAAAGAATATAGGCAGATGCAATAGATGAAGGATTAGCGGTGATAAAATCCTTAATATTCACATCTTTTTGTTTTTTATAACTATAGAAAAGATCATTCGACGCTGATCCGGTTACCTGAGTAGATTTATTAAAGGAAGAAGTATCCGAGTTTACCGTAATCTTCCTGTCCTCCAGAAATACATAAACCGGACTGGCATTTTGATCAATGGTTAAACCATACAGTTCCGGCAGTTTCAACTTCGTTCTAAATTGATACTCCCCTCCTGTTATTTCAGCAGAATCAATAGTGATAAACGACTTGTTTTCGAAACGCTGAAGATAAACCTTACCTGCAGACAAGCCATTGATATGCCCATTCAATTCAAAGTTGCTATTTCCTTGAGCAAAGGAAGACGCCGCACAGGCAAGCAATGACAGTATACTTAAGTATGTTTTCATATTGAAAATTTGTTTTATTAAAAAAAATCAACCACGATCATTTTCATTCTTTGCAGGCTTTACGCCCGTGGTGATTTTATATCAATTCTTTATAAAAATCAAAAGTAAACAATACTCTACTAATTCCATAGAATAACAGAAATAATGAGATCAGACTAACAAATGAGGTCTTTCCTGATAAGTTTTCCATAACAGTTCCCCGAAAATGGTATTGCCCCAGGGAAACCAGGCGCGGGTATATTGCTTTGGAATATCTTTGTGAAAGGACTCATGAATAAAACCAGTATCCGCATGAGTCTTCCGCAAAACATCAATACACATTTTTATCTCATCATCGTCTGTACTTGTTAACGCACGGGCAATGATACTTAGCGGCCAGATCATATCTTTTCCTATATGTGGTCCGCCAATCCCTTCAGCTGCTTTTCCCTTATAATAAAAAGGATTATCATCACTATGGATCATTTTTCTCGTGTTCAGGTACACCGGATCACTCATGGAAACCGCCCCCAAATAGGGCATCGCGAGCAGTCCGGGTATATTTGCATCATCCATCAGGTTGTAACTACCCATACCATTTACTTCGTAAGCATAAATCTTACCATGCACCGGATGTTCTATCACAGCATGTTTCTGTAATGCCTGTCTTACTTCCATAGCGAGTTCATCCAATTCATCGGCGACTTTACCATCCGCTTTTACCAGTCTGAATAATTCTGCGGCTTGCCTCAGACTAATTACTGCAAAGAAATTGGACGGCACGAGGAAGGAGTAAATAGTGGCATCATCGCTTGGCCTGAAAGCAGAACAAATTAAGCCAACAGGTTTAACAGGGTAACCAAATCCCTGCATCGGCAAATTGTCTGTCGCCCATGCCGTAGTGCGCTGAAAATGATAAGGTCCATTGTTTTCCTTACGCTGCTGCTCTTTAAAAGTTTTCAAAATCAGTCTGACCGCATCCTGCCATGCGGTATCAAAAGGGCTTGTATCTTTTGTTTGCTGCCAGTAACGGTAAGAGAGCCTGATCGGGTAACAAAGTGAATCTATCTCCCACTTCCGCTCATGAATCCCCGGCAACATGGTGGTTAAATCCTCTTTCCATTCTCCCGTTTTTAGCGGGTCATTATAAAATGCATTTGCATAAGGATCTTTTAATATATTTTTTACCTGCCGGTTGATTACGCCCGCTACCATATCCCGCAGCGCGCGGTCTCTTCTTAAAAAAGGCAGGTACGACCATACCTGTGCACTGCTGTCCCGCAGCCACATGGCATCGGTTTCACCAGACGAAATATATGTATCCGGTTTACCATCTATCTGCGTAAATGTTACCGTCGTATCAAGTGTATTAGGGAAACAATTGTTAAATAACCAACTCAATTCTTTATTTTTCACCTTTGCATTAAACTCAGTTATTGCATTTTCTACTGAGCGGCTATTGAAGCGCCGCATCGCTAAAGGTTTTCTGACTGACGGAAATTCCGGATCGGCCGCCAGTGCCATTAACCGGCTGGATAATAAACCCGCCGTAAGTATTCCTGCCTTTTGTACAAAAGATCTTCTTTTCATTCTCTGGTTATTCTACTCCCTTCACCTGCATAGGGATTGTATATATTGCTTTTGAAGCTGTAATAAATAAATCCGAGCGGTTCTTACCGCCGAAACAAAGATTCGCGGTCCAGGGTTCATTCACGTCAATATGTCCTTTCAGCACTCCTTCAGGACTAAAGATAAAAACGCCTTTACCACTCAGGTAGATATTACCATCACTGTCCAGTGTAATTCCATCTGCACCCTGACTAATGATAACTTTCTGATCAATAAGCATACCGTCTTTAGCAATTGAATAACGATAAGTTTTATTACCAGCAATATCGGCGACATATAAATATTTACCATCAGGTGTCCCTACAATTCCGTTAGGTTTGATCATGTCATCCGCAACAAGGACCACTTTCCTGTGTTTACCTGCCGGAAGATAATAAACTTTCTGTCCATCCATTTCCTGTCCCGCTCTCGTCCAATAGTCACGCTGGTAAAATGGATCCGTAAAATAAATACCACCTTTAGGATCAATCCATAAATCGTTAGGTCCATTCAGCTTTTTTTCTGTGACGAGTCCGACCAAGACTTTAACTTTTTTCTTTGGGGAAATGGACCAAAGCTGATTCTGCTCGTCCGCACAAGCGATCAGATTGCCACGCTGATCAAAGTACAACCCATTAGAACGACCAGCTTTATCCATAAATAAAGAAACTTTTCCGTCAGTACTGTATTTCCATATCTTATTATTCGGCTGGTCTGTAAAAAACACATTACCTTTTTTGTCGACCGCCGGACCTTCTGTAAAATCGAAATCTTTTGAGATCAGCTTCAGGCTATCCTGGGTGAATAAAATCTCCTGGGCAGCGGCAGGAAAATGGAGTATTCCTGCGATAAATACAGAAATTATACTGCCATACAACTTTATCGGTTTAATAAATAGCATAATGGATAATTTTATCCCACAAAACTATAAATACAAACAGATATATCAATTCCTAAAAATTTTAAATACAAAATTGACTGAACCCTGTAAAAATTAAGCTGATGACCAGGTTGCTAATCAGGGTTTTTAAATTATATTCGCTTATGGGCAATTTTTATCAGCATTACAAAGGCATTATCTGGTTAATAGTAGGGATCATTGCAGGCAGTATTGCCGGTTTATTTTTCGGAGAACGTGTTCAGGTGCTGAAGCCTATAGGCGATATTTTTCTTAACTTTCTGTTTACGGCAGTAATACCGCTGGTTTTCTTCTCTATTTCTTCGGCTATCGGCGGCTTAAAAACAACCAGCAAGCTGAGCAGGATGATGGGTGTAATGTCTGTTGTTTTCCTGGTCACGGTGCTGATTTCCGCTTTGCTCACCATAGTTGCTGTTAAAATATTCCCGATACATGAACATCCCGGCACTGCGGCATTAACAGAGAACATAGTTAAAAAACCCTTTGGAGACCAGCTTACGCAATTACTGACCACGGGAGAATTTTATGAGTTGCTGTCCAGGAAAAGTATGCTGGCTATGATCATTTTTTCTGTTCTCATTGGTTTCGCAACTTTAAGATCTGGTGAGATGGGACTTGGCTTTGCCCGATTTCTGAATGCAGGAAACGAGGTTTTCAAAAATGTTTTCATTCTGATCATGAAAATGGCACCCATAGGATTAGGCGCCTATTTTGCTTATCAGGTCGGCGTTTTTGGTCCCCAGTTATTCGGCACCTATGCCAGGTCACTGGGTCTTTATTACGGAGTGGGTGCTTTCTACTTCATTGTCTTTTTCAGCCTCTATGCTTTTGTTGCAGGAGGATATAGCGGAATAAAAAAATACTGGCAGAACAATATTATTCCTACAGCTACGGCTATTGGCACCTGCAGCAGCATTGCGAACATTCCGGCCAATCTTGATGCAGCAAAAAAAATGAATATCCCGGAATATATTGCTAACGTAACCATTCCATTGGGCGCCACCTTACATAAAGACGGTTCCAGCATCTCATCTATAGTTAAAATGGCTGTTGTTTTCGCCTTGTTTGGGAAAAGTTTCGATAGTTTGGATACTGTAGCAATTGCTTTAGGCATGACTGTACTCGTCAGCATTGTTGAAGGAGGAATCCCAAATGGCGGATATGTAGGAGAACTATTATTTATTTCCGCCTATGGTTTTCCACCCGAAGCTTTACCTCCCGCAATGATTATCGGCACATTGGTTGATCCAATGGCTACCTTACTCAATTCTACCGGCGATACCGTAGCTGCTATGCTGATCACACGTTTCACTGAAGGAAAAAACTGGATGACTACAACTACAGCGGCAGAAACCCATTAACAGCTCCTTCGTTCATGCCCGTGATGATGTAATGTCTTGGTAAATACCAGGTGACTGTACGCATCATGTTCCTGAATTGTTCCTCATCTTCAAACTGTGCCGGAGTAATATTAAATACCAGCTCCTGAGATACCTCTTCCTGTTGTGTACGCATCATCAGTAATACTTTAGGGTCAGGAATGCCGTTCAGCTGAAAAAACTCTCTCAGCAGTTTCCTGGTCTCTTCAGGCAGATAAGCTTCAGAAGGCTGGCCTATCATTACCTGCTCCCCGCCTGCAATGACTTCATCCTGTTCGCTCCTATTACTTAATAATGCATCAGGAATAAAAAAGTCGCCCGTCAAATGATAATTTAGTATATCGCCATAGGACAGCACCCAATCTGGCTGCCCCTCATCTGCGTTGATAACCACCCCGTAACCTCTTTCCAATAAAAAATCATCTTTCATATGATCAATTACAAAGCATTGAAATACTTCATTTGGCTTTGGTAATGACAGCTTAAAATAAGGGAAACCGTCCGGTCCTGCAATAACTTGCGGCGTACCACAGATCATACTTGCCAATGGCAGATGAGCAAGAAAAGCTCTTACCCACTGTTCATCCCGCTCTTCCCGGGGCACAAGTACAAGCGCATGTAATTGCGCTGTTTTTTCAAGGTCGCCAGTGTACCCGTCTTCCCGCTCATCACCAGCTTCAGTACTTGCATCGGCAGGAATCTCATTAACCATTGCCGTATCTGGAGCAACGCCTTTATCCAACTCAGCATTTTCCTCCTTTGATACCAGCGGTGGTGCGTCAGTTACTGTTTCCTTTTTCTTAAAAATATCGAATAAACCCATTTTCTTTGTATTTCAGGTAGCTTTATAATCAATCAAAAATAGGTATTTATAATCACACTTATCAGGTCAAAGGGAGATATCCCGTCAATACTGTAACTAAAAGAACGATATTTATTCTGCTGAAACAGACTTTATCTCTTTGATAGCTCTTTTAAGATCTTTAATTTCTTCCTGCTGCTCTTTTAAAGCCTGAACCAGCAAGGGTATTAATTTATCATATTGTACTTCATCATGTTTGACAATCCGGCTATTGTTTTTACCAGCCGCTATACTTGTGGCAGACACATATACAAAGTCCGGGAACAGTGCCTTTATATCACTAGCCAAAAATCCATACTGTTTACCCTCTGCCAGCTTTAAATCCGGATATCTTTTCAAGTCATATTGAAATGTAACCGGTTTTAACATCGTCAGCTTAGCTGCAGAGTTTGAGATTGCCTCTACGTTCACCTTAAGTTCATGCTCATCGATTTTCTGTGCCGAAGCAGAGAAGGATACTGCCATCAGCACAGCACCTGCCAGAATTCCATTAAATAAATTGCTCATTTTAATATATTTTGGTTTGTTAATCATTAATGAAGCTTGCTAAAGCTCCTGCTCGTTTTATTGAAAATTGAGAACTCCTTCATGAGAAACGATTAGCAGCAGTTTTGATTATTTAATCCACCTGTCATCAGAACTAAAATTATAGCTCCCGATCCTGAAATCATTTCAAAATTAATTCCGGACAAATATACTAAATACCATCGCCTATAGCATTAACAGCAACACAACTGTTACTATATACCGCTATAAATAAAATAAGTTTTTTATCTTTAAAACATGAATAACCTCATGCTTTCCGAAATCTATATTTATCCGATAAAATCACTTGGCGGCATTAGTCTGAAACACTCAAAAGTGACACCAAAGGGATTAGAATTTGATCGCAGATGGATGCTGATAGATGATGAAGGCGTATTTGTTACCCAAAGGAAATATGCCATACTGGCTTTACTTGACGTAACTGTAATTGAAAATCAACTGACAGTGCAACATAAACATGATGCTGCCAACCAGATTTCTTTCCCGATTTCAGAAAATAATGGCAAAACAATACCTGTTACAATCTGGGATGATCAGTCGACGGGAATTGAAGTCAGTGCAGTTGTCAGCGCCTGGTTCTCCGCATTCATGGGTAAAAGCGTCAGGCTGGTGATCATGCCTGAAAATGAAAAGAGAATGGTGGATCCAAGATATGCTAAAAATGAAGAGCTGGTCGGGTTTTCTGATGGTTACCCCTTTCTGATTATTGGTCAGGCTGCCCTGGATGGATTAAATGAACGGCTGTCCCAACCGGTTCCAATGGATAGATTCAGACCAAATTTTGTATTTACTGGTGGGAATGCACACCTGGAAGATCAAATTGATACTTTCAAATTAGGGAGTGTACAGTTCCGGGCGGTTAAACCTTGTGCGAGGTGTGTGCTGACTACCGTAGATCAGCATACTGCGGTCAAAAGTGCCGAGCCTTTAAAAACTTTAGCCGGATACCGCACCATTAATAATAAAGTAATGTTCGGACAGAATCTGATTCACAATGGATCCGGCACAATTCATACGGGTGATCAGCTGGAAGTTACGGTCTGGAAAGCTGAAGCTTAAAAACTTCTCCAAAGCTCACCTTGATATCAAAAACATCCTTTAATGCGACCGAACGGTAATGCGCCAGAATAATACGGATCACTCCTCCATGTGTTACAATTGCGGCCGACTGATAGGATTGTGACACCAACCTGTCCCAGAATTTCATCACGCGCAATTGCATCTGCAGCATACTTTCCCCATTAGGCGGCGATAAATTAACGAAATCATTCATCCAGACCTCGCTAATATCCCGGTCAACCGCGTCCCAGGTCATTCCCTCCCAGTCACCAAAATTTAGCTCATAAAGGTCTTTCTCCACTTTACAATCATTGGAAATAGCCTTTGCTAACTGTAAACACCTGGCCGATGGACTAGTGTACACCCTGTCAATAGTCTCAGGAAGCTGTTTTAACACCTTGGCTTTTTCTACAGGAAAATCAGGTGTTAAGGATACATCTGTCCTGCCATAGATCAAGCCTTTTTCAATGAGCGGGGTGGTATGCCGAATCAGATAAATCTCCATATCATGGTAAAAGAAAGATAAATCACCAGTTCAGCAATTTGCTGAACAGCCCCCAGACAATCGCCGGTATAGCCCCCTATATGTTTCTTAAAATAGCTGCCCCCAACAAAAGCAACCCCTAACACCGGAATAATGATTACCGCAAAAAGTCCAATACCGGTTTGTAACACTAACACTGTTAAAGGCAACAAAGTAAACAGCGCGGCCAGTAACAGATTTTTAACTTTCCTCTTTTCCACTGCATTACTCACCTTACTCTTAGAAATACGCGCATAATTATGGGTAAAAACAACTGTAATCGCGGCGAACCTGCTTAGCGAATGCGCTACAATGCACACCAGTAAAATAGTAAAAACCGAATCCCAATGCAAGATTGATTGTTTAATTATTCCCTCAAACGCCTGGTATAATGCGAGAAATTTTACCCCCAGCAGCAAAATCAGTCCAATCACCCCGTAAGTCCCTAAATGACTGTCCTTCATGATCTCCAATATGCTATCTTTCGTATATCCTCCACCGAAACCGTCACATACATCCGCAAAGCCATCCTCATGAAAAGCACCCGTAAATAAAATTCCGGCTATCAGCGCCATTATAATTCCGATGGCAGAACCAAAGAACCACGCAGTTGAAAGATAAACGAAACCGGAAATTATACCAGAGATCCATCCCACAACAGGCAGGTATCTAATTGCATCGGGCAGCAGCGTTGCGTTATTGTCATGTATGCGCTGAGGTACTGGACATCTGGTGTAAAAAGACAAGGCCGACAAAATCAGGTGTAATTGCCGCTTCATCACGATTTCTGACTAACCGCAGCGCTTTCAAAACTGGCCATATCTTTTAGAAAAGCAACAGCACTTTGCAATAAAGGATAAGCTAAAGCACAACCTGTTCCTTCCCCTAACCTTAAGCTAAGATGTAACAGCGGGGTGGCAGATAGATAGGCCAATAATAAGGCATGCCCTTTTTCATCCGACTGATGCGTGAACACCGCGTTAGCCTTTACTGCGGGATCAATTTTGAAAGCACACAAATAAGCAACAGAAGCAATAAATCCATCCACCATTACTACCATACCACGTTGTGCAGCAGTCAGCATCGCACCAGCTATCTGCAAAATTTCAAATCCGCCAAAATGGGCCATCAGATCCGATACATCATTATTCCCATGATAATTATCCAATGCAGTTTCCAGAATCCTTTGTTTTTTTAACAGTTGTTCATCATCCAATCCCGTTCCCCTGCCGATACAGTCAACCAAAGGGAGATCGCATAAGACGCTCATCAGCACCGCAGCACTAGAGGTATTGCCAATGCCCATTTCACCAAATCCGATCACATTACAGCCTCCATCAGCAATTTTATTCACCACGTCCGATCCGTACTTCATGCACAATTCTGCTTGTTTGGCCGACATTGCCGGACCATTTAAAAAGGAATTTGTGCCCATCCCTGTTTTGCTGTCAATCAAATCAAGTCCCTCTTCAAAGTCAAAATTAACCCCGGCATCAACAATCCTTAATGCGATGCCATGTTGCCTGCAAAAAACATTTATTGCTGCTCCGCCAGCCAGGAAATTAAGCACCATTTGTCTCGTTACCTCCTGTGGATAAGCACTCACGCCCTCAAGCGCAATCCCATGATCCGCCGCAAATACGACGAGCTGTGGCAAATGCAATTCAGGGGAAGCAGTACCCAGCACCATTCCTATCTGAAACGCCAAATCTTCCAATATTCCTAAAGCCCCTAAAGGCTTGGTCTTATGGTCTATTTTATGTTTTAATTCTTTATCAATCATATATTCTAAAAGAGAGTAATACTAACAAATACATTATCAAAACGATTAACATGAATCCGGCCCGTTTAAATTTAAGCTTTCTTCAAAAGTAGCGGAAGTCCCGAAACTATAAATACTGCTTCATCTGCCTTTTCAGCTACATACTGATTGGCCCAACCCTGAAGATCCGCAAACTTGCGCCCAATTTCAGTATCTGCATGCAGTCCCATACCCAGCTCATTCGAAATAATAATGAACTTACCTTTCAGTAGCAAAAGCTGATCAATTTCCTTTTTAAAGGAGGCAAGCGATAAGGCAACATCACTGTCATGATCCATAAAAAAATTGGTAAGCCACAAAGTGACACAGTCAATCACCACCACCTTGTCTTCGATTGGCAGCAGGTGTAAATCCTGGTACGACTCATAGGTAGTCCATTCAGGACCACGATCATCCTGATGCCTCTTTACACGCTCAAGAAAATCATCATCCCATATCTTAGCCGTAGCCACATATATTGGAGCATGCGACAATTCCTTTGCTCTCTGCTGTGCATAGCTACTTTTTCCACTTCTTACTCCACCCGTAACAAAAATCAGCATGCCTGTAAGAATTACGGTTTAACCTCAGGCTCTGCCTTCTTGAACCGTTTATACAAAAACAATTGCCATTTCTCCTCTGCCACACCTGCCTTATCCATCTCCGCACGTGACAGCGTAAAGAACAAATCAGATAGCCGGTTGATATAAGCCGGTATGGCCTCATGAACTTCATCAGCTTTCCTCAGCGTCACTAATCTCCTTTCACCCCTCCTCATCTGCGTTCTCACCATATGACAGAGTGCAGAAACTTCATTTCCGCCCGGCAATATGAAGTAATCCGAAGGATGTGTCATTGCGCCCTCCAGCTCATCAATCCATAGTTCACAAAATTCCGCACCATCTAAAGGCATAGGGTTTGTATTTATCTTAATAGCATCTGAAGGTCGCGCTAAATGCGACATCATATCCATCAAATCCTTTTGAATTTTATGAAGATTAACCTGCCAATCATGCTGCTCTCCCAATTTCACCCGCAGCAAACCTATCGTAGAATTCACTTCATCAAGCGTCCCCACACATTCCACCCGCACATCATCTTTGTCAACCCTTCTACCACCAAAAAGTCCGGTCGTACCTTTATCTCCTTTTTTTGTATAAATCTTCATCAAAATATATTTAAAAACAATTTTCCTAAAATACTAAAATAGCAACACCGAAACATCGGCACATCAAAATTTCCTCTTCGCCATCCCAACATTTGCCCTTCAGCATCTGGTTCCCCTTCCCGGTTAACCTTGCATGGTTATATCTCTTTGTCCCGGATCTACAGGAGCAGGATGTAAAAACAGGCAGCCCTTTTACTACCTGCAATATTTGCCCTTCAGCACCTGGTCCCCCTCCCCGGTTAACCTTGCAGGTCATATCTTTTTCTCCCGGATATACCGGAGCAGGATGTAAAAAACAGGCAGCCCTTTTACTACCTGCAATATTTGCCCTTCAGCACCTCGTTCCCCTCCCCGGTTAACCTTGCAGGTCATATCTTTTTCTCCCGGATATACCGGAGCAGGATGTAAAAAAACAGGCAGCCCTTTTACTACCTGCAATATTTGCCCTTCAGCACCTCGTTCCCCTCCCCGGTTAACCTTGCAGGTCATATCTTTTTCTCCCGGATATACCGGAGCAGGATGTAAAAAAACAGGCGGCCCTTTTACTACCTGCAATATTTGCCCTTCAGCACCTGGTTCCCCTCCCCGGTTAACCTTGCAGGCATATCTTTTTCTCCCGGATATACCGGAGCAGGATGTAAAAAAACAGGCAGCCCTTTTACTACCTGCAATATTTGCCCTTCAGCAAAAATTGAGTAGTAAAAGGGTTGCCTGTTTTTTTAAAAGCGAAGTGTATAACGCAGAGAAAAGTTTCTCCCTGCAAGGTTATACCCTCTCTTCTCATAATAATTTTCGTCCGTCAAATTATTCATCAAAAAGCTTAGCATATGTTTTTGCTGATAAGTATAACTTGCAGCAAAATCGACCACCATAAATTCAGGATATACAATTTCAGGCGATCTGTCATCATTGAAGTCCGTATCCTTTCGGTTACCTACATAGCGACCACTCAGCCTTAAATCGATGCCCTTTGAATTGTTAAACTCTACCCCGTATGTGGATGTAAAATCTGCCACATTTAATATGTCCTTATAAGTTTTCGTACCATCAGCACCTATTGTAACCTCTTCAGCTTTTGATGTTCTGGTTGCATTTGCAAATAGACGAAGCGAGTAATCTTTCGCAGCAAAAGTACCATAATCCCATGCCAGTTCGGCTTCAAAACCATTGATATTAGCTTTGTTGGCATTAATATAAGTTATCCGTGTAGCCACCTCTCTACCACTTGGCGTAGTTTCTACCGTAGCTGGAACAGTACGCTGGGTGGTAATTCTGTCTCTTACATAAGTATTGAAATAGGTAACATCAAAAGTCAATCCTGTCTCAGCTTTAGCGAATCTCACACCTGCATCCCATGAAATACTGTTCTCATTTTTAAGGTCTGCATTTCCTTGTGTCACCGTTGCCTTACCGGTTGACGTCAGTACTTCCGAATAACCAGCAACATTATATGCGTCAGGATTCACAAAAGCACGCCCCGTAGTCGCATGTACAGTCAACATTTTATTCAGGCTGTACTGTGCAGCCAGACTCGGACTAAAAAACGGATTTGTCTGTTTGCCCCCGGCATAGGTAGTCAGCAACGGCGTTTCTTTCACATCGTAAGTAATCAGATCCAAACGGGCACCAGGATTAATAATCAATTTGCTATCCATAAAATTAAATTGTCCCTGTAGATAAGCCGCTCCTGTAGACAGACTGTAATTTGGAGAGAATGGAGCCTTTTCAGTACTATTTGCATTGTATGAATGTGTTGTGATACCTGCATGATTATAATCCAGACCAAAGATCAGCGTATGCTGACCTAATGTATATGCGTCCTTTGCCTGAATACCTTTCCAGCTTGCAGAACTTTCATAAGATACATAAGGCACAATAGCGACCCCGTTCGTATTCAGTGTTTTGTTTGCATTATTTTCCTCCGACGTATAACCTTTTACAGACAAGGCATGCTTCAAAAATTTGCCAGAGATCGTTACCTCTTCATTATGTCTTTCAATATCCTTCGTACTCGGTTGCCCGTTGCCAAAAAAGATATCACTAGGCGACTCCACATTGTTTGCCACAAAGCGTTCGCCCCTTACATCCACTCTCCAGTTATCGTGCAGCTGATAACCCAATCGCAGGCTCCCGGTATTATAATTTAACTGTGTATAAGTACGTCTTAAACCATCAGAACGCGCATCATCTACCTGTACTGCACCATCGGTGTAGTTTTTGGTCGCCATGTCTCCATCAAACCACTTTCTGAAAACGTTCCCCTTACCTAACTTCATATCTTTTCCCCTGTCAAATGATAAATAAGAGAGATCAAAGTCAAGCTTTTTAGTAATATTTCCCCCTGCATCTGCGCCAAGCTTGACGGTTTCGTAGGATCCATATTCAGCGTAAACATTCCCATGAATGTCACCTTGTGATTTTTTAGTGATGATATTGATCACGCCCCCCATTGCAGATGAGCCATAAAGTGCAGATGCCGGGCCTTTTAAAACCTCGATACGTTCGATATCCGCCGGATTGATTGTTGCGATGTTGGCGGTTCCCGCCGGTCGACCGTCCACCAGCAACAAAGAGCGCTGGTTTAAACCACTAAACTGCGGTCTGAATCCTCTGATGCCTACTCCAGCAGATAAACCCGGGTATTGGATAATATTTACACTTGCATTTTTCTTTAACAAATCTGTGACCTCCTGAGCGGGTGTCAGTTCAATCGCGGATTTTCCAATTACCGTCATACTTTGTGGAACATTCCCCCGCTTCGTATCTGTGCGTAGCGAAGTGACCACCACTTCATCCAGCGAATTATTCTTTAACGTATCTGGTCTTTTCTTTTGTGCTAATACCGGACTGCTGAATAAGACAGTGCCAATCAGCAAGTGATGAAAAGATGAAAATTGTAACTTTTTCTTCATGTATTGTATTAATTTATATTTTATTGGTATGATTGAGTTGACACTTAAACAAAGCGTCCGACTATTCTTTATACAGGTTTAATAAGGTTTACAGTGATCAGAAGGTCACGCAACGAGGTGCAGACAGTTATTTCCCTCTCTCTTTCCAATGTCCACGTTGGCTGACCTGCATTTTCCAGCACAGTAACAGTCAGCGGCGCTATTTGTGCCGCTGAAATTGTAAAACCCTTCCTCAGCAAAGCTTTTCTGGTCCAGAATGCAGCAGTACCCTCACCATTTACAGCAATACTTTTCAAACCAGAGACATGCATAGTAAAACTGCCCGTAGCCGGATCGAATATAATCCCGTCCTTATTAAAAGCCTTCGCAAAAGATCCGTTCATCACCAATTCTTCAGGTAAGCCTGTAGCCATATGTCCGTCCGGTTGCATCAGCCAGATTTGATCAGCCACCTGAAGTGCAAGATCCAGTTCATGTGTAGAGATTAAAATAGCTTTTTTTGTATCATTTGCTAAGCGGTGTAATAAACGCATCAATTGAATTCTGCTTGGCAGGTCAAGGTGCGCTGTCGGTTCATCCAAAATAATTATTGGCGTATCCTGTGCAATAGCTCTGGCCAGCATCACCTTCTGGCATTCTCCATCACTTAAGGTAGCCAGTTTACGGTCAGCAAATGCGCCGGTCTCTGTAGACAAAATAGCCTGATCAATGACAGACTTGTCCTCCGCAGTCAATCTTCCCAGCCAGCCAGAATGCGGATACCTGCCCAAAGCGATCAGGGAATACACATCCAAATCGCCAGAACGTACACTATCAGTCAATACCATACTGATTTTTTTTGCCAGCTGCGCTGGTTTCAGTCGACCAAGATCAACCCCTTCAATCTCTACCGTCCCGATGACAGTCTCCTGCAAACCTGCAACCGTCCGCAGTAAAGTCGATTTACCACAACCATTAGGTCCTAACAGGCAGATCACTTCACCCGCAAACATTTCCAGATGGAGTTCCCGTGCTATTTCCTTAACATTATTCCTGCCTAGTTTGTAACCTATACTGAGTCCGCTAGTCTGTAATAAAGGTTTTTGCTGCGCTATAGCAATTGTTTTTAACTGTTCCATCAGAAGCCCTTTAATTTATTACGACCAATGATGATCCAGATGACTACAGGAGAGCCAACCAAAGCTGTAATGACATTAATCGGCAATACCGTCTGACTCCCCGGAAGTTGTGCGACAATATCACACACCAGCATCAGCAATGTACCCACCAGGCAACAGCCCGGAATAAGCACCCTATGGTTTGACGTATTAAACAATGCCCGCGTTAAATGCGGTACCGCAATCCCAATAAAACCGATAGGCCCGCAAAATGCGGTGATCCCACCCGCCAGGAGACTGGTACTACCGATAATCAGTAATCTCGCACGCTTCACGGTTACCCCCATACTGCGTGCATAATTATCTCCCAGCAACAATGCATCTAATAGTTTGGAGGATAAAAAAGAGATCGCCGTACCTGCCACAACCACTATAGTGAGCATCAGGAGCTGGTCGCCGGTCACTCCTCCGAGCGACCCAAAAGTCCAGATCAGGTAATCCTTGATCAGTTCCGGCGAACTAAAATACTGCCAGATACTAATGATTGAAAAAGTAATATTTCCTATCATCACGCCTACGATCAGGACAATCACATTGTCTTTTAACGACGAAGATATGGTCACGACCAGTAACATAACCATCGCTGCACCAATTGAAGATGCAAGGATAATCAGCCAGCTTCCGGAGATTCCCAGTTCCTTAATCGAATATAAGCTGGTAATTGTTCCTGCCGAAAGCATAACCAGTGCCACACCTAAACTCGCGCCAGCTGTAATTCCTAAAACAGAAGGTCCAGCCAATGGATTGCGGAAAAGGGTCTGCATTTGCAAACCACTTACCGAAAGACCACATCCCACCACAATAGCGGTCAATGCTTTAGGCAGTCTGATCTGCTGAATAATATATAACCAGGTCGTATCTGCCGTCTCGGGAGAAATCAGTATGCCTATTACTGCTTTCAATGGGATATGAATAGATCCCAGGGCTACGTCCAGCAAAAATGCCAACACTAAAAGCGCAAGCAATACCGAAACTTTTATCTTGTTCAAGTCTTTTAAATTAGTTTAACTGTTTGTAGTAAACCAGCTGATGGTCAGGTAATAATTCAGGATGTACTATGCGGATTAAATCAGCCAAAATCACTTGCGGACAAACGGCACCAGATTCCCAGTAATCATTTGAGCCAATCTCATTAACGCGCTTATTGTAATTGTATAGTTTTCCAGTTTTGAAAGGCTTAAACGCAGCATACCTGGCATCCTGCGCCAGGATATCTTTTTTCGAGTCCACATAACCTATGTTTAACCAAAAGTCAGCCTTCAGTGCCTCTGGTGCAACAGTTTCGAAATTCAGCGCCAGACTACCTGTTCCGTGTACGGTACCCCATTTATAAGTCGTGCCTGCATCTTTCAAAAACACCACCATATAACTATCGCCGTCAGGCACATACCAGGTACCTTTATATGGCATTCCAGAAATTACAGCAGGTTTATTCACTGCCTTACCGCCAATTTCCGCCAATTGGTGATATTCTTTTTCCACAGCATTAAACTTAGCGTTGACCTGCGCTTCTTTGTTCATCAGCGCAGCCATTAACTTCACCCATTCTGCTCGTCCCAATGGTGTAGTTTCCAGCCACTCAGAATTGAGCATTACCGGAACTCCCGCCCCGCTCAGGGTTTGATATTTACTGAATTTAGCGTCGGGATTTCCCATCACCATCAGCAGGTCAGGTTTCATGCTGATGAGCACCTCATCATTCATGGTACCGTCTATACCCACCTCTTTAACTTTACCAGCTTTGATATTAGCCCGCACTATTGGTGAAGAAACGTATTTGAGACTGCCCAATCCAACGATTGCATCTGCCGAACCTGCAAAATCTGCAAGGGCAACATGCATGGATGACATCGCTACCAGTTTTTTAAGAGGAATATGGATGATTTGTGCGTTTCCGTATCCGGCCGGAGCAGTCTTCCCTTCCCCCAGCAATACATATTGAATGGTGTCCTTACTTGTACCTGAGCCTGAATAAATACTAACCAGCTTGTATCCATCATAATAATCGATATTAAAACCTTTGGCGTATTTAATTTCAGCACTACCTGTTTTCAGGGCATGTTGTTTTTTGTCGTTCGCGCGCTGCCCGCAAGAAGCAATGAGCAAACCAAAGATGAACAAACAGGGCATTAACCTTGTTGTTGACCGGCGTTTTTTTATTTTCATCATAGAGTTAGCCTTTCTTCCGAAAGCATTAGCCATATTTTTGCAGGCAGGTATTCTGACTTCCTCAAGCTGCAGCCTTCCCATCCTTTCGGAAAGTGGCATAAAAAGAGCAGCTTTTTTAAAGAGGTTTACAGCAGCGGAGACTGTTCCGGATTTCCACCGGTATTCCCTATTAAAGTATTTCCTTAGAAATACGACCTTGCAGGTGCAAACCTAACAGAAAAAAATCAAGAATGATCGTTTAGAAACGATTTTTTATTTACAATTATCGAGTATGAAGGCCATCCGACTGCTAACAGTTCCCTCTGGCACCTCAATCAGCTCAAATCCGAAACTGGTATATGATTCCCTGATGGCCTGATAAATAGTTGTAGCTTCCGCAAAAGATTGCCAGCGCTCAGGGTCATTAATATAAATGGCATTCCATGGAGGCAAAATAAAAACCCGCAAATGATAAGGCTTTTTTTTCATCGCTTCCATAAATTTATCATGCACAGGCAATCCCGCGATGCGGAGATAGGCGATGATATCGGGAATGCCCCGATCAAAAAAGGTAAGAGGGGAAAAGGTAGATAGCTCAAGTGCCTCCTGCATCCCCAACAACACTTGATCAGAAAAACAGACGATATCTTTCCAGGGTAAACAGTCTGACCCCCGGGCTACTTCTTCCATGATCACTCTTCGTGATACTTCCGGCGAGCAGGTATAACCTGACTGTTTCAGTTCATCGATCAGGGTCGTTTTTCCAGAACCCGGACCGCCCGAAATAATATATCTTACAGGATCAGTCATATCAAAACTCCTTTAAAATCCATCAGGAATAACGAGCTGATCAACAGTACCATCAGCAGGCAGGTCAGCTGATTGATACGGCTGATGGTTGCAAACTCCTCATGAGCAATATCTCTGTCTTCTATTCCAATAAAAGGTTTATCTACTACTACGCCATGATAGGTATTCGGACCGCCAAACCTGACATTGATAATGCCTGCGAGGGCCGCCTCCGGATAACCTGAATTTGGACTTTTATGCAAATGACCGTAGCGGAATATAAATTTAAGGCCGCTAAGGCTCAAAGTTACCATCACCATCAGCAATGCCGTTAAACGTGAAGGAATGAAATTAGCGATATCATCCAGCCGCGCAGCACATTTGCCAAACCATTCGTACCTGTCGTTTCTGTAACCGACCATGGAATCCATTGTATTGATCATCTTGTAGGTCATCATACCGGGCAAACCAGCAATCAGATAATAAAATAGGGGAGCTACTACCCCATCACTCAGGTTTTCTGACATCGTTTCAAAAACAGCCTTGCGAATCTGCAGGTGATTTAAAGCCGAAGTATCACGGCCTACAATCCACGAAAGCCGGGCACGGCCTGCCTCCAGTCCCTCCACATGTAACACATCAAAAACCTTCTTGCCTTCTGTAATCAAACTCCTGTTTGCCAGTCCATAACAAACGAAAACACTGCAAAAGATCAGGTAAACTGGTAAACTGGTCTGCAGTATCAAATGCATTGCAGCAGCAAAAAAAACATAGGTGACCGTGGATAAAACCAACACCATCAATCCGCCTTTCCATAGACGATAAGCCCCTTTATTCAGCATTTTTTCTGCTTTACCTATCCATGTACCAAAAAACCTTACCGGATGCGGCATCTCCTGTGGATCGCCAATAAACAAATCCAACAGATAACCTGCAAGCAAAGGTATCAACAGGACATACTTTAATTCCATTCCAACAGCGCTTTGATGAGTAATTCATTTTTTACTTTATCCAAAGTTGCCAAACGTATGCATCCGGCACCCAGACCCCGGAAATTGCTTGCATCCCTGATCAGTATATTGAATTCCTTCAGTAGAAACAGTTTAAGCATAGCAGCATTCTTTATCCTGGTTTCAGCAACAAAAAAATGGGTTGTACTTGCTGTAATTTCTAATGTGTTTATAGCCGATAATTTCCTGAGGAATTCTTCTTTATCCTGCAATAAGCTTTTGACCGGGAGCTGGAACTGATCATAGTGATCAAAGATAAAATGTCCCGCTTCGAGGGCAAGTACATTCACTGTCCAGGGTAATTTCAATCTTTTCAAATGCTCAATCTGCTCCGCAGCAGCAACAATATACCCCAACCTTAACCCGGGAATGGCATAGGCTTTAGTCATGGACCGCATCACAATCAGGTTTTTATAAGTTTGCGTTAGTTTTACAACCGATTCAGTCAGCAAGGTAAACTCGATAAAAGCTTCATCTACCACGAAAACCGTATTCGGATTTTCCTTGATCAAATCAGGAAGCCAGTCAATCGCAGCCCCTGTTGGGTTATTAGGGTTACAAATGAACAGCAAATCAATCTCCAGGGCTACCTGAGGCTTCAAGTCCTGCCATGCAATAAAACTGACCTGGTGTTCATGCATCACACAGGCATCTTCGTATTCCGCAAATGCGGGAATAACGATCGCAGATTTTTGTCCCTTAAAAGCCTGTGCGATTAAATAAATGCTCTCCGTACTTCCGTTGGCCACCAAAAATTGATCGCTATTAAAACCATAGTGCGCAGCAATCTTAGCAGTAAGGGTTTCTCCTGTCACTTCAGGATATTTATGAATTTTATCCCAGTTAGAGAATAGATGACTCTTTAACCCATCAGGAGATCCACCACACCAAACATTTGTACTAAAATCGGCCACAATTTGCGTATCGTGCCTGTATCCATCATCTCCGTGCCCGTTCAACATTGGCTTAATATTTTATAGATTGATATACCTGATCAATATCCAGATTGGCCCGCAATAATGCAGCGAGCTGATCGTATTGACGCTCTTTAAATTCCTGATAATCGGTTTCTTCTATTCGCGCATCAGTATAAGGTGCAATGAGGTCATCAATGACCGCCTGATTATCTAAAATGCCATGCAAATAGGTTCCCCAGCATCTATCAGACAACAGATAGCCATCAGTTTTTCCGTCTTCAAAATAGTTAAGCGGCTGCATGACGGTAAGTGCTGTGCTCTCTCCCATATGTATTTCATAACCCTTGCAGGCTCCCTGACTGTTACGATAGCTGAAGCTGCATTGTCTTGTAATTTTTTCAGCCAATAAGACGGTCTTCACCGGTAAAATTCCGAGTCCGGCTACCTCTGTAACAGCAGATTCCAACTGTAAGGGATCACTGACAGAATCACCTAACATCTGGTAGCCACCACATATCCCTATCACCGTCTTACCCATTTTGAAAGCACCGGTAATAGCCTCTGCCAATCCGTTATTTTTCAGTGTGATCAGATCTTCTATCGTATTCTTGCTGCCTGGTAAAATAATAATATCCGCATTTTTCAGTCCTTCGCTGGTAGCTGTATAGTACAAATTTACCCTGGGGTCTTTTTCCAAACGATCAAAATCCGTGAAGTTAGACATCCTCCCCAGCAACACCACCGCTATATTTACCTTGCCATCAACGGCCTTATTCTGCTTTTGCTGCAATGCAACAGCATCTTCTTCTTCAATAAAAATGTCCCTGAAATATGGAACCACTCCTATCACCGGTACTCCACATAACTCTTCAATTATCCTTCTGCCATCATCAAACAAACGTGCATCACCTCTAAATTTATTAATAATAATGCCCTTTATGCAAGCTCTCTCTTCAGGCTCAAGTAGCTGTATGGTGCCGTAAAGACTCCCGAAAACTCCTCCTTTATCAATATCAGCAATTAGATAGGTGGCCGCACCAGCAGCTATGGCCATCCGCATATTTGTAATATCTCTTTTTTTTAAGTTCAGCTCTGAAATACTCCCTGCTCCTTCCATTACTATAGGTGAGTACCGTGAAGAAAGTCGCCTGAAAGCAAGTTTTACCTCTTCAAATAAGACAGCGCGATCGCCCGACATAAAATACTGTGCAGCTGACTGGTTACCGATCGATTTACCATTGAGTATTACCTGAGCAGACTGATCAGTAGTTGGTTTTAACAATACCGGGTTCATATCTGTATGACAGGGAATGCCCGCAGCTTCTGCCTGTACAGCCTGGGCCCTTCCTATTTCAAGTCCCTCTGGTGTTGCATAACTATTGAGCGACATGTTCTGGGCTTTAAACGGTGCCGGGGCATATCCATCCTGTTTAAAGATTCTGCAGAAGCCTGCTGTGATTACACTTTTACCTACATCAGAAGAGGTGCCTACAAACATCACCGGCCGCATTTTTTGCTGATTTTCCATCTTGTGCAATCATACGTTTTTATCTTAAAGCAGACAAGAGCTAAATCCGGCATTTTCACCTAATTTTTCGAACAGAAGATTACAGTTATAAATATCAGTACACCATTGCCCATATGTAGTTGTCATCAATTTTAGCATTAACAAGGAGATTAACTACACTATCAATGATACTATAGTGGAGAACATTTATCTATGGATGTTTTTACCTCCCCAGATAGGAAAATCGGAAATTATTTTAATGCGGTTCGTATTGATATACAATGCGATAAGGTATATTCTTCAATTGTGCTGACATTTGACCTATGCCCAGATCTTCCAATTCTGGCGTAGGTTCACACAGTGAATAGACCTTTCCTTTATATAGAATGGGCTCACCAATCGGCTTACGGAACTCTACCGCCATGGTGATATGTGTGGGATATAGTAGTGCAATCATAGGTAGATTATAGATCTCTTTCACGAGATAGAAAAACAATGCTGCACGGTCATCACAATCACTGTAAGCAGACATGAGTGTTTCTTGGGGAGACATACGCTTTTCTTTTCCAAAATTCTCCTGGTCATTCTCATATAAAAATGCATAACGTGTAAACCGCATCAGATAGTCCACACCTTTTTTCTCACTCATCCGGGCTACATTTTTTTTCAGCAGCGGAATCAGGGAACTATAGGTTTCCCTCGTCATCGGGATGTTAAAGTAACTCTCGAAGTCCACGCCCGGATAATTTGCAAATGCGGCCTGAATATTTGTATTCAGCTTGATGCTAAAATGATAAGCTTTACGATCATAAACAAATTCCAGTTTCTTTTCAATATCCTGCGCCGGCTTAAAATCGGGCATGCGGGTAACTTTATAGGAAAATGCCTGATCTGCATTTGTTATATCGATTTTAACAGGGACAGGAGGATCATCATTCAGGTTTATCCTGGCATAGTCGTGGTAATTCAAACACATGTATTTTTTATTACCGATCATAAAAAACGGAATATCTTCTATGTCCTCATCATTGCACACATAAAAGATAATCTTTTGGTGCGAAAGGGCTAGTCGCGCGTCGTAACCAGACTTTACCAGCATAAACCATTTGTAGAGCGTATATGCCGCATAATTCACTTCTTTGGGGCTTAATTGCTGTGCAACCCTGCGCACCAGCTGATAGTATAACCAGTCATTGAGTTCGTGTTGTTTTTTATATAGCAGCAAAGAATCGATCAAATGATGAAAGTTAGCAGCATTCAACTGTTCATAGCCATGGTGCAACGTATGGTCACTTACCTCAGATGGAAACCGGATCACTAGCGTTGAATCTACCTTTACCAGAAAAATATCTGTGAAAAAATCTACCCGCAACTCTTTAGACTGTGTTTTAGCCGAAAGAAATGCGAATATTAATAGTACTGATAAAAGTAGATGTTTGAGCCTGCTCATGGCTTTAGGTATTTGGTTATATTAAATATACGTTATTTTAACATCAAAAAACTATAGCATATCATGAAATATTAGCTCATTCTTTAATGATTTGTACTGAAATCTATACAACTCTAAGGAATAATCGTGAAGATTCCTGGCTTACCAAACCATCAGGTAACCTACTGATCCTCTATCAGATAAGCACCTACTGTGTTCAAACACCGATTTTCGCATGGGGCAATTGGATTAGTTCTTGTAAAAAGAGCATTGTACGATAACATCATCGCACATACCTATTAAAAACAAAAAATCATTACCATGAAAACAAAATCAATTTTTAAAACACTTTTAACAGGAACGGCAATTCTAACTTTTGCAACACTCATTTCTTCATGTAAAAAGAACGATGTGGATGAGTCAGGCTCAGCTAATGTAAAAGTAGTGAATGCAGCACCAGGATCATCGGCACAAAGTTTTTTTCTGGCTAACAATACCGTAGTAGATGGCGGACTGGATTTTGGAGAGGCAACGGATTACATAGCAGCGAACTCAGGAAACAACCTGGAAGCACAATTCAGAAATGCCGGAACAACAACAGCCTATGGAACAGGAAAATTTAACTTAGACAATGGACATTATTACACGATCTATTTAGCAGGCGCTGGACAAACTTCGAGAGTTAAACTTTTTGAAGATGACCTTACGGTTCCGGCAAGTGGACAGGCAAAAGTGAAATTCATTCACTTAAGCGATGCAGCACCAGCAAATATTGATATCAAAAACGGTGCTGGTGAGAACCTTGCTGTTAATCTTGCACGCGATAACTCAAGTGCTTACTTAAATGTTGCACCTGGTATTTTAAGGTTACAAGTTACAGCAACAGGTAGTGCGACGAGTTTAGCAGAATTCGATCTTTCTGCCTTTACAGCGGGTAAAATTTACACTGTTTATGTTACAGGTTCAAGTACTGATAACATCCGCGTAACACAGATTGTACACAACTAATATCTTATAAAAGAGTAAAAGGGTCGGTATCTTCATAGAAGCCGGCCCTTTTTTTATTCAAAAATATGTGGTATCTTCAATGAGCCAAATATTTCATTATGAAAACAGTACAACAAATTATTGCTTCAAAATCAGCAGAAATATATGCTGTCACTTCAACTACATCTGTCTTTGATGCGCTTACAATGATGATGGACAAAAACATCAGTGCATTACTGATTATAGACAATGAAGAACTGTGCGGAATTTTTACGGAAAGGGATTACGCGAGAAAAGTAATCCTCCAGGGGAAGTCTTCCAAATCAGCTTTAATCCATGAGGTGATGACGCCTGATCCTATCACTATAATGGCCACTGATTCTATTGATTATTGCATGACGCTTATGACAAACAAACATATCAGGCACCTGCCGGTTGTCGAAGGAAAGAAAATAATTGCCATGGTATCTATCGGAGATATCGTAAAATTCATCATTGAAGATCAGAAGCAAATTATATCTCAGCTGGAAAGTTATATTCATCAATAAATCATAGCGCCTTTAGCTCAGTAAAAGCGCTATGATTTATTTTGATGATGTATGGTTAAAAAAGATATTTCAAACCAAAGCCAGCATAACCATTACGCTTTGGTGAGGGATTGAAATAAGCTGGCTGCGCACCAGCAAATCCCACGGCATTTAATGACACGATGGAGCTGTAAGCCTCGTTAAAAATATTATCTATCCCTCCATAGACATTCAGCTCGAAAGACTTACCCAATCTTTTCTTATATCCTGCTTTTGAATTAAACAACTGGTATGAAGGATTATATGCTGTATTGCTATCATTTAGTGGCATTTGATCGTTGAAGTAATAATTCAGATAGACATATATGCCAAATTGCGTTTCGAAGTCCACCCCACCGTTAAATACCCATGGAGATACACCCGTCAGCTCATTACCATCAAAATTTGCAGTTACCTCGTTACTGGCGTTTAATATTTTATAGTCTTTAAACTTGAAATCCGAGTAAGTAAGGGCGACAAAAGGTCTCAAACTTAAAACCTGGTTATTGTCTTCCGGTCTCAATATTTGCCATGACAGTGCCAGCTCAGCTCCATCATGGGTAGTTTTACCTGCATTATTGTATATGGTAATCCCCTGCTGAACCGATTGTCCGATCAGTTCTCCTTTCATGTCAATTTTGAATACTGCCAGATCATAACTCAACCTTGACCCAAGAACATTGCCTTTGGCATTGATCTCATAATTAATACCTTTCTCTGCCTGTAATAATGGGTTGATAGAACCGTCTACATTTTTCACCTCCGAACTGGAAGGCGGGGAGAATCCTGAGCTGACACTCGCATGTAAAGTCAGTACTTCCGCGAAGTTATGGCTTATCGCAAGCCGGGGCGTTGCCTGCGGTTTAAACCTTTTTATTCCACTTTGCGCAGGTAAGATGTAGTTTGAAACATCATACTTTAAGCTGTTATAACTGATACCAAGGGTAAGTAATGTTTTATCATCCAGTTTGGTCTCAGATTGGTAAAACAGCGAATAAAGTGTATTCCTGTAATCTATATTCGCCATCATGGCGCCTTCTGTACCTTTATTGTTAACATATTGTGTGCCTTTGGTCAATCCCTCATTAAATTCCGCACCGACAATGAATTGTGTTGGCCATATGGAAAAACCCGGATCATAACCAAAACGGGTACGACCACCGTAACTCTGATAAAAATTGCGAAGATAAGCGTAAGGCAAAGGATGGTTAAGGTCGTAAGCATAAGTAAATACACTTGTGCTATTTGAAAACTGATCGTTGATCTGGTATTGCTGACCTAACCCTATCCTTGTCCATGTCTGGTAACGCCCGGCCTGTTTATCAAGATTGCTGGCGTTAGCCTGTTCTGGATTTGCGCTCACCTGATCCGCAGTCAAAGCTCCCGGAATCTGTGAGTTTTGAGTGGTGCGGTTTAATAACAAAGTAATGATCCTTTTTTTATCTGGAAACAACTGGAAATTACCAGAAAGAAATCTTCTGCTATCATTGCTGTGATCTCTGTATCCATTATATTCCTGCCATCCATAAGATACATAACTGTTGATTTTGTCGCCACCATTACGGTAGGTCATCGCCAGCTTATGCAATCCATAAGCACCTGTCAGGCCTACCGCTTCAAGACTCTGTTCCTGATAAGGAGAACGCTGCAGCTGAAAATTAATTACCCCACCGGTGCCTGCTCCATAGATACTCGATGCAGGTCCTTTGATCACTTCTGCCCTGCCAATACTGTTGACATCCAAGGCTTCAATACGGGTGGTACCATCGGCCTCAGTTACAGGAATATCATTTAAGTATATTTTAATATTTCTGATGCCAAATGTAGAGCGTACACCATTTCCCCGGATAGAAATCCTTGCTTCAGACAGTGTACTCTGATCCATTCTTACACCAGGGATTGCATTCAGGGCTTGCTGAAAAGAGACTCCGCTCCCGCGGTTAATATCCTTTCCGGTAATCAGTGCAATGGAACCGGCGGTTTCTTTTTTTGTCCTGTTTCCGGCAAAACCCGTTACCCGCACTTCATTCAGGTTTGCTTCATCCGCATCCAGCTGGATATTGAGCAGCCCCTCATGGTTGTTATAGTTGATCAGCTGGGTTTTGAAACCTAGCAGCACGATTTTCAGTTCCCTATGGGTATTGTTTGCCGCCAGTTCAAAGTATCCTTTTTTATCAGATACCGTTAAAGTCTGGTCGTTAATAGTCTTAATACTTGCACCGACTAATGCCTGTTTAGTCTGTGAATCGTATATCATACCTTTTATAGGTATGTATTGTGCCTGTGCTGCATGAAATAAAAACACGCAAATAGCAGACAGCATAAAATAGCTGAATAATTTCATGGTAATAGTAAATAGTAAAAATCCTGTTTATACGCGATCAGCCCATCTATGAATAGAAAATGGATGCTGCATAAAGAAAATGGCAGTAGCATTGCAGCTGCCTTAAGAAAAAAGGATCAGGCTTTTGGCGGCTGAAAGATATCAGTAATATGCTGAGATAAATAAAATGAAGATTCAGTAGCGTATTCCTTCACGAAATCAAAGGAATATGTTTTAAGGGACAAAGACTCCGTAATTACAGCCTGCTGGAAAAAGCCTCTTTGGTTTTCACGTTCGCGACTTTTTTCTTTTTCTTCCGCTTGTTTGAGTTTACGCATCAGGTAACATTTACCGTTACAGTGCAGTTGCGGCTTGTCTCTGTTTACGCACAACTCGGAGACTATATATTTCTGGTTCAGTTCAAAACCGGCATATACAAAAAGCTGACTGCTATTCGCAACTATTGTGGCTAGAATTAAAAAGTAAGCAATGACGCTCCTGAACATGCCGGCAAAGATAGAACATAGTGTTTTAAAAAACACTTCAATTTAGGATTTCTTTTTGGGCACTTTGGCTCCTTCTTTCTTCGCTTCCGAAAGTCCGATAGCTACGGCCTGTTTTTTAGAGTTTACTTTTTTTCCACTGCCTGATTTCAGTTTTCCTTCTTTCATTTCGTGTATAGCTTCTGCTACTTTTTCTCCTGCTTTTTTTGAATATTTAGCCATAATGCGATTAATTAAGTTAAAAAAACAGCGTAATAACAAGTTTCGGATGCTGGTGTTTCATTTTTCAGCAAAAAATGAGATCATTCATACGCTAAATCAAATTAATATCAATTTAAAGCCAACAACTACACATATTATTTATAGATTTGATTTATAAGGGTTAGCATGTATCAGGATACTTTTCAATCTGTAGAAGACACCACACTTCTGCGACAGTTAAGCGAGGGAAGCAAACACGCTTTTGATATTTTATACGACAAATATTGGCAACAGGTATACAATGCTGCCTATAAACGTATAAATAAACCTGAGCAGGCACAGGATATTGCACAGGATGTTTTTGTGCAGTTATGGATAAGGGGAAATAAATCACCTATAGAAAACTTGCCAGCATATTTATTTGTCGCTGCCAGAAACAGCGTATTCAAACACCTGGAAAAGGAAGGCAAATACGCCGCATTACCTGAAACAGCGGAACAGCTGGAAGATCCCTTAGACAGAGCAGATGCAGATTTATTGCATGAAGAATTTTTGAAGGCATTCAATGAACTGATTGATGCACTTCCCGCACAGCAGCGTATTATTTTTAAAATGCGATTTGAAGAAGACCTGACCAGTCAGCAAATTGCTGATCTGCTGTTAATATCTCCAAAAACGGTGCGCAACCAGCTTGGAAAAGCTTTGAGTACGTTACGGTCATCACTTTTTATGTATTGCCTGTTAAATATGATCTGATAAAAACAAATCGCCGTGAATTACTATAAAATTTCGCATGATGCCCGTGATTCTTATCTATATTTCACTTTCAGCACCATAAAACAGACAATTCACCAGTTCCCAAACGGTATTTTGAAAAAAAAATTGAAATATTTTCACATTGCGTGGGCTATTTTGAAAAATTCGACTCATGTATGTATAAAGCACAAACATGAAAGACGCTCAACGGGAATATTTTATTGAAATTTTGAAGCAATACCGGCTAGGCAATGCTACACCACAAGAAATTGCATTCCTTGAAACCTATTATAATGTATTCGAAACCAACGAAGAGCTGATTACTGTGGAGAACCAGCATGAATTTGCACCGATAAAACAACTTATTAAAAAGAATATAGATGAGCAGATCAACTTCCGCCAAAAAAATTTCCGTTTAACTTATTTACGTAAAAAATATATGGTAGCTGCAGTTGTCTTTCTGGCGGTTTCCATTACTGCCTATTATTTTACGAAATCTTCTGATCATTTAGCAACTCCGGGCCAGCAATACAGCCATATTCTCCCGGGTAAAAACAAGGCCACCCTTACGCTGTCCAATGGCCGGAAAATAGCGCTTGATGATGTTGCAGACGGAGAAATTGCACAACAGGCAGGCATCAGGATCACAAAGAGCAGTGACGGTCAGCTCATCTATACCGCAGTGAATGGTGGCAATGCCGCAACAGTAGCTCAAAACACAATCTCTACACCTAAAGGCGGACAATATCAGCTGATACTGCCTGATGGCACAAAGGTCTACCTGAATGCGGCTTCAACTTTAAGCTATCCCACCGCATTTCAAGGTAAAGAACGCCTGGTAACGCTGAACGGTGAAGCCTATTTCGAGGTAGCGAAAAATAAACGCCTTCCATTCAGAGTACAATCCAGGCAACAAACAGTAGAAGTACTGGGTACACATTTTAATGTCAATTCTTATGCTGACGAAAGTGCTATCAGAACAACGCTTTTGGAAGGTGCTGTAAAAGTATCAGCGGGAAGCAATACACAAGTGATCAGACCAGGGCAGCAAGCTATTTTAAACAAAAACACTGAGGATAGAATTATGACCGCAGAAGTGAACACAGATCAGGTCGTTGCCTGGAAAAACGGTCTTTTCTCTTTTGAAAATGAAGATTTGAGATCTGTTATGCGTCAGATATCACGCTGGTATGATGTAGAAGTGATCTACGCAGGCATCCCATCAGATGAAAAATACTACGGTGAAATCTCGAAAAACAGCAAACTGGGCGAAGTCTTTAAAATACTTGAACTCAACAATGTTCATTTCGATGTAGAAGGAAAAACAATAAAGGTATCCTCTAACCAGGGATCTCCTGTTAAACAGTAAATACAATCAACTAAATTTTGAAACCAAACCCCTTTACGATGATCAAAAATCTACTCAGCCGCTAGAACCACGACAGATCAAAAAACCGGAAGTGTCTCACCACTCCCGGCACAAAAGGTCGGCAGTCCCCTCTTTGAAAACAGGACTGCATTTTATTCACCTAATCTTATCCCAAAAGTATGAAATTAACTTTTCTTTACAACCCCGTATGTCAAATCCGGAGGGTAAAGTCTAAATTCCTTTTAGTCATGAAGTTGACTGCTATATTACTCCTGTTCGGCGCACTGCATTTATCAGCTGCCGGCTACTCGCAGAACGTAACGATCTCCAGAAAAAATACCACCCTGGAAACCGTTTTTAAAGACATTAAAAAGCAGACAGGTTATTTGTTTTTCTATAGCGGAAAGGTAAACACGACCAGTCAGCTCCTCAATGTTGAATTAAAAAATGTCCCCCTTGATGAAGCTCTTGCGGTGTGTCTGGCAAACAATAACCTGACCTACACCATTGTGAATAATACAATTGTCATCAGGAATAAAATCAGTCCCTTACCTGTTACGACAGTATCAGCGGATAAAAGTATCACTATCACAGGGAAAATTCTTGATAATGACAAAGGCGAACCTATCCCCGGTGTTAACATCACTGTAAAAGGAAATAAGAATTTACGGACGCAAAGTAATGCTAAGGGAGAATTTCAGCTGGAAGCAGAAGAAGGTGATGTGCTTGTCTTCACTTATATCGGTTTCAAACCAAAGGAACTTACTGTTGGAAGTTCCAAATACTTAACGGTCAGACTGGACGCACAAGTGAATTCAATGACCGATGTGGTCATTACTGGTTATCAGTCCATTAAGAAAGATAACTACACAGGAAGTGCAGTGATCATTAAGGGCGAAGAGCTAAAACGTTTAAATCCTCAGAATATCTTAAAGAGTATTCAGTCTTTTGATCCTTCATTCAGAATGATAGATAACAATCTGCTAGGATCAGATCCCAATGCATTGCCAAAAATTAATGTCAGAGGTGCAACTGCATTACCATCTATAAATGATGATATTTTGGATCGCAACAACCTTTCGAGCGCCTACAATCTCCCTGTATTTATCATGGATGGTTTTGAAGTTCCGCTACAGAAAGTTTCAGATTTGGATATCAACAGAATAGAGAGCATCACCTTGCTGAAAGATGCTGCCGCAACAGCAGTATATGGATCCAGAGCCGCCAATGGCGTATTGGTCATTACTACCAAAGCACCAATACCGGGTAAACTACAGCTTTCGTATAACTATGAGCTTAATTTTACAGCACCTGATTTATCAGATTACCATGTACTGAATGCTGCACAGAAACTAGAGTATGAACGACTGGCGGGACTATACATCACGGGTAACTCTACTGCAGCAACGCAGGAAGAACTGGACCGCAGATATTATGCGAAACTGAAAAATGTGGCCAGCGGAGTGAATACCTACTGGTTAGCACAGCCGCTTAGAAATACATATGGTCAGAAACATTCCTTATATGCTCAGGGAGGGGACTCTACTTTCAGGTATGGACTGGACCTTCGCTATCAGACCTCCCCTGGCGTAATGAAAGGATCTACCCGCGACAGGTATAGTGCTGGTATGAGCTTTAATTATAATCCGAATCGTCGTTTATTGTTTAAGAATGAAATCACGATTACACAGGTGAATGCCGTAAATTCAAATTATGGAGATTTTGATACTTATGTATACATGAATCCTTATTACCCTAAGACTGATGAATCAGGAAACCTGATCCGGGAAATTGCCAACTGGAAAATTGATACATATCAAAATGGGCCTGATCAGATCAAAACCGTTCCTGTGTATAATCCACTTTTTGAAGCGAGCCTGGGTAATTTCAGCAAAAGCAATTACCTGGAGTTTATAGATGCCTTTTCGGCCGACTGGAAAATTTTACCAGATTTGAGATTGAGAGGATTAGTCAGCCTCAATAAGACTAAAACGGTGAGTGACAAATTTGTATCACCGCTCAGCAATACGTTTATCGAAGGTCCGCTGGATGAAATTCAGAATCGCGGAAGTTATGATTACGGCAGCGATGACCTGTTAAATATTGATGGAAATGTAACCCTGCAATACAACAAACAATTGGGTAGTCACATCTTTAACCTCGTTACAGGCGCGAATGTGACATCCAAAAAAAATGACATCAAAACTTTTCAGGCGATTGGTTTTACGAACGACAGGTTTACGAATATCGGCTTTGCGAGGAGTTACAAAGAAGATGCAGCGCCGATTAGTGGGATCGCACTGGATAGACTGGTAGGTTCATTTTTTAATGGAAACTATTCATTTCAAAATAAATACCTGCTGGATGCTTCATTTCGTGTAGATGGATCTTCGAAGTTCGGCAGTGACAAACGATTTGCCCCTTTCTGGTCGGCCGGTATAGGATGGAACGTACACAACGAAGCTTTTATGAAAAGCCTGCCGGCAATCTCCAGATTTAAACTTACCGCTACTTCCGGACAAACCGGTTCGGTAGAATTTCCAGCGAACCTGGCGAAATCTATTTATACTTATCAAACCGCCAACTGGTATTCTACCGGAATAGGTGCTACTGTTGATGGTTATGGTAATGAGGATTTGCAATGGCAGAAAACAATCAGTTATGATTATGCACTGGATCTGGGATTATTTGATAACAGACTGATGATCAACCCAAGGTATTATTCCAAATTGACAAAAGGCATATTAACTGATATCAATATTGCACCTTCCACTGGTTTTACGACTTATAAAGCCAACCTTGGCGACATTACCAACAAAGGTTTTGAAGTCTTTTTAATGGCCACAGCCTATAAATCCAAAGATCTGAATATTAATGTGACTGCTAATATTGCGCACAATAAGAATAAGATCGTTAAGATTTCCAACGCTCTGAAAGCTTATAATAACCGGGTGGATACGACCCAGGCCAATGAGAAAAACAACCTTAAATCTACTCCCCTTCCCCGTTATATGGAAGGACAATCCATGAATACAATCTATGCAGTGAAATCACTGGGCATTGATCCCGAAAATGGAAAAGAGATTTATGTAAAAAGAGATGGTTCGCTTACTTATGAATACGACATTGCTGATACGCAACCTGTAGGGAACACAACCCCAAAAGCTGAAGGCAGTTTTGGCAGCAGCATTAACTACAAACAGTTCCTGCTGAGTTTTAGTTTCTTTTACCGTTTTGGCGGTGATATCTATAACCAGACCCTGGTAGACCGCGTAGAGAATGCCGATCCGAGGTATAACGTAGACTCCCGTGCACTGGAAGAAAAATGGATCAGACCAGGTGATGTTACCTTTTATAAAAATATCATGAGTACGGATAAAAGCTTTGCCTCTTCCCGCTTTGTGCAGAAAGATAACCTGATAGAACTAAGATCAGTGTATTTGTCTTATGACCTCAAAAAGAACCTCGCAAAGAAATTCGGATGTCAGTCGCTCAGATCTGCCATCACAGCTAATGATATTTTCCGCACCTCCAGTATAGAGGTGGAAAGAGGGATCACCTACCCTTTTGCACGTAGTTTAACATTTTCTTTACTGGCCACATTTTAAACCTTAAAAGATGAAGAGATATTTATATATGATGGTGTTGCTGTTGGCACTGACATCATGCAAGAAATTTCTGGATGTAAAACCAGAATCACAGATAGACAAGAATGAGTTATTTACCACCGAGGAAGGGTTTAAGGAAGCGCTGAATGGTATTTATACGCTATGTGCTTCGCCGAAATTGTATGGTGGAAATCTGACTTTCAGCAACCTGGATATACTGGCGCAAAACTATCAGTTTAGTGACGCCGGCTATCAGAAAATTGCAAATTTTAATTATGCCTTTATTGATGTAGTAGATAAAAATAATGAGATCTGGTCTTCCGCTTATCGCGCAATTGCCAACTGCAATAATATACTGGCAGTAATTGACGAGAAAAAAAGTGTTTTCACCAGTAAGAACCATGACCTGATCAAAGGAGAAGCACTGGCCTTAAGAGCATACCTGCATTTTGACTTGCTGCGCATGTTTGCTCCTTCTTATAAAAGTTCACCGGCAGCAAGGGCCATTCCCTATGTAACGACGGTAACCACAGCCAGCACCCCTTTTTCGAATGTTACTGAAGTGCTGGACAAGATATTGCTGGATCTGAATGAGGCTAAGGTATTATTAAGAATAGCTGATCCCATTCTTTCACTGGATTATACCGTAGGCTATCCTGATGATGATGGAAACCCGGAGGTCAATACCCCTGATCTTTTCCTGCAAAACAGAAGACACCGACTGAATTACCTGGCCGTTACCGGAGAGCTGGCAAGAGTGTATCTGTATAAAAATGATATGGCAAACAGTTTATTAAATGCCGAACTGATTGTGCTGACCAATAAATTCCCATGGACAAATAAGGCCGATTTTCTTGAGACAGAGGTGACCAAAAAAGACAGAATCTTTTACAAAGAGCTACTGGCTTGCTGGGCCATTCCTAAACAGAGACAACCGCTCATCGATCTGTTCACTAAAGAAAATCCGCCATTCAGTGCGACGCTGCCCCAGATTGAAGAGATTTACGAAAAAGCCGGAGTAGGCGCGGACGATTTGAGGTTCAAACAGTGGTTTGCAGATCGCGCTGCCTTGAATGGTCCGAGACGCGCAATCTTACAGAAATACCTGAGCAATGCCACTCCGATAGCTAACCGTCATCCGCTGGTTGCACCGGCTATCCGTTTAAGCGAAATCTTTTACATCGCAGCTGAGGCAAGTTTCGACACCAATCCATCCATGGCAATGACTTATTTTAATGCGGTACGAAGAGCTCGTGGAATTGGCAGTGATATCACCACCGTCCCTGACAAACAAGCATTTATCGAACTGCTGATTACCGAAGCAAGAAAAGAGTTCTACGGGGAAAGTCAGCTTTTTTATATGTACAAAAGACTGAACCATGCAGTGAGAATTTCGGCAACACAGTCCAGCCCCGCTTCCGACAAAATATTTGTTTTTCCTCTTCCTGTGGATGAAGAAGCTTACAGAAATAATTAAACAGATCAATCATGAAACAAAATATATTTTATGCCTTTGTGCTCTGCTTGCTGGCCTTGTCCTGCAAGAAGGACGATAAACTACTATACGATTCCCCGGATAATATCTATCTGGATTACAGCAATAAGGATAGTCTGATTTACACCTTCGCTTACTCACTCGGAGTAGAGAAAGACACCCTCTGGATCCCTGTAAAAGTTTCCGGTAAACGAACAGATAAAGACCGGAGTTTTGTGATGGATATCGTAAAATCTGCAACCAGTGCAACGGAAGGGCTGCACTATGAGCCATTGAAATCCAACTATACTTTGCCGGCAGACTCAGGCATTATCCATGTGCCTCTCATCCTGAACAACACAGATCCCGAGCTGCAGAACAAATCAGTATACCTGACCTTAAGGGTTTCTGGAGGCAGCGATTTTAAAAGCAGTCTGCCAGATACGGTAAGAAGTAAGAAGATCCTGTTCTCGAACAGACTGGAATTGCCCATATGGTGGCAGTACTGGGCAGAAATGGGTAGTTACACCAGGGTAAAACACCAGCTATTCCTGATCAGCTCCGGCACTGTGAACCTTCCTGTGAGGACCAATCCAGACTGGTACCTGGAAATACCGAGAACGCTTTTTTATATAGAGAATACCAGATCTTTCCTTAACCATCCCTTTGAATGGGTAAGAGATCATCCGGAAAAGGGTTACGTACTGACAGCAAGAAATGATGGCACAGGTGATTACAATTTTTATAATGTCAATTCTCCCAGCCAGCAATTTCACCTGAAGTATTTTTCACAGGCGGACAAGTATGTATTCCTGGATGAGAATAAAGGCCAGATTATTTTATAACTCTAAAAAGCAAAGTAATGAAATTGAAAAATATACTTTTATACGCAATCCTTGTCCTTACGCTTTTTTCTTGTAAAAAAGATATAGGCAACTATGAGTACACCTCTATTTCAGAGCCCACCGTAGTGAATCTTCAGGATGCAACCTTCAGGGCTACCGTGGGTGATACGCTGACCGTGCGCCCATATATAGACTTTCCAGGCGGAGATGCCATGAAAGATTTGTTATTTAACTGGGAGATTTTGGTCACGGAAGAAACCAGGTCTGACAAATACGAAGGTTATCCGCTTAAAATTGTCTATAACCTTGCTCCCGGCCTCCGTTCAGCTAAACTAACTGTGACCAATACGAAAACAGCGATGAAATACTTTATTTCATTCAAAATACAGGGAGGTACACAATTCTCATTAGGCAAAACAGTGATGAGTGTGGAAAATGGTATTACTAAGTTATCCTTCATCAAACCGGATAATAAAACAGTTCTTGCAGATTTGTATAAGTCATTAAACGGTGAAGATCTCCCGCAAAATGCAGTGCAGCTATTTGGTCGCCCGAGTCCTTACCAGCCCACAGTATCAGAAGATTACTGGGCAATCAGTTCAGATCCAACACAGAAAAGTGTGATTATTGACGGCAATACCATGTTAAGAAAGAGATATTTTCCAGAGCACTTTTTTAATCCCCCGGCAACCATGATTCCGGAAAGGTTTGAATCTGCAAAAGGTTTTGCCACGGGAATTATCAATGGAAAATTGTACATCGCTGTCACCTCTACTGCTCCGTTTGCACCGGATTATGGTAAATTTTCGAATCCGCAGGCCGGGGATTATACGTTATCCAAATTTTATTCAAATACCCCCCAGTTCTATTTTGGATTTGATAAAAAATCTACCGGGTTTGTATCATTTAATAGTGGCGGGGATTATTCAGGTGCAAATTATACGGTAACTGGCGATGCTTTTGATCCGAAGAAAATTGGCATGACAGATCTGATCTATATGAAAGCTGTTCCCGGTACTTCCTATGCATTTTTCAAAGATGCAGCGGGTGCATTATATGAACTGTCTTTCGGTATCGATATGAATGATTATATCAATAAAAAATTAATTACACCTAAATACAAACGGCTGTTCAGGGGAGCCTCGCTCATCCAGCCGGATACCAAATGGCAAAAATCACTTGCCGATGTATTTTATTTCACATCGGGCGACAAAATTTATCGCTATAACCCGCTCAATGAAGAAATAAAGGCTCTGGATGCAAATTTCGGCGGGAAGAAAGTAACCATGCTCCAATTGAGCGCGGATGATGAAACGATCACGGCAGGTGTAGAAGGTGCTGTATTCACGCTGGATGTTTCTACAGGATTAAACGGCGTGATTACCAATATAGTTAACGGTATTCCGGGATCACCAATTGATATAGTAATTAAAAAATAAAATCAGTACTCATGAAATCAATAAAAACTATCATATTCGCATTAGGCTGCTCACTCTCACTGCTATCACTTTCCTGCAGTAAATCCAAGGCTGTGGACGAAGAACCGGTTGATCCTCCCGGTGCGCCGGCAAAAACCTGGCAGGAACACTGGCCAAACCATGATATGCTGGTTACACGTACATTTTACGATGATAACCTGGCGGTATATTATGATGATGACATGCTCAGATCCGTTACCTGGGTCAATAAAACACTAACTGATTCGTGGATCTATGTGAAGAAAAATTACGGAGCATTTGGTGATGACGGTCGCCTCTACGCGATCCTCCACAGAGTAGTCGACTTCTCCATTCCAGGTGGTGGTGGTCACCCTGCAACATATCTGGATGCCAGTCATGATTTTCACAATGCCATAGACGTTGGATTGGGCAACTGGACTTACCCTACTGGTGAACCTATCGGTATCTCCATTCATGAAATCGGACATATCGTTGAAGGTGCCAATAATGGTGTTCACGGATCACCCTCATTCCCGATCTGGGGTGATAGTAAGATCATGGAAATTTTCAATTACGATGTACTGATGAATATTGGCAGGGAAGATGAAGCGGCACGGGCCTATGATGAATGTATGAATGGTACAGATATTTTTCCACGCGCAGGTACAGCATGGTTCAAAAACTGGTTTTATCCAATTTATTCCAAATATGGTAAAGGTGCCGTGCTGAGCAGGTATTTTGTACTGCTCTCTAAAAATTTTCCCCAGGTCAATAAAACCTATACCAGGGACATGAACTGGGGAGAATTTATACATTTCTGGAGCGGTGCTGCCGGCGTGAACCTCAAAGAGCAGGCTACCCTTGCCTTTGGCTGGACTGATGAACTGGAAGCCGCATTCGTCAAAGCGCAGAAAGACTTTCCAAATGTTACCTATACCAACCCGCCCCTTTCAGGCAAATAAATACTACACCTCATCATCCGGCAATTCAGCCGGAATAAAAAATATTAAATATGAAACTCAACCTGCTACTCATGACTGTCCTGATCCCCTGTATGGCGACAGCACAGTCCGACAACTTTACGATGACCGGCAAAATAGGCAGCCTGAATGCCCCTGCGATGGTTTATATTGACTACATGGATAATGGTGTAAGTCATGAAGATTCAACGGCATTAGTCGATGGTGTATTCAAATTTAGCGGCCATATCAATGGCAATGCCTATGCACGAATGGCTTTAGCCCCTAGAGGAGATGGTAAACAACGCGCAGTATATACCGGAGATGTCATTTATTTCTATTTCGGTAAAGAGCAGTTCAGTATCAGCTCAAAAGATTCACTCAGTAATGCGATATTTAAAGGATCAAAAGTATACGATGAATACCTGGCCTACAATAAACTTATCGGTGGAACTATAATGGAGCTGACCAGGGCTGTCAATGCAGATTTCGCCAGCGGGACTGCCGCACAGCAAAAAGATACAGTTTACATCAAAGCGGTAGATACAAGATACCGTGCAAAAATTGCCGATCGGGCAGAGCGCCAGTTTCAGTTTGCTAAAGCACATCCCTCCTCTTATTTCGCTGTGGTTGCCCTCTCTGAATCTGCAGGCAGCAAATTTGACGTGGCTAAAATTGAACCGGTATTCAATTCCTTAAGTGAAGAACTGCGAAATTCTGATACCGGAAAGGAACTCAATCAGCGGATGAAGGCCGCCCGTACGATTGCAATGGGTGCTGTTGCACCTGTGTTTACGCAGAATGATCGCAATGGTAAACCAGTTTCATTAGCCGATCTGAAAGGTAAAACTGTATTGGTTGAATTTTGGGCAAGTTGGTGTGGCCCCTGCCGTGCAGAAAATCCAAACCTGGTAAAACAATATAAATTATATAAAGAAAAAGGCTTCGAAGTACTTGCGGTCTCTTTAGATAGCGATAAAGCTAAATGGGCTGATGCGATTGCGAAGGACGGTCTGCCCTGGCTGCATGTTTCTGACCTGAAAGGATGGAATAACGAAGTGGGACGTATGTATGGTGTAAGAGCTGTTCCGGCAAGTTTCCTGGTGAGCCCTGAGGGGAAAATCATCGGAATGGGTCTCAGGGGAGAATCCTTAAACAAGAAGTTAGCTGAAATCCTGTAATATGAAAACGATCTTTTCTACCCTGCTGATGATACTGACACTCCATGCCGGAGCTTTTTCAAAAAAAGAAAAGCTTCCATTGAAAGTGTTATATGTAGGTTATAACCCAGAAAGACCAATGCCGGCAGATGTGGTTTATTACAGTACCTCTCCGGCAGTAGTCGCAAAAGTTTACCAGGCGAGAATGGCCGACTTTAAAGCTTTCCTGGAAAGTCGTTTTGAAGAGGTGGAAGTAATTGATGTCAGGGACTATAGCCCTGCATTGTCAGACGCCGCAGATGTGACCATCATGGATGCCGGCCCTGTGAAACTTCCCGCAGATTTCGACCGTCCTATGATCCTGATGCATGCAATGGCACCAAACGTAGGCCTGCCGATAGGCTTAAAGTTTGACTGGTATTGTCAGTGTCTTGAAGATGAAGCCTTACATATCAATACCAAACACGAGATATTCAACATGCCCAATAAGGTTAAGCTAACCATGGTCAAACAACCTACCCCGGCATCATTCTTTAATGGCCATGAAGGGTTGACAACGCCAAAGGAGATGCCGATGTGGCGCGTGGTAAAATCGGGCGCTTCAGCAAATGGCAAGTATGTTATTGGTATGGTTGCCCATGGTGAAGGTTTTAACGATTCACCAGATGCAGAATCTATTTCCGGTGGGGTATGCTTAAAAAATGCAGAGGCAGTCGCACTGGGCAGACAGGGCAATTACTTCATGTGGGGTTTTTCAGCTTCTCCGGATTATATGACCGATGAGGCAAAAGAAGTATTCGTCAATGTCGTATCGTATATTAAAAAATATGACCATATGCCCGCTATCGTTAAGAAAACACAGATTGCAACCCGCAGTGCTATCGATGAACAGATCTACCGGATTGATGAAAAGTTATATAAAAAAGCCATCATCTCCCGCCGTGAAGGAAACGCACGCATGTTAAAACTGCAGTCAGACCTTTTAAAAAGAAAAGCCGCGGGAGAGGATATTGGCAGAAGCAACGAAATGTTTTTAAAAATGCCCGTTACTAATGACGTGGAGAGCTTTGAGAGTTACCTTAAAAATCAGGCAGGAACAGATTTATTTACAAAATTTGGTACTGATACGAAGTTATACCATCAATATTTCCGTGATAATTATGAATACTTTTACCCTTTAGATGGATATGCACTCCAATTGGATGAAGATGCACAGCATTTAGGACTTTCCAACAGAAAAGCAGCCTTACTTGAAAAGTGTATTCAGCTCCTGGAAAACGGGGATGACCCGGCAATGGCGCAGCGTTTATTGGAACGGTATACCCTAATGAAATATACCACCGCAGCAGAATGGAGAAACTGGTATGAGCTGAACAAAAACAACCTGTTTTATACCGAAGCAGGCGGATTCAAGTTTATGGTGAACACCTTTGGCAAAAAAGAGACGGATAAAACCGTGGAGATTGGAGAGCCGGCAATTCATGCGAATACCATTATGGCAGAACCTACAGCAGATGAACCGGTTGTCATATCTGCTCAGTTTATTCCTGTAAAAGGGGAAAAATCCGGGGATCTGGTCATCAGTGCTTCAATTTTGAAAGGATGGCATATCTATGCTTATGTGGATAAAGATAGTCCCTTTATACAAACAGAACCTCTGCTGGAATTACCAGAAGGAGCGCATACCGACAAGGAATGGCAAAGTTCCGCGGCAAGCCCTTATCCGGGAAATAAGGGGGTATTTATTTTTGAAGATAAAGCATCTTTCAAGATTAGAATCAACTATAAAGACAGCAAGCCAGGTTCGGTCATCAGGTGCGGGTTATTTTACCAGACTTGTGACGAAACCAAATGTTTACCACCTGCCAAAACAATGGTGGACATAAAAATATAACCTCCAAAAAAACAGCGGCCGCATCATTCATTAGGATACGGCCGCTATGATTTCAAAAGAACCGATTTATTTCATCGATACTAAGGTAGATTTTAACTGTTTCACTTCTGCTGATGAACTTGCTGAGGCTTTAAATATTGTATTTGCGCTCATTGCACTTCCATAAAAATCAGTATTTGCCGCAGCATCGATTGCCAGTGAAGCACCATTTAAAGAGATTCCTGCAAAAAGACCTTTACTGCGTGAATATGAATAAACTTCAGCTTCCAGCTTATAATCTGTATTTGCTGTTGAGTTCCTGCCAACAGGCCCCGCTGCAACAGAAAGATCACCGCCTAAAGTAAAACTGCTTTTGTTAATTTCTGTCAGACTTTTGCTGTTCTTGAATATCAAAACCAGGTCCACAGACTGCACGCCTATCTGCGCACCTATACTACCGCCCGTGATCGTTACAAAAACAGGGTTGCTCCATGTACCATCAGCTTTTTTAACCATAGCTAATCCTTTACCGCGTTTTCCGCCCACTACAAAACCAGCATTGATCAGTTTCGGGACAACGATAATTCCCTGAGTTACGGCTAGTAATTCCGAAGGAATCGATTCCTTCATCTTGCTAAAATCAGAAAGTACTGTAGTAGCAGCTTCAATTTTCTTTTGCTCTTTCTCCTGTGCGTTTACAGTTCCGGATAATAATATGCCTGTACATAAAAGGAATGCTGTACCGGCCTTTAAAAAATTCATCGTTTTCATAATCAGATTTTATTATTTTTTGTATTGTAATAACTGTTATCCTTAACGTCATAACCGTCATTACAATACATCAAACAAATAAAAAGCCAATCTGTGTTTCTTAAAAAAGAAAAGATAATGAGATGATTAAAAATGTGGAATTATTTTTTCACTGCATCTATCGCACGATCCAGATGTACATATCCACCGTCCACATACACCAGCTGACCTGTTGTATGACTGGAGCGTGGAGAGAGTAAAAATACCGCTGCATTAGCAATCTCCTCTGCGGTGGTCATCCGGTTGCCCAGTGGGATTTTACCGATAATTCCTGCCAGTTTCTCGTCAGCGTCTGGTAAAGAGCTGATCCAGGTTTGGTAAAGCGGGGTAAAACACTCCGCGACAATAACAGCATTTACCCTGATGCCATATGGAAGCAATTCAACAGCCCATTCTCTCGTCAGTGCATTTCTTGCTCCGTTTGAAGCCGCATAAGCGGAAGTGCCCCCCTGACCGGTATCTGCTACCTTTGAACCGATATTGACAATCGAACCTTTCGATAGCTTGAGTGAAGGCAATACGCTTTGTGCCATTAAATAATAATGCACCACATTTTTATGGAGACTCTCCATAAAAGAGGTATAGTTTCCACTTTCCAATCCCACATTATCATTCACACCTGCGTTATTTACCAGCCCGTCTATCTGCCCGAACTCTTGTAACACTGCCTGCACTGTGCGCTCTGCAGCGGCATGATCAGTTAGCTCAGCCACCAGCTGATGTGCTGTCAAACCCTGGCCTTTAAGCTCATTTACCAGCTTCATATTATCCTGTTCATTCCTGCCAACGATGACCGGAACTGCACCTTCGGCTGCCAGTACCTTAACAATACCTTCACCAATTCCCTTTGCGCCACCGGTTACGATGATCACCTTATTCTTTAACTGAAGATCCATTGTTAATCTGCTAATTTCACATAATCAAATACTTCCTGTCTGGAAACACCAAGACCATCAATACCTAATTCTACCACATCGCCTGCTTTAAGATACACAGGAGGTTTAAAACCAAGCCCAACCCCTGCCGGGGTTCCTGTTGAAATGACATCACCAGGCAACAGGGTCATAAACTGGCTGACATATGAAATGACGAAAGGAACATTAAATATAAAATTGGATGTATTTCCGTCCTGCATCATTTTACCATTAACACTCAGCCATAAACGAAGATTATCTACATCTTTAATTTCATCCTGAGTAGCCAGAAACGGACCTAAAGGTGCAAAAGTATCACAACCTTTTCCCTTATCCCAGGTACCGTTGCGCTCAATCTGGAACTCACGCTCAGACACATCATTGTGCAATACATATCCTGCAACATAATTTAAGGCATCAGCTTCTTCAACATAAGATGCTTTCTTGCTGATAACCACCGCAAGTTCAACTTCCCAATCCGTCTTAACAGAATTTTTAGGTATAGTAATCTGATCAAAAGGACCTGTTAAAGCCGTGGTAGACTTCATAAAAATAACCGGCTCCGGTGGAAGTGGTGCATTTGTTTCCTTCGCATGATCGGCATAGTTTAAACCAATACAGATCAGTTTTGAAGGTCTCGCTACAGGAGATCCTAAACGGGAACCTTCTGGTACGGGGATGAGTTTACCTTCATTTGCTTTTACAAACTCCGCTAATCTTTCCAGTCCGTTATCTTCAAAAAATTGTTCGTTGTAATCGCCTCCGAAAGCAGAAGTATCATACCAGATATCATTTATAATTACACCCGTTTTCTCTTTTCCTTCAGCACCCCATCTTATTAATTTCATTCTCTTCTTTTTTAGTTATTTAATTTTATAAAACCTCCATCCAGCGGGTAATCGTTACCAGTAACGAAACCGGCTTCATCGGAACACAGATACAGTGCCAGAGCAGCAACCTCCTCAGGTTTACCCATACGACCTACAGGCTGACTTTTACTGAGCTTCTCGAAAATCTCCTCTTCTTTACCGGCATAATTTTTTGCAATGAACCCATCTACAAATGGCGTATGCACCCTTGCAGGTGAGATACTGTTACACCTGATATTTTCGCTGATATAATCACGCGCTACAGACAGTGTCATGGCAAAAATTGCACCTTTGCTCATGGAATAGGCGAAACGATCTGTTATACCCACAACTGCAGCGATAGAGGCCATATTTAAGATCACACCTCCGCCTCTTTCTCTGAAAGCAGGAATGGCGGCGAACAAACAATTGTAAGCACCTTTTACATTCACTTCAAATACTTTGGTAAAATCTTCTTCACTGGTGGTATCGGCTTTACCGATATGCGCTATTCCGGCATTATTAACCAGGATGTCTATTGCGCCGATGGTCTGGAAGGTGTGGATGACCTGCGCCTGTTTACTGACATCACAACCATGCCCAAAGGCTTTGCCACCTTCTTGTGTAACTTCATCTACGGTCTGATTTGCCGCTTCGGCATTCAATTCTATGATATGAACAGTAGCGCCCTGTCTGGCAAAAAGCAGGGAAATTGCTTTTCCGATACCACTTCCGCCACCTGTAATCACAGCTATTTTTCCTTTTAAACTAAACATATATTCATTTTATAATGATACGCCTCTTTTCCAGGGAATGAAATCATCCTGACCTAAAAGTACAGCTTTAGGTTTAATTTTTCCACTGGCAACTTCAATAACATAATTTAAAATTCGTTCTCCTGCCTCCTCAATTGATTCTACACCTTCGATGATCGTACCACAATTGATGTCGATAATATCAGGCATTTTATGATAGAGGTTGGTATTGGTAGAGATCTTGATTACCGGTGCAACCGGGTTCCCGGTGGGTGTACCCAATCCGGTGGTAAACAAGACTATATTTGCACCAGAGGCCACTTCGGCGGTCGTACTTTCTACGTCACTCCCCGGGGTACATAATAAATTCAATCCGGGTTTAGTGATTTTTTCAGGGTAATCCAGTACTGCAGTTACAGGGGAATTCCCACCTTTTTTTGCTGCCCCGGCTGATTTTATGGCATCTGTAATCAGACCATCCTTGATGTTTCCCGGCGAAGGGTTGGCATAAAAACCTGATCCTGTAGCTTCTGCAAGCTCATTGTACCGATGCATGAGCTGCATGAACTCATTTGCAGTTTCTTCATCCACACATCTATCGCTCAGCTCCTGTTCAACACCGCAAAGTTCAGGAAACTCAGCAAGCACTACACTGCCACCCAGGGTAACCAGAATATCTGATACATGGCCCAAAGCAGGATTAGCAGAAATACCAGAGAAACCATCCGAACCACCACACTCCAGCCCGATACACAATTTATCTAATGTGGCCGGGCTACGCTCCTGCTCATTTGCCCTGATCAGTCCGGCAAAGGTTTGTTTTAATGCCTCTTGCAAAAGGATACTCTCCGTACCAGTCTTTTGTTGTTCCAGTATAACCAGCGGTTTACTAAAGTGAGGATCACGTTTGGTAATTTCATCTTGTAAGATGCTAACCTGTGCATGCTGGCAACCCAGACTTAATACAGTTGCACCTGCTACATTCGGATGGGTAATATACCCTGCCAGTAATCCGCAAAGGGTATCCGAATCCATTCTCGTACCACCGCATCCCATATCGTGTGTCAGGAATTTTATCCCGTCAATATTCTTAAATAATTTGTTTGCCTGGGCCGCTTCAGCGGTATGTTGTAAGTCGGCCGACAATATATCTTCAATGCTTTTACCGGTCTGATAAAGTTCAATCAGACTCTCCACCTCATTTTCATAGCTTTTCGCTTTCTTAAAACCAAGCTTGCTTGTCAGTGCCTCTTTTAAAACTTCCACATTTCTGTTTTCGCAGAATACCAGCGGAATAACGATCCAGTAGTTAGCTGTTCCGACTGTGTGATCCGATCGGTGAAAGCCCATGAAAGTCCTGTCTTTAAATGCGGAGACGTCCGGTTGCTGCCATGCTGTTTTACGTTCAGACAGCTGGTAGCCTTCCGCAGCATGGTAAACATTATCTACTGTAATTGCAGATCCCTGAACAATCGCTGAGCCTGCTTTCCCGACCAGTACACCGTACATAAAAATCTCTTCATCAGGATGTAAGTCCTGCATGGTAAACTTATGTTTGGCAGAAACCGCAGTAGCTAAGGTAAAAGACTGATGGGCAAAATTGACTATAAATCCCTGTGGCAAATCGGTGAGGGCGACAAGAACATTGTCCTTCGGGTGGATTTGTATAAACTGTGTAATTGGCATTTTTAAGTAGATAAACCTATTTGGTTAGCCAAAGAAAAGGTATTCTTCAGTGACTTTACTTACAATTTTATCCAATCATTAAGTTATTTTGGCATTAGAAAAAAGATATAAGTTCTGATTACCGGCTAAAAACCGGCAATCAGATTACTCATAAACAGACACACCATCATCTGTAACAAGGGTTAACCTAAGCTTTGATAGCAGGTTGGTGAGCATAGTCAGCCCAGAGTTCATCCAGCGTTTTCCCGGTAAGTTTAATCCAGGTCTCAGGTGTATAAGTATGCGCACGAAGTGTGCTGTCCATTTCTTTAACCAGTCCCTGTTTAATGTTCTTCTCTATCCATAGGAAGAACCTGCCAGTGATACGGTAACTGTTCGTATAATTTTGTTTAGGATTAAATTCCGGCAGTTCCCATTTGGATCCTTTATTGTCAATTCCATATTGATAACGTACATAATCTGCAATTCCTTCAGTCAGCCATACGGGTCCGGCACTATACCCATAACCTTGTACGATATGCATAGTTTCATGCGTAACCACATCGGTATCATAAGGATGGGCTTTCATGTAACCCGCGCTAAACAAAATTCTGTTACCACTGGCTTCTGCTACAGCTTTGTAGGCAGTATCCACTACAAAGCGTACTTCTTTCGTAGACTGCCTGTTGAATGTTTTAACCAGTACAGGATAAACTTTGAAATAAGTATCAATCAGTTTTTGCTTCACCTCCGGATTAAGGTCCGGATCCCTGCTTTCAAATATAAGTGTATATCCTTTTCTTTTAATGGTGTCTGCCGGAGCACTTGCCGAAGTGGTATTACTCCATAACAGGCAGCTGCCAGTGATCAATGCAGCATAAAAAATTTGTGATTTCATTAGTGTGTATTTAATAAAGTGAATATAATAGCTATTAGTTTTGATCATCTGAGGAGGTGCCGCCTTTCTCTGATAATGTGCCATTACCAGCCCGGATTTTGAACAATAAGCGGCACTTTCTGTACATCGCCATTTGGAATCGGAAACAGGTAATGTTTTTTCTCAAATACTCTTGATTCAATTTTGATCACGTTATAGAAACCATTGTTTGCATTTTTATAGATATCCAGTCCCGTAATTCCCCTATCCGTAGTTTCCGCGATTTTCCAGCGGCGAACATCGAAATAACGTGCATTTTCAAACGCAAGTTCAATTCTTCTCTCTTTACGAATCGCTTCACGCATAGCGTCAATACCAGGAGGTGCAGGAAGATTAGCAGAGCCATATTGCGGAACGCCAGCCCGCTCACGGATCCTGTTCAGGTAAATCAGAATATCAGGATCGCCAGGATTTGATTCATTCAGCGCCTCTGCATAATCAAGATATATTTCCGCAAGTCTCACCATGATCAGCGTTCTGCCACCATTGTTCCTGCTGCCGACAGTCATATTTTTTCTAACGACATATCCTGTGGATGAATAATCATTATTGCCTATACCTGCTTTTCCTGCATTACCATTAAATTCAAGGTTGGTAATAATATTATCACTAAAATTGATCCACTTGCTGTTATTGTAAGTGATGCCTACATAAAATCTCGGCTCCCGGTTGATATATCTCTTAGATACAGATCTTTCTACCTCGTCATAAGGAGATTTAAAATTAGCCACGCCTACACTATCATAACCCGACAACGGATCTTTAATTGATCGTCCATTGGCCATAAAGTAAGCATCTACCACATTCTGTGTGGCAGATAAAAATGAGCCTCCCTTACTGGACGAAGGTGCATTGTTATGGTTCGGTGTCATATCATATAACAGGTAAGTAATGTCCGGATCTCCATTCGCAAAAATAACTTCGGAATTCCAATCCGTTAACATAACGTCACGGCATGATAAATATGGACTGAATGAACCGTCTGCATTGTTCTTCCTGAATAACGTGAATCCAGGGAAAGTGGTAATGAATGATTTGGCAGCATCCGCTGCTCTCTTCCATTTAGTCACATCAACAGCCTGACTGATCAGCTGTTTTCCATCTGCATTCTTCAAGGCTGACATATCCGTATTTCCATTAAATAGCGGACTTGCTGCAGTCAATAAAGCCTGTACTTTATAGGCCTGTGCTACAGCTTTGTTGATATGTCCATATTCATCAATTGAAGCTGGAGTAGCAGGAAGATTGGCGGTAGCCGCATCCAGTTCACTTACGATAAAATCAATACATTCATCAAACGTATTTCTTGGTTTACTGATTGAAACCAGTGACGCATCTGCAGCAATCGGGTCATTGCCCAACAATACTACCGGTCCGTATAAACGTACAAGTTGATAATAATAGATGGCACGTAATGCTCTGGCTTCGTTACTATACCGTGTGATCCGGTCCTCATTCAGATTACAATCCTGGCATTTATTCACATTGGCAATAAAATTACTGGCAGATTGTATACCTCTGTAATAGTTTTGCCAGTAAGAATTTACAAATCCTGTTGTAGCATCCCAGGCACCCTGATTTATGGCGTTGGTAGCAATTGTCGGAATCGTATAATCTGCCTCATCAGAGGCGCCGGTCCACAATCCTGCATTAGACAATGTAGGTACCCGCTGAAGTGCTTCGTCCGGAAGCGCGGAATAAACATTTGCCAAGACACGATCAACCGTTGCGCGGGTTGAAAACGACTCATCAAAAGTCAGCCTGTCATCCGGCACCTGATCCAAATATTTTTTACAGCTGTAATTTGATACGATTAAACCAGCAGCAAGAATAGATATATATAATTTTTTCATATGATTAAAATCTAACATTAACACCAACAGAATAAGTAGAAACCAAAGGGTATTTTGTACCATTTGATGTATTTAATTCAGGATCCCATAATTTGAACTTACTGAAGGTAGCTACATTATAACCTGTTAAATAAACTCTGAAATTCTGTACACCTATTGACTTTACGCCATTCTTGAAGGTATAACCCAGATCCACAGTCTTCAACCGCAGGTAACTCACATCACGCTGCCACCAGGTACTTGCCTGGTAATTGTTATTGTTATTTCCATAAGATAAACGCGGATAAAAGACATCCTGACTTGGGTTATCAACCGTCCAGCGGTCTGTTGCATTCGCATAAATATTGCTGAGCCCACCTGAGGCAGCAAAAGGTTGAATAGCCGGACCGCCCAGCATGATATCAGCATGGTGCTGTCCCTGGAAGAAGGTACCGAAATCCCAATTCTTATATTTGAATACAAAGCCGAAACCATAGGTGGAAGCCGGAACATCCCCATCTCCAATTTTAGTCTGGTCGAAAGCATCAATTACGCCATCGCCATTTAAATCTTTATATTTAATGTCTCCAGGCAAAATCGCTGCCCTGCTGCCAAATACAGCGCTGTTATTGATTTCCTCCTGACTAGTGAACAAGCCTTCGGCTACGTATCCGAATCTTGCGAGTACACCGCTTCCTCTTCTTTCCTGATAAGCATATTTTACAGGCGCCTGATCATTTTCTATCACCTGATTTTTGTTATAGGTATAATTCCCCCTGATCGCAAGGCTGGCATTATCGCTTAACTTTGCAAAATATTCCAGCGTCGCGTCTACACCTTTATTCTCCACAATCCCGAGATTACCAAAAGGGTTTGTAGTCAGGCCGATGTAGTTTGGCACCGCACCTCTCTCCAGGAAGATATCTTTACGGCGCTCTTTAAATAAGTCTACAATAACGGATAAATTGCTGTTCAGCATTTTTAGTTCGAAGCCCAGATCCTGTTTATGTGATTTTGACCAGCTTACATCTACACCATATGCAGTTACGTTTATACCTGTAAAACTCTGGCCACGGTTCTGCCCAAAAACATAGCCTGGCTGACTACCGGAAACCTGCGTGAGATAGTAAAACCTTTGGTTATCGTTTAACACATAACCATTTCCGCTTCCTCCGCTACCTACCTGGCCATCAGTATACCTGAATTTAACAAATTGGAAAGTATTGGTCAGTGGCTCAAAGAATTTCTCATTAGACAGAATCCATCCTATCCCAAAGGCCGGGAAGAAACCAAAACGTCTGTCAGGCGCAAAGTTCTCTGACCCATTATAACCCATATTAAATTCTGCAAAGTAGCGATCGTCATAAGAATAGGTCGCACGACCTGCAACACCGAGCGTACGATAAGGGATGGATTTAGTAAAGCTATCAGCAAAAGCATTCAGGTTATCTCCCTGATTATATAAAGCCAGACCAGACACTGCATGTTTACCAAACTGGCGGCTATAACTGAAACCCGCCTCTGCATACAACTTCCTGTCGCCCCCATTTACATAAGTGTAATTCAAATACTTCTGTCCTTTAAAAATAGGGCTGCCATAATTAAGCGAACCATCTGCATTATAAGGATTATTCTGACTTACATAATAGGTATCCTCCCTTCTCGTCCGGTTTACACCATTGTTATTCGCTGCATCAAAAGAATACATCGCAGAAAATGAAAGTCCTTTGGTGATAAAAGACATGTCCTGAGATAAACGAAGATTCGAATATAACTGACTGGTATAATTTGTCCTGTACCCCCTTCTTGTGATATCAGCATATGGATTACGCTGATCACCCTGTGAACTTTTTCCGGGAATAAATCCATTAGGATATAAAATCGGGAATTCTACCGGAGAGATTTGAAATGCCTGTTCAAATACTTGCTGAGCAGTATTGTCACCCGGGTACCTGCCCTGCGCGAAAACACCCTTTAGTCCGAGATCAAGTTTGGTGGTCGGCGTAATGTCCCAGTCCAGGTTAGTACTTACATTGTACCTGGAGTATTTCTGATCAGCATTATAACTCTGCGAATTATCCGTTTCGAAAAGGCCGGTTTCATCATAATAGCCCAGAGATACAAAATAACGTGCATTATTTACTCCCCCTGATAAACTGGTGTTTGCCGTGCGGCTCTGCCCATAATCTTTAAACATGGCATCCATCCAGTCCACATTCGGATAAACGTACGGATCTATACCTGAAATTGTTTTGCCGATCACGTCTGATGAATATAAGGGCGTATACGTACTTCCGGACCGGATTGCCTCTGTAGCCTTTGCTTCATTGGCAAGGTTCATGTAATCCACGCCATCTATCAGCTTTGGTGTATTCGTCAGCTTACTGATCCCCTGAAAGTAATTGAAACTGATCGCAGGCTTCCCCACTTTACCCCTCTTGGTATTGACCAGAATTACACCATTTGCTCCCCTGATCCCATAAACTGCGGTTGCGGATGCATCTTTCAGTACAGTAAAGGATTCAATATCATCAGGACTCAATCCATCTATCGGCCTGTTAGGTACACCGTCAACAATAATTAATGGTTTAGCATCAGAGCCGCCCATTGTAGCAATACCCCTGATCCAGATGTCTGCCTGGTCAGATCCCGGTTCGCCATTCCTGGTTACCCCAACCACCCCGGCAATTCTTCCTGCCAGCATTGAACTGATATTTGCAGTAGGCTGTTTCAGGTCTGCCGCTTTTACGGACGATTGCGCACCGACCAGACTTTCTTTCTTTTGTGTACCATAAGCCACTACAGCAACTTCCTGCAGCTCTCCACCAACTGGTTTCAGCTGAACAACAATACTTTTCTGGGTTCCTACTATAACTTCCATCTGTTCATAGCCCACATAAGTGATGAGCAATACCGATTTCTCATCAGGCACGGTAATACTAAAAGCCCCATTTTCGTTCGCAGAAACAGAATTGATAGTCCCCTTAACCCTGATTCCGGCACCGATTAAAGGTAGTCCGGTTTCGTCCTTTACTATTCCCCTCACTACAATATCTACAGCCTTTTCCTGAACAGGTTTGTTTAAGCTGGTAATGAGAACTGTATTGTTTTCGATTTTGAAGAACAAGTTTTGCTTATTCAGACATACTTTCATTACTTCATCCAAAGGAGCGTTCCTGAAATTGACATCAATCAGTTTTGATTTTTTTAAATTAGTGGCGGACCATAATACGTTGTAACCTGTTTGTTTCCTGATTTCTTTAAATAGCTGTTCCAAAGAAACATTCTGCCGTTTAAAAGTAATCTGGGCAAATCCAGAGGCGCTTACCTGCATTATAGCCGCTGTCAGTAGAAATGCGGTTAGCTTCATAACTAGCAGGAATTTGGACATGCGGCATTGATGCCGACATAAAATTTTAGTAAAAATTCTATACATTTGATAATCTGATTAATCAATAAATTCTTGTGTTCACAATGATTTCCGGTTGATCTTTTTATAATCAGGGGCGTTGCAACCGCTCCTGATTTTTCTTGATACCGTTCCTTTTAATCCTTCCTGTTAAGGGTCTTTCTGTTGATTTTTCATGTTTGGTTTGGTTTAAGGTTTAGTGGTTATTTATGTTGTTGGTTATGTATTCGAAAGCTTATTTGTTCATCACCAGAATCCTGTTGGGAAGGATTTTAAAACGGACATGTCCTGTGATCTCGAGCATATGCAAAATTTGGGAAACATTGCCAAATCTGGAGATGCTGCCGCCAAAAGGCTCACTCTTTACCGCATCAGAAGCATATTCGATATCTACATTATACCATCTCGATATCTTGCGCATGATGCTCTCCAGACTTTCATCGTTAAAAACGAACAGTCCATTTTTCCATGCAAGAATTTCTTCCATATCCACCAGTTCTACTTGCAGTTTCTCCGCTTTAAGTGTACTTTGCTCCCCAGGTTTTAAAATTTTTGAGGAAAGTGATCCCTTTGGCAGCACTTTGACCGCACCTTCGAACAAAGTGGTTTTCGTCACCTGTTCATCCACATAAGAATTGATGTTAAAATGCGTACCCAGCACCTCAACCTTTTGCGCCTGAGTACTCACTGTGAAAGGACGATCCGGATTTTTTGCAACTTCAAAATATGCTTCACCAGTTAAGATGACGTTACGTTCATTTGCCACAAATGCAGTAGGAAACCTGAGGGATGAAGCAGTATTGAGCCATACTTTTGTACCATCAGGCAGTTGTACCTGATACTGCCCTCCCCTCGGCGTAATTATGGAATTGCAGGCTAGTGGATTGATGGATTTTACTTCTTTAATCTGGAACAATAGTTGTCCGTCCGCCGTTTTAGTAACTATTAAGCCAGCTTGTTCTGCAATTTTCCCGGTTGAGGCATCATCCAGCGTAATCTTTCTTCCATCAGCCAGAATAAGCGTTGCTTTGTTACCTCCGGGCGGAATATCATGTTTAGCATTTTGCGGTAAGCCGGCGTTCGTTTTCGGGATATAGAAATAAAATGCTGTTCCAAGACAAACTAATAAAGCGGCAGCAATGCTGAGCTTACGAATGAAATTTAACCTGATACCTCTGGCCTTATTTACAGGCAACGATTTCCAGACCGCTGCTTTTGAGCTTTCAATCTCCTGATGATCCGGATACCTTCCTTCTTCCAGCATATGAAGATACCAGCCCTCTATGATAGCTTTTTCTTCTTCATTACACAAACCAGCAGTATATTTCTGCAATAGATCCTGAGCGTTTTTCTTCTGCATATGTCAGGAATAAATCATCCTTATGTTACTAAGACGGGATCATGACTGGCATGGGGTACGCAAAATCATAATTTTGTTAAAAAATGTTAAAACAAAGCTAAAGAGCTACGATTTAATATATTTTGAACAATATCAGGAGGTAAATTAAGAGTCCAAGCTTAAGACGAAGTATTCTCAAAGCCTTTTTGACCTGTGTTCTGACCGTTTGCTCAGATAAATCCAGCAACAGGGCAATTTCCTTATGACTCAAATGGGATTTGCGGCTTAATTCAAACACTTCGCGCATTTTTGGAGGTAAAAAGGAGATTTCTCTCTCAATGATAACTGCAAGATCCCTTTCACGTACCCGATGGTCTGCATAATTGAAATCATGGTCAATGTAATTCTGGAGTGAAACAATATATTTCTCCTCCACTTTTTTATGGGTGATTAAATCCAGAATCCTGTTGCGCATGGCAGCATAGAGATAACCCGCAAGATTTGCAGTCACGTCAAAAGATTCATGTCTGGTCCATAAAGAAACAAACAACTCATGAATAATGTCCCTGGCTTCTTCCTCGTCCCGCAGACGTTTGCAGGCATGAACGTATAAAATTCCGTAAAAACGATTATAAATTTCAGCAAAAGATGCTTCATCACCCCCTTTAAAAAGAGATGACAATTCACGGTCAGTTAGTTGATTATAGGCCAGCATTTTTAGCGATATAGGCGCAATCTATGTAAAAAAAATACAAAACCTAAGCGCTGGCGACAAATAGTTAAAACGAATTAGCTAATAAAATAGAGCATAAAACAACTATTTGCATTGTTATAAAAATTTTATTTTGCTTTGAAAAAAAATTGACTGTGACCGGGACCGCGTCACTGTTCATGGAGATCAGTTAGCTGATTTCTCATTGATCCGGTAGGCACATCTTCGACCCCCTTCAATGATATATTCAATCCTGCGGATGATCGTATCGGAGAATACAGATTGCAGTGTTTTTAATTCAGCCTGGCAGATTTCTCTGTTTGCCTGTGCGGCTGCACAAATTGGACAATGGTTTTCAATCAGAATAAAACCATCTTCATCTTTGATATACTGGGCCATATATCCTTCCCTGCTTCTGATAGCAACAAATTTGCTGATCCTGCCTTCCAGATCCATCACCCCCGTCATTTCCTGAAGGTATTTGTTGGTACCTTTATCGCCATTGGCACTGATTACCTGTGCAACAGCAAGCTCGCCAAGCGTTTCTTTCATGACTTCCATCAGCCTTACCGTCAGTGCAGCATGGGTATCCGGAAAACGCATATGGCCAAGATCGGTCAATGACCATACTTGTTGTGGCCTGCCTCTGCCTATTACTGAAACAGTTGAAGTCACCAGTCCTTCTTTAGCCAGTTTAAGCATTTGAGAGCGCGCACCTTCTACAGTCACTTTAAGCTCGGCGGCCAGTGCAGACAAAGGCTGTGGCCCACTTGCCTTCAGCATGTCGACCGCACGTTCTTTAAATGGCCGCTGTTTGCTTTCCATTACAACCAACCTAATTCCAGTCTGGCCTCATCACTCATCATTTCTCTATCCCATGGCGGATCAAACGTAAGACGCACTTCTACCTCACCTATGCCTTCAATAGCCTTTACTTTAGTTTCCACTTCAGTCAGGATTTCTCCCGCTGCCGGGCATGCAGGTGCAGTTAGTGTCATATAAATATGTACACCGTCATTTTCCATCATCTGAATCTTGTAGATCAGTCCCAGTTCAAAAATATCAACCGGGATCTCAGGATCATAGATCGTATGTAAGGCTGCCTCGATTTTATCTCTTAATGATAACTCAGTCATAATTTCCTTATTTTGATTCCTGTGTTTGAAAAGCCGCGGCATACATTTTCATTTGCTTCAGCATAGATAACAGACCGTTAGAACGGTTCGGCGACAAATGATTTTGCAAGCCTATGGTATCGATGAAATACAGCTCTGCATTTACGATATCTGTCGGCGTGTGCCCTGATAACACTTTGATCATCATGCTGATCAATCCTTTGGTAATAATGGCATCACTGTCTGCGGTAAAAAATATCTTACCATCAGTAAATTCAGGATGTAACCATACATTGGACTGACAGCCTTTAATCAGGTTCTCGGGTATTTTATATTTGGGATCAATTAAAGGGAGTTCCTTTCCGATCTCGATGATATTTTCATATTTATCCATCCAGTCAGAAAACAATTCAAACTCCTCAATAATTTCGTCCTGTTCTTGATTAATCGTCATGTGTTAATTAAATAAGTATGGCAGCTGCCCTTTTAATACCTGCTACTAACAGATCAATCTCTTCTTTGGTATTATAGAAAGCGAAAGAAGCGCGGCATGTTCCCGGAATCCCGAAGAAATCCATTACTGGCTCCGTACAATGGTGTCCTGTACGTATCGCTATCCCCTGTTTATCCAGCAGTTCTCCAAGATCATAAGGATGAATACCCTCCAGCAGGAAGGAAATCACACCCGAACGCGCTGCAGCATTCCCGATAAACTGTATGCCCTCTATTTCCGCCAGTTTTTCCAAACCATAACTCAGCAATTCATGTTCAACAACCTGGATGGCATCCAGGCCGATGCTGTTTACGTAGTCAATCGCCGCCCCCAGTCCGATTGCACCAGATACATCAGGTGTACCCGCTTCAAACTTATATGGCAGCTCATTGTAAATTGTTTTCTCGAAAGTCACGGTCTTGATCATGTCGCCCCCACCCTGGTAAGGTGGCATATCATTCAGCCATTTTTCCTTGCCATATAAAACACCAATCCCCATAGGAGCATAGATTTTATGACCAGAAAAAGCGATGAAATCAACATCAAGCGCCTGTACATCCACAGGGATATGCTGGATAGCTTGTGCGGCATCAATCATTACAGGAATATTTTTCTCATGCGCCTGTCTGATGATCTCCTTAACCGGATTGATTGTGCCAAGCGAATTGGATACATAAGTAAAAGAAACAAGTTTTACTTTGTCATCCAGCAGAGATGGAAGCAAATCCAATTGCAGCACACCATTTTTATCCATTGGAATTACTTTCAGCGTAGCTCCCCGTTCTTCACAAATCATCTGCCATGGAACAATGTTGGAATGGTGTTCCATTGCAGAAATAAGGATACTGTCACCTGCATTCAGGTACTTCCTGCCAAAAGATGATGCAACCAGATTGATGGCATCAGTAGTCCCTTTCGTGAAAATAACTTCGTAACTATGGGCAGCATTGATATAAGCAGCTACTTTCTTGCGTGATTCTTCATAAGCTGAAGTTGCCTTCTGACTTAATAAGTGAACTCCACGGTGCACATTACTATTATATTCGGTATAATATTCCTCCACCGCAGATAAAACTGACAAAGGTTTTTGCGTAGTTGCACCGTTGTCAAGGTAAACCAGGTTTTTCCCATAAACTTTTGTATCCAGCAATGGAAAATCTGCTCTTACTTTTGCAATATCTAATAAACTGCCCATATCTCTATATTTTAAGCAATGGAAATAAATGAGTTTTCCATTTTGCTGTAAATCAAATTTTGTACATACTGTTTCAATGCTTCATTACTGATTTTTTCAGTGACATCGAACATAAATGCTTCAACCAATAATTTTCGCGAAGATGCTTCACTGATTCCTCTTGAACGTAAATAGAATAAAGATTCAGGATCAAACTGACCAACAGTACAACCATGGCTACATTTCACATCATCTGCAAATATTTCCAGTTGTGGCTTAGCAAATACCTGAGCTTTATCACTCAGCAACAAATTGTTATTTTGCTGGAAGGCATTTGTTTTCTGTGCAGCACGCTCCACGAAAACTTTACCATTAAATACGGCTTTACCGTTATTTAGCAATACTCCTTTATATACCTCGTTGCTCTCACAATGCGGAAATTTGTGGTGTATGGCAGTATGGTTATCCGTTAACTGATGATCGCCAACCAGATATAATCCCATCAGGTGCGTTTCTGTAGCCGTACCGTTCAACACTACGTGCAGGTTATTACGGATCAGTTCAGCGCCCGGAAGACAGAAAGTAAAGTTATCATATCTGCTGTTTTGCGACTGAAAAATCTGATTGTAGCTTAACAGTCTTTCAGAAGTCTCATTGTTCTGTATTTTGTACTGAACCAGTTGTGCATTTTCTTTCACAACCATGGTAGAAACACTGTTAACGAATAAATGATTCGCCTCATGCAATACTACCGATGTTTCTATCAGTTCTGCATTGGCAAACTCATTTACAATGACCAGGTTACGTGGATGAAAAATAGCATGATCATCAGCTGTAAAAATGCTGATTACCTGTACCGGTTTATCTAATACCACACCTTTTTTTACTTCGAAAAAATAGCCATCCTTAAACATTGCTGTATTCAGGGCAAGCATTGCATTTTTGTCAGATTCGCCAAGCGTTATATATTCATTGTAGATGGCTGTTCCTGTGATGTTATCCAGTGTATCAACAGTAACCTGTTCAGCATTGGGAAGTACAGAAAGACCTGCCTGAATTTTACCGTTCAATAATACCAGTGTATAGGCATCAAGATCGGCTATCAGCGCGTTTTGTACTGCTTCACGCAAGTGATCTTCCGTCAGTTGAGATTGCTGAAAGCCATAATCCTGAGTAAGGAAAGGTGTAAGATTAGTAAACTTCCACTCCTCATCTCTTTGCGTAGGAAAACCTTTTGATTTGAACAATTCAAAAGCATCTTTTCTTAACGATGATAAATCACCGTTCACATAGTTTCCGGAGGTTTCAAATTCCGAAACCAGTTTCTGGTACAATGGCGATGTAAGTTGATTTAACATACCCATTATCCTTTAATTGATTCACTGTTATGAATTTCTTTTAACCAGTCGTATCCTTTTTCTTCCAGTTCCAATGCTAGTTCTTTGGTTCCTGAACGGACAATCTGACCATTATATAATACGTGTACGAAATCAGGTACGATATATTCCAATAAACGCTGATAGTGCGTAATCAATACAAATGCATTATCCGGAGAACGTAATTTATTGATACCATTGGAAACGATACGTAAAGCGTCAATATCAAGACCAGAATCTGTTTCATCAAGGATAGATACTTTAGGATCAAGCATTGCCAATTGGAATACTTCATTTCTTTTTTTCTCTCCACCGGAAAAACCCTGATTTAATGAGCGGTTCGCTAACTTAGCTTCAAACTCTACCAGTTCTTGTTTTTCTTTGGTCATTTTCAAAAATTCCTTTGCAGTAAGCGCAGGTAAATTACGATGCGTTCTGATTTCACTTAAAGCAGTTCTCAAAAAGTTGATGTTAGACACACCAGGAATTTCTACAGGATACTGGAAAGCAAGAAACACACCTTCTCTTGCGCGTTCTTCAGGTTTCATATCCAACAGGTTTTTGCCATCCAGCCAAACTTCGCCTTCAGTTACTTCATAATTCTCACGGCCTGCTAAAACAGATGCCAATGAGCTTTTACCAGATCCGTTAGGACCCATGATGGCATGAACTTCGCCAGCATTTACTTCTAAATTTATACCTTTTAATATTTCTTTTCCTTCAATATTCGCATGAAGATTTCTTATTGATAACATATTATATTTTCTGGTTATTTTATGATTTATCCTACACTACCTTCTAGTGTAAGAGAAAGTAACTTTTGCGCTTCAACAGCAAATTCCATGGGTAACTGGTTCAGGACGTCTTTTGCGTATCCATTCACAATCAGCGCAATAGCCTGTTCCGAATCGATCCCGCGCTGATTCAGATAAAATACCTGATCCTCTCCGATCTTTGATGTAGTGGCCTCATGCTCAATTGTAGCTGAGTTATTTTTCGACTCTATATAAGGGAAAGTATGTGCTCCGCACTGGTCACCGATCAGCAATGAATCACACTGTGTGAAGTTACGTGCATTCTTAGCTTTAGCACCCATTTGTACTAAACCACGGTAACTGTTCTGGCCTTCGCCCGCAGAGATACCTTTAGAGATGATACGGCTTTTAGTATTCGCGCCAATATGGTGCATTTTAGTACCTGTATCAGCAATCTGTTTGTTGTTCGTTACCGCTACAGAGTAGAACTCTCCCGCAGACCGGTCTCCCTGTAATAAAATACTAGGGTATTTCCAGGTAATCGCTGAACCAGTCTCTACCTGTGTCCATGAAAGTTTCGAGTTTTCACCGCGGCATGCACCACGTTTGGTCACAAAATTGAAGATACCACCCTTACCGTCCTTGTCGCCCGGATACCAGTTCTGCACGGTAGAATATTTAATCTCAGCATCCTTCATGACAATCAGCTCTACCACAGCCGCATGCAACTGATTTTCATCACGCATAGGAGCTGTACAGCCTTCAAGGTAACTTACATAACTACCTTCATCCGCAATAATCAATGTACGTTCAAACTGACCGGTATTTTCTGCATTGATCCTGAAATAAGTTGACAATTCCATCGGGCAACGTACACCTTTAGGGATATAAACAAAAGAGCCGTCAGAGAACACGGCCGTATTTAAAGAAGCAAAAACGTTATCTGTATGTGGTACCACCGAACCAAGATATTTCTGAACCAGTTCAGGATGTTCCCTAACCGCTTCGCTCATAGAGCAAAATATAATTCCCAGTTCGTTTAAATGCTTTTTGTAAGTAGTCGTAACAGATACACTATCAAATACTACATCCATGGCTACACCCGCCAGTTGCTTCTGCTCTGACATGGGAATACCCAGTTTTTCAAAAGTACGCAGCAACTCAGGGTCTACCTCATCCAGTGAAGCATACTTCGCCTGTTGTTTTGGTGCTGCATAATACGATATAGTTTGAAAGTCAATTTCAGGCATTTTGAAGTTCTGCCATTCGGGCATTTCCTGTTTCATAAAGGCATGATAACCTTTCATCCTCCAGTCAAGCAGCCATTGTGGCTCGTCTTTCTTTGCAGATATAAACCGGACAGTGTCTTCATTAAGCCCGATTTCTGAAATATCCATATCAATATCTGTCACAAAGCCAAACTCGTATTCGCGGTTTGCCAGTTGTTCCAGCATTTCATCATCTTTTTCCATCTTTATTCAATTTATGAAATTATTCTTCGGGGCGACAAACGCCTGTAAGAATAAGCCTGGTACAAAGATAAGCAACGACGGCAATAAACATAGTGATTACTTTGTTTATTGCCGTCGTATTACAAAAAAATGGAATTCTGCTGTTTGTATTTTCGTTTGAAGCCGATTTCTGCAGGAGATTAACCTTCTTTTACAATGAATATCAGCTACCTGCATGAATTTCAAAAAGAGGTCACAGCGCTTCAGCTCAGCTGTTTTTAATTAATAGTCATGGTTCTCACCTGACCACGATTTCGGTTACCCCGCATTTTCATGCGTTGTTCCATTTTAATCTTATACGCCTCTGCTGTGATCGGCGTTCCTTTTTTGGGCAGGTTAACATCTCTTGAGCTCACATTACGGTATTCTATACTCTTTGCAATTACAGTGGTACCTTTTCCTTCAATTGCCAGTACAGTTCCTGCTGTCCATAAAGATGGTACAGGCGAAAAATCAAAACCCAACTGATCTGTATACCAGACAGCACTCTGATCGGTAATTTCTTTCTCTTCATCTTTTATCCTGCGTTTGCTCGTTACCTTGATAATCACTTTTTTGCAATCCAGTCCGATGATTTTTTTCGTTTCATCCGTTTTGATATATTCTACCACCGGAGGCGTCTGCGGATTCATCAATCCATTCACAGCAGCTTCTCCAAGCTTACTTTGCAGGAAGTAGGTCGTATCATTCAAGTCAAAAACTTCGGTCAGCTGATGATCAGCAAAATTATAGTAGTAATCTTTATTGCCACCACCAAAACCACCGAAACGCATTCCACCGCCATTACCGCCACCTTCATTACTGTCTTCTATATCCTCTACACGCATATAGCTGGCATTTGTCAGGTTGAAAAGCAATTCGAAACTCGTCACTGAGCTTTTCGGCATTCTCGCAATGATCTCATCACTTAGTTTTATTCCGTTAGCCGCAGCCATTGCTGCCGGATCAAAATTACTTTGAAACTGGATAGCAGCAGATTTTTTGGGTTGCGCCATACTATGAACTGAAGCGATGGATAGCGCAAAAAAAGTAATCAATAAGGTCTTCATTGGTAAACAGGTGTATGTTAATTTCAAAATAACATCAATAATCCAGCCAGCCATTGGAAAGCACATCAGCCAGGTGCATTGTTTTGATGGCAAGCTTGTTTTTGTCTATATAACCCTGTAAATGCATCAGGCAGGAAAGGTCAGTTGAGATAATATAATCAGCATCCTGATCAAGGGCATGATTCACCTTCTGCTCGGCCATAGCAGATGAAATCGCGTCGAACTTCACTGCAAAAGTACCTCCGAATCCGCAGCACATGTCTGTGTCTTTCATCTCCAGCATTTCCAGTCCGTGTACTTTAGATAAAAGCTGACGCGGCTCCTCTTTAATTTTACACTCTCTGAGTCCGCTGCAGGAATCATGATATACAGCCTTTCCTTCCAGCTCTGCACCAAAATAATCCCTTTTTAAAACATTGATGAGAAAATCAGAAAGTTCGAATATGTTAGACTGGATGGTACGGCATTTATTATGTACTGTTGTATTGGTAAACAGATCATTGAAACCATTTTTCACCATACCTACACAGGAAGCGGAAGGTGCAACAATATAGTTGGCTTCAGAGAAATCAGTCAGAAATTTTGTGCCTGTATCTTTAGCCTGCTCCCAGTAACCTGCGTTATAAGCAGGCTGACCACAGCAGGTCTGGTTAGGATTATATATGATCTCACATCCCGCTTTCTCTAAAAGCTTTATTGTATTGAATGCTGTATCTGGATATAGCTGATCTACAAAGCAGGGAATAAATAATTCTATCTTCATTTAATGTATCTGATTCTTCTTGTATTATAAAATTGGTCAATGTTACTCCGCTCCGGCCTGTACCGACTTTGGCTCAACACGCTTCAGCGCAAACAAAAAGAGCAGCCCGAGCACGAAAAAGGCTGCAAGCACAATCAGAGAGTTCCGCATACTGCCGGTAAATTCCTCAATATACCCAAAGCTAAACATGCCGATTACCAGTGCAACTTTCTCCGTTACGTCATAAAAACTGAAAAACGAAGTATGATCCGGACTCTCCTGCGGTAAAAACTTTGAATAGGTAGAGCGCGAAAGTGATTGTATCCCTCCCATGATCAATCCAACAGTTGCTGCCAAAAAGTAAAACTGTAATTCAGTATACACAAAGTATGCCGCAATACAGGCCAGTACCCAGATGAGTACAACGCCAATTAAAACACGTACGTTACCGAAATGTTTTCTCGATAACCAGGACATCAGCATAGCGCCCGGAATTGCCACAATCTGTAATAACAATATCGTAGCAATCAGTTTAGATGTAGGCAGATGCAGAATCTTTTCTCCGAAGATGGTGGCGACCAGCATTACCGTTTGCACGCCCATAGAATAAAAGAAAAATGCCATCAGAAATCTTTTCAGGTAAGGCATATTTTTTACCTGCTGCCACACCTTGTTCAATTCTTTAAATCCTTCGGTGAGTACATTGGTATTCACTTTAGGTTGTGCTGCAACACCTTTAGGGAGATATTTAAAAGGTATCTGTGCAAAAACAATCCACCATACGCCAACCAGCAGGAAAGACAACCTTGATGCCTGCCCCTCCCCTGAAAGTCCGAACACATGCGGAAAGAACACAAATACAAAACAGATCAGCTGCAGGATGATACTCCCGATATAACCATAAGTATAACCTTTTGCACTCACGCGGTCCTGCTGGTCCAGCGTCGCAATTTCCGGCAAATACGAATTGTAGAAGACCAGGCTTCCCCAGAAACCTATAGCCGCCAGCACAAATAAGACAATACTGAGCTGCAAGGTTTCCATTTCAAAAAAGTAAAGTCCGCAGCAAGACAGCGCACCCAGATAGGTAAACAACTGCATGAATACTTTTTTGTTCCCCCGACTATCGGCAATAGAAGATAATACGGGAGAAAGTAATGCAATCACCAGAAAGGCAAAGGCAAGTGAATAATTGTACAGGGCAGAATTGATGAATTTTCTGCCCAGGAATGTCACATAATCTATGGTATTATCATCCTTATCAGCAGTGATAACAGCATAGTAGGTGGGGAATATTGTTGAAGTAATGACCAGATTATAAGCTGAATTTGCCCAGTCGAAGAATGCCCAGGAGCGGATAATCTTTTTGTCGTTTTTCTGTTCCATGTCTTAAATGAGGAAACGAAAGTAAGAAAAAAAGCGGTCTAATTTACTTTCTCCAGTTTTGCAATGCCAGTTTTCTTTTCATCAACTTTCTTAGGGTTCCCTTTATAGAAGATTTCAGTCGCTCCGCTGGTTTTCACCTTAAGCTCGTTTAAAACATTTATCCTGGATTTACCGGTCCCTTCAATGTTGATATCATAAATTCCGGTCACAAAATCAAATGCGTTCATATTGATCGTACCCTTGCTGGTCAGGTCATAGGTACCCGACTGTCCAATTAAATTAATATTTGTAGAACCATCGTTATCCAGCGTCAGCTTGCCTGCGTTCAAATCCAGGTTAATCGCTGTGACGCCCGATAATTTCAGGGTAATGTCATTCAGATTGATTTTAGAAGACGAATAAATCTTAACCGCTTCGGAGGCAGTAATCTTGCGCAGATCGCCTATACTCGCAGTGACCATGATCGAATCTTTACCACAATATTTTGAAGGATCAAGCTTGACAGATAATTCATGCCCGCTTACCTCCGTTTTAACCAGATCTATCACACTTGAATCTGCAGCAACATTTAATTTAAATGAGCTATCCTGACGAAGGATCAATTTAATCGGACCGCTTACCTTAATTTCATCATATGGTTTTACCACCTGATCCCTTGTGGTATGGATCCCAAGATCTTCCACGCATTTAGACTGGCAGGCAGCAAACATCAATGGCGCTGCAAAAATGTAGAGGGCAAATTTCTTTATCATATTAGATCAACATATAATCAAAGATAATAGTTTTTACCATCAGTTTTAATTTTCCCGGCATCCAGCAATTCCCTGATCTGATTGAGCTTTTCGGTATCGCTCCCCGTTTTAATCGCCGTCACCAGTTCGTCCAGTGCATGTGGTCCCGTTTGCAAAAGTGTGGCAATTTCAAAATCTATCTTATCATTCAGTTCGGCCAGGTCTTCATTTTTCTTTTCTGCCAGACAGATATCGCATACACCGCATTTATCTGCATCAGGTTCATCAAAATAAGCCAGTAACTGGATACTGCGACACACAGGTGTTTCTGCATAAGCCAATACCGCATTGATCTGTTCCAACTGGATCTTTTTTCTTAATTCAATGTATTTCACATCAATATCAAAGTGCTGTAAGTCGACCCTTGCACGTATAAACTGCAGCTGAGGCTGGTCTGTTTGCTGCAGATAAGATAACAAACCCATCTCCTGCAGATTCGTTAACATCCGCACCACATCATTAAAAGATATACTCAATCTTTTCGCAATATCGCTTTCAACAATATTCGCGTAATGGTCGAACATCCCGCCATAAGACCTTAATATGGTTTTAATCAGGGGATCGTAGCCCGCATTCTCAATCTGGAAACGGTATACATCTTCATTTCCGGCAGTAAACATCACCCTTGACGGCAGGAATATATTTTCAGATAACGTGATATACTCATCATGTTCCAGAAATTTCAATGCAGCAATTGTTTTGATGACGCCCAGTTTAAAACGCTTGCAGAAATCGGCCAGGTCAAAATTAAAATTAAGTCCTTCCCCTGCCCCGTATGCGAGCTGGAAATAACTGCCCAGATAATGGTATGTTTTTTTGATTTCCTCCACAGCCGGGAAACTATCGGTATATTTTGCCCTTAAAGCAATCTGGTCAGATTTATTCGCTAATAATACGGCGAAAGCCCGGTGTTCATCCCTTCCCCCGCGCCCTGCTTCCTGGTAATAGGCTTCCAGACTTTCCGGTAAATCCAGGTGAACAACAAAACGCACATCAGGTTTATCGATGCCCATTCCAAAAGCATTGGTCGCAACCATCACCCGGATTTGGTTACGTTTCCATTCCTCCTGTTTTCTGGAACGTTCATCACGTTCAAGACCTGCATGATAAAAGTCGGCAGCAATACCATTTCGCTTCAGAAAGAGGGCAACCTCACTTGTTTCCCTCCTGTTACGCACATAAACCAATCCGCTCCCGCGTACGTTGGTCACAATATCAATCAGCTTTTTATATTTATCATCAAGGTCAAACACCACATAACTCAGGTTCTTACGGGAGAAACTCTGCACAAAGATCTTTGGATGTTTAAAAGCCAGCTTTGCTACGATATCTTCCCGTACAAAAGCGGTGGCAGTCGCGGTCAGCGCAATAACCGGAACCTGCGGAAGAATTTCCCGCAGCTCACTGATCTTCAGATAAGGAGGTCTGAAATCATACCCCCACTGAGAGATACAATGTGCTTCATCAATTGCAATCAGGTTTACATCCATATAAGAAATCCTTACCCTGACTAATTCAGACATTAATCTTTCCGGAGAAATGTAAAGGAATTTGATCTTTCCATAAATACAGTTATCCAGCAGGATGTCAATTTCCCTTTTGCCCATGCCGGCATAAATGGCAACCGCATTGATCCCCTTGCTTTTTAAATTTTCTACCTGATCCTTCATCAGGGCAACCAGCGGAGAAACAACTATACATATCCCTTCCTTCACCAGTGCAGGTATCTGGAAACACAGCGATTTCCCACCCCCTGTCGGCAATAAAGCGAGCGTATCCTGTCCGCTTAATACAGACTGGATAATTTCTTCCTGCAAAGGCCGGAAAGAATTGAATCCCCAATACTGCTTTAATACCTCTATTTCATTCATATCCCCTGCGCAATTACAAAACCTGAAGCCCAGGCCCACTGGAAATTATAGCCTCCAAGCCACCCCGTCACGTCAACACATTCGCCACCAAAATATACACCCGGCAGTTTTTTACATTCGAGGGTTTTTGAGGAGAGTTCATTGGTATCTATACCACCACGCATCACCTCAGCTTTGTCATAACCCTTATCGCCAGCCGGTTTAACTTTAAACAAATGAATATACTGGTGGATACTTTCCAGTTCTGCTTTATTTAAATCTGCTACTGTTTTATCCATCGGCATGAATTTGCGCATGGCGTCGGTAAATTTCTTTGTATATAATCTGTTGAACAAGGTTGATAATAACATTTTACCATTGTGCCGGCGTTCTTCCTCTATCAATTGTGTTATATTTTGCTGCGGCAGCAGATCAATATTGATACTTTCTCCCGGTCTCCAGTAAGAAGAAAGCTGTAAGATAGCCGGCCCGCTCAATCCCCAGTGGGTAAACAGCAGGTTTTCCTCAAATGAGATCTTGTCGTTACTCACCTCCACAAAAACAGCGTTACCTGACAAAGCCGCATACCAATCCTCATCCTTGCCTGTAATCGTAAGTGGAACAAGTGCCGGTGCAGTTTCAATAATTTTAAGATCATGTTTTCTGGCCAGACGCAGAGCGAAGTCGGTTGCGCCCATCTTTGGAATCGGCAAGCCACCCGTCGCAATCACCAGTTTTGGAGCAGTTAACTGCACAGTCTTACCATTTTTTGTATAGCTGACCAGGCATGACCCATCATTTAAAACAATGTCGGTTACCTCTGCATCACACCTGATTTCCTGTCCGAAATCAGCACAAATCTGCGTAAATACCTCAACAATTGCTTTTGCATCTTTATCTTCAGGAAAAAGCTGTCCTAAAGTTTTTTCTTTACCATTGATACCATAAGTTTCAAAAAAACTAATGGTATCCTCTACTGTCCACTGCGTAAATGCCGATTTAATAAAATGTTTATTCGTGGAAATGAACTGTTCATCAGTAGCGCCCAGATTGGTATAATTACATCTTCCTCCGCCGGATATCAATATTTTTGCCCCCGCTTTATTACCCTTTTCCAGCAATATCACCTTCTTTCCCAGGTATCCAGCCTGCACTGCACACATCAGCCCGCAAGCCCCGGCTCCAATTATTATAGCATCTGCATCCATCAAATCCGTTTATATTGTTATTTTTGTGCAAAATAAGCAATACTTTTTCATATCGATATGGCAAAACAGATAAGTGATTTAAAATTGGGCATTTTAGGAGGGGGACAATTAGGCAGAATGTTAATTCAGGAAGCAATTAATTACAATCTCGCTACGCTGGTGCTGGATCCGGATGCAGATGCTCCTTGTAAAAACATCGCTAACTATTTTGAATGCGGCTCAATTACTGATTTTGACACCGTTTATAAGTTTGGCAAAAAAGCAGATGTGATTACAATTGAAATAGAGAAAGTAAATATTGAAGCATTAGAACAACTGGAAAAAGACGGAAAAATGGTTTTCCCTCAGGCCAGGGTAATCCGGCTGATTCAGGATAAAGGTGTCCAGAAACAGTTTTTTAAAGAAAATGACATTCCTACAGCTCCCTTTCAGCTGGTGAATACAAAAGAAGACCTGATCAATTCCAATTTTCCATTTCCTTATATGCTGAAACAAAGGAAAGATGGATACGACGGTAAGGGTGTAATGCGAATCAACTCCGTAGCGGATCTGGATAAGGCATTCGATAGTCCCTGTTTAGTAGAAGAACTGGTTGATTTCGAAAAAGAAATTGCTGTCATTGTTTCCCGCAATTCAAAGGGAGAGGTTAAAACCTTCCCCATGGTGGAAATGGAATTTAATGCAGAAGCCAATCTGGTAGAATTCCTGATTTCTCCCTCTACTTATCCCGAAAGTGTACAGGAAAGAGCGGAAGTGATTGCAAAGAATATCGCCGCAGCGTTAAACGTAACCGGATTGCTTGCAGTTGAAATGTTCATTACCAAAAATGGAGATATCCTCGTTAACGAATTAGCACCAAGACCACACAATAGTGGTCACCATACCATAGAAGGGAATTATGTATCGCAGTTTGAGCAGCATTTACGTTCCATCTTCAACCTGCCCCTGGGCGATACCAGAGCGATAAATAATGCAGTAATGATTAACCTCCTGGGTGAAAAAGGACATGATGGCGTTGCTGTTTACCAGGGATTGGAAAAAATCATGGCTATCGATGGCGTATACGTTCACCTGTATGGCAAAAAATATACTAAACCTTTCCGGAAGATGGGCCACATTACCATCGTGGACCAGAACCGTGAAGGAGCAATTGAAAAGGCTAATTTGATTAAACACACACTAAAAGTAATATCTTAATGAGCGCACAGGTAGGCATAATTATGGGCAGCAAGTCTGATTTAAACATCATGAACGACGCTGCTGATATTTTAAAAGAATTTGGAGTTGAATTCGAAATGACGGTTGTTTCCGCACACCGTACACCCGACAGGATGTTTAGTTATGCTAAAGCAGCAGCGGCAAGGGGCCTGAAAGTGATTATTGCTGGTGCTGGTGGTGCAGCACACTTACCAGGGATGGTTGCTTCCATCACCGTTTTACCAGTTATTGGTGTCCCTGTAAAATCATCTAATTCTATTGATGGCTGGGATTCTATTCTTTCTATCCTGCAAATGCCAAATGGTATCCCGGTGGCTACTGTAGCATTAAACGCAGCAAAAAATGCTGGTCTGCTGGCTGTGCAGATTCTTTCTACAGCGAACGCGGATCTGGCTGTAAAAATGCAGGCTTACAAAGATGATCTGCGTAAAAAAGTCGAAGAGACGGCTGAAGAGTTAGAGAACAGCTAGTTCAGATTTGGATTTTGAGGGAAGTTACTGACATGGGCATATTTAGGTCCCAGATTCACGATCACATCCCTCCACATCTGCTCTTCACTATTTGAAAATATGGTATCTGGATGGTATTGATCTGATACGATCCAGGTATTTTCTTTCATTTCCTCTTTGATCTGCTCCGCTCCCCAGCCGGAATAGCCGATAAAAAACTTAATCTCATTTTCAGCAATACTTCCGGTGCTGATCAGCACTTTGAGTGTCTCAAAATTACCACCCCAATAAATGCCCTTCGCAATTTCCTCCCCGTCATTCATTTTGTCATAACAGCGGTGGATGAAGTGTAAAGTATCAGTTGCAACAGGGCCACCGTAATACACAGGAAAATCTGCGTTTTCAAATTCAGGGACCAAGTCTTTCAGTATCAGATTGCCTGGCTGGTTAATCACAAAACCGAGCGTACCCTGCGCTCCGTACTCGGCCAGCAATACAACAGACCGCGTAAAATTAGGATCTTTCATAAAAGGTTCTGAAATAAGCAGTTTACCTGCTGATGGTTCTTGTCGGCTTAGCATTTAGGTAAATTACTGATAATTTTGAATAAACTAAAACCTATTTTTGTAAAATGGAGCTGACAAAAGAATATATTCAAAATCTTAGACAGGATTACCGCAGTGCAGCGCTTGCAGAAAGCGATGTAGATCAGAATCCTTTTATTCAATTCGAAAAATGGTTTAAAGAAGCACTGGATGCCCAACTTTTTGAGCCAAATGTAATGACGCTTGCTACGGCTAACCTTTCGGGCAGACCCTCTGCAAGAATACTCCTTTTAAAAGGATTTGATGAAAATGGTTTTGTGTTTTTCACTAACTACGAGAGCAAAAAAGGAAAAGAACTGGCAGAAAACCCGCAGGCAGCCATGGTATTTTTCTGGGGCGACCTGGAACGTCAGGTGCGCATCGAAGGAACAATTACCAAAGTGGATGCGGAAGAATCTACTGCCTATTTTCATTCTCGGCCTAAAGGCAGCCAGATCGGTGCCAACGCCTCTACACAAAGCAGTGTGATTCCAAACAGGGAAGTACTGGAAGATCGGGTAACAGCTTTAACCGAAGAATTCAGCGAAAAGGAAGTACCACGACCAGCAAACTGGGGAGGATACAGATTAAAACCTGACCTTATTGAGTTCTGGCAGGGACGCTCAAGCAGACTGCATGACAGGATAAATTATGAATCGGTTAACGGCTCATGGATCATTAACAGATTAGCACCTTAATCAATTCACAATGAATATAATCGCAGTAATCGGTTCCGGAACGATGGGTAATGGTATTGCTCATACCTTTGCGCAGTTTGGCTACCGGGTAAATCTGATTGACATTAACCAGGAGGCCCTGAACAAAGGCTTAAATACGGTCAGCAAAAACCTTGACCGTCAGGTGCTCAAAGGAACATTAACGGAGGATCAGAAAGCGGAAACGCTGCAGCTGATTTCCTTACATACAGATTTAAAGGAAGGTGTTGCGGAGGCAGATCTGATCGTGGAAGCGGCCACAGAAAACCTGGAACTCAAACTGAAAATTTTCAGAGATCTGGATACTTATGCTAAAGCAGGCGCTATCCTGGCAAGCAATACCTCGTCTATCTCCATCACTCATATTGCTTCAGTTACGCAACGCGGAGAAAACGTTATCGGCATGCATTTTATGAACCCGGTGCCAGTAATGAAACTGGTGGAGGTGATTCGCGGCTATGCCACATCTGATGCAACTACTGAACTGATTATGAACCTTTCCAAAGGATTGGATAAAGTGCCGGTAGAAGTAAATGACTATCCGGGTTTCGTGGCCAACCGTATCCTGATGCCTATGATCAATGAAGCTATTTATTCTTTATATGAAGGTGTTGCCGGAGTAACTGAAATAGATACCGTGATGAAATTAGGAATGGCCCATCCGATGGGACCTTTGCAGCTGGCCGACTTTATCGGACTGGATGTCTGTCTCGCTATACTGAAAGTTTTGCAGGATGGCTTTGGTCAGCCTAAATATGCCCCCTGTCCGCTGCTGGTGAATATGGTCATGGCAGGCAAAAGAGGAATCAAATCCGGAGAAGGCTTTTACAATTATGCGAAGGGGCCTAAAGAAGCTACAGTAGCAGCTAAGTTTTTATAATTATCTTTACCCTATGAATGATAACCTTGATCCTTCTTCAGAAAACCTTTCGCCCTTAGAGCGGGATATAGAGAAAGTGCTCCGCCCGCAGGAATTTGAAGACTTCACTGGTCAGGAGAAAATAATGGAAAACCTGAAGATCTTCGTTGAAGCAGCAAAAATGCGCGGAGAACCTTTAGATCATGTCCTGCTACACGGTCCCCCGGGTCTGGGTAAAACAACGCTTTCCTACATTATAGCCAATGAAATGGGTGTAGGAATTAAAGTCACTTCCGGTCCTGTGCTGGATAAACCAGGAGACCTTGCCGGATTATTAACCAATCTGGAAACCGGTGATGTGTTATTTATTGATGAGATTCACCGTTTGAGTCCGCTGGTAGAAGAATATCTCTATTCGGCAATGGAGGACTTCAAAATAGATATTATGCTTGAGAGCGGCCCTAATGCGCGCTCGGTACAAATCACATTGAATCCCTTTACGCTGGTTGGTGCAACTACCCGTTCAGGATTACTGACAGCACCATTACGTGCCAGGTTCGGGATCAATTCCAGACTGGCTTATTATGATGCTAAAGTACTGACCACTATCGTATTGCGCTCCTCACAAATTCTGCACACCCCGATTACAGAGGAAGGTGCTTATGAAATTGCCCGTCGGAGCCGGGGTACACCCCGAATAGCCAATGCATTACTTCGGAGAACACGTGATTTTGCGCAGATCAAGGGTAATGGAACGATTGACACCGCCATAGCCAGGTTTGCCCTTACCGCTTTAAACGTGGATGAACATGGCCTGGATGAGATGGATAATAAAATACTGCTCACCATCATTGATAAATTCAAGGGTGGACCTGTGGGACTTAAAACTATTGCCACTGCTGTAGGAGAAGACGAAGGCACGATCGAGGAAGTTTATGAACCCTTCCTGATTCAGGAGGGTTACCTGATGCGAACCTCCCGTGGCAGAGAAGTAACAGAAGCAGCTTACAGACATTTAAAAAGAGATTACCTGGCCCAATCCGGAAGGTTATTTTAGTGCCCTTCATTTAGGCACCATTTATGTGTGACAACATTAATGAGATTAGTTAAATAATAACGCATACACATGAATATTGAAACAAGAAAACTGACGCTTGAGGATTATGACGACCTTAAGGAATCCATGGAACAGGCATATGATACCTTGGGAGGATCTATATGGAGCAAGCAAACCATCGCGAAGTTATTAAAGCTATTCCCTGAAGGACAGTTATGTATAGCCGTGGATGACAAAGTGGTCGCTTGTTCTTTAGCTATCATCGTGGATTATGATGAGTATGGTGATAAACATACTTATGAAATGATCACCGGTGCTTATACTTTTTCTACGCATGATCCTAACGGCGACACCTTATACGGAATTGAAATTTTCGTTTCTCCTGAATACCGTGGATTACGTTTAGGACGCCGTTTATATGAGGCGAGAAAAGAGCTTTGTGAAAGTCTGAATTTAAAAAGTATTATTGCTGGTGGCCGTATTCCGGGCTATCATTCACATGCAGACACCTTAAGTCCGAGACAATATATTGATAAAGTTAAGGCAAAAGAACTGTACGACCCTACCCTTACCTTCCAGATTTCCAATGATTTCCACGTCAGGAAAGTATTGAAAAACTATTTACCGGGCGACCATGAGTCGAAAGACTTTGCTACGTTGATTGAATGGAACAATATCTATTACCAGGGTATTGATGCCTCTGCGCGATCTGCAAAGACTATCCGTATTGGCCTGGTACAATGGCAAATGAGGTTATTCCCCGACATGGAGACGTTTTACGAGCAGGTGGAGTTTTTTGTAGACGCTGTGAGCGGGTACAAATCAGACTTTATCATGTTCCCTGAATTTTTCAATACGCCGTTGCTGCAACCCTACAATCATCTTCCTGAAATGGAAGCCATGCGCAAGCTGGCGGAACTGACTGCAGATATTGTACATAAAATTCAGGAATACGCGGTATCCTATAATGTGAACATCATTTCCGGGAGTATGCCGATCCTGGAAAACAATAAACTGTATAATGCGACCTATTTATGCCATAGAAGCGGAAAAACGGAAGAATACAGAAAGATTCACATCACGCCGAATGAGCAAAAGTACTACGGTATGGTCGGCGGTGACAAAATCAAGGTATTTGATACGGACTGTGGTAAGATTGGCATCCTGATCTGTTACGATGTAGAGTTTCCTGAACTGAGCAGAATATATGCCGATCAGGGCATGCAGATCTTATTTGTCCCTTTCCTGACCGATACGCAGAATGGCTACACCAGGGTCAGACGATGCGCACAGGCCAGGGCGATTGAGAATGAATGTTATGTAGCGATCGCAGGATGTGTAGGTAACTTACCAAAAGTAAATAACATGGACATCCAGTTTGCACAATCAGCTGTTTTCACACCGTCCGATTTTGCCTTTCCGACTAATGCCGTTAAAGCAGAAACTACACCGAATACGGAAATGATGCTGGTAGTGGATGTAGATCTGCATTTGCTGGATGAACTTCACCACTTCGGTACAGTTAAAATATTAAAAGACCGCCGAAGCGATCTTTATGAGGTTAGATTATTGAAATAATCTGCATTAACATAGACAATCATATAGTCAAATAAGGCCTTCAGGGCCTTATTTGTTTTTGATTATTTTCTGATCAGAAACCAGTAGATGAGCATGACCACAATAATAATTGGAATAATCCATTTCATTACCGGGCCGGCCCCGTTATTATTATCTTCATTTACGGCCTGAGGCGCAGGGCCTGGATCCTGCTCATGCTTCGAATAATCAGTTTCTACCGGTTTAGGTGCTTGTGCTGGATTTTCCTGATGTTTAGGATCTGTATTTTCCATGGTCTTATAATTTGGTGTTTATAACTACAGAACAAAATTATTGACAAAAGGTTTGATGACTAAAGCTTACCTTTGTGTAGCTGATGTACAATAACCCTGCTAAATACAGCCAGATGATTAAGGATGAAGCCCTGAGACTGGGTTTCATGCAATGTGGTATTGCACAGGCAGGGTTTCTGGAAGAAGAGGCACCGCGACTGGAAGCATGGCTCAAAAATGAACATCACGGGCAAATGGCCTATATGGAAAACCATTTCGACAAACGCCTCGATCCGCGCTTATTGGTAGAAGATTCGAAATCGGTGATCTCTCTGACCTTAAACTACTTCCCTGAAGAATTCCAGACCGATCCCGATTCGCCGAAGATCTCTAAATATGCCTATGGAACGGATTATCATCAGGTCATCAAGGATAAACTTTTCCAGTTACTCCGTTTTATTGAAGACCATATCGGTGCAGTAAACGGTCGTGCTTTTGTAGACTCTGCGCCGGTGCTGGACAGGGCCTGGGCAAAACGTGCAGGAATTGGCTGGGTAGGAAAAAACAGCAATATCATCAGTAAAAAAAGCGGATCTTTCTTTTTTCTCGCAGAGCTGATCATTGATCTTGAGCTGGCATATGATACACCTTTTGCAACCGATCATTGCGGCACCTGCACCAAATGTATAGATGCCTGCCCTACCGATGCCATACTTAACCCATTTATTATTGACGCTAAAAAATGTATTTCCTATCTCACCATAGAACTGAGAGAGGAAATTCCGAAGTCATTCGATGAAAAGATGGACAATTGGATGTTCGGCTGTGATATTTGTCAGGATGTTTGTCCCTGGAACAGATTTTCCGTGCCCCATTCCGAGCCGGCATTCAAACCTCATGAAAATCTGCTGCAAATGAAAAAGGAGGACTGGCTGGATATTACCGAAGATGTGTTTAAACAGATCTTTAAAAATTCTGCCGTGAAACGGACAAAATTCAAAGGTCTGGTCAGGAATATTGACTTCATTAAACGCACAACAACCGGTTAAACATTGCGTCTAACCGGTTGTGATATTTTATATTCCTGCGCAGATCTCCTCTGCCGGTGCAGCTTTATTTTACGGAAAAACTATTATCAGACGTATTTCTGTCAGGTACATAAGTTCCTCCAAGAATAACTTTTTTCAGTTTCTTTTTAGTCTTTAAGGGTATTGAAATCAGCTTATCCCCTTTTTCCCATACACCTATCGTTTCATGCAGCTGCGCTGTTGTTCCGTCAGTGTAATTCAGTGTAAGGAATATGGGCATCGGTTTGTTACTCTTGTTTTCAATTTTCACCACATATCCATCAGCAGTTACATCTACAGCTGCAATGCCCATATCAGTCACCCCTTCTTCAAAAAACCATCTTTTCCAGAACCAGTCCATGTTCTTTCCCGAGCCTTCGTTCATACTATAGAAGAAATCGTACGGAACCGGATGTTTTCCCTTCCAGGTTTCAATATAATGATGCAGCGCTTTAGTAAACAGGTCATCTCCCAGATAGTCCTTCACAAACAGGTAACCTAAAGCAGGTTTCGGATAAGAATTGGTGAAAGAACCCGATCCCTTCAGGTCCGGCGTAAAAGTCATGATCGGTGTGTCATTTTTGGAGCCCGATGAGGATGCCGTAGGTTGTACACCATATTCATCAACCATCGTGGTATCAATCAGTGGTGAATTTAACCACTCGCCGATGGTCGCCCATCCTTCATCCATCCAGCCATATTTCGTTTCATTGATCCCCATATAAAAAGGGAACATCGTATGAAAAATCTCATGAACCGTAAGCGTAATCGCATCTTCCCTTTTATCAACCGGATTATCATTGACCATCATTGGATATTCCATCTGATCGAGTCCATCAAATACGGTCTCATGCGCATAAGGGAAAGGCCATTTTGGAAAATCATAGCTCATGGAATGAACCGATTTACGTGCAAAATCGATTACTTCATAATAATCCTTATGTTTCGGATTAAAAGCAGCATCAACCCTTGTGCGTCTTTTTGTTGTAGGATCTACCACAAGACTGGAGGATTTCCATAAATAATGATTGCTCGTTGCAAAAACGAAATCAGATACATTACGGGCCTCAAATTTCCAGGTATTAAAGGGCTGATCTTTCGTGATCTCCTGTTTTTTCAGATCTGCATCGGTAATCACATTCACCACACTATCTGCTTGCTCCGCCAATGTAATACGTTCTGCAATCGTTTTGTTCAACACATTTTTAGCATTCAGCAGATCCCCTGTTGCCCATAATACATAACCTTTAGGCACAGTAATTTCAGCTTTGAAATTGCAGAAATCATTGTAGAACTCCGCATCGCCCAGATAGGGGTATTTGTTCCATCCGTCCACATCATCATATACCGCAATACGCGGGAAGAAATAAGCGACAAAATACGAACCTTTATCTACCTGACCTGTTCTGACATGTGATCCTTCGTTCAATATATACTCATAAGCCAGTTTCAGCTTCATGCTCTTACCCGGTGTCAGGGCGGCAACCGGCATATGCATATTGGTACCATCAATGATCCAGTTACCTTCAGCTACGGCTTTATCATTCACTGTTATACCAGTAATATTCACACCGTCATTCAGATCGCTTTCCGCAATTTTAGACACTCTGGGTGTGCCCTTTTTATACAGGTTAGGATATAACTTAAACCAGAGCTCTTTCAGGGCATCCGGACTGTTATTTTTATAGACGATATCAACTGTTCCTTTGATTAGCCTCGAAGCCGGACTAAAGTCAACCTTCAATTCATAGTCGGCTGTATTCTGCCAGTATTTTGCACCAGGCGCGCCGTTTAAAGCACGTGTATTATTTTTGTACGCACGCTGAAATTCAGCTGCAACAGGTAATGTATGTTGTGCAAAAGCACCCAGTGACATGACCGACAAAATCGATAAAACCGCTAATCTTTTCATGAAGAATGAGGTTATTTACCGAATTTCATTTTCAGTTGCTCCAGCATATCTGAGGTCACACTTACCGCAGGTGCTTCTTTTTTAGGCTGTTGCTGCTGATAAGGTTTTTTAGGTTGTGCTGTTGCAGCAGGCTGCGCCGGTTTTACAGGATTTGGCTTCGCAGGAACAGCCGCTTTCGGTGCTTTTTTCTTGTTCCAACGCGTCCAGATTTCTTCCAGTTTTTTCTTCGTATACAATGGAAAATCTCCCTGTTTCATCCATGCATAATAACTCGGCTCGGTATCAAATACCTGTTCCACCGTTTTATTTTTATGCTTTCCGAAATTAAATACTTCTTCACCGTTTTCATTAAATACCATTCTTCCGGCAAAATCAACAGGTTTGTTCATATTCGTAAAAGCATGCAATGCTTCTACATCGTTTTTAACAGGTTGTGAAATATTACCTTGTTTATCTTCAAAGTCGGCTCCTTCATAACGGTCCAGCTGTGCCAGTAAAACATGGTAGGTAGCCGTAATATCCGCTTCAGCAGAATGTGCATTCACAATATCCTTCTCACAATAAAACTTGTAAGCAGCACGCAGCGTACGCTGTTCCATCTGGTGGAAAATATTCTGTACGTCCACAAACTTTCTGTCAGACATATCAAAATCCACTCCTGCACGCAGGAATTCTTCCAGTAGCACAGGGATATCAAACCTGTTCGAGTTATACCCTGCCAAATCAGCGTCACCAATAAATTCTGCGATTTCAGCAGCTACCTCTTTGAATTTCGGTGCTTCAGCAATATGCTCATCATAAATGCCGTGAATCAATGAAGATTGTAAAGGAATAGGCATTTCCGGATGGATACGCATCGTTTTGACCACTTCAGAACCGTCCGGCATAGCCTTCAGGATTGCAATTTCCACAATACGGTCTGAACCAACATTAACACCAGTAGTTTCAAGATCGAAAAAAGCAAGTGGGCGAATTAGATTTAATTTCATCTCTATTTATAAATTTTAAACCCTTAAGGTTTGTTTTAACTCAGGAATATAATACCTAATGTAATACCAATTATCATTATAAGATACATCAATATTTCAGTAGAAGCGAATTTTTTATATTTTGTCCAAAAGGACAGGTCTTTATCAGGGTTTTTCATCTCAGCCTCCTCATTTATTTATAGCTGGTTCACCGTACCGGACTTTACCAGCACCTGCTGATAGGCAGGCAAATTCAAATCATCTACAATTACTCCTCTCGTGGTAGAGGCATGAACAAAAAAACCATGATTAAGATAAACCCCTACATGGTCAACACCGTGGCCTCCAAAAGAAAAGAATACCAAGTCACCTTCTTTCAGCTGACCCTGACTTTTTTCTTTGATTACACCAGCCTGTTCCACTGAGCGTCTGGGTAAATTCAGCCCGTAAATTTCTTTGTTCAGCAGCAAGGCGAAACCGGAACAATCAATACCGCGTTTGTCCAGTCCACCCAGTCTGTATTTCACCCCGGTCCAGTCCGTAATAAAACGGTACAATGCTTTATTGTTCAGATTTGCCATGGCCTCAGCTGCTTTAGCAGCCTTGCTGGATGAACTATAAGCCGGCTTTCTTGACCCGCAGGAGGATAACAAAATCAGCGCACAAACCATCATCAGTAAAACAATTTTATTATGGCGTTGATTGTTGTAGCTAGTCATATTAATTTTTGATTATTCTTTGTATTTCATCCAGCTTCAGCAATGCTTCAACAGGTGTTAATACATTAACATCCAGGTTATTGAGCATATCCCTGATTTGTACTAAAACAGGGTCCTCCACAGCAAACATATGCAACTGGTAAGCCTGATTCTGCACTTTCTTGATACTGTCTTTTATACTCTGTCCCTCTGTCCGGTCAATTTCCAGTTTCTTCAGGATTTCATTAGCTCTCGAAATCAGCTTCGGCGGCATACCAGCCATCTTTGCTACATGTATACCAAAACTATGCTCACTCCCACCGGGAATCAGCTTCCGCAGGAAAATTACTTTGTTCCCAATTTCCTTGATAGACACATTGAAGTTCCTGATCCTGCCCATCGTATTGGCCAGCTCATTTAACTCGTGATAATGCGTAGCAAATAAGGTCTTGGGTCTCGATGTGGGATGGGTATGCAGAAATTCTGCGATTGCCCAGGCAATGGAGATACCATCATAAGTACTTGTTCCGCGACCAATCTCATCCAGTAAAATCAGACTATTATCTGAAATATTATTCAGAATACTGGCGGTCTCATTCATCTCCACCATGAATGTACTTTCTCCCGAGGATAAGTTATCTGATGCACCTACCCTGGTAAATATTTTATCTACGATACCAATCGTAGCCGCTTTCGCAGGTACAAAACAACCCATCTGGGCCATCAATACGATCAGGCCGGTCTGTCTTAAAATGGCGGACTTACCCGACATATTCGGACCGGTGATGATAATGATCTGCTGGTTATCGCTATCCAGAAAAACATCATTGGTAATGTATTCTTCACCTACAGGAAGCCTTTTTTCAATCACAGGGTGTCTCCCGCCTTTGATATCCAGCACCTTGGATTTGTTCAGCTCAGGTTTTACATAATGGTTTTTCACAGCCAGCTGCGCAAAACACAATAATACATCCAGCTGAGCAGTGATAAATGCATTGCGTTGTATAGGTTTGATATATACGATGACCTGATGGATCAGTTCCTCATAGAGCTTAAATTCTATCTGCTGGATCTTATCTTCAGCACCTAAAATCTTTTCCTCATATTCCTTCAGCTCCTGCGTAATATATCTTTCTGCGTTGACCAGCGTTTGTTTTCTGATCCAGCTTTCCGGCACTTTATCTTTATGTGTATTGGTGACCTCCAGATAATAACCGTGAACATTATTATAAGCTACCTTTAAAGAAGGAATGCCCGTAGCGGCCGCTTCACGTTTCTGTATTTCCAGCAGGAAATCCTTACCATTTCCTGAAATGCCACGTAACTCATCCAGTTCTGCATGAATTCCCGCAGCAATCACATTTCCTTTGATCAGTAATGCCGGCGGATCCTGTTGTAACTCTCTTTCCAGCTTTTCACGGATACTCAGACAAACATCCAGATTTTCTGCCAGCTGCATTAAAAACTCGTTCCCGGACGCGATAGAAATATCCTTGATGCTTTCTATATGATACAATGATTTTTTCAGCTGACAAAGTTCCCTTGGCCCGCATTTTTGCAAGCCGACCTTTGAAATCAGTCGCTCTAAGTCACCGATCTGTTTAATATGTGTTAAAAATTCTTCCAGTAAATCTTCATGCTCCGTGAAATATTCCACCATCCCCAGACGTTCCTGGATCGGTTTTAAATCTTTCAGCGGCATGATAATCCACTTGTGCAGCATCCTGGCGCCCATCGGCGTGGAAGTCATGTCCAATACCTGGAAAAGTGTCGTTGCATTTTCATTCGCAGAACCTATCAGTTCCAGGTTACGGATCGTAAACCTGTCCAGCCACATGCAGTTATCTTCTTCCAGACGGGAAATTGTACTGATGTGTTTTAAATTCCGGTGTTCAGTTTCTCCCAGGTAATGCAGGACGATGCCGGCAGCTACGATCCCCACCTGAATTTTATCCACCCCAAAGCCCTTCAAAGAAGTCACTTCAAAATGTTTAGTCAGGATCTCATTGGCATAGTCGCCCGTAAAAGCCCAGTCATCCAGCGGAAAGGTATAAAACCGATCTCCAAACAGCTCCACAAATTCCTGTCTTTTGCTCTTCTGGAAGATGACTTCATTGGGTTTAAAACCCTGTAACAGTTTATCAATATATTCTGCATTCCCCTGTGCTACATGAAATTCACCAGTAGAAATATCCAAAAAGGACACGCCTAACATGTTCTTCTCAAAATAGATAGCAGCAAGGTAATTATTAGATTTCTGGCTTAGTATATTATCATTGTAAGCTACTCCCGGTGTAACCAGTTCAGTTACGCCACGTTTTACAATGGTTTTGGTAGATTTTGGATCCTCTAACTGATCGCAGATGGCCACCCTTTGTCCGGCACGGACCAGTTTAGACAGGTAATTTTCTAATGAATGGTGCGGAAAACCGGCAAGCTCACTATTTTCGGAAGCTACAGTTCCCCTCCTTGTTAAAACAATCCCCAATATCTGAGATGTTTTGATGGCATCTTCGCCAAAAGTCTCGTAAAAATCCCCTACCCTGAACAGTAATAATGTGCCCGGATACTTTGCCTTGATGGCATTGTACTGCTGCATTAATGGTGTTGCCTTCGTATTATCTTTAGCCAAAATATATTTATGTTACAAATTGTAAATATACTACCAATGCGTATAGCTTTGGTTATTTTTTTAAAATTTATAAGCCTATAACTGCCTGATAAGGGATAAAAACAAAGTCAGTGCCTCGCGTTTTTTTTCTGTAAGGTCAAAATCCAGTTTATGCATCAGGTAGTCAGCCACATCAAAATGCGGATGCTCCGGCAATGCTGCAATCACCGCTGCGCGTGATGCTAAACCCATTTTTAATGCGGCATTAAATTCTATTACGAAATCTTCCGGAACAGGTTTATTCGCCACCCAGGCAGCATATACGAAGGGTAAACCTGTAAATTTCATCCACTCTTCCCCCATATCATACCAGAAAGGATAATTGTCTTTCTGACCAAATGTACGGTCGCCGATCAGCACAATCGCATCCGTAACCGCATCTGCATCGGTAGTAAAGGTGACTTCCTGTTTGAAATGAAACTTCAGCAATACCTTAGCCAGGTTATTCGACGTGCGTGAATGGCTATCTAAACGCACAGATCTGATCTCCGTTACCGGAACTTTACTGAAAATGAAGACAGAGTTTACTGCACCTACAGAGCCGATACAATAATCAGAAATAATATGTGCATCGGTTACTCCGGGAATTGCGGCTACCGGAATTAATCCTATATCTACGGTCCCGTCTATCAGTTTAGCGGCGCAATCTGATGGGATATCTAAACTTAAGTCTATTTTATCCAGCACCGCTGAATGACTGATTCCGTAAATGAAGGGTTTGGTATTGGTATAGGCAACAGCAGAAATCTTAATCTTATTCAAGGCAATGGCTATTTGATATGGTTGGTATTGTTTGTCTCTAAAATGGTGAACTGGTCACCGCTAAGCTGTAATTTATACAGTCCTGTATTCTGATGCGGAAAGTCATACATATCAGAGAGGGGTTTATTCGTCAGCAGGCACATGAGTAAACGCAGCGCACGTCCATGCATACATATGAGAATCAACTTCTCGTCGGTTCTGCTTTTAATCAGCGCCATGGTTTCTTTCAGTCTGATGGCAACGTCATTCGGACTTTCACCGCCTTTGAAATGCGCATCATAATCGCCCGACTGCCACTTTTCAGTGATATCTTTGAAAGCACCAATAGCGAGTTCACTGGTCTGCTTCCCTTCCCATTCTCCCCAGGCCAGCTCATCGAGGCCAGCCTGTTTCTCCCATGGAATACCTGCATCAATAAATCGCTGAACGGTCTGCTGTGTCCGTTTCAGTTCGGATGTATATACTTTTTCAAAGGGGATATCCCGATACATTTCATAAAAACCGGCAGCTTGCGCGCGACCAGTATCGTTCAGGTCGCTGTCAATTCCCCTGCCTTGTATAATTCCCTGTTTATTTAAATCTGTTTCGCCATGACGAATGATGTATAATTCCTTATCCATTAATTGATTACCGGTAACTTATAAAACTGGGGTTTAGCTTGCTCTTCGAAAATGAAATCCGTGTAATCCGTAACTACATGATATAAAGTGTCTCTTTCAATAGGTTTGCGGCCTACCTGCCTGATCAGCTCCACCAGTTCTTTCGTGCTCATGCCCGGAGTTTGTTCCTCAGCACCAGCCATAGAATAGATTTTAGTGGTATCGTCCAGCGTGCCATCGATATCATCTACCCCGAAGTTTAGCGATAATTGGGCAGTCTGGCGACTAATCATGGCCCAATAAGCTTTGATATGGTCAAAATTATCCAGATAGATCCTGGCAATAGCGTAGTTTCTTAAATCTTCAATTACAGATACTTCAGGAACGTTGTCCATCTGGTTGTTCTGATTTCTGAATTTCAATGGAATGAATGCCTGGAAGCCACCGCTCTTATCCTGTTGCTGACGAAGGCGTTCCATATGGTCAACCCTGTGCCAGAACTGTTCAATGTGACCATATAACATCGTTGCATTCGTACGCATCCCAAGCTTATGCGCCTGCTCATGGATATCAAGCCATTGTTCAGCATTACATTTATCATGCGCTATCTTTTCTCTCACTTCAGGGTGAAAGATCTCCGCACCACCACCCGGCATAGAATCCAGTCCAGCCTCTTTGAAATATTTCATTCCATCGTAGTGGCTCAGTTTTGCCTTCTTAAAAATATAGTAGTATTCAACAGGCGTGAGTGCCTTAATGTGTAAGTCAGGACGATGGGCTTTTGCTTTGCGGAAAAAATCAGCATAAAACTCCAGATTTTGTTTGGGTACTACCCCTCCGGTAATATGCACTTCCGTTACCGGCTCATGATCATATTTCCTCAGGATGTCGATCATACCATCCACACTCATTTCCCAGCCATCTTCCCTGTCCTTGATCAAACGCGAGTAGGAACAGAAATTACAACTGTAAACACATAAATTAGTCGGCTCAATATGAAAATTACGGTTAAAATAAGTTTTGTCACCGTGTTTTTGTTCTCTGATATAATTTGCTAAAACACCAAGATAACCAAGTTCAGCATGTTCATATAAATAAACACCTTCATCAAAAGTTATTCTCTGTTGATTTTGAACTTTAAGGGCAATATCCTTCAACGACTGAGCAAGGCTCGTATCGTTCAATATAAAATCCAATTTTGCAGTAGTATCCATCTATGATTTATTATACTCCAAAAGTAAGATAAAATCAACAGAAGACCGTGAAACAATCCATTTAAGCTGTCAGGGTTATGTCAAAGGTAAATCCTGCTGCTTCGTTTTTTTCATCCTGATTGCTTCCCTGAAATACCGCAGCGGTACAAACAGCATGCCGAAACATTCTCCTTCTTCCTTATTCAAATGTTTGTGATGAACCTTATGCGCCTTTCTCAAAGCCCTGAAATAGAAGTTATCTGTCCTGCTAAAAAGTTTAAACCGCTGGTGAATAAAAATATCATGCACAAAGAAATAAGCGAAACCATAAAGCGTAATGCCTATACCTATATAAAACATAAAACCAAGATCGGCCACAAATGTACCCGTAACATAAAAAGTCATCGAGATAAAGGCAAAGATGACAAAGAAATAGTCATTCTTTTCAAAAAAGTGATCTGATTTATTGTGGTGATCCTCATGCAGGTTCCAGAAAAGTCCGTGCATAATATATTTATGCGTAAGCCATGTTACACATTCCATTAAACAAAAAGTCAGCAGTACTATGCCGATATTAATCAATATGTTCATCACGTATCTGTTTAATTCTATTCAACATTAATTTAAACCATTCTGTATAATTCTCCGGATGTACAGCAATATCAGCTTCAATCTTCTCTAAACTCATATACTTCCATCCGGCTACCTCTTCCGCATTCGGCACCGGCAACACATTACTGCGACCAAAAAATACATGATCCAGTTCATGCTCGGTCAGGCCATCAGCTAAAACTGCTTTATAAATAAACCTGTACTGGTAAATCAGTTCACAAGACATATTCATCTCTTCCTGCAAACGCCGCACAGCTGCTTCCATCACATTTTCATCCTTTCGGGGATGCGTACAGCAAGTATTCGTCCACTGTAACGGCGAATGGTATTTTTCTGCAGCCCTTTGCTGCAGCAACAGTTCATGTTGATCATTAAAAACAAAAATTGATATCGCCCGGTGGAGTACAGCCTCCTGATGCGCACGGAGCTTTTCCATGATCCCGATTTCATTATCTTCTTCGTCTACCAGCAAGACATATTCTATCATTCTATAATTTTTTTATCAGTGTTTTCTCGCCCGCAGTACAATATTTATTAACAAGCAGATAAGTCTTTATTCTTTTATGCAGCACAACATCTGCAGTGTCTTTACTTTTATTATGCGTAAGCCAGTTGATCAGCGCCTTTTTATCTATAGCGATCGCATCGTTATATTTTAATAATGCAGGCACATTACTTTGTGTGCTGAGTCTAAACAAACGCAACTCCGGATTCGCACTATCCTTTTTGATCACATTCTCCAATAAATCCCTGCCCTTGTTAAAATGTGACAACTTACTGAAAGGATTGACAACGTGTTTACACAATAACAATTCTGACATTGCCCGGAAGCCCACCAGAACAGGCTGATCAGTTTCCTTCACAGTTTTCAGCCGATCATAAAATTTCTGGGCCACGGCCTTATTTTCTACCGAAGCATCCATCAGCTCCCTGCATTCTTTGATATCAGGTAACGAAACGGTATAAGAAAATAAAAACAGTAAGATCAATCTCATATCATTCTAAAACTATGTTTCACATAAGAGCCCGCCAGCAAGCCTAATTTCTGTGCATTTGGAATCCTGATCCGCTGTGAAAGTATATGAGCAGAGGAGACCGATTTAATTTTGTTAAACAGGCTCTTGTAATAAATATACGCTACATATACACCAAATCTTGACGACCGTGGTAAAGCTTTAACCCCTTTTAATGCAGCAACAAAGTCCTTTTCAATATCATCTTCAATTTCCTTTTTCTCTGTTTCAGAAAATATGCTGAAGTCAACCGCCGGGAAATATGTTCTTCCCAATACTTCATAGTCATTTTTCATATCCCTCAGAAAGTTCACCTTCTGAAAAGCAGCACCCAACTTCATTGCCGCAGGCTTCAGTTCCTGATACATAACGGTATCATTTTCAGTAAACACCCGCAAACACATTAATCCTACTACTTCCGCTGAACCTAAAATATAGGTATCATAAGAGCCTGAAGTATGACAGGTTTCCTGCAGATCCATTTCCATACTTGCCAGGAAACAATCAATCAACTCCCCATCAATGCCATAGTCATTCACTACCTGCTGAAAACTATTCAATACCGGATTCAGACTGATTCCCTGTGTGATAGATTTATAGGTAGCAGCTTTAAACTCAATCAATAACTCCTTTTGATCATAACCATGAAAAGAATCAACAATTTCATCAGCTAAACGCACAAATCCGTAAATACTATATATCGCATCATGGAATTTTTTGTGCAGGCAGCCAATACCGAGAGAAAAACTTGTACTGTAAGTTTTTGTCACCATTTTACTTGTTGTGATAGAGATCTGATCAAACAGTTGTTTCATCTTATTTTTTATGTAGGTATTTATTCATTTCGGCAGCAGCAACCTGTCCGGAAATCAGTGCAGGAGGCACGCCAGGCCCCGGAACGGTAAGCTGACCAGCATAGAACAGGTTATTCACTTTCTTGTTTCGTAAAGATGGTTTTAAAACGGCTGTCTGGCTCAGCGTGTTAGCCAACCCGTATGCATTTCCTTTGAAGGCGTTGTAATCGTCTACGAAATCATTGATGCAATAGGTTCTTTTATAGACAATCTGAGCAGCAAAACTTTCACCACAAAAGCTTTCCATCCTTTTGATCAAACCATCAAAGTATCGCTCCCTTACCGCCGCTGTATCAGTAAGCCCTGTGGCAACGGGCACCAGAATGAATATATTTTCCATTCCATCAGGGGCTACGGTCTCGTCTGTTTTGGAAGGACAGCAGACGTAGAACAGCGGAATTTCAGGCCACTGCGGATCATTATAAATCTGTTCAGCGTGTTTATTCAAATCTGCATCAAAAAATAGATTGTGATGCAGCAATTTCTTCAGTTTTTTACTTACCCCCACGTAATAGATCAGGCAGGAAGGTGCAAAAGTCTTTTTCTCCCAATACTTAGCGTCATAGTTTCTATACTTTTCTTCCAGTAACTGCTGCTCCACATGGTTGTAATCCGCAGCGGCAATGATACCATCTGCAGTGATATGTCCCATACTGGTCTCCAATCCTGTAACCAGTTTACCCGCAATAGTTATGCGATCCACCTGTACGCCTGTATGGAAATCCACCCCTAAAGATGTGGCCAACTCCTTCATCCCATTCACAATCTGGTACATTCCGCCTTTAGGATACCAGGTGCCCTGCACCAGTGCAGAATAGTTCATCATGGTATATAAAGCGGGAATTTTATTTGCCATCGCCCCTAAAAACAATACCGGAAACTCCATCAGGGCAATCAGGCGTTCATCTTTAAAATAGCTGCGCACATAACTGCTTACTGAGCTGAACAGGTTGGCATTTAACATGCCCTTCACCACATCGATATTGGCATATTCCAGCCAGGAAAATGCAGGTTTATAGACCATGTCCTGCATCCCTACAGTATATTTAAATTCAGCTTCCTTCAGGAATTTTTTCAAGGCAGCCGCACTGCCTTTTTCTATCTGCTCAAAAGTCTGATATAACTCATCCAGACTTGCCGGAATTTCCACCACTTCATTCCCGTCAAATATCATTTGAAATCCCGGATCCAGCTGTTGCAGCTCGTAATAGTCGGCGGCAGACTTTCCAAACTGATTAAAAAAGTTCTCAAACACATCCGGCATCCAGTACCAGCTAGGCCCCATATCAAAAGTAAAACCATCAGCTTTGTACATCCTCGCCCTTCCACCGATGCCCTCATTTTTTTCAATTACGTTCACCTCATGACCAGCCTGCGCCATAAAACATGATGCTGCCAGACCCGAAAAACCACTACCAATGATTGAAATTTTAGCCATAAAAAGATTCTTTGCTTCAAAAAGGATTTGTATTCCTCACAGCAAGGCCATGAAAATACCAATTATATATTATACTACAGGATAAAAACAGCTATCTAACACCAATTTTACCAATAAAAAAAGCCAGCGGTTAAGCTGGCTTTTTTGGTTTCAATGTGTTTTGTTAAATTATTTTACTGCTTTAGAGAAGTTCATCACAATATAAGCAGGTGAGCTTCCGTAATCTACCGGAGATTTCAACACCATATTGTCGCCCGTAGCAGAAGAAAGAATCAATCTGTATCCTTCAGTTACATTTTTAGCTTTATCACCTTCATACAATTTTTTAAACTGGAAAGTTTCATCAGCAGTGCTTACCGACCAGAAGATGCTTTGTGTTCTTGTTGGACAATCTGTTGTTCCAGGTAAAACATAAGTTCCGTTTCCGCTATTTGTTAAATTCCAGGTACTTCCAATAAAACATTTGTAAGAAGCTTCGCTAAAAAGTGATTTTACTGCACCAGCTGGTACGCCTTCAAACGTGATATTGTTTAAAACCCAGTTACCCGATACATTACCCCTTCTTAAACTTGTTGTTGCTGATGCACTTTTGGTTGATGAGCAACTTTGTAACACCATTAATGAACTACATAAAATGGCAGCTATAACTAATATTCTTTTCATATACTTGTATTTTCGAATTCAACTTACATAAATCCTGCCAAAAATATTAAAATACAAAATTCTATGCAGACCGAAACTATTGCAATACATGCCGGAAATTTAACTCGCAGTGTAACAGGCGATGTTACACAACCTATCAGCTTATCCACTACCTTTTTCAGAGATGAAAATGGCGGTTATCCTGGCGGACATATGTACAGCCGTGTCAGTAATCCTAACCGTTCTGCATTGGAAAAAGTACTCACAGCATTGGATAAAGGTGCAGACGCCTGCGCTTTCTCTTCTGGTAATACCGCTGGTATGGCCGTTTTCCAGGCTTTGCTGCCGGGTAGCCATATCATTGCGCCGGATGATATGTACTGGGGTTTTAAAAAACAACTGCTCTCTATTTTTAAAGATACACTGGAAATAGATTTTGTTGACCTGACGGATGTCAGCAACATCGCTGCTTATATCAAAAAGAATACGGTGATGATCTGGATAGAAACACCTTCTAATCCATTATTAAAGGTTACCGATATTGCTGCAGTTGCTGCTATAACGAAACAGCATGGACTTACACTGGCTTGTGACAGCACATTTGCTTCCCCATGCTTCCAGCATCCTATAGAACATGGGGCCGACCTGGTCATGCATTCTTCTACTAAATATATTGGCGGGCATAGCGATGTGCTGGGTGGTGTACTGATTACAGCTGCGCATACGGAGTTATGGGAGAAAATCAGAAACATCCAGCAAATTGGTGGTGCTGTCCCCTCTCCGTTCGACTGTTTCCTGTTACTGCGCAGTATCAAAACTTTGCCATACCGGATGAAAGGACATCATGAAAACGGAATGGCGCTGGCACTGTACCTGGAAAACCATCCCGAGATCGAAGCAGTATATTATCCGGGCCTGCCCTCGCATCCGCAGCATGAAATTGCCATTAAGCAAATGACCGGTTTCAGCGGAATGTTATCTGTTTTGGTGAAAGGTGATGGAGCGCGCGCGAAAAAGGTGGTAAATACGGTAAAACTGTTTGCACAGGCTACCAGTCTGGGCGGCGTGGAAAGTTTAATCGAACACAGGGCGTCTGTAGAAGGACCTGACACGAAAACCCCACAGAATTTAATTCGGATATCCGTAGGACTGGAACATATAGATGACCTTATTCAGGATTTTGAGCAGGCATTGAGCTAATCACGCTGGATAAACCCGGGAATAGAATGGTATAAATTTGAATTTATACCATTCACTTACAGACATCTGACTAATTTTCAGAATATTATTTTGGAGATTCACAGAATAAATCTACATTTGTAACATAATAGCGAAAGCTATTAAAGTCAACACCTCTTTACAGGGGCTTTGATTTATAAAGAAGTGGCGAGAGACAGGCTCTAAGACCCACTGGCAACCCTCCCGAAAGGAGAAGGTGCCAATTCCTGACCAGTTAGCCTATTGCTTCCTGGAAAGATAAATTAAAACAAAATGAAAACAATCAACCCATCGCTATCAGGCGAAATTCCTTCGGCAAATATTTATAACCCTCAGCAGGCTGCATGTATTTGTATGTGTTGTTGTATAGGCTAGTTTAAAAATCTTCCCTCCTCATTTTCTAATCAGACGGAAGGCCTCTTTTAAGAGGTACGTAAATACTTATGCATCATTCTCAAAACAAAATTAAATATCATGTCAGCCAACTATAAATTCGAAACATTACAATTGCATGCAGGTCAGGAAATTGATCCCACAACAGGATCCAGAGCTGTACCTATTTACCAGACTACTTCCTATGGGTTCAAAAGCTCAGAGCACGGTGCAAACCTGTTTGCATTAAAGGAATTTGGGAATATCTATACCAGGATCATGAATCCTACGACAGATGTTTTCGAAAAACGCGTAGCCGCTTTAGAAGGCGGAGTTGCCGGCCTTGCTGTAGCATCCGGACAAGCCGCACAATTTATCGCATTAAACAATATCCTTGAAGCGGGTGATAATTTCATCTCTTCTTCTCACCTGTACGGTGGCAGTTACAACCAGTTTAAAGTTGCATTTAAACGCCTGGGAATCGAAGTAAGATTTGCAGATCCTGATGATCTGGAGGCTTTAGAGTCATTGATCGATACCCATACAAAAGCACTGTACCTGGAAACGATCGGTAACCCTTCTTTCAGCATTCCTGATTTTGAAAATATCGCTTTAATCGCTCAGAAGCATGACCTGCCATTGATTGTAGACAATACTTTCGGTGCAGCAGGATACTTATTCAAACCACTGGAACATGGTGCACATATCGTGGTGCAATCCGCGACCAAATGGATTGGCGGTCATGGTACAAGTATTGGCGGGGTCATCGTAGACGGTGGAAATTACAACTGGGGAAATGGCAAGTTTAAACAATTCAGCGAACCTTCAGAAGGTTACCATGGATTGGTTTTCAGTGATGTCTTCGGCGTCAACAGCGATTTCGGCAATATCCAGTTCATCATTCGTGCACGTGTGGAGGGCTTACGCGATTTCGGTCCTTCCCTAGCGCCTTTCAATTCCTTCCTGCTGATACAGGGTCTCGAAACACTGTCACTGCGCGTACAACGCCATGTAGATAATGCACTGGCACTGGCCACCTGGCTGCAAAACCACGAAGCTGTAAAAACTGTCCTTTACCCGGGTCTGGAAAGCAGTCCTTATCATCAGAATGCAAAAAAATATCTGAAGAACGGATTTGGTGCCGTATTGTCTTTCGAACTGCACGGCGGCAAAGAAAATGCTACACAACTGGTAAATGAGCTGCAATTGATCAGTCACCTCGCCAATGTGGGTGATGCGAAAACGCTGATTATTCAACCCTCAGCAACTACACATCAGCAACTGAGTGAAGCTGAGCAGTTAGCCGCCGGCGTAACCCCGGAACTGCTGCGCATTTCTGTCGGGATAGAGCATATCGACGATATCAAAGCCGATCTGGAACAGGCCTTTGCAAAAATCCAGTCAGGAAAATAAGACAACGCTATTTTAAGATTACAACAATGCCATCAACGAATATATATCAATATCCTAAAGTATTTAAGTTAGAAAACGGGAAGCAGCTACGCGGTTTACAAATTGCTTACCATACTTACGGGAAGCTCAATGCCAAAAAAGACAATGTCATCTGGGCTTGCCACGCACTAACGGCAAATGCTGATGTGCTGGACTGGTGGAGCGGCCTTTTCGGACAAAATGCTTTATTTAATCCTGAAGACCACTTTATCATCTGTGCCAATGTACTGGGTTCCAATTATGGAACAACCAATCCGCTAAGCATCAACCCTGTTACAGGACAGCCTTATTACCTGGCGTTTCCTGAGTTTACCATCAGAGATCTGGTGACTGCGCATCAATTACTGGCAGCACATCTGGGTGTAGAAGAGATCAAGGTATTGATTGGTGGTTCTTTAGGCGGACAACAAGCATCAGAATGGGCAATTGCAGAAAGCAATAAAATACAAAACCTGATCCTGGTAGCAACCAATGCTTTTCATTCTCCATGGGGAATTGCATTTAATGAGAGTCAGCGTTTAGCCATTACGGCCGACCGTACCTTTTATGCGCAACAGCCAGATGGCGGGCTGAAGGGTTTGAAAGTAGCAAGAAGTATTGCCCTGCTGTCTTACCGTACTTATGAAGCCTATGGAGCAACACAGGTAGAAAGTGTAAACGATAAAACAGGTGGTTTCAGAGCTTCCTCTTATCAGAACTACCAGGGAGAAAAATTATGTAAACGTTTCAATGCCTACAGCTACTGGTACCTGAGCAAAGCGATGGACAGCCATAACGTTGGCCGCGGCAGGAAAAGTGTAATTGATGCATTGGCTGCAATTAAATCCAACACACTGGTGATCGGCATTGAGAACGACTTCCTCTTCCCTATTTCTGAGCAGAAATACCTGGCTGATCACATTCCCGGTGCAGCATTCCATAGTATCAAATCTGCCTATGGACATGATGGTTTCCTGATTGAGACCGACATCCTTACCAATATCATTGGTAATTTTTTAAAAGAAAGCGTAAATAAAAAGATTATAAAACTGCATAAAACAGCATAATGAGTAAGCGACTAAAAATTGGAATATTTGGTTTTGGAGTAGTAGGTCAGGGTTTACATGACATCATCCAGGGACAGGACCTTAATCTGGAGATCATCAAAATAGCGATTAAAAACCCTGATAAAAAAAGGAGCCTGGATGCGAAACTGTTTACGACCGATCATAATGAGATCCTGAATAATCCGGAGATCAATACCATTGTGGAATTAATTGACGATGCAGATGCAGCATTTGATATTGCGAAAAGAGCTTTAACCAGTGGCAAACATGTAGTTTCTGCCAATAAAAAAATGATTGCCAATCACCTGGCAGAGTTGGTGGAATTGCAGGCAGAACACGGCACTTCGCTATTGTATGAAGGTGCTGTATGCGGAAGTATCCCGATCATCAGAAACCTGGAAGAATACTACGACAATGAATTGCTGCACGGCATCAGCGGTATCTTCAATGGTTCATCCAACTATATTCTTTCCAAGATCTTCAATGAAGACCTTCCTTATGCAGTTGCCCTCAAACAAGCACAAGACCTTGGTTTCGCAGAGACCGACCCGATCATGGACGTAGGAGGATACGATCCGAAGTTCAAGCTTGCTATTGCTACAGCACATGCTTATGGCTTGTTTATCAATCCGGATAAGATTCTTAACGTTGGGATCCAAAACCTTTCAGAGCATGATATCAGGTATGCCAGGGAAAAGAATTTCAAGATTAAACTGGTACCTACAGCACGTAAGATCAGCACCAAACAAGTAGTGACCTATGTATTGCCTAAGTTCGTAAAATCAGACGATTTTCTGTTTAACGTAGAGAACGAGTACAATGGCGTAACCGTACAGGCAGCCTTTGCTGACAAACAGTTTTTCTTTGGAAAAGGCGCTGGCGGTCACCCGACAGGCGCAGCGGTCTTATCAGACATTGCAGCCCTACGTTACGGCTACCGATATGAATATAAAAAATACCATCAGCAAAACGGCTTAATCCATACAGACAATGTAAACATTGAAGTTTACCTGCGATATGTACATGAGTACACCGTTGAAAAGCTGAAAATAGAAAATATAGTAGAGCGTTTTTCGCGTGATGATTACAAATACGTGATCGGCAGCGTGAGCCTGAAATCACTGATTGCCAATAAAGATTTGCTCGTACAAAAAGATGTTTTCATCGCCCATACAGGCAGATTTACTTATACTGATCAGCAGATCCAGGTGATTGCAGGTGAGGAAGTATTATTTAACTAATCCTTTTTAATTTTTGTTTTGATATGCAGAAGGCCGGATGATGATCCGGCCTTCTGCTTTTAATATATGATCAATCGATCACTGTTTTTGGATGCAATGCTCAGCATGATGATTCTTTTTCTTAAATCTCGCGGTTAATATCCCAGTTCTCCAGGTAATCCGCTACGCGGCGTACAAACATGCCACCCAATGCACCATTCACTACCCTATGGTCATAAGAAAGCGACAGGAACATCATATGACGGATCGCAATCACATCACCGTATTCCGTTTCCAATACTGCAGGTTTCTTTTTAATTGCCCCTACTGCCAGTATAGCTACCTGTGGCTGATTGATAATTGGCGTCCCCATTACATTACCGAAAGAACCCACATTCGTTAAGGTAAAGGTACCGCTCTGTGTTTCATCAGGCTTAAGCTTCGAAGCTCTTGCCCTGTTGGCCAAATCGTTTACCGCTTTCGTTAAACCCACAAGGTTGAGCTGATCCGCTCTTTTAATGACAGGTACAATCAGGTTACCACTTGGCAGGGCCGCAGCCATACCGATATTGATATCTTTCCTTTTGATGATCTGTGTTCCGTTTACCGAAACATTGATCATTGGATAATCCTTGATGGCTTTGCTGACCGCCTCTATGAAGATAGGCGTAAAAGTGATCTTTTCATTTTCCCTTTTCTCAAAGTTCTTCTTTACTTTTTCACGCCAGAGCACCATATTCGTCACATCCGCTTCAACAAATGAAGTCACATGCGCAGACGTATGTTTACTCATCACCATATGGTCTGAAATGAGCTTGCCCATCCTGTCCATCTCCATGATTTCGTCGCCTCCACTTACACTCACTGCGGGTACACTAATTACCGGCGTAACTGCAGCCGCTGCAATCGGTGCAGCAGGTTTACTCCCTGCAGCTGAGCCAGCTGCAGTATCCTGCGCAGGAGCATTACCTTTTCTATTGTTCTGCATATAATTTAAAAGATCATCCTTCGTCAGTCGCCCTTCGGCTCCGCTTCCACTGATACCTTTCAGTTCATCCGCACTGATCTTTTCCTGTGCAGCAATGCTTCTCACCAGTGGTGAATAAAAGCGGTCTGCATCCGTTATCTTTTCCGTATCAGACGGCATTACCGTATCATTTAATAAAGCTGTACCCGGAATACTTTCTTCTGGCACAAGTGGAGCTTCTTCTTCAGCAGCAGGCGCAACTGGCGCTTCTTCTACAGGAACCGGAGTACGCTCCTCAGCCTCTGTTTCGATCAGTGCAATTACAGCACCTACCTGTACTACTTCATCCTCACCAAACAATTGTTTAATCAATTTTCCGGCTACAGGAGAAGGTACTTCTGAATCTACCTTATCCGTTGCAATTTCCAGCAGTGTATCATCCAAACTGATCATATCACCTGGTTGTTTTAACCATTTGATCACAGTTGCTTCTGCAACACTTTCACCCATTTTAGGTAATAATAATTCGTATTGAGCCATTTAGTTTACAATAAATTTGGTGTCACGCACAAAAGTAAGGCTTTTTTATAGTTAATTGGCATCCAGATTCAACTGATTTAAAATCATGGTAAGGGCTGCTATGGCAGAACGCTCTATATTCTGGATCCTTTTATTTCCAAAGGTATGCAGCTTCGCTACCACTCCGTTTTTGGTTGCTACTGCTATCCAGACAGTTCCAACAGGTTTGTCTTCCGTGCCCCCATCCGGACCGGCAATTCCGCTTACCGCCACACTGTAATCCGTTTTAAAATGACTGATCGCACCAAGCGCCATTTCCTTTACCGTTTGCTCGCTCACGGCACCAAACTGGTTCAGCGTTTCCTCGCTCACTCCCAAAACTGACTGCTTCAGCTCGTAGGAATACGTAACTGCCCCTCCCTCATAAACTGCAGAACAACCAGCATGCTGCGTAATCAGGTGCGCAATATATCCGCCGGTACAGCTCTCCGCAGTTGATAGCGTAAGCTTACGCGCTTTCATAATATCCAGCATTGCTTTTTCTAGCGCAATATCATCTTCTACCACTACAAATGGCTTGATCTGCGCTACAATCTGTTTAGACCAATGGTCCACTTCCTGTTTTAACCTTTCTTCATCCGTTCCCGAAGCACTTAAACGTAGTCTTACCTGTCCCAGTTTAGGCAGATAAGCCAGCTTGATCCCTGCAGGCAGGCTGTCTTCAATCACAGCAATTTCCTGTGCCAGGAAAGACTCCCCTATGTTTGCTGTTAAGATGGTTTTATGATAGATAAATGGGAGATCGAATGATTTTTTCAAACGAGGAAGAATTTCTTCATCCATCAGGTACATCATTTCAAACGGCACCCCAGGCATAGATACAATAATATGTTCGCCGCGGTCAAACCACATACAAGGTGCTGTGCCGTTTTTATTCTGGATCACTTCACATCCATCCGGCACATCCGCCTGACGAATATTCACGTCTATCATTGGGCGTTTATACTTTCTGAAGATCTCTGTCACATGATCCAGCGTGGCCTGATCACGACGCATCCCCATATTGAAATAACGCGCCAGTGTGAACTTGGTGATATCATCTTTAGTCGGCCCAAGTCCTCCGGTAATCAGGATGATCTTTGCCCTTTTTTCGGCCTGCGAGATAGCGTCTATAATATGTTCTGCATCATCAGACACAGAAGTGATTTGTTTTACTTTAATACCTATCGCATTCAGCGCTTTTGCCATCCAGGCAGAATTGGTATCGACGATCTGGCCAATCAGGATTTCATCACCGATGGTTATGATTTCAGCTAACATATAATTTTATTAAAAACGTGTATAATAAGCCTGTTGCTTGCTTAGTTTTAAATCCTGTAATATCGAAGCCTTCACTTTAATCGTCAGGTTATAACTTCTGTATGGTCCGACAGGAATCCAGTGGATACTCATGTCCCAGCAATGCAAATCCCGGTAAATAGAGAAGGATGTAGGTGAGAGTCCCTTACTCTGAAAATCGTATCCCGAAGTAAACTGTACTTTCCACAGTGGCGTCACATTGAAATCGCCGTTAAAGTTTAACGTGTTTGTTAAAGTAGAAACGAAGGCCGTTGGCGCCTTGCTATAGTCAAAACGATAAGAGAAAGTAAAGTTCCATGGAATTTTAAAATCCACAAAGGCATTCGGGTCACTGCTTACCAATGCCAGCTGAGCCGCCTGTTCGGCCGTCATTCCCGTTTGCTGTGCCTGTTTGGCTGCATTGTCCAGATTCTCATTACGCTTTTTGAAAGCGTCGGCATTTAAACTATAACCGAATGATAAACTGAACCTCGTCAATTGCGGAAGATGCAGGTTATTGGTCAGTGCCCTGCCCCTCACCCCATTTGCAACAGAGTCACGCACTGTATAAGGGTTAAATGAACCGTCATAGGTAATACCAAACTTATCCGTGAATTGAGAACGACCGCTAAAGCTCAGTTCAGATAACTTATTAACCGGTTTCAGAAAGTCGTAAGTACCATTGAATGCCAGTCCCTGGATGATCGGCACCTTTTTCATGCCTGTACCGGTCGTATCTTTAGCTGAAAAAACTTTCGCCTCCAGGGTATTATCCAGACCAAAGTTGATCGTTGCACTTCTTCCTTCACCCGGACCGCCGTAGAGTAAACCCTCATGAATAGAATAACGTTTATCCCTTTTGTATACCGGATCGTAAACCGTTGCGCCATCCTGGTATTTCAAAATTTTGTAATTTCCTTTCGAAGGATCAGAAAAATCAGGACGGTAATTAAAACTTACTGTTGGTGTCATCACCAAACGTAATGCCTTCAGATTCCCCAGATTCTTAAACTGCGCGGTGTTGTAGATCTTGGTAGACATACCCATATTAAAGCTGTATTCCCCGGATCTGTTAAATCCGTTTACGGTATCTCTGATCACGGTATAAGGTTGTACTACACCATCCAGCAATGCCCCCCGGACAGCAGTCTGACGGGTAGATTGGAAATGCCATTTCTCCAGATAGGTACCTCCGGCATTAAAGTTGAAATATTTCAGTGCGGTGAAGTTGATACTCACCGGTACGGAATGACTAAAACCATTACTTAACTTATTCAAAGATTCTCTTCTGAATAAAAGACTGTCTGGTGTATTGATTGAATTGGCGGTCAGTAAACTATAACCTACCGTTAGTTTTTGATACCATTTTTGTTCACCCAGACGCTTTTTAGAGTCGAACGGACTAATGGTCGACATATTCAATGAAGCCGTAGGCAATGAAATGGAAACCAATCTCGTTCTTGTATCCTGTGAATGTGAAGCACCTGCACTTAAATTAAACAGTCCGTCGCCAAATACCTTACCATAAGTAATATTTGAATTCAGGTAATTCTCCGTAATCGCATAGGCATTATAAGTATTTGATCCGGCCGTGTTGTTGTTATATGTACTTGTTTTGATATTTACACTCGCCCCAAAACTGGTTCCCGGGTTAGCATTTGCATTTTGCGAATGTGACCATTGGATACTATAATCCTTTTTAGGTGCGTATTCCGGCGTTCCCTCCACACCATAGCGGTTATTTGCATAATCCAGACGGATGCTGCCATTATATTTGTAACGCTTCGTATAATTTGTATTTAAGGAAGCACTATAAGAACCATAAGTATAAACCGTCGCCAGTATTTTAGCATCCCAATAATCATTCAGATTTAAATAATACCCCCCATCCCTTAAAAAGAATCCCCTGGTGGCATCATCCCCAATACTTGGCATGATAATCCCTGATGTACGGTTGTTCGGCTTGGGGAAAAATGCAAAAGGCAATCCAAGCGGCAGTGGGATATCCTCAATTTTAAGGTAGACCGGTCCGGTGATAATCTGTTTGTCAGTTACAATACCTTTCGTAATATACAGGCCGAAATGCGGGTGTGGCAAATTACAAGTACTGTAAGTCATCCCCTTCACGTGAATTTCATTGTCCGGCTGCCGCTTGCTTTGTCCCCCGGAAAAGAATCCACCCTCCTGCTCCGTAAACGTGTTAAACACCGTTCCTTTGCTCGTCTTCGTATTATAAAACAATGAATCTGCCACAGAAGATCCCTGCTGTTCCATTTTAAAGATCGGTTTGCCTACATATTTCCCCTTAGCATCTTTTCTGCCGCTCGCAAAAACAGTATTTGTTTTTGAGTTGTAAGTAATATAATCCGCATCCAATTCAAAAGACTGGTAAATTACCCTTGCCTTTCCATACAGGTAAATAATACTTCTGTCTTTACTGTATTTGGTGGAATCGACTGCAGAGTACTCTATTTTAGAATCGGGTCCGGTACTCACAGTGGTCTTCCCGCCAGGATTGTTACGCGTTTTAACCGTATCCTTTCCTGATGTATCCTGCTGTTGCAGCACCTGACGCATCGCAAATCCGGAAAATGCAAATGCAGCATTGCCAGCCACCGTCAGTAGAAAGATAGTGCTCAATAAAAATATAATCCGTAAAAATTTCAAATCCGTGTGTGAATGTAACAATAGCAAAGCATTTAACCCAAAACGTTCAAAATTAATGAAAAATATAGCATTGCTGACCGCAAATTCGCTTTTGCAGGGAATAAATTAAAACAATCATACTATAACACTGATTAACAGATAATTATATACTTTATTAAATCAAATCATAACCAAATTTAACATTAGCATATACCAGAAATAACAAGCGGTTAACATCAACCTAAACCTGTCCGATACACGCTTATATGGCATTCCGGCTCCAAATTTGAGGGGATGAAATTTTTATTATACTATCTTTGTGGTGATTAAGGCCGTTTCATTGTTTTTAGATTTAGATGACGCACACTGGCCGCCACAAATTAATTTGGATACAACAAAATAAAACGAATGAGATTTTCAAGAAATATATTCCTGTTAGCTAGTTTATTAATTTTTAGTTCAACCACATTATTTTCACAGGGATATAGAGTAAAAACGATTGTTATTGACGCCGGCCATGGTGGAGATAAGCCTGGCGCAGCGGGAAGTTATTCCGTAGAAAAGAATGTAGCCTTGCAGGTCGCTTTGAAATTAGGGCGGAAATTTGAAGAAGATATGCCTGAAGTAAAGATCCTCTACACCAGGAAAACAGATATTGATGTTGCATTTTTCAGAAGAGCAGCAATTGCCAATGATGCAAAAGCAGATATTTTTATTTCCATCCACTGCAATTCCATGCCCGATAACAGGGTTGTAGTGGGCTATACCAAAAAAGGTGGCAAAAAAATTGCTAAATATGGTTATGTGAAAAACAAGACCACCCGGGGGACAGAAACATTCGTCGCCGGTAGTCACCGTTTAAATGAACAGGATGCTGCAATCAGAGAGAATGCCGATATTGCCTTAGAGAAAGACTACAAAAAGAACTATGATGGATATGATCCGAAGGATCCCGAAACATTTATTATACTATCTTTGTTTAAGAATACATACAGGGACAAGAGTCTGAAATTAGCCAGATTGATCCAAAACAATTACGCCAGAGATAATCAGCGAGTAAACAGAGGGGTAAAAGAGCAGGGAATATTGATCCTACAACGATGTGGTATGCCCGCAGTCTTAACCGAGATAGGATTTATTTCTAATCCTACCGAAGAAGATTACCTGAACTCCGCAAGCGGACAATCGGAAATTGTGAACTCAATTTTCAAGGCCGTAAAGACTTATAAAAGAGAAACAGAAGTTAATTAAGTAAACCACGCACTAAGTGAAAATAACAAACGAAACCAAAGTAGGCATACTAGCAGCCTTTTCCATCGCCCTATTAATCATCGGATATAACTTCCTTAAAGGAAACGCTATCTTTTCAAGTGAAACCTTATTGTATGCCAGATATTCACATGTAGATGGTCTTGCTGTTTCCAAACCAGTGCTGATTAATGGCTACCAGATTGGAAGGGTCGATAAGTTACAGCTGCAGCCAGATGGTACGATCTTAGCTACCCTGAAAATCAAAGGCAAATATGATATCCCTAAGAACAGTATCGCACGCCTGGAAAGTACCGACCTTTTAGGTAGCAAAGCTATCGTAATGGCCCTGGGAACCGGAAGGGACTTCGCACTTGATGGTGACACGCTGAATGCCAATGTAGAAAAAAACCTGATGGAAGCTGTTGAGCCGGTGCAGAAAAAAGCTGAACTGATCATCGGAAAAATGGATTCTATCTTAACGAGTGTCAACTCGATTCTTAATCCTGACTTCCAGAAAAATGTGAATAAAAGCTTTAACAGCATCGCTGCCACCCTATCTTCATTGGAGGGCACATCCAAAAAGGTGGATGGTTTAGTAGGTACGGAAGGTAAAAGGATCTCCGCTATCCTGGCGAATGCAGAGGCGATATCGCTTAACCTTAAAAATAACAATCAAAAGATCAATGCGATCCTGACCAATATCAATACGATTACGGATCAGGTAGCTGCTGCGAACTTTAAACAGACGATAGATAATGCAAATAAAGCGGTGGCTGATTTGCAGGGTATCGTTAGTAAAGTAAATAATGGACAGGGTACTTTAGGTTTACTCGTTAACGATACGAAGATGTATGATAACCTGAATAATGCTTCGAAGAATCTGGATAACCTGATTATAGATCTGAAAGAAAATCCAAAACGTTATGTTCACTTCTCGGTGTTCGGGGGCGGTAGTAAGGATAAGTAATCAATAAAAAGGAATGTAATTTCTGACTCAACATTTTGCTGAAGGGCAAAATCTTGCAGGCCAGAAATTACATTCTCTTTTTATTGACGTACTCTGGGGGATGATCCATTTAGCATGATGTAAACCTTCGAGGGACCTATAGCAGGATCTTAGGCGCGATGCATATTACTTATTGCAGGACACACATAGCGCGATGTATATTACTTACCGAGGACACACATAGCGCGATGCGTATTACTTATTACAGGACACATATATCAGGACGCATATTATATCAGGTGACATATTGCAGGATCTTTGTTCCAGGGTTAATTGGCAGGATCATTGATAATAATGTAAAAGAAAAAGCGATAGCGGTGTAATATCCGGTATCGCTTTTTTGTTTGGTTGCTATTGAGCTTATTCGATTTAATGTTCAAAAACCACCACGATGAATACGCCCGTATTGGTTGTATTTTCGTCTATGATGATGCTTACTGGTGCATAGTATTTTAGTTGCGTGGCAGAAAGTTCCAGAATATCATAAGTCTCCCCTTCTATGGTGATCCTGGTACCATCCTCGCTTACTTTGTAATCTACGGACTCAGTTTTTTCCTCATCGGTATCACATTGTACAGCGCCGCGGTCAAGGTGCACCTTGCCGGAAGTCGTATATTGGAAAACATCATCTGCATCACAATCCTGTGCAGGATAGATGATACTGTTAGCGGGATTTTTTTCAGGTGTTCTGTCGGTTTTAGCATATTTCCAGGGCTTAGCTGTTAACAGCGCTATCGGAGATCTGGATAATTCCGTTTTCTTACAGGCGGAAAACAAAATTAAGCTAAATGCGAAGAGAGAAATGTATTTTTTCATAGCGTTAATGATTGTATCCCACAATAATACACTATTTTATTTAAAACAATCTCCGCCTGCAAAAGTATGTTGCTATTTAGAAGACAAATTATTGTATGCGAATATCTCACGCAACACCTCAGTTCCACCAATCCTGATGTCCGGAAAATCATCTGGTCATATCCACCCGGCAGATGATCAGTTGTAACCTATATCTTAAAAAAAATAGTAGAAAGGAAAACCTTTTAACATCAAATCTCGTAGTAAAATATATAAGGCTAAACAGGCTAGAAACCGTTATATGGGCATACTGAAAAATACTAAAACATATGCCACACCTTTTTAGTTAATTAATAAACAACAGAAGGAAACACGTATTGTATAATTCCACATACAATGCATTTGAGCGAAGGACAATCGGTAAAAGCAAGATACAGCGCATATGAGAACACTGACAATTTTTTGGTGGAGACTATTTTCACGGAACCAATACAGACATTACAGAGATAAAAGCAGATCGGAAAACAACAAAGAAAAAGCATTCAGACTTGCCTGTAACCTATACAAATGAATTTCAGTCAAAAACATATCACTCAAGGCATAAGCACTGGATACACATCCTGAACAATAGGTAAACTGAGTAATCTACACCTGCTTTCATAATTATGTATCTCGCAGGGATAAATATCCACCACCATAAACAAGCCAAAAGATAAAAATGGTAAAGCTAACCTCAATGAGGGATATGCACCCTGCCCGGATGAAGGAACCTTTACAGAAACGTCCTTAAAATAATTAATCCTTGAATTTCTGACCTGCAAGATTTTGCCCTTCGCAAAATGTTGAGTCAGAAATTCAAGGATCAATTATTTTCAGACAAACTTTAAATGGTGTATGTTTCCCCTTCGATAGCCAATTCCACCCCCGGAAATACCGTCCTCGCTTCTTCCAATAAAGGAGCCAGCGACTTATACCGCGATGAAAAATGACCAATAATCAAATTCCTTACCTTGTTCCGCGCTGCAATCTGTGCCGCCTGTAAGGCCGTGCTGTGATGTGTGATATTCGCACGCTCCAGCATATCGTCCATAAAAGTCGCTTCATGATATAACGTAGTACATCCGTTCAGCATATGCTCATACGTACCATCCGCCAGTGTATCCGAGCAGTAGCAATAAGACCGCGGTGCATCAGAATCTATCGTGTATTCTTCATTCAGCAGCACTCTTCCATCCGGCATCGTAATATCCAGCCCTCTTTTGAGCATCGGATAATATTCCGTCTGGATTTGTTCTGCCTCCAGCTTTTCTACAATTACCCGGCGTAAACGTTTCTTCTGCGTAAACCTGAATCCCGTACAAGGTATACGGTGATTCAATACAATAGTCTCTACCGTAAGATCGCCGTTTTCATAAATCAGCTTAGGTTCATCCGCATCGATTGTCACAAATTCCAGCTCATACTTCAGGTGTGTCTCTGAGTGTTTGAACTGCAATTCCAGGATCTCCTTCAATGCTGCCGGTGCAAAGATCATGAACGACTTGATACGGCCATTCAAATGCATCGTAGAAAGGAGACCAATCAGTCCAAAGTAATGATCACCATGCAGGTGACTGATAAAAACCATGTCGATTTTACTGGCCTTGATACCGAATCTGATCAGCTGTTGCTGTGTACCTTCACCGCAATCAATCAGATAAAACTTCTCATTGGAATTTAGTAGCTGTGCGGTAGGATTTCTGTTAAAAACAGGAGTAGCGGAACTACTCCCTAAAATAGTGACTTCAAACTTCATTAATTACTCTGATCAAAACTTCCCAGCAACTCCTTTTCAATTTCTTCCATAAAGATCAGGTCTTCTGCCTCACTCAGATTGCCCACTATGTTCAGCGACTGGTCCAGATTGGATATTTCCAGCAGCTGATGTATACAAGGTGCAATATCTGTGATAATAAACAAACCATTTGCTTTTTTGCAGAGTCTGTCCCCTACCAGCAAACAACTCAGGTCCTGCGAATCAATACATTCAGTAACCATCGATAAATCAAGTACAATATTGCAGTAACCCTCTGCATTTAACAGAATGAATTCAGATTTCAACCTCGGTGCATTGTCATTTGTAAACTTGTTTTCGTCAAGTTTGATCACCACATACTTTTCGTGTTTATCTACTGAAAACTTCATAATTACATTTATTAGATGGTAACAAATTAGGTATTTTATTTGAATTAAAGTGTATCTAAACTCTTTAAAACATTTTCTTCGATTCGCTGAAGGATGTTATCATGATCATTCTTCACAAAAGCATCACCCGTAATCTGCTCATATAACTCGATATATCTTTCGGAAATGGAATCTACGATCTCTGGTGTCATTACCGGCACTACCTGTCCGTCCTTACCCTGAAATCCGTTTTCAATTAACCATTTACGCACAAACTCCTTAGAAAGCTGTTTTTGCGGTTCATCAGCATCCTGTCTTTCCTGGTAACCTTCCGCATAAAAATAACGTGAAGAATCCGGTGTATGAATCTCATCAATCAGGAAGATTTCGTCCCCTACCTTACCAAACTCATATTTGGTATCTACCAGGATCAGTCCGCGTTCTGCAGCCATTTCAGTGCCTCTTTTGTACAATGCCTGCGTAAACTCTTCCAGTTTATCATAGTCCACAATAGAAACGATACCCTTTGCAAGAATGTCAGCCCTTGAAATATCCTCATCATGTCCAACATGCGCTTTCGTTGTTGGTGTAATGATCGGCTCCGGTAATTTATCATTTTCCTTCAGTCCCTCTGGCAGACTCACTCCGCAAACACTACGTTTACCAGCACTGTATTCACGCCATGCATGTCCCGCTAAATAACCGCGGATCACCATTTCCACCTTAAAAGGCTCACAGATTCTGCCGATAGTCACCATTTCATCCGGTACGGCAAGCACCCAGTTAGGCACAATGTCAGCCGTAGCCTTTAAAAACTTGGCTGCAATCTGGTTCAGCACCTGTCCTTTAAAAGGAATTGCTTCCGGCAGGACTACATCAAACGCAGAAATCCTGTCCGTCACCACCATTGCCATTAAGCGGTGGTCTATGGTATATACATCACGTACCTTACCCTTATAAAAATTGCTCTGTTTTGGAAAATTAAAATTTGTTTCTCTTATTGCTTTCATGTTGTTGATGGATCACATCAATTATTGTTAAAAATTACTGTATATCTCCGTATGCCTTTAATATCCTTTTCACCAGTTTATGGCGAACCACGTCTTCCCCTGTCAGATAAATAATTTCTATTCCAGGGATATCATCCAGTATGCGTAAGGCATTGAAGAGTCCTGACATTTGTTTTTTCGGTAAATCGATCTGCGTTACATCACCCGTTACGATGAATTTGGCCGTTGGCCCCATCCGGGTCAGGAACATTTTCAGCTGTAAGTCCGTCGAGTTCTGTGCTTCATCCAGGATCACGAAACAGTTGTCCAGTGTCCTTCCCCGCATAAACGCAAGAGGTGCAATTTCTATCGTTCTGTTCTCCAGGTAAAGTTTCAGTTTTTCTGCCGGAATCATGTCGTCCAGCGCATCATAAAGCGGTCGCAGGTAAGGATCTACCTTTTCCTTCAGATCGCCCGGCAGGAAGCCCAGACTTTCCCCCGCTTCCACAGCAGGCCGGGTCAGGATAATCCTTTTGATCTCTTTATTTTTCAGCGCACGTACGGCCATGGCCACTGCCGTATACGTTTTACCCGTACCAGCCGGACCTATTGCAAACACCACATCATTTTTGACAATGCTGTCTACCATCCTGCGCTGATTCGCCGTCCGGGCTTTGATCATCATGCCGTTATTACCAAATACGATGACCTCACCTCCGCCTCCGTTCAACTTTTCAGCAGCAGCACCTGCCGTACCATTTGGCTCCGCAGATTTTTTGACACTCAGAATAGATTCCACTTCACCCGAATTCAGGGAGCCGTATTTATCCAGTTGCTCAATCAGCATACTGAACTTCGCATCAAAGATTTTTTGCTCACTTTCGTCACCTAACACCTTAACCTCATTGCCTCTGGCAACAATCTTAAGCTTCGGAAATGCCCTTTTGATCAGCTCATAATTTTCATTATTTGCGCCCCAGAATTGTGCCGGATCTACTGTTTCTAATATTAATTTCAGTTCGTTCAAAATATTGTTTTTTAGATAGAGGTGTATATTTTGATTTAAATTTGAATATTTGTAGGCGATTTGCCGCTTACGCAAGAATAAGAATAAATATTCAATTTTTAATGGCCATTATCACATTAACAACAGATTTAGGTTCCAAAGATTTTTACCAGGCTGCCCTCAAAGGCAGTATACTGACGATCTTACCTACAGCTAATATTGTTGATATCACCCATGAAGTTCCCTCCTTTGATATTTCCTATGCGGCATTCGTACTCAAAAATGTATACCCTTACTTTCCTAAAGGTACTGTGCACCTGATCGGTATCGATTCCGTGTTCAGTGAAAACACCAAATACGTCGGACTCAAACATAACGATCACTTTTTTGTCGGCGCCGATAACGGGATCTTTTCTTTGCTGTTTGACGGCAAGCCTGATGAAATTGTAGAGCTCAATATTATGCAGGATCTGAAGTATCTTCACTTCCCGCTGGTAGATATTTTTGTAAAGGCAGCGATCCATCTGGCCAAAGGCGGCAAGCTGAAAGATATAGGATTGCCGACCGACAGCATCGAGGAACGTATGCTCCTGAATCCGGTCATCGAAAAGGATATGATCCGCGGCAGCGTCATTTATATTGATACTTTCTGTAATGTCATTACCAATATTACCAAGGAGCTGTTCACTAAAATCCAGCGCAACAGGGACTTCACCTTGTTTTTCCGTAAGAGCGAAACCATTACCCAGCTCAGCTGGCATTATAATGAAGTTCCTGAAGGGGAAAAACTGTGTTTATTCGGCATCAGTAACCACCTGGAAATTGCGATCAACAAGGGCAAAGCGAGTGGTTTGCTCGGTCTGCACCTCAACGATATCGTCAGGATCCAGTTCCATCCTTAAGCTTCCTGCTGCAATACCTGCTGCTGAGGCATGGAGTTTGCTTTGATTAAAATAAAAAGCGACATGATCAGAATTTTCCTTTTATTATTTTGTCTGGCTTTCGGCTACGGGGCTGTTGCACAGTCGAATGACACCAGTGCTTACCTTACCCAGCGACTCAAAATCAATTCATTACTGGCAGATCGCAGTGCAAGATTCGGACAATACGACTTAAGTCTGAATGCCAGAACAGGCATATTTGGTTTGCAAACCAAACAGGATTTAAAAAATTCGAACGAGATCCTGAGAGCCATCATCCTGAACGACAATAATATTTTCAGGGAGCTGAAGATCCTCATGAATTATAAAGATCAGCAGGTACAACAAGTGCAAAGCAATGCGACCAACACCAAGAAACGTATCGCAGGCTATATGCTATCAATCAAAAACCTGCAGGAACAAAATGATATTTTAAGAGAACGCGCCAATAAAGTAGAAGCAAAAAGCAGTACTTCGACCTATATCATCATCCTTTTATCCCTGATTATTGTTGGCGGAGGGATCTTTTTCTACACCAAACTAAAGCAAAGCGTATGAAAAGATCATTCTTCAAGATCCTGGTCAGACTCAATAAGGCGATTCTGCCCGGCTATTATGACCACGATCTTTCCAAACTCAGCAAGCTCCAGAAAGCCATAGTCGCCTACCGGTACTGGGCACTGACCAACTCCCTTAAGTAATCCTGTTCGTGAGCAGTCCGACCAGGAATTTGGGTTCTATCCAGGTAGATTTAGGCGGCATAACCTTATTTTCATCCGCTACTTTGATCAGCTGATCTACCGTTACCGCATGCAGCGTAAAAGCAATCACGTACAGACCGTTATCTACCATTTCCTGCAATTTTTCTACCGCTACCTTCCCCCCCTCAAATGAAATTCTCGTATCCGTTCTCGGATCTTTGATATTCAGCAGCGGCTCCAGGATATGCTCCTGTAAAATACTCACGTCCAGCGATTCAACCGCATCGTTCTCCTCAAAAATTTCCGCTCTTGGTCGCAACTCATACCACTGATGGTCCAGGTACATACCCATTACATGCAGCTGGTCGGGCTCTACCTTCACATCCGACTTTGCCACTTCAAAATCTTTATCCAGCAACTCCAGAAACTCTGTTTTTCCCAAGCCATTGAGGTCCTTCACCAATCGGTTATACTGCAGAATTCTCACCTCTTCCGTGCTCATGTACACCGTAGAAAAACAATCCATCTTTGACATGGCTGCAGCCCGGTGATGGCCGTCCGCTATATACACGCCATCCATCTTCCGGAATGCTGAGGTGATCAACGCGATGTCCTCCTCCCGATCCACTACCCATACCCGGTGCAAACTCTTGTCCTTCAACACAAAATCAAGTACAGGCTTTTTTTCCATGTATACCTTGATCAGTCCATCAATCACTTTGTCAGGCCTATAAGTGATCAGTACAGGATTGGCATCCAGTCCCGTTTGCTGCATGTAATCACTCAGCTGCTTTTCCCTACGCTCTACCGTCAGCTCATGTTTTTTGATACTTCCATCCAGATAGCTGCTCACCTCACTTAAGGTCCATATCCCATGCTGCACCAAACCATTACAACTGATCTGGTAGATATAATATGCTGGTTGAGGTACCTGCACCAGCACAGCTAAATGCATAAAATCTTCTAAATTTTCCTGAATTTTTTTGTAGATCAGGTCCTGGCGACTCCCCCGTAAATATGGATGTTCTAAAGCAGGATTAATGAGGTGGAGAAAGCTGAAGCTATTTTCTGAAGCGATGAGTTTTGCTTCACCTATACTGTAATTTTCCAGTGGCCAGGTAACCACATCGCGCTGCAGGTGTGCAGCAGGAATAAGCGCTTTGAAGGGCTTTATCAGAGGCATGAATTGCTGTTATTTGGTTAGGGACTCAATATAATCAAATCCCTAACCATTTAACTTATTTCTTAAAAAATGCGATGATCAGTGAAGCTAATTCTTCACCAATACGCTCCTGTGCTTCATTTGTAGCCGCACCGATATGTGGGGTCAATGAAATTTTAGGGTGTTTCAAAATAGCCTGTAAAGGAGTAGGCTCATTATCAAACACGTCTAAACCAGCAAAAGCAACCTTGGCACTGTCCAGTGCATTGATCAATGCCTGTTCGTCAATTGTACCTCCTCTTGAGCAGTTTACAATGCCTACACCCGGTTTCATCTGGTCGAACTCAGCCGCGCCTAAAATAGGACGGTCTGCAAAAGGCGTATGTAAAGTTATAAAATCACTGTTCGCAATCACTTCTTCCAGTGCCACTGTTTTCACCGGTACATCCAAAGAAAGATCACCCTGGAATTTCAAGGTCAGTTTACCGTCGAAAGGATACAGATCATAAGCCAAAACATTCATGCCCAGACCTAAAGCCAGTGTAGCTGTTTCCCTGCCTATTCTGCCGAAACCGATGATTCCTAAAGTTTTACCCCTCAGTTCAGTTCCTTTAGCATATGCTTTTTTCAGCGCATTGAAGTTGGTATCCCCTTCAACCGGCATTTTTCTGTTTGCATCCTGCAAAAAGCGGATACCCGTAAACAAATGCGCAAATACCAGCTCAGCAACAGACAATGACGATGCAGCAGGTGTATTGATCACGGCAAGACCTTTTTCACGGGCATACTCCACATCAATATTATCCATTCCCACACCACCGCGTCCAATCAATTTTAAATTAGGAACAGCATCAATCAGTTCCTTACGCACTTTAGTTGCACTTCTAACCGTGATCGCATCATAATTTTGCAGTGCTTCAACTAATTTATCCTGTGCAACTGTTTCCGTATCAACAATAAAACCGGCTTCTTCTAATAATTTCTTTCCGATAGGATCGATCCCATCGTTGGCAAGTATCTTAATCATTAATTCTTGTTTTTGTTATTTTCTTCAAAATCCTGCATTAATTCAACCAATCTGTGTACGCTCGTAATTGGTAAGGCATTGTAAATAGATGCTCTGAAACCACCCACACTTCTGTGTCCTTTAATGCCTTCCATTCCATTTTCCTCAGCATATTTAAGGAATGGTTTTTCCAGCTCAGGGTTTTCCATCACGAAACAAACATTCATTCTTGAACGGTCTTCCACCGCACAGGTACCTTTGAACAAAGGATTTCTGTCGATCTCTTTATATAATGCATTCGCCTTAGCGATATTTTCTTTTTCAATTTCAGCTACGCCGCCTTTAGATTTTAACCATCTCAGGTTCAGCATCGCCACATAGATCGCGAATACCGGAGGTGTATTGTACATCGATCCGCCATCTATATGTTGTTTGTAGTCTAACATAGAAGGGATCTTATTCGTTGTTTTACCTAAAATCGAATCCTTTACAATCACTACAGTAGCGCCCGCCGGACCAATATTTTTCTGTGCACCAGCATAGATCAGGTCATATTTTGATACATCGATCACCCTGCTCATGATGTCAGACGACATATCACAAACAATAGGCACTTCAGTTTCAGGTAAAGCGAACATTTCCGTACCGTAAATCGTATTATTAGACGTGCAGTGAAAATAAACACTGTCGGCCGGCACCATATAATCCTTAGGGATATAAGTGAAGTTAGCCTCCTTTGAAGAAGCTACGATATTAGCCGTACCAAAATTCTTCACCTCTTTAATCGCTTTGTTAGCCCAAACACCCGTTTCAAGGTAACTCGCAGTTTCACCTGCATTCAATAAGTTCATTGGAACCATTGCAAACTGCAGACTTGCACCACCCTGTAAAAATAAAACAGAGTAACCTTCAGGGACATTTAACAATTCTTTCACTAGTTTAACAGCTTCCTCCATAACTGCCTCAAACTCAGGAGAACGGTGCGACATTTCAAGGATCGATAGACCGTCCTTAAAATCCAAAACAGCCTGTGACGCCTGTTTAAATACTTCCTGAGGTAAAATGCAGGGACCTGCTCCAAAATTATGTCTCATTTTATATGCTATTTATTGGTTGTAAATGTAATTGTTTTATCCAAATAATGGTCAGATTTTAGAAATTATCTACTAAGATCGTAGACGTTGTATACTAACCCGTAATTCCCGTCGAAACGTTCTTCATCGAGGTGATGATGGAATGCGGCGAGGGATCTGCGAACACGGCATTTCCCGCTACCAGCACGTTTGCACCCGCGGCAATCAGATCAGCGGCATTGTGCATACTCACTCCCCCGTCCACTTCAATCAGCAGGTCGGGATTCAGCGAGGCGGCCATGGTCCGCAGCGCCGTGATTTTACGGTAAGTATTGGCGATAAACTGTTGTCCCCCGAAACCAGGGTTAACCGACATGATCAGCACCATGTCCAGGTCCTGCAAAATATCTTTCAGCAGTTCTACCGGTGTATGCGGATTGAGCGCTACACAAGCTTTCGCTCCTGCGGCATGTATGGCCTGTATCGTTTTATGTAAATGCGTACACGCTTCGTAATGTACCGTGATGCTTGCTGCGCCTGCGGCCACAAAGCGTTCGATGTAATGCTCCGGATTGATGATCATCAGGTGTACGTCCAGCGGTTTCTTTGCATAGCGGCTGATCGCCTCCATCACAGGAAAACCAAAAGAGATATTCGGCACAAACACACCATCCATTACATCTACATGAAACCAGTCTGCCTCACTGGCATTGATCATTTCAATATCGCGTTGTAAATTGGCAAAATCTGCAGCCAGTACAGAAGGGGCAATCAGGTGCTTCATCTGGTAAAGTTAAAAAATAAAGTTATTTCTAAAACAAAAAACCCCGCAAATTGCGGGGTTTCGTTGTCATATATTAAGCAGGTTTGTTGTCCTGCGCGCCTTCCGGTCTAGCGGGGCGTGGAAGTAAAGCTTTTCTTGAAAGCTTCATTTTTCCTTGTTTATCGATGTCCAATAGTTTAACCTGGATTTTGTCGCCTTCTTTCAGCACGCCATCCATAGTTTCCAAACGCTCATGAGAAATCTCAGAGATGTGCAGTAAACCATCTTTACCCGGCATGATTTCAACAAATGCACCAAATGGCATGATTGATTTCACTTTACCATCGTAAGTAGCACCTATGTCCGGTTTAGCAGCAATGGCGTTGATACGTTTAACCGCAGCATCAATTGCAGCTTTATTATCTGCGAAAATTTCAACGATACCTTTGTTGCCAACTTCCTCGATAGAGATAGAAGCACCAGTTTCACGTTGCATTTCCTGGATAATTTTACCCCCTGGGCCAATTACAGCACCTATGAATTCCTTGTCAATACTCAGAGATACGATACGCGGAGCGTGATCTTTGTAATCTTCACGTGGCGCAGAGATCGTTTTCTTCATCTCATTCAAGATGTGTAAACGTGCCTCATTAGCTTGTTTCAGGGCAGCAGTTAATACTTCCCATTTCAAACCATTGATTTTTAAGTCCATCTGACAAGCCACGATACCTTTTTCAGTACCTGTCACTTTAAAGTCCATATCACCTAAATGATCTTCATCACCCAGGATATCCGTTAAGATTGCATATTTACCAGTTTTCTCATCCGTAATTAATCCCATTGCGATACCTGATACAGGCGCTTTGATTTTAATACCAGCATCCATCAGTGCAAGCGTACCCGCACAAACAGTCGCCATAGATGAAGAACCGTTAGATTCCAGGATATCAGAAACGATACGGATCGTGTATGGGTTTTCTTCTAATCCAGGTAATACTTTTCTTAATGAACGCATCGCTAAGTTACCATGACCAATCTCACGGCGACCAGCACCTCTGTTCGGGCGAACTTCACCAGTGGAGAAACCAGGGAAATTGTAATGCAATAAGAATTTGTTGTAACCATTGATGAAAGCACCATCAATCATTTGCTCATCATCCTTAGAACCTAAAGTAACAGTCGTTAAAGATTGAGTTTCACCACGTGTGAATACTGCTGAACCGTGCGCAGATGGCAGGTAAGATACTTCAGACCAGATAGGACGTACAGTACGTACATCACGACCGTCTAAACGCATACCTTCATCCAGTACCAGGTTACGAATAGCATCGTACTGTACATCGTGGAAATATTTTTTAGACAAGAAACCAGTTACATCATCAATACCTTCGCCCAATGTTGCGATGAAATCCATTAAGATTGCACCGAAAGCATCACCACGCTCACCTTTTGAAGTCTGGCTTTTTGCTACTGCATATACTTTATCATAAGTGGCAGCATATACTTTCTCTTTCAGCTCAGGGTTGCTGTCTTCATGAGAATACGTACGTTTTACTGTTTTGCCTACCAATTCAGCCAGTTCTTTCTGTGCCTGAACCTGGATCACGATTGCTTTGTGTGCAAATTCAATCGCTTCAACCATTTCCTCTTCAGAAATCTCATCCGCTTCACCTTCCACCATTACGATATCGTTTTCAGTACCTGCTACAAGGAATTCCATTGTTGCACGCTCTAAATCACTTACATAAGGGTTGATAATCAGTTTACCATCAATTTTAGCGACACGAACTTCAGAGATCGGGCCGTTAAAAGGGATATCAGAAACTGCGATAGCCGCAGAAGCAGCTAAACCAGCCAGTGAATCCGGCATTATATTTTTGTCAGATGAGATCAAAGTGATCATTACCTGCGTATCAGAGTGATAATCTTCAGGGAACATCGGACGTAAAGCACGGTCAACCAAACGTGAGATTAACACCTCATAGTCAGATAATCTTGCCTCGCGACGAAGAAATCCACCCGGAATACGTCCCGCAGCAGCATATTTCTCCTGGTAATCAACAGATAAAGGTAAAAAATCAACACCTGATTTTGCACCTACCGAAGAGACTACAGTAGCTAATAACATGGTATCACCCATTCTCACTACCACAGAACCATCAGCCTGTTTAGCCAATTTACCTGTTTCAATTTCAATTATTCTACCATCTCCCAGGTCGAACGATTTTTTTATTACATTCATTTACAATTTGTTGTGGTGTGTTTTCCTCTTTCTACACACCTGATTTATATAGATATATTTTATTTTAGCAATTAAAAAAGCCATCCCTAAGAATGGCTTTTCCTGATATTGTAACGCTTATTTGCTGTCTCTTGTCGTACCAATTGGTTTGATAATATCTCTCAAGCCTAAAGATTTGATAATAGCACGGTAGCGGTTGATATCTTTTTTAAATAGATAAGCCAGGATACCACGGCGTTTACCTACTAATTTTTGAAGTGATAACTGAGTAGAGAAATCTTTACGATTTTTCTTTAAGTGTTCTGTCAAATGCGCAATACGGTATGTGAATAACGCTACCTGACCTTCTGCAGAACCAGTGTTGGTTTCTACTTCGCCGTGTTTAGTGAAAATTTCGGCTTTTACTTCTTTACTTAAATACATTCTTGAATTATACTAAAGTGTATGGATTAATAATTGAGCGCAAAGATAGCGTATTTTTCAGTATATACAAATGAGAATTCTTTTACATTTGCAGAATGGAAAAGAATGCATACAGCATATTCGAGAGCGAGCTGAAAGTGAGACCAGATGATATAGATATGTTTAACCATGTCCATAACAGTAAATACTTCGACTATGTACTCGCTGCCCGTTACGATCAGATGGAAGCCTTTTACAAAATGCCGATGGAAAGCTTCCTTGAAAGTGGTTTTGGCTGGGTAGTACGCACCGCACATGTAGATTTTAAACGTCCCCTGATTCTGGGTGATGTCATTAAAGTACGTACCGGTATCCTCACCATCAATGAAAAAGGTTGTCGCGTGCAGTTCGAAATTGAAACTGTACGTACCGGAAAAATTGCGTCAGACGGTTATTTCGACTATGTACTGATCGACATTAATTCCGGTAAAGGCTGTAAAGTTAACGAAGAGATGATCAAAGCTTATTCTATCTAAGCCACTTTATCACCGCTGCCCGGGATATATCCCAATCCAGGTGTTAACCAATGTAACAGGAAAACCCTGGAATACCTGTAGTTAAACGGAGAAAACACAAATACCGTCAGCAGCAGGATTCCCACATAATACCATAAGTTATCATATACCAGTGGCAAGCCCAATACATAGGTCGCCACACTCGCAGAGATCATTTCAGCTACATTCATCGCGTAGCTGATAAACATCGACACGTAAAAGAATCCCGGTTCTCTTTCAAAACGCAGTCCGCAATGCGGACAATATTCATTTGTAATCTGCCCCTTAAAAGAAAGTGAATACATGTTCCCCGTGAAGATATCACCCTGTCTGCATCGTGGACATTTACATTTTACTACGGCTTCAAATTTTGAGATCGGTTTCATGGTGTTCGTATTTACAATACAAAGGTACACTATAGTTGCACCTAAATTTATGACCTATGTCATATTCATTTTTTAACAATCTTACCCCGGATAAGTTTGATCTCCCCTGCCTCTGCCAGTTTTTTGATCGTCCTGATCACCGTCTCTACCCTTAGTCCGCTCATATCTGCCAGTGCCTGCCGCGTCATTTTCAGTACAGCCCCTTTTTCCAGATCACGACACAAGTAGGTAATCAGCGTACGCAGGCGGTGATCTGCCTGTTCATTTGCCAGTTCCTCCAGCATCATCGATTTATAGAAAAGCCGGTTACTTAAGGTATGGATTAAATTCATGCTAAACTCCCGGTCTTCTTCCAGGAACTTCAGGAAACCCGCTTTGTCCACCATCACCAGCTCACAATCCTTAGATACGATTGTATACGCCAGGTACGGGCGGTCCAGCAACAATGCCGGTTCACCAAAATATTGCTTTGCCTTAAAGATGCCCTGGATAAACTCTTTGCCTTCGTCATTTACCGTAACCATTCTTACTTCGCCAGCCTTAATAAAATAGACATACCTTGGCTGATGTCCCGGTTCATAAATCACCTCCCCTTTTTTATGGCGAACTGTTTTGAAGTGATGATCTGCTAAATATTTACTGAACATGCATCAAAAGTAGGCAAGATGGGCGATTTAGCAAGCCTGACCGGAAAAAATATTAATCATACTTAACGCTGTAGCGGAAAAATAAAGATACTTTTACGCTACAAAACCCTAAAATCAAATTATTTATGACGAAAACGCTTACTCAAAAACTGACTGCCTTATCAGTTATGCTCCTGCTTGGTTCTTCCCTGCAATTGCATGCGCAGACCGCCGGAAACGATGATGCAGCACAAGACGGAAAAGACCTGGTAAAGATGAATGTGGCGGCACTTGCCCTGAAAAACTTCTCCTTTCAGTATGAACATGCTGTAGGAAACAAAATGTCCGTTGCCATGGGCTTTCGTTTCATGCCAAAAGGTGCTGTTCCCTTTAAAGGAGGGATCAAAGACCTGGTAGACGATGAGCAGACTAAAACTACCATTGAAAACTTCAAAACGTCCAACATTGCCATTACCCCGGAGGTAAGATTTTATATGGGCAAAGGCGTATTCCGGGGCTTTTACGTGGCACCTTTTTTACGCTATGCCAAATACAATGCTGAAGGACCATTTGATTTTTCAGTTACCCTCACCAATGGTACCAACTCACAAACTTTCAATCAATCGGTATTCTTTAAAGGTGGTGTAAATACCTATACCGGCGGTGTGCTCATTGGTGCGCAATGGAAACTCAGCAAACTCGTTTACCTCGACTGGTGGATCCTTGGTCCGAGTTACGGTTTCTCCAAAGGAGGTATAGCTACACAAAAATCATTGAATGCTTTAGAGCAGCAAGAGCTGAGAAAACAGATTGGCGATTTTGTAGACGATCTGCCGATTGTTAAAGCCACCTATAACGTAGATGGCAACGGTGCTAACATTGACTTTAAAGGTCCATGGGCAGGTGCCAGAGCTGGTCTTAACGTAGGCTTCAGGTTCTAAAATCTATAGGAAATATTTCCCGAGGTATCCGATCATTTCCTGAGCTGTCGGATAAAGATGAAAGCAAATAAGGCCTGCAAGAAATCAATCCTGCAGGCCTTCATTATTTAACGGCTTAAATACCTTCAGCTCTCACCCTTAAGGCAATAAAAATTAGCCTATCGTTTCTTTCACCAGTTTCGTATAAAAATCATTCAGCTTCATACCCGATGCAGCTACCTGCTGAGGAATAAAACTCGTAGCTGTCTGTCCCGGTATGGTATTGATCTCAATAAAATAGAAATCCTCTTCATCACCCGTCAGGATAAAGTCGATACGTACCACTCCTCTGCAGTTCAGCTTCATATAGATCGCTGTAGCAATTTCTTCCACACGTTTTTTCGTTTCTGGTCTGATTGGTGCAGGTGTAGTTTCTACAGCTACCCCGGGTGTGTACTTCGCCTCAAAATCGAAAAACTCCTTCGCCGTCTCTACCTCTGTCGCCGGTAAAACCGTCACTTTTCCATCCAGCTTCACTACCCCTACCGTGAACTCGCGTCCTTCGATAAACTCTTCAATCAGGATTTGTTTGTCCTCCTTAAACGCTTTGTCCAATGCCGACTGCAAATCGTAAGGATTTTTCACCTTACTCATGCCAATGCTGCTGCCCCCATTGTTCGGCTTCACAAAATAAGGGAACTGCAGTGTATCCTTAATTTCCGCCAGGCTGTATTTACCGTTCTTAAAGATCTGCATAGATTTAGCCACAAAAAGATTCGGAATATCCTGCACAATAGCCTTTGTATAGCCCTTATTCATGGTCACTGCCGAAGTCAGCGCATCACAAGTCGTATAAGGCAGACCAATCATATCAAAATAGCCCTGCAGTTTACCATCTTCTCCAGGCGAACCATGGATCGCGATAAACACCCCATCAAAAGTGATCTTGCGTCCTTTGATCGTCACTGAAAAATCATTTCTGTCTACCTCTATTTTCATCGAATCTACCGGTTCATGATACCAGGTCAGATCGGTCAGCATTATTTTGTAAACATCAAACTTGTCAGTATCAAGGTTATGCGCAATCGTTGCAGCACTTTTTATCGATATTACCCATTCTCCCGTAGTGCCACCAGTTAATAAGGCTATTGTTTTCTTCATCAGAATATATATAAGATATGCCCCAAAAATATTAAATAGTTCAGTCAGATATGATTTAAATTCCGATAAAATATTTTTTTAATCTAAATTTGAACAAAAATACCTAACACATCAATCAATAAATGGCTAATTTCATCACCTATTTACGAACTAAATCGTTCAGAAACAACCTTTTCGCCGCTATTGTCACCGTTATTGTCCTGCTGATTACTGCATTCTTCAGTTTAAGATATTATACCAAACATGGCCAGGGATTGAATGTTCCTGCCGTAAAAGGTCTTGCATTTAGTCAGGCTGTAGCCAAACTCGAAGAACTCGGTCTTCGTTACGAAGTAGATTCTGCCTATATTATGGATATGCCACCGGGTACTGTGATAGATCAGGATCCCGAAGCCGAAACCTTTGTAAAAGATAACCGAACAATTTATTTAACCGTTAACCGTGCTACTGCACCTACCGTTAAATTTCCAGATATACAATTTAAATCCTTCATTGAAGCACAATCGATTATTGCCAGTTTCGGCCTGAAAGTCGGCGATACCGTGTACAAAGCAGATGTGAGCAGAGACGTGGTCTTAGACGTATCCTTTGGCGGTCAGCCCGTTAAAGCCGGAGACATTATCCCTAAAGGCAGTAAGATCGACCTGTTGCTTGGCGACGGTGGCGGAAATGAGGAAGTAGAAATCCCTAACCTGCTTGGCTTTACCAAAGACGAGGCTGCTTTCTCTTTAAGAGGCTCGAACCTGAAATTAGGAGAAATTACTTATGATGGAGATATTACCGATACCGCAAATGCCGTTATTGTAGCACAGAGTCCTGTACTTTCAGATACGGTAGCTACAGTAAAAATAGGTACAGCAGTAAATATCACCCTATCCAATAAAAAAATAAACTAGATTCCGACCAATCTCATGACTACCGAAAACACGACCAGTAAAAAAAAACCATTCACTAAAATTGTATTGCTCATTCTATTAGTCCTCCTGATCGGTGGGGGCTTCTATGGCTTCAGTCTCTATCAACTGTTTTTCTCCCCTAACATTACAGGCAAAGAGAAATACCTGTACATCAAAACTGGCGGCACGATGGATGACCTGATGCGTGAGATCAAGACCAAAGACCTGCTCAAAGATGAGGGCAGTTTTGTGGAGGCTGCAGCAAAAATGGATCTCGTGAACCAACGCCTTAAACCAGGTCGCTATAAGCTGACTAAAAACATGAACAACAGAACCCTGATCAATACCATCAAATCCGGTAATCAGGATCCTGTGAAATTGAAGTTCCAGAACATCAGGAAAAAAGAAAACTTTGCCGGTTATTTGTCCAAAAGCCTGGAAGCAGATTCTTTGAGCTTCCTGAAAGTGCTTGACTCTGCCGCTCTCGTAGAGAAATACGGTTTCACTACCGATAATATCTACACCATGTTTGTGCCCAACACTTACGAGATGTACTGGACGACTACGCCTATTGAATTTTTCGACAGGATGCAGAAAGAATATACCAAATTCTGGAACGCTGAACGTAAACAAAAAGCAGCAGCTTTAAACCTTACGCCGCAACAAGTAACCATCCTTGCCTCTATCGTAGACGGTGAAGCGATCTATGATAAAGAAATGCCCATTATTGCCGGCCTGTACCTCAACCGTTTAAACAGAGGTATTCTTTTACAAGCAGACCCTACTGTAATTTTCGCTAACAATGACTTTACCGTAAAACGAGTAACTAATGCCCTGCTGAGAACAGAATCTAAATACAATACCTACAAATACGCAGGTTTGCCTCCGGGCCCGATCATGATGCCCAGCATTAATGCCATTGATGCCGTATTGAACAAGAACGACAATAACTATATCTACATGTGCGCTAAAGAAGACTTTTCAGGCTACCATGCCTTTGCAGAGACCAAAGCTGAGCACGAGAAAAATGCCGACAGATACCGCGCCGCTTTAAACAAGCGCAATATATTCAGATAAGATGCACACACACAGCACCAAAATAAGAGTTAGATACAGCGAGACAGATCAGATGGGTTACGTTTATAACGGTAACTATGCCCAGTACTATGAAGTAGGCCGCGTAGAAATGCTGCGCAGCCTGGGGATGACTTATGGAGGTATGGAAGCTTATGGTGTGATGATGCCCTTACTCGAACTGAAATGTAAGTTCATTAAACCTGCCTTATACGATCAGGAGCTGACCATTAAAACCACCGTTAAAGATTTACCCGGTGTAAGGATTATCTTTGACTATGAGATCTTTAATGAAGCAGAAGAGCTGATCAATATCGGTTCTACTACCCTGGTATTTTTCGATATGGAGAAGAAAAGACCCTGCCAGCCTCCTGCCTATTTTATGGATAGAATCTTACAATACTATGTTTAGTGTATATTTGGTAAATGAATTGGGTACATCATCAATTATTAAAGCTAAAACTCTATTCTTTATTTATAGACTGGACTAAAGTCTACGTGCTGCCGGGCTTTAGCCCTTTACCGTTATATACCATTGCGTCTTTCTTTTTTCAGGAGATCGGTAAAGATTCGCTCGTGAATAAGGCTTCTTCTTTGGCCTATAACTTTATGCTCGCAATCTTTCCCGGGATTATCTTTCTCTTTACCCTTATTCCCTTTATCCCGAAGCGTATCGGCTTCCAGGATCAACTGATGGTCTTGTTTAAGCTGATCCTACCCTCACAGGCATTTGAAGCCTTTGAAGCCACCCTAGTGGAGATTGTGAAGATCCAGAACGGGAAGTTACTCTCCTTCGGTATCTTCCTCTCTGTCTTTTTTGCTACCAACGGTGTGCATAACCTGATGAGAGCCTTCAATAAGTCGTCATTAATTGTAGAAACCCGCAGCTGGTTAAAACAGCGTTTCATTGCGCTGGTGCTTACGTTTGTTATTGCCTGTTCTCTGATCGTAACGATAGCTGCCATGTATATCGGCGAGCGACTGTTACGCCATGTGAATACCACCCTGCACATCAAAGGTTATTTTACCACTTTTATTATCGACCTGTCCAGATGGGGATTATTAGGTATCCTCTATTTTGTGACCATCTCTATCCTTTACCGTTACGGTCCGGCCAATACCAAAAAGTGGCGGTTCTTTAGCGCAGGTTCATGGCTGGCCACTATCCTCGCTTTCCTGACCATCTGGGGATTTTCCTTCTACATTAATCACTTCGGATCTTATAATAAAGTATACGGCTCTATTGGTACTTTGATCGTCGTGATGATCTGGTTGTACCTCAATTCTTTTATACTTTTACTCGGATTTGAGCTGAATGCGAGCGTTGACCTCTCAAAAAGGAGCGTTAAAATCATCAAACAGCCTTTCAATTTGTTCAAAAAAGCGCCTTTAGAGGGCAATAATATCAGGAAATAAAAGTTTTTCTGTCTCTGTGTTAATCAGTTATAAATTAACCGTTAAAAAATCAACATCATTATTTGCAGAATCAAGCAGTATTTGTACTTTTGTCGCGGAGAGTTGGCAGAGTGGTCGATTGCGGCAGTCTTGAAAACTGTTGACTTGTAACAGGGTCCGCGGGTTCGAATCCCCCACTCTCCGCCAAGGTTATCAAAGCCTTATCAGAAACCTGCAAATCGAAAGATTAGCAGGTTTTTTGTTTTAAAATGGAACTTAATCGCTCACGCCCACCCTTAGGAAATGTGTGTGATCCTATAAGTAGATTGGCACGATACCTAGATTTGCAGTTGTATATGACTCAGCAAATACGTTTGAATTTCTGATTTACAATAAAAAAGATACCAAACATCTTAAATCTCGCCAACTCCCAAGCTAAATTCTTCTAAATTTAATGGTCTACAGTCGATGCAAAAAAAGAAATGGTATGGGAACACAGCTGAGATCCTTTGAAGTGGCATTTAAGCAAATGACAAACAAAGAGCGATATAAAAGAGACATCTGCTATCTTATTATTTGATTTTCTTGTAATTATCTCTATAATTCAAGATCATTACGGCTTCGTTTTTCTTATAAATCTTTAATAAAAATGAATTCTTATTCTTAGATAATGAATCTCCGACATCTATATATCGCTCCCAATTTCTAAATATTGCGAATTTTTCATTATTTCTCAATACAGCATATTTGATATTGTGATTTTGAATATCAAAATATAAACTATCGACTTTACTATGTACATTTTCAGCCAATTTATCTCTTAATATTAGCTCAACTGTACTTGGGCCAGTAAAAATTGAATAGATGAAAAATCCAATTAGAAAAATACAGGGAATAATGAATACGAGCGAAACGATTTTATTATCAAGCTTTGAAATATTCTCCTTCATTATTTAAAATCTTACTTATAATACCATAACCGTTCAATATGATGAAAACACATCGTGCCCTCGAATAACGCCCAATCTTTTCTTATAGTTATTTTATCAACATTTTTTTTTAGAAATCATAAACCTTAACTCAATACCGATAACTCCTCAAAATATTATATAAGTCGGCATTTCTATTCATTTTATTATAACCTGATTCTGGATAGGGTCACTTTTCAAGTTTAATTTTTGTTTAATCCATGCTGACATTTACGTGGGGTTTTGCTTAAACATAATGATTTTTGCTTAGATAATTATGTTGTTAAGATTGTTTATTTTGATAAATGCAGACAATATTGGAGTAATACCCTCTAGTTGATACACAACAGAGAATCAGCAATAAGATACGCGAACAAAAATTAGCCGGAGCCGCTCAAAGCGATCCCGCCGTTTCAATCTTAAACATTGATAGCTCCAAATAGCTAACCAGACTGTCGAATAATTCCCGAATTTCTTCATCCATATGGGCATCAGCCATCAACTTTATGATGGTACCAGGCATGAGCCAGGTTACGTTGAATGCGGCGCTGGATGTTGTTTTCCCGATAAGCGCATTAAACAAGATGCTGATCATTTCACTGCGAAGCACTTCCGGCTTAAAATACCGGTAAATTTCAGGATTGGCCAGTGCCGTGTAGTAGCCGTCGCCGAACAAAGCGACATCTGGCGCAGTTAGTTGATGAGTTTGAATGATCTCCTGATTTTTGTGGTCGAGAATACCCTGCTCGTACCTTTCCTGTCCGCTTTTCTCCTGATAGCTATAGCTTTCTTTGTGCTGAATGTATTTGACATTAAGCTTAGCCAGTAGATCCACCCTATTATCCCCTTCTTTGAGCGATACCGTGAATCGAGCAGATTTTAGGTCCTGAAGCAGGTAATCCACCTTATTAGAAAGCAGGACATTTTCCACATCTTGAACATCTATTTCTCTGTGACTGTAGTGGTAATCTAACTGTTGATCAAACTCCTGTCTGTAAACACTCATTGGCAGCACATTCAGATAATCAGGTTTGAGTAGAAACCAGGGTATGTGCAGATCCTGTATATTGAATCTTTTCAATATATCAGTTAAAAACTTAGGCTCATGTTGATGAATGTAATCTAGCAAAAGGTTACGATAGCCTTTCTCTGAAATTTCCTGAACATGCGTAATTAGCCGGACAGTGTCCTGCCAATGTATTAGACCCAGATGTTCAAAAACAGGAAGTGCGTAAGGGAGCCCGTACAAAGTATAATCTTTTCTATTGTAGTATTTCGTCCAGAAGCTAGAAATGGATTCCAGATCAACAATTCTGTTTTGATGCAGGGCAAGCCGCAGATAATTTTGCAGCTTTTCAGTCAAGTCGTAGCTACCATCATTCTGATTTTCTGCTAGAAAATCCCTGATTGACAATGTCATATAAGGATTCGACTCAGCGAAGATCCCTCTTGCATACAGTTCTTTATTTACCCCATCCAGTAACCAGTCAAATTGATTATCCCTCCAGCTGAGATGAATAAAGTTTCTGTAGACGATGTATTTAGCTTTCGAACGGTTTCCTTCAAGTTCGGCTTCCACTGCGCTTAGTATTTCCGGAAACAAGTGATGCTGATGTTCATGGAGGTACACATTGACAAAAATCTCCTGCAACGTATCTTTCAAGTAGATACTGTCAATATTTTTCATTTCCGTGTCGATCCATTTTTTCAAAAACGGTCTATCCTGATTCGCAAAGAATTCCCGTTCCTGCCCGATTTTAGCTTCCAGGTCAGTATAGAACCTGCTGGTATCATAATTACTGTCACTCATTATACCATTCAAAAACGAGCCGTCGTTCGTCTGCTGGTAAAGGAGCATACCGAATAGATATCTACTGCTGGAAATGTCATCTGAAGTATACCCATTTTTGGTCAGTAATCTAAGGTAAGTGTCGTAGAAATCATTTTGTGTGGAAAGGTGGTCACGTTCGATAAGATTCAAGATCAAGGTCAGGTCATAGAGTTGCTTGATGCTCAACTGCTCCGGCGAAAGTTCCAACAGCAGCTGCCGGATGTGCCGGTAAAACTCCATGATGGCTTCGAAATCGATCACTCCGCACATGTTCTTTTTGAAGACGCTGATAGAACAATACCTGGCCACTACCGCAACAGTCTGATCTCTGGCCAGATCAAAATGGAGAAGCCGTGATTGAAATCTTCTCGATCCCCCCATCAGGGACTGAAAAACCAATTCATTTACCTGTGTTTTTAAGACCTTGATCTCCGCGCCTGTATTTTTAAGGAATGTAATCAAACTATCATGGTAAAGGGAGATCCGGTTAAGTTTAATTTCAAAGAGATAGGGTCGCTCTCGAACCATCTCTTCGAGAATAGCACCTGCAATTTCCCCCAGAAACAGCTTTATTTCTGAATGCATAACAAATCCCCTGAAGCATACGAACAGGGCGATCGCCTGCTTTCCCGTTTCCTTACTGAAAAGCTGACTATAATAGTGATTCACCGTGTTCAAATCCGAAAATTCCGGCATGACACCGTCTTTTTTGTATTGCTCCGCGATGTATTTTACAAGGATCGGATACCCCTCAGTCATCCTGTAGATGCTTTGCCAAGCCTCATATTCTTCAATGTAGAAACGTTCTTTCAACACCTTTTTGGTTTGTTCCCCGTTCCAATTGCCGAGCACCTGCTTTTTCCAAGACAGTGCACGCTTCAACGGACGGCTCAGCACAATCACTTTGACATACACTCTGGCACGCTCGATAAAACTGATGAATTGTTCTAGATCCTGAGGATGATAATTTTCTACATGATCCATGCCATCCAGAATAAAAGTCCGCTGTCCTGAACGTAAGCTATTCAAAATTTCCTCTTCATTCCGCGGCTTTTGATCACTAAAAATCTGTCTGATGAGGTTAGCGATAAACTCACTATACCGCAGACGTTTCTCATACTCCCGGTCCTGATTGGAAATCCAAAAGCGATACAGAATATTCCTTGGATACACCTTTTGAAGGTAAGTGACCAGATGACTTTTACCGACACCAGGTTTGCCTTCGATATGTAAAAGATCAACAAATTCAAGAATCTTCCTGGAAACCCGAACAGACTTCTCTACTAAACGCGTATCGAACACCAGTATAGAAGGGAGCTGACTTATTTTAATGTCCAGGATTCGGTCGTCAAGCTTGGCGGCAAAAAATTTTTCAATCACCTGACGGCGCTGCACATTATCTTTATAAAGATTTGCCATCCGCTTTTCGACCGTTTCGCGACCCAAAGAGACCAGGTAAATGTGATCTATTTTTTGTGCCTGGAATCCGAGAACCTTATCATTGCACTTCAAAGCAATATTCTTGAAGAAAATGACATTAATACCCGATGATAGCTTGTGCGGTACCGCTTTGATCTTTACATGATCCCCAGCAAGCTCTACATCACTCACTTCAACCTTGTTAAAATCTTTGATCTGCAAAAAGTAGTTTTGACCCTCCGCCTCCAATGCGATATCATCAAACTGATGATCAGCCTTAATTTCCATACTCAGCCTTGAAATCTTACGCTCAGTATCCATCATGGCCAGTAATAGGCAGGCCAAATAATGCTGATAGTTATATCCGATAAGCGCATATTTCATATAAACCGTTTTAATTGAGCAAATCTTGAAAGATAAAGCGACTGACGAATTTACTGTTCCCCGAAAAAATTCCGGTTGGCAGATCTAAAAGTTTTTTAAAAATACATTTAAATAGAGGTCAAATCCAAATAGCTATCGGAGTAGTTTTCAACCATTCTTAGCCCAATTTGTAAACTCCATCTAAATACTAACTTTTTTGGTGTCTAGATGTAAACTATAAAATTTGCCTTGCAAAAATAACTATACGGTTGGAAGGTTACAATAGCAACCTCAGTTGTATAGGCATTGTACTGAACAAATTAATACAAGAAAAGAGGAAGGAGAACGGTAGATAAAATCGTATCATTCTTCATAGAAATAAAAGAATATTTTAAACAAATATATCTGCTTTGATATTATTAATACAGGATTGCTACAAAAAAGTGTATTAATACACTTTTTACTAATTACTCTATTTAAATGAAATATAATATGTATATTTGCGATGTACTAATACATTTAAAGATGGATAAAAATACTGAAGGTTTTAGCTTTGATCAACTTTTAAACGATCTTTATAAACCACAAAATAATCCTGAAAAAGTCACTCTTAACAGTCTATTTGAAAAAAGGCTTGATGAGCTTGATATTACTAAAACTGACGCTCAACGTATAATAGATATTGAATACCGAACACTAAATGGCATTCTAAGTGGTTCTCAAAAAAGAGTAGATTTTCTAATACTATTAAAATTAGCCGGCTTTTTAAAAATATCAAAACAGGAGGTTGCCACGTTATACCTGGAAGCAATGGAAGAATCCTTTCCAGAGGCAAGAATACTTCTGAGTGACAAAATTGAATTCATCAAGAACACCTTTGATCTGGCAACACTGAAAAAGGTTGGGTTTATTAAAAGTATTACTGATTTTGTAGAAATCGAGAATAACATTTGTGAGCTTTTTGAATTGGAAGATATTTTTGATTATAAAAGCCCAAGTGTAGAAGTGGCTTTTAGTTCTGGGGCAATCCAACCGAAAAATGTTCAGAATCGCTCAATGTGGCTAATGCAGGCCGAAAAAACAATTAAAGCTCTTAACAATCCATACGAATACAGCAGGGATTCACTAATAAAATATTTCTCCAAAATTAGATGGCATTCAACTGATGTTAATTATGGGCTCATCAACGTCATCAAAGATTTGTATAAACTTGGTATAACTGTAGTTTGGCAGGCTTCTCTTCCAGCTATCCATTTACGGGGAGCAACTATACCAGTCAATAATAAACCATGTATCATATTGACCAATTACAGGGGATATTACCCGACAATCTGGTTCGCATTGCTGCATGAATTGTATCATGTAATATTTGACTGGGAAGACATTAAGATTGGTCAATATCACTTTACAGAAGAAGAGAGTGAAAGACAACTATCTGTACGGGAAAAAGAGCAAGAAGCAGATAATTTTGCCAGGGAATATTTGTTTTCTAGTGAAAAATTAAAGCACGTTCAAGCATATATTGACGATTACAGTTACGTCGATTCTTTTGCAAAATCAAATCATGTACATAAGAGCTTCATTTATGTTTTCCACGCCTTTAATGTAACTAAAAACCAAGATAAATTTGCTTGGCCCAGGGCAAATAAATATAATCCGGATATCACGAGTATTTTGAACCACCTAGAAAACTCCTGGGATAATTATAAACCAATATCCAAATTTATAAAACCACTAAAACTTAAAATTTATAATTAAACAAAAATGAAAAAAAAGGAACACCAATCTAAAGAATCGGTCGCTGATGAGGACCAGATTAACAATTTACGTATAGCAGAGTCAGATCTGTTACAGTTTTTAGTTGAAGGCCCGGATCTCTTACTAAAAAAGAATGGTTCAGAAGAAAGTCAAGAAAAGATTTTTGAAACATTTGCTTTATTAGGCGCTAGTCAGTCATCTATTGAGACGGTTAAAAAGTTTGTTCTAGTCTCTGCGAAAATGCATGCTGTAACTTTTCCTCAGGTGTTTTACAGGGAAATGTTTAGGCTGAAAGGCTGGAAAATCACAGGCGCAAATGTATATAGAAAACCATGGGTAGTCGCTAAGTACACAAATGAAGTGATTTATGGACGTTTTACCAGCGAAATATTAATGGCTATAAGGCTGCAAAACCCATATGTTGATGCTGGTGTGAGAAGATTCAAACATTTCCAATACTTAAACGAATTGGGACAAAAAAAATTAGAGCAGTTTATTGATGAAGCTGTTGCAGTTATGGAAGATTCGACCACATGGTATGAATTTAGGGTGAAAATGTTCCAAGAATATGGGCTTCCATATCAAATGGATTTATTCAACTAAAGATTTATAACCTTACTTAAAATAGCATGCCTGATAAAATTACTTGAGCTGCTCACTTTTAGAGCCGCTCAAGTTTTTATTATGTTAGATCGTGCTAACACGTTTTTATACTACAATTGGGAATCCTTCTCTATAATGAATAATGGTGATTAAATTAAATTGTTGAAGGGTCGGCTTCGGTGATAATTCCGAGATAAAAATTTACTATTAATATACTTTCATCGTCCACAGGACAAATTCCCTAAAACCTATACAAGTAACGCATTGCAATTCCAACTCAATAAGGATTTGCATGAAATAAGATTTTATCAGCTATTATGAGTCCCCAAAGATGGAATAGAAAACTCCCGGACGAAAGGCGTATTAGCTTCCGAAGGCCTACTTCGTCCCCCATACGCTGCGTATGGTATTGTAAGGATACTCAGGATAATCTTCTGCGGCACTGAGGATATTGATATCTATAATAGTGCTATACTGCGCAGTATTAATATCCGACATTGAGAAAGCGAGTTAATATTTATGCTATACAAAAACTCAAATCCCGATGATCGTCTTGTAACCCTCTCTTTTTTTGAACGAGTTTACTAGATGAGAATTCACATACTATGTTCTGATGCAGATCAGAAGTTAATTTACTAATCTTGTTGTTGTAGAAGTTTATAAATAAGTTGGCTGTTTATAATAGATGCGTGCACATCCTGAAATAATTCCAAAAGATATAATCGCTAAACTGATGATCCAGAATTTCCTCACGGTAGTTAAGAAGGAATTTACAAAACAACGTGAGTTTACTATCATCTTGGAAATAATCTGCAAATTCGTCTAGTTTCGTGTCATACAGTATGCTCAATCTTTGAGGCGATGAAGGAGTCAAAAGAAATATCAATCTAGCAAAAACAAAGTTATCACTACCATTACCCGCTAACAAAATCAACCTCATTGATGCCTCCCGGACATTGTTAACTAGTACGGCACGCAAGCCTTGAGCTATTGTATGGATACTAGCATTAGAACTTTGTTTGCGCGCTGTTTCTAAAATTGGGTGTATATATTTTTTCAATTTCCGTTCGTAGTCCTCAATTTCTTTAAACTGATCGGGATAGAATTCGTAAAGAATAATAAAAAAGGTACAAAAAATGGTTTCAAAAGCATCTCCCCTTCCAGTAGAGTCTAAAAGATCTGGCACTAAAGTCTTTAACCAGGGCGGCAATTCAGCATTAGCCTTGAAGGAACGAAGAATCTGGTATTTATTAAGTACTTTTTTGATATGCCTGGGATTGGTAAAATCGATTGCCATGAAAAAATCGTCGATTAAATCCACATTTTCATAACTTTTCCCCAGATAAACTGTCTCACCTGAAAAGTGCCTTTTTAACATTTTTTTTAGGGAAAAACTTTTAGGCATCTGGAAGCTGATGTCGAATACCTTTTCCAAATATTCCTCAGACTTCACTACATCATGATATTTACTAACCACCGCTTTAGTTACTGCGTCTTTATCCAAACCACAAAAGAAAATGCTCTTTTCACCGTAAGTAAAAAACAACTTAAGCGCTGTAATCAGATTTAAGACGTGCTCCGGCTCGCATCGATCCAGATCGTCAATAAAAATAACAATTCTCTGGGCATTAGACTTTTTCAATAAAGCCTCTTCTACCTTACGAAACAACACTTTAAATTCCTCATTGACCACAAAGGCCGACTTACTACCAAGTACTGGCTCTAAACCTTCTAATGCATCCCTTCCGTTAAACTCCAGTTCAGCACCCATAAGAGCATTACTAATTTTAACGTTAATCCCGCTTGCAAATCCTTTCATTACACGGAATGCCTTTTCCTTGAATTCCTGTACTAAAGTGAAATGCCCAGTTTCCAGTTCAGAAGTCAAAAGGTCGCATAGAAAATGGAATCGCTATGGCCAATTGTATACGCTGGTCGGCGGAAATGTGACACACCATCAAAAATCAGAACTGTTTCGCAAAAGAAGCAGCAGGCCAAGTTTGCCGCTGCAGTTCGGTTTTACTACCATGTAAGGTCTGTAAATTCCATGATCACATGTAAAGGTGAAATACCCGATTCTGCAGCAACACTTTTCTGGTATATTTATGATTGTGGTTTCACCGGAACATATCCTGATTATGAGATTGATTACGAAAAATTTCTCCTCACTGCAGGTGACTTAGTCAATTGGTTGTGGGACGTTAGGTGGATGAGAAAAGGAATGATAGATATCGATTGGGAGTATGAAAATGATAAGATGTTTGGCTGTGGAGAAGACGAATTGTGTGTGTTTATCTATAACTCTACTACCAAAAGGTCTTTTAGCTTTAACAGGATTGCCAAAAGGCGACATCATTATGAGCGTATAGAAATTCCGGGACAAGATGAGCGTGATAAAGTGCATGGATGGATGTTCTTTAAATCGAAGGATAACAGAAGGTGTTCCTTTAGCAGGTATTTTAAGTTGGATGGGGATGGAAGTGTGATCCCTCCGCGGGTGAATAAGATGGCTCAGTTTGTTAAGGAGTTTGAAGAAAGATCGCAGAAAGAGCAAGATTCATTTTGAATGGGGACTATTCATATAGATCGGAAAGACAGGTGTCATTCCCGATTTTTTATTCTAATTACTTCTATAAAATGATTCGTAATAGTGCGATAATTGGCATTATATAGCTATGTCAAAAAAACTGAAAATCTTTCGTCCTGCAATTGGATGCGTTCACCCTTCTAGAATGGTCGTTGGCGTAATAAATGCTAATCATATGGTGTTTTTCGTTATTCTTACTGCCTAACGCGATCTATAATCATGAAAAAAATCACTTACTATATTCTGTAATATTTCCTTGTTAACCATTGCGGCTGTAATAAAAAACGTCAGCCGCTAAAAGCTGTATCTGAAATAGCAATCACAGTAAATTACTCAACACTCTCTTAACGAACTTATTCATGACTATTTTTTATAAAAAAACTTCCTTTCTTGTTTTACTTGCAATTTTCCTCATATGTGCATGTCAGAAAGATCGTTTGGAACCTGGTGGCAATGTTGATCAAAATCAAATTGAAGAGGCTAAGTCACAATTTGAATCGATGACAAATAGGAATAAGACAGCCAGGTTGATGGATCAGGACCTTACGGTACTTTGGGAAAAAGCTTACGTAAAAGGAAAAGGTGTCCGAGTACCTGTAAAATTTAAAGGATCATTTACTTATAAGGCTCCCGGTTCTGAACATACCTTTTCTTATGATGAAGTAACATATCTGCTCATATATGAAGATGATGAAAACAACTTCCAATTTGAAAAGGTTACAACGTTGCCTGATAAAAAATATTTTGATAAATATCTCTCAAAAGATCACTTTACGGGTTTGTTATTAGTTAAAGACTGGAGTACTGACAGTTTGAAAAGGCTTTATAAATACGAGATGGGCGTTAGAACTAAATTATCTCTCAGTCAAAACAAGTCAGGTATTTCCGCCAGATCTTCCCTGTCCTGCGGCTACTATGGTGGATATACTTCTTGCATTGGTGCAGGGGGAACTCAAACTTGTACAACTTATCCAGGCACATACATTTGTTTCACGCCAGGTGGCCCCGGGGGTAATCCGGGCGAAGAGGAAGATGGTCCTGGTCCAAGTCATCCTGGTCCGGTAGAAGAGGAAGAATTACCTGATCCTTACGAAAGTCCAAATCCCCCGGCGCAGGAGATTGTAGATGAACTCACAGATCCATGCTTTAAAGCCGTATTGGCTAAAGTTGCGCATGGAAATTTTACAGATACCATCAGTAAGATCATGCAGACGCTGAGCGAAGGCACCAGAATTTCAGTTAGAGTAACACAGGCGCCATCTGTAGTGGTTAATGGTAAGGAGGTTGATGGACTGGCAACCAATTATCAATACTTTAGCGATCAAAATGATTTCGAAGCAACCATTGTTATAAATTCGAGTATATTAGATGGCGCGAGTCAGGAATATACAGCTAGTACTATTGTTCATGAAGCTTTGCATGCGTGGTTGCAATATAAGGCTGGTAATAGTGATAGTCACACTTTGAATCATGAAGCTATAGCAACTAATTATATTGTACCTATGGCTAATTTATATCATACTCTTTATCCTAACTTAACGTTGAAAGATGCGACGGCATTAGCATGGGGAGGTCTGAAAGAGACTGTGTTATGGAATGATAGCTTCAAAAATGATATGTTTAAAGTTGGTGATGGAACATTAATGACTTTCAATGAGATACAGGGAACGTTAAATGCACACCATGCAGGAATAATGGGTACAAAAAAATGTGGTGGAGCAATTGATTAGAACAATATGAAAATACAAAAAATCTGTTTTATTATTCTATTGTGTTGCTTGAGCAAAATAGGATTTGGCCAAACGCCCAAAGAAAAAGAATTGCTAAAACTTCAAAAGTTATTTTCACGTGCAATTTCCAGAGACAATTTTAGAGATACAAATATGACCTATATGTTCTCGTTTAAGGTTGATGTAACTAAGGGACATGACAACGTTGCTCATATCAACAAGATAACTGCGAGTGATTCCTCAGCCTCATTAATTTACAAAAATTATGACTTCCTGAAAAAGATTGATTACAAACTTTTAATGGGAGAAAGAAGTACTTGTTCCTTCATCTTTCCTATTGCAATATTTCTTGAATTCCCCACTAAAAATAATTCAGGGATGGTTAGATCAATGGATGTGGCTAAAAAATTGGTGAATTTTTTATATCTAAGTGGTTCCGGTAAGGATGATACTTCAGATTATATCTATATAAGAGGTCTTATTATGCGAACGAGCACTGTTGTTAGCCAATAATATTTTTATATATCACTGTATATATAAAAATTTACAAGCTGGTATTATCAAATAATTATTAAGTATTTATATTTGAATACTGATCTTTAAAGCACCAAAATTACTCCCTGGTTTGATTACTTTTTGCACCGAAAACATGTCTCGAATAATATACCAAATCATTCCTACTTATAAAATATTATGGACTCCGCAATAGATAGTAAATTTCTTCCTTTAATTAATTATTTGTCCAAAGTTCCAGGTATTGACCCATTAATCAATTCAGGATTTTATGATAATGGTCTTTGGTGGATAAAATTTAAAATTGATACAAATCATCCACTTGCTTGGCAAGTTGTGCAAGAGCTAGGTTGCGTCATCAATTATCTTTCAATTGAAGAAAGACTACCAACTGTTTTCTACCCCGTATCACCTGCGCCATATTTAAATGGCGGCCCGGATGATTTTCTTTCCTGGGTAATTGAAAACAAAGATCAGGAATTTGAACCTAGCATAATGATGGAATGGCTTGAAGGACGCTTACCTCGACCTGTTGAGGATTTAAATAATTGGGTAATCGGCTAGTTTCTTACATCATTTCTTTTAAAATTAGGATCATACTTTCAACTTAGGTATTACAAAACGTTCTGATGGTTTAGCGCCTATTTCAATCAACTTGGTTAATAACAGTTTTTCGGCGCGACTAGTAAAACGTTTAAAGGATACAAAATGATCTGTAAACTTCTCAGTGAATACCTTAATTAGGCATTCTGATTCTCTACAGTAAAATTTACGGACTCTAAGATAAATAATCACACGATTCCCAAATGCAGGTAAATCTTTTATCTTGCGGGTATAGTAACTTTTAACCACGTAGCCGGGTTCAAGACAGTTAAGGCAATGACATTTTTTTTGGAGGCTTTTCACATAAATATTAGCAAGATCTGCGATTCTATCTATTGAAACCACTTTAAACTTTTCTGAAGTAGAGAAAATTAACTTTTCAGTACGCATAAACAGTATTTTAAATACTAATTACAATTTATGCGCCAATCCACCAAAAGTGAGTAAGAACCAGTATCGTCCAGAATATCCACGTACACTTTTCAACTGGATATTGGTACACTATTCAATCGGCATATACACCAGGCTTGTTTATAAGCGATCCAGTTTGAATCCAATTCGTGTTCTGGGCGGATTGGGGCGTTCCTGTTTTTCCAATAACTCATCGAGATAGCGAAATACGATCTCCATGTTTTTATCCTGATTATCCAACTTATTCTTGAATTTTTCAATCTCTAAACGAATTTCGGTATTATCAGTTAGCATGTGGCGGATACGGGTAAATATCCTCATAATTTGAATGTTTACCGCTATGGCTCTGTCACTGTTAAGGATGCCGGACAACATTGCCACGCCCTGCTCGGTAAAAACGTGTGGGGATTTACGTGTTCCGCCCCAACTTGATGTTCCATTTTGGAACATCAAGTTTTTAAACTCGGCATCTGTTAATTGAAACATAAAATCTTCATCGGGAAAGCGTTTTAGATTTCTGCTGACTGCTTTATTCAGATTGCGTGTTTGTACCTCATATAGTTCTGCGAGGTCTTTATCAACCATTACTTTCATGCCCCTGATGTGATATATTTTATTCATTACTATTTCATCAGGGACTAATATCCCGTTAGCTTTTTCGCTCATGTTGTTCAGTTTTTAAAGACATAAGTCCTTGATGTTTTAATTCACCATCTCAAAATTATACTCAAATATCAGACAAGTGTTAATTTCTTTTTCAACAATGCCATGGTAAACTCCTTAACGATCAGAGCCTCTACCTTTTCGTTGTGGTCTTTACATATTCTATCAGGGAACGGGGCGTTTCAGTCTTACTCAAAAACTTATTGCGAATGGCTTCTGCAGTAATCATTTCAGCTGCTTCGGTAAGCAGGCGGTGAGCATTGTAGACTTTGGTTTGCAAATCGTCCAGATAGGCGTTAAATGCCTTTATCTCTTCTTTGTTGCCGTCTGCACGCCCTGCATGGGTATTCTAGCGGTTTTGGTTAGTTAATAGTTTGTGGAAGGTGAGGTGGATGAGAAAAGGAATGATAGATATCGATTGGGAGTATGAAAATGGTAAGATGTTTGGCTGTGGAGAAGACGAGTTGTGTGTCTTTATCTGTAATGCTACAGCCAAAAGGTCTTTTATCTTTAACAGGATTGCCAAAACGTTGCATAATGATGACTATATAGAATTTTGGGGACGAGATGCACGGGATAAAGCCGCCGCATCTTTGGCTGGAATTAATGAATGCAAGGCTGCCAATTATCAGCAGGATTTGTAAGAATATGATATCTTTGGTTTAACCATTTTAAACTACTTAAATGAATACTGCACTTTCTCAAAATCGTCATATTGAGCGAAACTATCAAGAAAATGATGACTTTGACTTTTTCGTCAAGGCGGAAGCTATCAGATCTTTCCTTGAATTTAATGTCAACAGTTTGCTCTTAGTTTGCTTTATAAGTCTTGATTTAGTTATTTTCATTTATGGTTGTGGGTTTCTTATGTCCAATGTACGTTGGTGAACCTGGTGAATATGCAGGATTTTTAGGACCATAAAATTTTAACTCTGTTTTGTGCCCATTATCCTTCATAAGTTTGTCTCGCTTCTCGGCCGATTTTCTCCCTGAAGGTGTATTTGGTTTAATTATTACCGCTGTGCTATCTGGCCTCACTGCACCCTTTCGAACGTTCTTACCATCTTTGAGTTCCATTGGCACTTATATTTCCGCGCCCTCCTCTTTCAGTTTTTTCTGTTCTTGACGATGTGCTTCCTGTCCAATTTTCGCTGTGCCTCTTAGTTTTTCATTTTTAGTTTCGGATTTCTCTTCTGCGATGTAGATAAATATATGGAAAGCACTAATACCAATTATCTATACAAGTTCACTAAATCCACGCAATATGATGCTCTCAATCAACCGCATGTTTTACAGATCGATCAAACGTCCGTTGCATGCAAAATTTCAGACGGAGTAATGATTCTGGATGACTCACCTTTGGACGGTAAGATGCCCATCTTTGCTTGTACTGAATACACGACAATTACATTTTCTGGCCCGTTTTATAGTTATACCTGTTACCAAGTTTATCCTGGTATAAGGTGTCTGACTCTGCAAAACTCTGAACGTCGACCCCTGCTAGTGGGGCTGTTTTGTAGAAAGCATTTTTACCATCTTTTCCGAAGCCATACTTAAGTGGGGTGTATGTGTTCACATCGGCTTTGGAGACTAACTCACCTTCATAGTAAACATTGTTCTTATCCTTTGAATATCTGTCGTTTAAGAAATAGAATTGCTCATCGTCCTCTTTAAGGGGTTTAAATAGCTGAAAAGAACTGGTATCGACGTGCTCGTACTTAAATTTTTCACCGTAGGAGATGATCGTCTTATTGTTCACACAGATGACATTCTGATTTATACTGCGAACCTCACGAATGGTATCAAAAGTACTGGTCATGAGTTTCGGGTCAGGATGGACGTAAACGAAGTATATGTTTTTTCCTATTTTTATATATTGATCGTTTATGGATTTAGGATCGCCGGGATTTGGCATGACTGATCGAAAATTGCGGAAATCAGGGCTCATGTAAATGGAATCTTTGTCTTCCGAAAACACAGTATTTATGAAAGCAAACGTTTTACGGTCAACGTTTATCATTTTCCAATCAAGGAAATAGTGATTTTTGTCTCGTGCCCACCGTCCATTGCCTTTTAAATATTCATAAGTTTTTGGATCCGAATTTTTTATAATAATGAAACCCAATGCCTCATCGATATAGTAAGCGTGAAATTGGTCTTTTGGTATTTTATTGTCGATATAAAAAGAGTTACGGTGAACATGTTTTTGTGGTTGACCTTTAAAAAATACGAAGTTCTTATCCGATGCAATATTGCTGGATAAAATCTTAAAAGTTTTTGCATCTGCATGCAATGTATCAACACCTAGCTCAAACCAATTGCCACTTTGACAAAAAAGTATTTGCTGGTCTGAAGTGATAAAATAAGACTCCGATTTTTTCTGATCCACTAATTTGCCAAGGTTTCTGCAGGAGACAAATGTGATAAGTATAATGCTCGTTAATAGAATGGAGTATTTTTTCATCAATATAAATTCGTGGTTTAGTTTCCAGTTTGCTTCCAGCAACCAGTAAACAATGCAAATAGCTTTCTAATAGAACTTCCTTGTATTTAGAGGGTAAATATATAAATTAAAAGCCCTTTGTAATAAAAGAACAAAATAATGTGCTGATTACTAATTCTCATGAAAAACGTTACTACACTAATCTTTTGCTTGAATTCTTTTGTTGCATTCCGAAAATTAAATGCAGTCAGTATTATAGATTTACAGTACCTCTGTATTTCCGTTCTTCTACTACCAATTTTTCAAATATTCTTCATCTGTAACTTTGTGCAGCCAGGTCACAATGCCCTTTTCTGTTTTGGGAAGTATGTACATCTGCAGCATTCCCGTATCGGGACTTGCCCCATGCCAGTGCTCTACATTGGGCGGACATTTTACGATGTCCCCTTTTTTAAGGGCTTGTTTTGGCTGACCTTTGATCTGGTGATATCCCGCACCATCGGTGATGATCAGAATCTGGCCCGAGGGATGTTTGTGCCAGTTACTTCTCGCTCCGGGTTCGAAATATACATTACCGACAACAGTATTGTAAACCGAATCATTTTCTACCAGCCCAACATTCCATGCCCTGCCTGTGAAATTTTCTGCCGGTCCAGGCCTACCCTTCTGAAAAATAAAATTTGGCTTGTTCTGATCTGCCTTTGTATTAGTCTGGGCGCTTCCAGTGATACTGAACAGCGTTAATGTAGCAATTGCGGTTATTGTTAATACTTTCATATGTTTTAATATTGGGTCTTACTATTTCTGTTCCTTCAGGTGTTTGGTAAAAAAAGAATCCAGCTTATCGAGTGGAATCAGGTCAGTCTTGTCGTAAAGATCCACATGCCCGGCATTTGGAACAATGACCAGTTCTTTTGGCTGCCCTGCACGTTTGTATGCATCTTCGCTGAATTCCCTGGAGTGGGCCTCATCTCCGGTAATGAACAACATAGGACGGGGAGATATGGTTTCAATATCATTGAACGGATAAAAGTTATTGAACTTGGTATTACTGCTGAGTGTAGGGTGAGTGGTGGTTTTTGGCGAGCCACCTTTAGGCGTATATTCCCCTCTGGAAGTGCGATAAAACTCAAAGAACTCACGCTGTATAGGATGGGTGTTTGCATCCAGTTGATGGGTAGTGCCTCCTGTATATTTGGTTTCGCCACCCAAAAATTCGGCATAACGTTGCTCTGCCGCTTCAGCTTCGTTTTTTTTCCTTTGCTCAAGGCTCTGCGAATGGTGAAGTGCATTGCGGTTGGCGGAGCCCATGTCGTACATGCTCACCGTAGCAATAGCCTTCATCCTCGGGTCTATCTTTGCCGCACTGATCACAAAGCTCCCGCTTCCGCATATACCTAGCACGCCTATACGCTCCCTGTCCACAAATTCACGGGTACCAAGGAAATCAACAGCGGCACTGAAATCTTCGGCATAGATATCCGGAAGTACGGCATTACGAGGTGAACCCTCACTTTCGCCCCAAAAAGAAAGATCAATTGCCAGGGCGATAAAGCCCCTGTCAGCCATATTGGAAGCATAGACATCCGCACTCTGTTCCTTTACAGCACCCATTGGATGGCCAACAATTATGGCCGCATTTTTTGCTTTCCTATCCATATTTTTAGGTATAAAAAGATGTCCGGCTACCTGCAGGTTATATTGGTTTTTGAAAGTTACGGCATAGAGGGCGACCTTGTCACTTACCTTGAAAGTGGTATAGTCCTTCGCTGATATTTCTTTCATTTGAAACAGATTTGATGTGGATTGTGCGTGTGCTGTACCATAAAAGAAGATCGCAGCCAGCGCAATAAAAATTAAGTTTTTCATACTAAATGTTTTTGATGAATTTTGCCGGAACTCCTCCTACAATTGTATTTGGGGCAACGTTCCTGGAAACGACTGCTCCAGCGGCAACGACGGCATTTTCTCCAACCGTTACTCCCGGAAGTATGATTGCCCCGGCACCGATCCAGGCATTTTTTTTAATATGGATAGCATTGGGCACAAGCGAATGCCGGTCTTCGATTGAGGTTGGATGTCCTTCGGATAACAGACTTACTTTGGGAGCGATAAACACATTGTCCTCAATGGTAATTCCGCCCATATCCAGGAACACACAATCGAAGTTGATAAATACATTTTTACCGATTTTGGTGTGCTTACCATAATTGATGTGTAAAGGGGTAAAAACCACCACAGTTTGATCGATTTCCGAACCTGTTATCTGGCCTAAAAAATTTCTTATTTCATCAGGATTTGGTGTGTTGTTCATTTCAACTACCAGTTTTTTGGTGACAAACGATTCTTCACGCATTCTGTATGCTTCGGGGTCATCTGCTGAAATGGTTTCCCCATTGCGTAACCTCTGGAAAATATCTTTTGTGTTCATGGTCATAATTTTATATGCACAAAGGTAAAAGGATTTCAAAGGTGTTATATTACATTTATTTCTCAATTAATGTCAAATATCACCTATTATTAATTATTAAGCCTATTTTTACCTGATATGTCATCAAATCAAAAAGTTATACTCTGCAAAGTGGTATCTGGAACTGAGTTTCCAAGGGATTTTAGTATCCGGTTTCATACACATATTTATTGTCAAAGTGGGAGCTTAAAATTTGTCTTTAATGGCCAGCACTATCAAAGTAACAAAGGGGAGTTTATATTTTGGTTGGCAGGGCTACAGGTTTCTAAGTTGTCTTTTTCAAACAATTTTAAAGCAACAGTTTTGTTTGTTGACAATGATCTGCTGACCGCAAGTTTGCCGAGTGCCACCGCGAGTATCGACAGCATTATACATTCTAAAGAATATCCGATTTTGCATCCCGATAGAAAAGACAAAGAGAAGATCCTGAAAAATTTTCATTTGCTGTACGATATGTCACAGGAAACAAACCATCGGTTTTATGAGGAAGCGCTTAAACTCCAAATGCAAATTTTCTTATTGGAGATGTGGCACATTTTTGAAGATGAGCTCGACAGAAGAAAACGAAGTCTGCAAAGCGGAACCTTGTACGAAAGGTTTATACTGTTGGTACAGGAACATTGCATGACACAGCGGGAAGTGCGGTTTTACAGTGATCAGCTAAATATCACGCCTAAATACCTCAACTATATCTGCAAGGTCAATACCTTAATAACCGCCTCTGAATGGATACAGCGTAACGTAAAAGAGCGGATTATTATTCTATTGCAAAATAAGAACCTTAATATCTCGGAAATAGCCGATGAAATGGATTTTTCGAGCCGTTCGTTCTTTACCCGCTATGTGAAAAAAGTGATTGGTCTTACACCGAAGGAATATCGGGAGCGAATTGAAAATTAAAACCCCGGTAACACCGTTTTACTACGATTCAGCGGTGAAGAAAGTTTTTCTTGCAGAGCAAGTATAGACTAGCGGCAATCCTGAAGATATATTGCTGGTGCCTTGCCCGTTTCAGATCAAACTAATGACCTGAGTTAATATTTTTGATAATGCTTTCTTCTTCCTGGTGTTATATTAGACTTCAGACCTTCAAATCTTGCACAAGTAAATAATGAAAGACAGGGGGCATGGCAAGATTAAAAACACTTTCGTTTGCTGCCGAAAGAAATGGCACTAAATAACGGTCATCATAAGCAGATAATTTCGATTTGCTATTTAGCTTCTCCCTGATGCTATTCAGCATTGAAGCTGCTTTTGTGCTGTCGCCTTGCTTGTGGTAATGGAAAGCGAAACTTAACAATATAGCGTAAGGACTGTCAAACAATACGTAATTGGGAACTATGCCTGTGCCGTCTTCCCCTTCTTCCATAAGGTATAACAATTGTTCAGGGTTACGCTTAAAAAAAGCCTCTGGAAACTCGTCTTCGATATAGCTGAAATAATTAGTTTCAGCCGTCCGAATGTCTTCGATCAAATTTCCGATTTGGGCTGTTAGTGTTTTCCCGGGACTTTTCAAATCGAACTTCCACCCACCGTATGGATGCATGATCTTTTTATTCTCCTGCCTGCTTTCCGGAAGAGATGCGATGGCCATCTGATAAAAGTGGACATCGGCCAGCCTTGTATTAGCTTCTCTTTGCTGCCAGTCCAACAGCAAAGGGTGCTGTATTCCCAGGTGGCACATCAAAAACTTATCTTCCTTTTCAAGCACTATCCATAAAAATCTCCGGCCCGATGGCATATCCTTATACCAGTGCCAGGCGTTTGCTTCCTGATTCTGGATCATAGCCCATCCCTGAATGGTCAAACCATCAGCTAATTGACCATCAATTAGTTCTTGAATTAATTCGCCGGCACCCGACATTATTTCAAGCGCCTTGGTATAGGCTTCTTTCAATTTCTCAGGCGACTTTTTAAGATCTAAGAAAAAGCGGGCGGCAAACTCTTTTTCTATCCCACCGGCCAGCCTTACTTCGTCAGCGAGTACAGGCAGTGTAATACTTTCATCAGTGTTACGCAGCCGCTTTACCTGATTACGTTGTGCCGTTGCTCTTATAGAGAGCAGGTCCGGGTTTTGAAGCAGACCAGTGAAGTTATCATCTAACGAATCATCTTTACCAAAACTTCCTCCAAGGTAGCCGTTTACTAGTAAGCCGTACCATTGGGTCAGCAATATTTGTTGGTTTTGCTTTTCTGCTTCCTGCAACAAGCTGTCTATGAGCTGTGGCAATGTAATAGCCGATACCGGCATGCAATCCTTACCAGCCAATATTTTTTCCGAACATAGCTTTTCCCAGCTTGTACTTCCCGCATCAATATAGAGATAGATTTGGCCATCTTCCAGTTCGGCATAAGCAAGTTCACCAGTTTTTTCATTTGCTATCCACCCTGTCTTAGCCCCTGCTTCTTTTGCATATCCGGGATAGTCGTTGGAAGCAATACGATACACAAAGTTGTATTTCAAAAGGATATCAATTACCCTAAAATGCGTATACCCGGTGTCAAAAAGGTTTTGAACGCGGTAGACCGCAGCCAGGTAGTCACGCTTTGTTAAATTGGGCAGGTCTGCCGAATCAATCAGAAAAACGGTATCTTCTACAAGATCCTCTATAGCATGCTGTGCCATATTTAGATTTAATGCTTAGGTCTATAAAAAACGAATACAGCTGATGATTAGTATCACCAATTTGATCAATGGGATCAATTTTTGGGCCTGGTCGCGATCACGTTCGACTGCTGATTCAGACGTTTAACTCTTATTGCCATTTTAGATTTCGTTTCGTACCTTGAACTAATGAACATGGTACCAACGTTTTACGCCCCTCATCCTGCGCTAAGAAACCATATCAGTCATATTATGGTTGTTGAAGCTAAGTTTGAGAAGGCTATACTCAATTTCAGTCCTTTTCCGCCAACGCCCCAGCATGCCATACATTTTTACCCAAGAGATGCGGTTACTGTTTGGAATGATAAAAACGGGGTTCAAAAACATCCGCAGAGTATCATTGTAGGGCCGCAGGTAAGTCAGGTAAATATTGCCATGGGCATGCATCACATTATTGTCTCTGTAGCATTCATGCCTGGTGGTATGTACAGGTTACTAAAGATGCCCATGCATGAGCTATATGATGATCCTTTTGATGCGACCCTGTTATTAGGCCGCGACATTGCCGAGGTGAACGAACGGTTACAGGAAGCACAAACTGCATTGGAAATGAAAAATGTGGTGGAGCACTTTTTTATGTACAAACTTGATCACTCTTCGCTGCTGCCCTGGGAACATGCTTTGAAAGCACAATTACAGGGAAGTATGCCCATAGAAAGTGCAGCTTCGTTAGCCTGCCTTAGTCTCCGGCAATATGAACGGCGGACGAAAGAAATTATGGGCTATTCACCAAAGATCTTTTCCAGGCTTGTTCGTTTTTCCAAAGCGTACCGGCTAAAAGAGCAGCAACCCCGGTTGAGCTGGACAAGTATAGCCCATAGTTGCGGATATTTCGACCAGATGCATTTGATCAGGGATTTTAAGGATTTTACCAATGCACTTCCCGGAACAGTAGCCAAACAGATCAATAAGGCACCTGCGCTATTGCAGGAACATCTGCGGATCTAAGATGTCGTTTTCTTACTATTTATGCCTGTTGCATTGAACTAGTTTTACAGAAAAACATAGTTATGAAATACACACTCGCATTATTAGGATTTATTTTACTGGGACTATTCAGCAGGGCGCAAACAAAAAATGCTGCTGTCACGGCAATTGAAAAGCAGGTTGACGCGATGGTTGACAGTTGGAACAAACACGACTACAGTGATATGAAAACCTATGCTACAGAGGATTGCAGCTGGGTTAATATAGTAGGGATGGTATGGAAGAATCGAAAGGAAGTAGAATACACCCATCAGTTCTATCATAACAATATGTTTAAGCATACCACCATGAGGAAAAAAGGAGTCACTGTTCGTCTGCTCAACCCATCCACGGCGTTGGTACACTTTACCAGTTTCGTAAGCGAGTTTACTACTCCCTCCGGGCAGAAGATGCCGGGCAGTGACAACATAGCATTGCTGGTATTTGTAAAACAAAAAGGAAAATGGCTATTAACCGCCGGTGAGAACGTAGTTATCGACCCAAATGCACAAAAGCATGACCCTGTTTTGCATATGAACAAATAAAAAACGTTTAAAGCCGATTTCTATCCTTAGCTGTTCTTCCTTCTCAATGAATTTACTCAGACGTTCTTACATTGCTCGACTGGATCGCCAAAACCTGAAAATTAAATCCACCTTAATCCCCACTTATGCAAATCATCAATTATCTTCAATAACTCGATGCCCTTATCACTAATAATGTAATGGACACTTTTTGGCGCTTTCTCCCTAATAATGTGTTTATGAATCAGTTCGTCGCGAATAAGTTCAGCAAGTCTTTTACTAAGTATCTGATCTGAAAGTGAAGGAAAAGCATTTTTGATTGAATTAAATTGGTTGACGCCGGCAGCAATCTTATGAAGCACCTGCATTTTCCATCTGGGACTAATATCTCTTAATACGTCATTCACTTCACATGCCAGGCTGAGGGCGGTAATGTTACAGGCGTTAGATGTTCCGGGCTTTAATGGTGTTGCCATGTTTGTAAGTTTCTTAATGGCTCACTTTCGGGTGAGTTATTGCTTCGCAGACTTATGAAAGCGAATTTTGTACAAAATTAAAAAATATGAAATCATATCTCATTGGCAGAAGGTCATTTTACACGCTACTGTTATTAACTGTGTTATCTCTCACCGTTAGTGCGCAATCTTTACAAAAACAACCAGTATTTATATTGGTTCATGGTGCTTTCCATGGCGGCTGGTGCTGGCAAAAAGTGAGTAAAGAATTACGTGCAAAAGGTGATTTGGTCTACGCACCAACATTAAGCGGACTTTCGGAACATAAAAACACATTAAATGATAAGATTGATCTAAATACGCACATTTTAGACATCATTAACTTTATCATAGCAGAAGACCTTCACAACGTTGTCTTAGTCGGTCACAGTTATGCTGGAGGTGTGATTGCGGGGGTCGCAGACAGTATACCTGAAAGGTTGTCCAAGTTGATTTTCCTTGATGCTATGCTTATGGACAACGGCCAAAGTGCCTTAGATGTGAGTCCTGATGACATTAGGCAATATTTTATAAAAGCGGCAAAAGATTATGATAAAGGGTTAAGTATCCCTTTCTTTACAAGCGATTTTTTCGGCGTGACAAAGGCTGCTGATGTTGAATGGGTAAATGACCGATTGACCAATCAGCCTTTTAAAACATTTTCTCAGCCGTTGAAATTAAAGCATCCTTATGGTAATCGTCTGCCTTTAATTTATATCGCTTGTACGAATCCAGAGCTGCGTGCTATTCAACCATTCGCAGACATGACTAAACTCAGCAAGAAATGGAAATATTTGGAACTTCAAACAGGGCATGATGCCATGATCACAATGCCTGTTGAATTGTCTAATATTCTACAATCTTTAAGCACTACAACAAATTTTAAATAAAAATCATTTCAAAAACCGGAAATAGGATGAGTCTTTGTAGACTCATCCTATTTAGATACATCTTGAATGGCTTTCGCATTCTAAATACTTCATTTACCAATTTCGGTCTGCTCTACCCTGATGAACACATATTTATGTGCCATCAGCATTTCCCGTATCCAGGTGTTAGCCGCTGGCGGGCATCATATTGATAGCAAAATTTATTAAGCACATCTGGGCTCATCCGGCACCGCCTTAGATTCATCAGCATCGTCACCATCACAAGTAACTATCAGTAAGCAGAGCATTCCACTTAAAAGGTAGATTGACCAACCATTGGAAGATAGCACAATGCCGGTTTGCACTTTACTTTATTCATCAAACTCTACCCATTTTTTCTCGAAATAAACCGTCGCAGATTCTTCCTGTTACCATTGATGTTGGCTTCGATAAAGGATCCCTGCTCACCAACATATTTAATCACCAACTCATCCCGCTGCGCAGAATCATAATAAGATCCGTAAGGACAGTTAAAAGGATTGTCTTTGACATCAGACGTGAAAACAGAAAACAAAACCATCTTCCTGGCATTGGTATCCGGCGATTCGTAGCCTATTATCCGATAGTCAGCACGGATATTACTTTGTACATGAAAAATACTGTCACGTTTTGAGATCACAGCTCTTTGCATAGCGTCCTCGCTGATTTCAGGCGGAACATACGCTCCCTTTTTAATGGTGTCGGGCAAATTTTCAACCTTTTGCGGGATGGAATCTTCCTTAGCCGCAGCAGTATCGGCCAAACCAACTTTGGGATCATCATGGCGATCTGAATTACAGCCCGAAACTAGCAGGAAGACCAAAATGACCCTTGCAGAGAAGCAGACGCCTCTGCGAAGGTGAGTGGTATTCTTTTTGAGTTTAGTCATCCATTATTTTATAAGATCAATAATTTGCTCCTGCAGGAATGAGACAGGTGAAATACTATTCACTTCTTATTGTAGCTGCAATCTAATCACATTAATAGTAAAAAGGAAAATTGACGTGCCCAAAATGTATAACTGTATGCGGTTCACAGTCTTCACTTCAAATTTACGAACACAAATTCTGTCAATAATTAGTATCACAATGGGTAATGGCAGCCAGAGTAAGTTTACCCAACCCTGCAGTCTTTGATTCATTCCATTTTGATTGATCATAATTAATGAGGAAACTATAATTCCCAGTATTGAAATTAAACTGATTACAAAAAATACTGTTGTTTTCTTCGGAAAGGCTGCTGTCATAAATTACAGGTAACTCCAGGGTATCTGAGAGATTTAATAGTTAACAACCGAATATACAAGAATTTATGAAGATTGATATTCGAACATGGATTCTAATTGATAGATAGTCCTTGCCCGTATCACAATGGTATGAACTAATGGGACTGCTAAAAGGTTACCAAACGGCCTGATTCGTATTAATAAATAAACCAACCTCAGGAAGCATGTCTAACCGTTTGAAAAATCTCTTATCGCCGCCTTTCATCTTTTGCCTCGTGCTCCTGATCCTCAACGACTTTCTGTTGAAAGCAGCTTTCCACAATGGGCTTACCGGAAAACTGTCTGATTTATGCGGTCTATTTATTTTCCCTGTTTTTTGGTCGGCCATCTTTCCTAAAATTAAATCATGGGTGTTTATCTTAAGTGGCATACTGTTCGTTTTCTGGAAAAGCGAATATGCTTCCGGACTGATTGAGTTAATGAATACCGTCTTTCCCATCGAGCGGACTGTTGACCCTACCGATTTGATGGCTTTACCCGTATTGTTGCTGGGCTGGCTGTATCTCAAAGGCAAAACGCAGCTTGTGATGAGCAACTACCTGCTGGCTCGATTGGGTACTTCGTTTATCGGGCTCGCTACCATTTTCTCCTTCTGTGCCACCAGCCAGCAAAGATATGTCCAATCTTTTGACCATCCCCAATATGTGCTTCTGCGATCTGACGTCGTGCCAGATAGTACACTTTATGATGAATTTAACTTTTATCAAAAGGGTTCTTTGCTGGTTGTAAAGATCAACGAGCAATACATTAGCCGCCCTGTTATGGATGATGATTACAATAAAAATCGTTCACTGGTAGACCTTGATATCAGCACCAGGCAGCGACTAGCTGACAGCGTAAGCCTGATGCCGCCGGGAGTAATCACTGTTTTGACTATCGAAAACGCACAGGGTAAAGATTCTTTAAGGTTTAAGGGCGGGCGTCTGGATGGCAGGTTCAGCAGGACAAAAAATGGCCAATTGATGATGGAAGGTTTCTACAAGATGGGCATTGAAGACTCGATCTGGACCTTTAAGAATAGCAACAATACGGTGACTAAGGAGACCATTGTAAATGGAGAGCGAACCAGGATGGAGCAATTCCGGGATGGTAAGCTCGTTTCGTCAAAGGGTATCAATACCCGCGCAGACAGCATCAGGAATATCTATATCAAGATCGGAATGCTGACACTGTGCATAGCTGGCATAATTTTCTTGTTACGCCGGAATTACCGCAAGACCTTCCCGGAGCACCTCGTACTCAAGCGCCATTGGAAATGGTTATTGTGCCTGATCTCTCCAATTTTTGTATGGCTATCCTACTACGGTTTGAACATATTGCTCATACCCTACAGTCCTGATATCTTTGTGACCATAGCGACCATTATTTTTATCTTTATGGCAACCTGCCCGCTGATGTTTATTGCTGTATTTTGGATTAAGCTGAGAAAGGAAGCAGATATTGTATTGTACTGCTTGTTATTTGGGCTGGCCTGCAGTATCTGGACCATAAGCGGTATCCTCTTAGACATTACTATTTAGTTAAATTTAGCTGCAAGTTATTCCCGGTTTAGAAGGCATGTTGGTTACCCCGGGCTATTTGTGCCAGTTTCATTTTTATTGCAGCTATTGCAGTGGCTTTTTCCAAAATTGAATCCCTGCTGAATAGATATGAAGATCTTCCATCTTTTTTATATAAGACTTTTCATACATGGCTACTGTTATTTCTGATACATCCATCGATTTGGATATCCTGTTTCCCTGTGAATCGTAAGTTATTTCTTCCTCTTTATTATCTCTCTTAGACAAAGTATAGTAGAATAATTCCCCTTCCCAATAGGAAGCATTTGGAGCGCTATCATCAACGTCGATTTTCTTACCGACTTTACTGATATAGTCTTTAATTTTGTTGAATTCGGCAATGTTTTTCGAAGTTTTTCCTACCTCTAAATACATGAGGTTTCCTTTTCGGTCCTCCACCATATCCATTTTTGGGAACGGGACTGTATTTAATAAAGCCAGTGTATCTTTTTCCGGATCGTATGCAACGGTTTTATAACGGTAACCAAATATTTCTGTCGGTTTTTTCTTTCTTACCATCCAGTCATTGGTCGGCTCCAGGGACAAATCTGCAGGTAGTCTTCCATCCGTTTTAAAATAACCCAGCGTGTCTTTCATAAAAAATGGATCATCTAAAAGTGCCAATGCTTTTTTCTTATCTACACTTTTTGGGTCTGTGGCAATAGTTTCATTGGTCTTTTTCACTTTGTTATGATAAAACCCAGAGACATCGAAATCACTCGATATTTTTGTTAAATCAACAAATTTTTGATCCTGGGAATGACAGGAAGCAACACTGAATGAAGCTAAAAAAAGGCAAATTTTAATCGTTTTTTTCATAAAGGGACATTTGGTTGGCATAGCGCGTAATATAGTAAAAGAAATGAACCATCCTAAAAAAGGCCGTGGTTTTACTTTCTTGTTCTAAAAAGGCATGTTCAGATCCGGGTTTGCAGCATAGGCAGACCAAAGTTCATTTAATCCAAGCCCGGTAAGTTTTACCCAGAGCCGTCTGTTATAGCTTCCGTTTCGCAAAGCATTATCCAACCGTTCAACAAGATGTTTGTGTTTATTCTTTTCTGCCCAGACCAGAAATCGTGCGGCAATACGGTAAGAATCTTTGAAACTTTGTCCGGGATGATAGGGTGGTAATGACCAGCCGGATTTCACATTATTCACCCCGAAAGCATACCTGGCATAGTCTGCCAGGCCATCTGTAAGCCAGTTGTCAGGAACATCGTAAGTATAACCCTGAACAACATGCATGAGCTCATGTGTCAGCAGATCAATATCTTCCGGGTTATTCCTGATCCAGTCCTGATCGATTTTGATTACAGCATGGAGTGATGCTGCTACACCTTTATACTCCTTACCGATCATAATGGTGACTGTTTTAGGTGATTTCCTGTTGAAACGTTTCATCTCCTCGGGATAAATCTTCCAGAAAACTTCTTTTAATGCTGAAATGGACTGCAGATTGGCCAAAGAATCCTTATTGATGAATAGCAGTGTAATACCATTTTGCTGCAACATATCTTCATTAAAATATCCTGTGGTATCTATGTCCTCCCATCTGCGAACATCCTGCGCAGCTAAGGTATTGCTAAAAAGGACTGTGATAAAAGCGGAGAAAATTATGATTTGTCTTATCATTTAGTTAAAGATTGTAGCTAGTGCTTGTTGTAAAGATTCGCCACGGAGATTTTTAGCAATAATCTTCCCCTTGGGATCAATTAAGAAATTTTGTGGAATCGACCGGATTTCATACAATTTGGCGGCTTCATTGTTCCAGAATTTGAGATCGGATACCTGGCACCATTGCAAGCCATCTTTTGCTATGGCAGCCATCCAGGCGTCCCTTTTACCTGGCTGATCAAGTGAAACCCCCAAAACAGTAAAATTCTTGTCTCTATATTTGTTATGAGCGGCAAGAAGATTAGGGTTTTCTGCACGGCATGGTCCGCACCAGGACGCCCAAAAATCTAGCAGTACATATTTTCCTTTGAAATCAGACAGCTTAACGGGTTTTCCATTTACATCGTTCTGGGTAAAATCCGGCGCCATTTTACCAATAGCGGTGGGACCATTATCATATAACAACCTGGCGAATTGTACAGCCGAAGGACTACTTCTTACAGCTGCAGAAAGCTTTTTGAAAATAGGTTCTATTTTTTGGGCATCTATATTTTTTCCGGCGAGCTCCTGAAGGGCCATTAAACTGATATAGGAATCAGGGTGTTGCTGTATGAAAAGCAATTTGAGGGAATCTGTCTGCTGACTGATCACCTTGAATCCTTCCATTGCAGATTTCATCATGGCCGGGTCTTTCCTTTCCTTTTCTGTAGCCCTGCTCATAGAGCGTTGTATGTCCTTTTCAAATTTGTAAATTGCCTGCATCACGGTGCGGTTATAAGCTAAAAAATCAGCGTTCACGCTTCCGGCGCTAACCTTCGCAGTTTTGGCGGAGTCACTGCCAGTGATGGAAAGATCTCCTTTCTCCAAAAAAAATGTCAGAAAATCATTGTCTTTGAGCCAGCCTGTATAGGCGGATGCTTGTCTGTGGAGCACGAGAGCTACTTTCTGAGGCGCAGCGAGTTTGCCTTTGAAGCGGAAACCGCCATTGGAGTAAGTTGCAGAATCAATCACCTGCTGATCTGTCCATCCATAGGAGGAGATCAAATATGCCTTTGCAGGCTGTTTTAAATTGCTGAATGTAGCATGAAGCTGATATTCGCCATGCTGAGCAACAGCCAGCAGTGGGAATGCTATAGCTAAAAGGATAAGTATTCTTTTCATTGCATAATTTTATGAAAACGGGATAGTGATGACATACTATCCCGAAATAGAAATTATTGGATATAACCCGGATTAGGTTTCAAATTTGGATCCTGTATCAAATCATTGGTCGGTATCGGAAAATTGGCCATATAACTTGCCCAGCTTCCGCCTTTTGCGGGTGATACGACAGACATTACCGCGTCGATCGTTCCTGTGCGTTTTAAATCAAAAAAACGATGTCCGCATTCAGTAAATAACTCAGTCTGCCTTTCCTTCGCAATGGCAGTAAGAAGTGTTGCCTGAGCGCCATTGGGCGCAATTGGATTGAGGCCTCCTGCACGGGTACGAATGGCATTCAAATCATCTGCAGCTGTTCCCTTGTTCTGCATGGCTCTTGCCTCAGCGCGGATCAGGTATTGTTCACCGAGTCTGAAAAGCATCTCGTATTCCCCGTTCACAACAGCGGATTTGTATTTGTTTGGGAAATAGTAAAGCATTGGAACCGTACTGGCAACGGTAACCGTACGTACCCAGTTTGTTAAGCGTCCGTCGCCTGCCTCAAAGGCACTGAGCAGCTGGTTGCTCATCGCAGCATAAATATTGAAATTTGATGGTCCCTGAGGAGGGTTGATCACTGCAGGCATTCCATTATTAAAGAAGGCATATTCGCTGCTTACCCGAGGACTCTGCGTTGCGAGCGACAAAATTGTTTCCTTACTGTTGGCATTGAACACTTGCGTGAGGGGTAATAAGGCATAATTCGCATCAGTGATCAGCGCAGTGGATGCAGCCTCAGCTGCGGCCCAGTCTTTTGTATAGAGATACATTCGGGCCAATAGCGCAGTTGCCGCAGCTTTGTTTGGCCTGACACGGTTTGTAGTAGTCAGACCATAGCCATTTTTATAATCAGTACTTAACAGCGATTGTGCAAGTTTAAGATCGGCAATGATCTGCTGCTCAACTTCGGCCTGTGGTGCCCTGGCCAATTTATTGTTTACTGTATAATCATTGGTCAGTGCCAATGGTACATCTCCATAATAGTTCACCAGCAAATGATAAAAGTAAGCCCTTAGAAAATAACATTCGCCTAGCCACTGCTCTTTAAAGGCCAGATTTCCCTTGCTGCTGGTAATCCCGTCAATTGCGGTATTGACAACAAAAATTTTACTGTATAGTGCAGACCAGAACGGACTCTGTCCGGTCTGAACGGCGTTCTTATAAAAAGGATCTCCGAAATTTCCCTGTGCCAGATTTCTGAGCTCGTCGGTAAACAATCCTGAAGTGTAAGCAATGTGGGTACCTGCTCCGCCGTTGAATGGGCCGGAGGTATTCATACCCAGAAAAACACCAGTTACAACGGTCGAGACGGTATTATCAGAATTATATACATCTGCTGCTGCAATCTTGGTGGCGGGAAGTTGTGAATCGTTCAGGTATTTTTCACAGCCGCTCAGGGTAAAAGCAAGTAGTAGGGTGAACAACTGGACAAATCTGGTGACAGTATTTTTTTTATTGAATATCATGATCAATAGCTTAAAGTGAAAGGTTTAATCCAAAAGTGTAGACGCGCAGTGGTGGGATCACGCCCGCATTAAGATTCTCGGGATCGAGGCCGCCAAAATTGGAAATGGTGAGCAGGTTTTGCCCCTGGGCATAGACGGAGAAGTTTTTAACGTGGAGAGCCTTTAGCAATTTTGGCCCGAAATTATAACGGAGACTGGCATTCTGTAAGCGTGCATATTTTGCACTGCTATAGGCACCGGTACTGTTTATGAGTAAGTTTTGACGCGCATAACCACCAAGGCCCGCAGTCAGTTTAGGGATATCCGTCTCATCGCCAGGTTGCTGCCAGCGACCCAACCATTCTGTTGATCCGTTGAGCCCAAAAAGGCCGAAAGGGAAAACGGTTTGCCCCAGGAAATTTTTCCCCATCCGGCTGGTATAGGTAAAAGAGAAATCCAGGGTCAGGTTTTTAAAGGTGAAGGCATTGGTAAGGCCGCCAAAATACTTTGGTGAAAGATCTACAAACTCGGTCTTATCTGCCTGGCTTAGTCCGGCGTTATAATCGGCGGTCTCCCCTTTTGCATTGGTAAAACTGTAAAAACCGGTCTCTGGATTTACACCGTTATACTTGTAGAGTAAAACACCGGTAACGGGTTGGTTAAGGACATAATTTGTGTTCTGGTTGGTTTGTGTAGGAATGCGCAACAGCTTGCTGCTCGGCAGGGAAATGTTAAAGCGGGTACTCCATGTAAAATTCTTGGTTTTCACATTGGTGGAACTTAAACTCATTTCCAGTCCGCTGTTACGGATCAGCGCATCTGAGTTGAGGGAATAACTGTTATACCCTGTTACGCTTGATAAAGGTTGAGCAAGCAATTGATTGCCTGCGCGGTTATGGTAGTAGCTGAATTCAGTACTCAACCTGTCATTGAAGAAACCAAGATCAAGTCCAACCTCAGAATTGAAATTTCTCTCCCAGTTTAATATCGGATTAGGCAGCGAACTGGGATTTAGTCCGGTCTTACCATCATAGGATCCACCAGCTACGTTATAAGTACCCAGATAGGCGAAATCATTGATGGCATCTCCACCTACTACGCCGCTGCTCACTCTTAACTTACCGAAACTTAAGAAAGGAAGGTTATTTTTGATGAGACTTTCCTCGCTGAATATCCATGCAAGTGCTGCCGAACCAAAATTTCCGAAACGACGGCCCGGACCAAATTTTGTAGATCCGTCACGACGGGTGTTGATGTCAATAATATATTTATTGTCCCACACATATTTGATGATCCCGTACATACCAATAGACCGGTATTCTGAAAGGTCATACAGCGTGGTGACAACAGAACCAGCAGAGGGGTTGTCCAAAAGGGCATCAGATGGGAAACCTGTGCCGGTGATCTCATCTAAATATTCTAATCTGTTACCAATTTCGCCGCCCAGTTTTACACTGAACTCTCCTTTTTTTCCAATAGTGGTTTTGTACTCTGCATAGGGAGATACGGTGATGGAACGGGTATTGTAATGATGGAAAATCCCCACCGTCTGATTTGGCGCATTGGTATTGGAAGGGTTCATGGTAGCGGTGGGATAGCCGATATTTTCTTTCCCGGTAATGGAACTGTATCCAAAAATACTTCTGAAGGTAAGCTTTTTGGTTGGTCTGTAGACCAGAGTTGCGTTAGCCAAAAGGTTGTTGGTGATATTTTTATACAAGCGTTCGGTATTACTTGCCCCTGCGCTGCTGTTGGGATTTGTACCGATCGAATTCCAGTCTACCGTACCATCAGGTTTATAAGGTGAAGGTGCGTTGGGCACAAGCAATGACGTGGTAGAGAAATCATAAGGCACCATATCGTTTTTCGATGACAGATAAGTTCCTGTCAGGGAGAGGCTGAATTTATTGTCGGCAGTGTTGGTATTCAAAGCAAAGCGGAAAGAACCGTCTCCATTATTACCTTTATGTCTTTGGATATTCCCCATATTCCTTAAGCTTCCGCTAATCAGGTAACTGGTGTTCTGGTTTCCGCCACTATAACTGAGGTTAAGATTCGAGGTTACTGCCGCTCCCCCCATAAATTCCTTTTGCCAGTCCGTGTAGCGGTCGGCAGGCCATGTACCGTTCAGGTCAAGGTCGCCCGCCCCCACTGTACCCTTGTCATTGGCAATCGCTTCTCTGCGTAACATCAGGTATTGATCGGTATTCAGCAAAGTGGGAACCTTACCATTGACCGAAATGCCTGAATATACATTGGCATTAAAGGATTGGGTGATCTGTTTGGCCTTTTTGGTAGTAATCAAAATAACCCCGTAAGCCCCGGAAGAACCATAAATCGCAGTGGCATCCACATCTTTAAGCACATCGATACTTTCGATATCATTTGGATTGATGTAATTCAGTCCGTTACCCCCCTGCAGAAAATCCTGAGTGCCATAACTGGTATTTTTCGATAAGGGAAGTGTACTGCCCGGATAACGGACACCGTCGATTACAATCAAAGGCTGGGTAGCACCTGTAGTTAAATTTGCTGAATTCCTCAGCCTCAGTGAGAAGGCCCCGCCCGGTTGTCCGGTTACCTGCTGGATAAATAGCCCCGGCACCTTACCCTGTAAAGCTTCAAAAACATTATTTACTGGATTTTTCTCAATATCCTTGGCAGTGACGGTGGTAATATTACCCGCATTGAGTCGCTTGGTTGTGGTACCGAAGGCAGTAACCTGCACCTGATCCAGGTCATTCAGGCTCACTTTCATGCTCAGTATAAATGAGTCGCCGATAGCACTAATCTTTACCGCCTCAGCAACATATCCGATAAAGGAAAACTGCATAACAGCCTGCGGATCTTCGGTTTGAATGGTAAATTCACCGGCCCGGTTGGTCACCGTCTGGTTGCGGGGATTACCCTTTTCCCTGACCACCACACCTGCAAAAGGCTCATTTTTTTCTGTGAGTATCTTCCCGGAGACGGTGATTTTCTGTACTGACTTTCGTTCATTAGTGACAACAGCCTTTGGGCGGATCACGATGATGTTGTTTTCGATACTGAAGAGCAATGGCTGGCCGACCAAACATCTTTCCAGCGCTTCACTAAGCTCCAGATCTTTTATACTTACAGTTACCTTTTTACTGTCCAATCCCAGACCATCAGTGTAAAAAAAATCGATCCTGGTCTGTTTTCTGATTTCTTTGAATACTTTATCGAGTGAGGTATTTTTTAAGTTGAGACTTACCTTCTGGGCATAACTGCTAGCACTTACCTGTAAGATTGTCGTTATTAAGAGAATGCTGGTGAGCTTCATAACGCGTAGCGTTTTCGGCCATAGGCCTATGCCGTCGCATAATTTTTTAGTGTAAAAATGCATACATTTGTTTGGGTTTAATCCAGGTGCAAACAGGTCAAATTGTACCTGCACCTGAATCTGAATGAATAGTATTGTTTACGCAATCACCGGCTGCTCCGGGATTACTGTTCGAACTCAAAAATCTGCCGGAGGTGTACCACCACTTCCGGTTTTTTTGTGAGCTGAAAAATTGCACTAAGGCTTAGAAGTAGAGGTTCTGGTTCATCATGTGTGGTTTTGGTTAATATTAAACGGTTTAGTTGATTATTTTCAAGGTATCAGTTGCTGGTTACACTTATTAGCAGTTCCTGACTATACCTATTTTCAGTTGCTGATTACAATTATTTTACCATTGACATGGAAGTTCAGGGTATTTGAAGAAGCTTTCATCATTCGGATGACCGACGATAAATTTTTGGAGCGCGAAACAACGCCAGTAAAAGTCTGCTGGTCGGAATGGTAACCTTCATACCGCACATCCACGTCATACCAGCGCGACACCTTTCTCATGATTTCTTCCACCGTCTGCTTTTTGAAAACGAAATCCCCCTCATGCCAGGCCATCACTTCCTCCAAATCGGGTCTTGTAAGTACAATTGCGTCTTTGCTCAAAACGGCCTGGTCGCCCGGCTTTAAGATCCGACTGCTTTCGCTGGTCTTTATGCTTACAGCCCCCTGCAATAAGGTTGTTTTTGATGAAGGTTCATCATCATAGGCATTGAGATTGAAGTGTGTACCCAAAACCTCTATTACCTGACCTTTAGAGAAAACCCTGAACGGCTTCTCTGGCTGGTGAGCCACCTCAAAATAAGCTTCCCCCTGCACTTCTACCCTGCGCTCATTTCCTGTAAACCTGGTTGGAAAGCTAATTGACGAGCCAGCGTTGAGCCATACATGAGTACCATCAATTAAAGTGAGCTGATATTGGCCGCCTCTGGGAACAGACATGGTGTTAAACTGAACCGGCTGGTTACTGGTATTATTTTCATCAGGACTGTAGACGACATGTCCGTCTGCCGCTTTTCCTACCAGGGCATTGGCCTGGTGAGTCAGCATCCCGTTTTTGGCGTCGTTCAGCATTATTTTTTTGCCATCAGCCAGTGTAAGAACGGCCTTATTTGATCCGGGATTGATATCATTTTCAATCTTTGCGACCACTATTTCCTGTCCCGGAGATGCTGTGAAGAAGAAATAAGCGGTAACTGAAGTTATGATCACTATCGCTGCCGCGATAGAAATCCAGCGTCTGTTATTGTCATGTCTCCGTCCAGTGATGACAGGAGCTTTCATGGCCATAATTTCCTCCAGCTGTTTCTCTTCCAAACCATGTGACTCCGACGAATTGTATTCGGCATACCAGGATTCTATCAGCTGTTTTTCCAGATCGCTGCATTTGCCGCTGTTATACTTTTGCAACAATTCCCTGAACGCTAAATTATTCATCTTCTACATGGTTTATATAGACAAGACAGGTAAGTATATACCCAGGGGCTAGTCACCATGAAAAAATAATAATAATTTGCTAATAGTGGCGCAACATCATGATCATCAGCACGAGATCAAGACGGCTGCGCAGAATCCTCAAAGCCGATTTGATATGATTCTTCACGGTATGTTCAGAGATGTCCAGTTGATCTGCGATCTGCTTATGGGAGAGATAATTTTTCCGGCTTAAAAGAAATACTTCTTTCATCTTTGCAGGAAGGGAATCGATCTCACGGTCGATAATTTCAAGCATCTGTTTTTCCCTGATCCGGTTATCTGCTGGATAATTGTAGTCTTGTTTAAAGTTACTAAACGAATCAGCATATCTGGTTACTACTTCCTGGTGCTGAATATAGTTGAGTATTTTATTACGGACAAGGGTGAAAAGGTATGCTTTGAGGAGGTTGATGAGGGGCAAATTATTTCTGTTGGACCAGAAATTCATAAATACATCCTGAACAACTTCCTTAGCCGTTTCCAGATCGCCATTTAACTTTTTACAGGCATGCGCAGTCAATATCCCTTTGTAACGCTCATAAAGTTCATTAAAAGCATGGTGGTCATCTTTCCGCAGGAAGGGAATCAACTCTTCATCCGACAATTTATCATATACAGGGATCTTGTAAGCATGCACCACTTCACAAACGTATATAAAATATTGAAATTTTAATTATCTTATTTTAAGGTGGCTATACATAATCAAACACGGTTAATTTCGACCAGGGCGAACTTTTCAAAGTACAATTTAGCCGGAATATTCTCACTAATAAAACTAACAGACCCCTTCCCATCAGTAAATTCACAAACAAATGATTTTGCATCAGTCAATTTCAGCCATATAATATTCAGGTTGTTTTCATTTAAAATATGTTCAAATTCATCCGTAATCACAATCTGTGTGTCTCGCAATAAAACATATTTCATAACCAATATTCAGCCTGAAATGCTAAGGAGAAAGTTGTAAAAGGTTCTATTTCAAAATTGAAAGGGACAATAAGAAGAATCATATTTTAGCGCTTATCGGCTTACCCCTGCTTAGATTATCAACTGATGGACACCAGGAGAGAACAAAAATCATCAAGAGTTTAAGTGACGCAATGGGGCTGTATGTCCAGAAATAATTGCATGAAATTTGACCGGAATTCATGCATTTAAACTTTAATGTTTATATTTGTTTTGAATCATCAATCACATGTCTACAACAGAAACTTTAAAAAAGCATCTCAAGCGCGGTACAATTTATCGTCGTTCTGATTTGGAACAATGGTCCAAATCAATAGATCGAGAACTTGCAACGCTTCTCAAGGAAGGTACGCTACAGAAAGTTGCGACAGGTATTTATTACTTTCCAAAGAAAAATGCATTTGGTAATGAGCCACCTGAAGAAGGCAAGCTGATTAAGCAATTTTTAAAGAGTGATAACTTCTTAATTACATCTTACAATCGCTTTAATGGGCTTGGTTTGGGTACAACTCAATTGTACAACCAAAAGATTGTTTACAATCATTCCAGAAGTGGAGAATTTAAACTTGGTAATCATAAGTTCATTTTCAAGAAGAAAAATCAATTTCCAGACCAACCTACAAAAGAATTCATATTTATTGACTTGTTAAATAACTTAAAAGACCTGGCAGAAGACCAGCCTAGAATATTAAAGAAGGTTTATGAAAAAATAACTGACATGAATACTACTGAATTCAAAGAAGCATTACGTCAGTATGGTACTCCAAGGACAAGGAAACTGCTCGCAGCAGCGATATAATTAATCTGACTGGCAGATGGCGGATTTATTCTTACATAATCGAAAAGATTTTAAAAGTCTGATACTAACATTGTCAGATGAAAAAGGAATTATCCCTGCTCTTATTGAAAAGGATTATTGGATCATGCATGTCTTATATGGGCTACAACAATCCGGGCTTCAGTTTGAACTTAAGGGTGGAACTTCTCTTTCTAAAGGCTATGGGATTATTGAACGCTTTTCAGAAGATATTGATATACACATCAGCCCGCCTGAACAGTTTAAAAAAGAAACAGGCATTTCAGTGAATGAAAATCCCGGTTCTTTTAATAAATCAATCCTAAGAAACAGATTGGCGTTCTTTGACTGGCTCGCATTAAATATAAAGATAGATGGAATAAAAGAGGTACTAAGAGATAATGAGTTTGACGACGTAAAACTGAGAAGTGCTGGTATAAGATTAATATATCCTACCTTATTTGATCCGGTACCTGGAATAAAGGACGGTATACTTCTCGAAGCAGGGTTTGCTCAAGTAACACCCAACTTTCCTCTACTGATCAGTTCCTGGATGTATGACAGAGCAACTAAGGCAAAATTGAAAATACGAAACAATCAGGCAAGTGACACTCTTTGTTACCACTCTGGCTATACCCTGGTAGAAAAGCTACAGACTATTTCGACCAAATACAGAGTTGATCAGTCTGAGGGCAATAAAGATCAGGCAAAAATTAATTTTATGCGTCAATACTATGACGTTTATCATTTATTGAAACGTCAGGATGTAGTTAACTTTATTGATAGTGATGAGTACCAAAAACACAAATTATTTTGGTTTAGTGCAGCCGACCTTGAGGTACCTATAAATAAAAACGAAGCTTTTTTACTTACAGATGAGCAACTGAGGGCAGATTACAAACAACGTTATGCATCAACCTCTGCACTTTATTATTCAGGACAACCGGATTTTGATGAGATGCTTTCCTTTATTGCAACATTTTTGGACAAACTCTAAATATGATCATCAGTTTAAAATTAGCATACCCAACTATCAAGTTGAAACACGCTATAGCATACCCTATTATTCGTCAAATGCAAATACAAAAGTGATAATCTGCAACTAAATCATCAAATCCCGACCGGATCTTAGCTGCATTATAATCAAATAAAATATTTTAAGTTTAAACATGCCTGGATTCTTTTCAAAAAACTTCAACGTATATTATGATATATATGTACCACTGAGCAAACTCCCTTTTTTGGCCAAAAGGCTGCTCTCTTTTGCGATCGGCGGATTGACTTATCTACTATTAAGATGGCTGTTTTAATATATCTCCTAGTGAATAAAAGTCAGATGATATTAAGCTAACTGTCAACGTATACGACTCACTTGCAAAAATTTTGACTTGTCCCTTTACCCTGCATGATCGCTGTAGCTGATGGCATTATGGATTGTCAGTAGATAGCCACTATTCCCAAAGGGAAAATGCGGAAAATTTCAGTGGAAAGCAATTCAGGGTTTTAAAAAATAGCGGAAGTTTTTGCGAAGATCAATATTGATCTCCCTTCCCCGTATATCTATCGGAATAATGTGAATGATGATATCATTTCTTTTTTTTGGATAGTCCAGAAGGAACCGTTCATGACAATGATCCTGACCAACCGCGTAGCTGCCTGCATACTGAACTGAGCGCGTGCCATAGTCCGGATCTTGTCCGGGTTTTAGCAAATAAACGCGAAATGCGTCGGGACATGCGCTTTTACCCTCTCCGTTAAATTCCAGAATCAGTTGTTTATAGTGGCCACTGGCGGTTGTCAGGGCCCGGTATGGAATGGAAATGACTACAGGTGGCCTGTTGCCAGGCACCTGCGCCCGCATTTCAGCAACAAGAAAGCACCCTGTTGGCATCAAAAGGAAGTAGAAAGCCTTAAGCCTCTTGCGTAACAAAAACTTCCACTTTAGCATCCAAAAATTCCGCTTTTCCTCCATCCTTATAGGGTATTGTGAGCAGTTGAAAATTTATCTTATCTGCAGGTTTTTTTTGACTGCTGTTTCTCTGCCCAACACCAAAGAGTTCTTTTAGTTTTGAAGTGATATCGAAAGAGAAACTCACGGTTTGTTTTTCGTGATGTTCCATCATTTCCCCGTGCCCGTGGACATGACTTAACGCGAAAAATGTAAAGCTCCCCAGATAATGTGGATCCGTAATAGGCGTATGTTTTGTTACGTGTGATCCATTGATAAACACCCGCACATAAAAATCCTCATCTCTTGTAAGCTCGCCACTAATAACTGCCGTTACGTACCTGGACTTTGGCTTCAACCTGGCAGTTGGGTTAACAAATGCCCTGTCAAAAAGCGCGCTAAAGCCGTCCAAAGTCAGAGTGGCTGTCTGGAACGGTTGTACCCTGGCAACTGCATTACTTTTTATCGGGGAATTGTCCAACAGGACAAAAGTACTGGGTAATATACTAGCAGGTGCAAATGGAGCAGACTGCCCTTCATAGGTATAGCCAAGTGCTGCCACCGAAGAAAGCGAGCTAACAGTAAAATCAACCGGAAGCCCGTCCGCACCATAAAAGTTGGCTTGAAATAAATGATTGGTGTAAACACTATCAACGGAATTTAAATGCCCGTTGATGTTCCATGCATTCCACAGACGGTCTACATTGGCATGGTGAAGCCAGAAAATCGGGTCGAGCGCTGCGGTCTTCGCATCAGCCATTTTACCCCCCACAAAATTATGGATATGGTTGTGCGGACCGCCCTCCAGTCTTCCTGAAGCAACGCGTTTTTTTTGTATACTGGTCTTGGCGCTTGCAAAGTCCTGGAAGGGAGATATATTCAATATGGAATTAATTGCGGTTTGGCCCACAAATTCTGCGAGAGCAGAACCATTACCATTCGCGGCTGCCCTTCTGGAACTTTCATATAAGGGGCTTGAGGTATCTTTAAAGGGTTGCGGGATTTTAGGGTTTAACGTCCAGTCCCAGTATGGAAGGCAGAAAGATGGAACTCCTGAAGCCTGACGGCAGATTTCCTCAAACTTTAAAATATAAGCGCGGTGCCATGGTAAGAAAAACCAATTTTGGTGGGGGCAAAACTGGTCATGTATATTGGCTTGAAAAGCCCAGCTGGTAGGATCGCTGGCGGGTCGTGCCTTCATCACCTCAACAGCGTGCCGGTAGGCAAGCAAATCCGGATCAGCAGGGCCAAGTGTGTTGACGTTTTTACGGATTCGGAGTGGTTGCCTGGGTGTATGGAAACTAAGAGCTGACAAACTTGATGGTAAGCAGAATCCACCTGTCAATATAAATGAGTTTTTGATAAAATCCCTTCTTTTAATATTCATTTGAGTGCGGTTAAAATATGCAGACGATAATTTATTTATATTAAGATACTGATTATCAATAGACATAAGTGTGTTAGATGGCCTAATAATATTGGTGGGGTGAATCGAAATTGAATTATGCTCAAATTCGCATAGAGATAGCTGAGGGTTTATCATTTCATCGGTAAATGATTTTGGTTTGGCGAACCTACTCTTCCTGGAAGTACTACCGGTAAATTTTTCATGAGTATGCTTTGCAGAAATCTGCTGTAAATCGCTGTTGATGGGCGCGATCATATGGCACCAGGTTGGCAAGAATACATACAGAAAGATATATTGTTGGCACAGAGACCAATATGGGGATATAGCACCAATAGACCCAGTTTTACTAAAAAAATATTTGTTGTTTTAACATCATTAAATTAAGCTGTTTATTATTTAGCTTATCATTTAGATATTATAATTATAAATGCATCAAATATATTTGCGTATATTAAATTTAATTTGCAGCTTGTAGAATAGATAATCACTAGATGAAAACTTTGAATGCAGCTTTTTTTATAATTCTTATCGCAATGTTGTTTGCTCAGTGTCAGCATAAAGAAATATCCGGAGGCTCCACTAATCCCCTGGATCAATTTTCTGTCCAGCGTGAAGTGCATATAGAGGGAATTGACATTCCTCTTGAAAATGACAGCGTTTTGTATGACCCCAGAACAATCGATATCCACGACAGCATAGCAATATTGTATGACAATGTAGGGACAACTGGTTACACTATGGTGAATTTGAAAAATGGTAAATTGCTAAAACGATTTGCTTATTCTGGAGATAAGCCAACACAATTTAACATCAATGCGCTCAATCTCACTTTCTCTGACGACCATCAGTCGATTTTGATTTATCAGGCCAACCCGCCAGCAAGACTTTTCAGATATAGTATTGACAGCCTGATGAAATTAAAGGATTACCAGCCTGAATTTATGTATGAAGTCCCTAAGCAATTGTATTTCGACAACCTTCTTGCTCTTTCTGATTCACTCCTGATAGGTAAATTGGGAATGATATCGCTTGATTCGAAGTTATTCGGTTTGCTGGATATCAAAACAAATAAAATGACCACCGGAATTTTATTACCGAAGCTAAATGATGCGGATGATAATTATTACTCAAAGGACGTGTTGCCGTGGACACGTAGTACTTTAGACGGGAAAACCATCCTGAGGCCGGGCAGACCTAATGAGGTCGCCTATTTCTCTTCTAAAGGGGGATTTGCTCAAATTTTAAATATCAGCAAGGGTTCGCACTTTAGTTCAGTATATCAGATGCTTTCCTATTTACCTTCCTTTGAGGTGTTAAAAACAAATGACATGGTTTCCACCAAACTCTCCGCTGATTGTTTGTTTGGCTACAATGACGTAGCTGTAAGCTCAGATGAAATCTTTGTACTATATAACGGAAAAAATGCGACTGATGAAGGTACGGATAACCTTTCGTCTAATATTTTGCTCGTTTACGATTGGCACGGAAAACCTTTAAGACGATATAAGCTTGACAAAGATTGCTATAAAATAGCTATTGATCCAGGTCACCCAAAAATACTTTATACCCTGCAGGCCTTTAAAAATATTAAGATCAGGACATATAAATTATAGTTTGATGGCTAGCAAGTTTGTATTCAGTAGATTTTTGTTAGTTGGTAAAATTGCACTCATCATTGTCGCCCTTATTATTTTTTGCAGATTATTCTTATTTGACATATTTAAAATACCGAGTGGTTCCATGAATAATAGCTTACATGTCAATGACCTTATTATTATTAACAAGCTGAAGTACTCAAATTCAGTTGTGCCTTTGCTTGATCAATATTTTTTCAGCATGAAGACAGATCCCTGTGAAAGAAATGATGTGTTCGTATTCAAACACTCAAAGCTTGATAAAGAATATTTTGTAAAGCGATGTCTTGGCATACCTGGCGACCTCGTTCAGGCTGTAAACAATGAAATTGTAGTTAACAAAAGCCGCTCTACGAACATTAACACAGTAAGATATCGCTATAGGATAAAGTACCGGCACTATGGTACACTTGTTAACGACCTCCAATCTGAAAAAATTGACAGATTTAAAAACGGATTTGAGAAAGTAAGTAATGGTATCCTGCTTTTTCTTGATGAGGAACAAAAAGGAAGGTTCTCATTGAAAAAGAATACCATTTCGATAGAAAGAGAATCGAAGGAACAAGGAGACTTTATTCCCTTTGTTGTTCCATATAAGGGGTATAAAGTGGTTTTATCTCCCGGGATAATGGATAATTACGCTGAATTAATTCGAAAATATGAACATTGTCAAATTAATAAAGGGACAGATGCATACCTAATCAATGGTATTAAAACGCAGTATTATGTATTCAAGCAAAATTACTACTACATGGTTGGAGACAACCGTGATGATTCTGTTGATTCCAGAATTTACGGACCGATTCCTGAAACTAATATTATTGGAAAGCTACTATTTGTATTAAACTAGTTATGAAAAGCAAATGTATAGTTGTGATCGCACTTTTCTTCCTCGCATGTAAGGCAGATCGTAACCAAGACGAAGAAAAAGAAACGGTATATCAATTAAATCGCAGTGAAGATGTCAATGAATCGCCGATTAAGGTACTAGGTTCTTCAACTTATGATTTCGGGACTATTGGTTCGGATGCAAAGATAAAGCATACATTTTCTATTCGCAATATGGGTACCGAACCGCTGATCATCACCAATGCAATTACAACTTGTGGCTGCACGGTTGCAAGATACCCAAAGAAGCCTGTGCTAACTAATCATACTGATTCGGTTATAGTTGAGTTTGATGCAAGTGAGGGGGATGCGGGCTTCCAGAATAAGGTGGTCACCTTGACATCAAATTACTCAGGCCCACCTACTTTACTCATTATTAAAGGACAAGTTAAGTTATAGATTACAACCAAATGTTATATTATGAGATACATATTCTTTTTTTTATGTCTGTCAGTGCTCATAGCTTGTCAGCATAAATATCAGGCTGAAGACTTTCCTGAACTAAAGGCATCAATGGATCAATCAGGGAAAAACAAAACTGAGCTTTTGAAAGTACTAAATCATTATGCCGCCAATGAAGAAGATAGCTTAAAGTTCAGGTCTGCAGTTTTTTTACTGAAAAATATGGAGGGTTTATATCACTTTGAGGGTAAACTGCTGGATGATTACATGAAATATCAGAAGCTGATCAGAAGGGATCAGGACCACGGCGAATATTTCATGAAGTCGTTTGTAAAAATGTACGGACCTTATTCATCTTCAAAAGTAGAACCAAGGTATGATCTCGAAACGCTGAATAGCAAAAACGTTATAGCAGATATTGACCAGGCATTTGAAGTTTGGCAAACAAGTCCCTGGAGTAGAGAACTGCCCTTTAATGTTTTTTGCGAACACATCTTACCTTTTAAATATCAAGATGCAGCGCCAGTTTCCAGAGCGCGAATTCATCAGTTGGTTAGAAAACTTGCAGGAGATGGAATGAAGCATACTGATCCTGTGGCAGCATGTAAATATATAAATGACAAACTAATGAGTCCCAAGTGGATTTTGACGCAGCGGATTTATTTCCTTCCCCATTTCAAAGCTGATGATTTGTTGAGTTACCGTGTTGGAACCTGCAGGGACATGGCAGACCTGGCCTATTACACGATGAGATCTGTAGGAATTCCTGTAGCTATGGACTTTTTGCCCCAATGGCCCTACAGGAGCATGGGACATAATTGGAATGTGGTCTTTGATAAAAGCGGCAAGTCACACATGTTTCTTGGTGCCGAAGATAGCCCCGGCACTCCACATAAACCTCAGACAAAAAAGGCTAAAGTATATCGTGAACACTATGCAATCAATCCTGCAAGCCTTGCAATGCAGCCTGATCAGGATAAGTTCATCCCCTTCTTCCTTAGAAATAAAAGAATTGCAGATGTATCTGAGGAATATTTCAAGCCCTTTGAAGTAGGCATTAAACTAAGCGGCAATGTTCCTCAAGTGAATTATGCGTACCTCTCGGTTTTTAACAACATCAACTGGGTGCCAGTACAATGGGGCAGAATACAGCAAAAAGAAGTTAAATTTTCTAAAATGGAAGGTGATATTGTTTATCTACCCAGCTTTTATACAGAAGAAGGCATTAAACCAGCAACAGACCCCATTTTATTGACTAAGGAAGGTGCAGTTACACACTTGGTGCCTGATATGACGCAATTCCATTCGAGAGTAACCCTGGAATACATTTCTCCGATCTTTCCGGATCACTATTGGGTGCACACCTTAACGGGAGGAATATTTCAGGGAGCTGATAACCCGGATTTTTTAAATCCTGTAAATTTAAATACCATTACCGTTAAACCAAATCCTTACTGGAATGAAATCAACTTGACACCAACGCAGCGGTTTAAATTTATCAGGTATTTATCTGCTCCTAATGGCCATTGTGATATGGGAGAGCTCGAGTTTTATAGTAATGGCAAAAAATTGAGCGGCAATATTATCGGCACACCAGGTTCTTTTAATGCAGACCCGGACAAAACAATTGATAAGGCGATGGACGGCGATCCTGTTAGCTTTTTTGATGCAAATTCGGCATCGGGGGCATGGGTAGGACTTAAACTTGACAAGCCCTCCTATGTTGATAAAATACGCTTTTCAGCTGCAATAGAAAAGCCAAAAGGAAATATTATAGCAAACCATATTTATCAACTTAGTTATTTCGCGCTTGGAAAGTGGGCTGTACATGGCAATGTTAAGGCATCAGGAAAAACCATCAATTTTTCTAAAGTCCCGGTAAATGCACTATATCGTGTGGTCGATTTATCGGAAAAACGCGATTCAAGGATATTTACTATAGAAAATGAGGTGGTCATCTGGAGGTAGCAAAAAATCTTTTTATGAAACTAATAAAAGCTTTGGTCTTAGTCTGGTTGTTTAGTTCCTGTGCGAATAAATATACCGAAGAACAGCAGGTAGATTTTCCTGAAAAATGGAATTTTAAACCTGGGAACAATCAACAGTATGCTGCTGTCAACTACGCGGATTCCACGTGGAAGCTCATATCAACTATGGACTATTGGGAAAATCAGGGCTATTCCGATCTGGATGGTTTCGCCTGGTATCGTACTGAAATAATGATTCCTGCTGAATTAAAAACGCATAAGGAATCCGGGTATTTAAAAGTTGTTTTAGGGCTAATAGATGATTGCGAAAGAGTATATATGAATGGGCATCCTCTGGCGCAAAACAATAAATTGGAAAAAAGCTTTTCTGATGTTGCTGCGCTGGAAATGTCAAAACCTATTCCCGACAGTGCGCGGGTTTATTATATCAAAATGAATGATCCCAGAATCTTATGGGGAAGAAAAAATGTATTCGCAGTTCAAGTATATGATCTTGGTGGAAATGGAGGCTTCCACAATAAATTACCTACCTATATCGCTGCTGTGGGACTTACTGATTCATTGATCTTTAATACAGCAAGTTTTTATACCCCACCTGATTCCGGCGGCATTGATACAGTACTATCGATAAAAAACAGGAGCCATAAATTAATTGACGGGAGGTTATCTGTTTTTTTACATGACGAGGAAAAGCAAACAATGCTGTATTCTACCAGCTTTGATATCATGATTAAACCTGGACAGGTATTACATACTCCACTTACCTTTCCAATAGCGTTTGATCCACTCATCATCTCGTTCACAGTTACTGATCAACACAATAAATACATCGTTAGAAAAAAATCACGGTTAAATTATATCATTAAATGATGGCAAAGTTTTTTACTTATCCTGGTAAAGTAAATATGATGGTGACCTTGTGTCTTATACATACAATGGTGATCCTGTTGATGTATATTTTATTAGGTCACTTAGGTATGATCAGTTTTAAACCTACTAATACTAATGTTGTACGCTGGGATGTGTTTTTCCATCAATCTATTAAGGATTATGGATACATTTATGTTCCCCGTTCCACTTGCAACCTTGCTTTCTTCCCTCTTTTCCCTATTCTCTGGAAAATACTGAATGTATCACCGCTCATCATGTGCCTGTTTAATTATGTGCTTTTCTTGTTTAGTTTCACCATTCTCCTTCATAAGGAGAAATTACATCCGGGAATAGTACTATTTCTATTATCTATCCCATCTTTTATCTTTTTCGCATTGCCTTATTCTGAATCTCTTTTCTTTCTTTTTGCCGCATTACTTTTAAAAGGTTACAAAGAGCAGTCGACATTTTATATTGTCATCGCGCTGTTTTGTGTATCAATGGTAAAATCTGTGTCGGTGATAATTATTCCCGCGATTCTGATAGTGGAGCTGATGACATACAGCAGGAATAAGCGTTGGTTTTACGGACTCCTGTTAAAGTTATCAGCAACTGTTTTAGGGCTTATGTTATCCGTTCTTTTACAAGTATACCAGACCGGAAAATGGTTTTATTTTATTGAAGTTCAGCAATACTGGAACAGGCATTGGATTGTACCAGGGTTTCCTCTGACTACGATTTCTCCGGAAAGGATTCTGGCACTTGATGGAATTGCATTCATTATTGGCATCATGGCGATAGCATATTGTCTTCATCAGGCTTATCTATATGGAAATGCATTTTTAATTAAGAAAAATTGGACTGAAAAGCATCCTGAAGTACTATTTTCAGCTTTGTTTCTATCAGCAACCGTTATTCTGGATACAATTTTCACTTACAATGTGGATGGTGCAGGAAATTTATGGAGTATGAACAGACACCTGCTCTGTACTCCATTCTTTGTTGTCTTTATTGTATTCTTCCTCACTAATCCGGTGCAGCACCTCTGGATAAAGATCTGTCTGTTTGTAACATTAACTTCAGGGCTTTATATCACGGGGGTCTTTAATTATCCGTGGATGACTGCTTATTACTGTGTCTTTATGCTTTCATTAGTTGTGATAAAGTTATTTCCCAGATCTTATTATTATTTGATACCTGTCTATGGTGGGAATATGATGATACAATTGTTCTATTTTCAGTCATTCACAGAAAATCAATGGATTGGATAATATTAACCGATTTAAATAGCTTATATTCAATGTAATTAACATTTTTTGATTTTTTAGAATTACCTGTCATAACATTTTAATATTTATATCAACTATCTACAGATAGTATTTTAAAAAAAAATTATAGATAAATCGTTTTTAATTTAAAAATTCATATATTCAAATAATTAATCCATCTATAAACTTTAAATTTAAGGAAATGAACATTTCACAAACCAAAAGAAACCTTTTAAAGGCCATCGCTGTAGTAGGCGCTCTCAGTTTCGGTGTTGTAAATTTTGTGCAGTCAAGTAGCCAGGCTACAAGTAGCACTTCATTGAAAGAGCTGGCAAAAATTTCAAATGCCAATGCCGAAGGCTCCATTTCATGTGGCGACGCTGGTTCAGGGTGTAAATTCACTTTGAATGGTACTGCAATGACCTCTACTACTCACAAAGAGAAGTAAGAACTTTCCAAAGGCCTGGCAGTAGTCAGGCCTAATTTTTAAGTATAACCAAATTTAAATCTATGAAAATCCTGAATTGCATTCTGATCATCTGTACCTGCAGCCTGGCTTCTTATGCCCAATCTTCTGATACGAAGAAAAATAGTAGTTTTCATGCCACAGCTGCCGACAGCACCGGGACGTTTGGAGCAACATCTACTGAGTCAGCCACAAATACAAAAGCTTCAGCACCTGTTGTATTTAAAGCAGTTACAACGAATAAAAAAGGTACCCGTTTCGAAGCAACCTCCGATAGACGCAAACTGCAAAAGGTTAAAAAACATAAGAGTAAATTATAATTCCATAATTCTTTGATGCGCTAAGACTTATCTTTTCTCCCTGGAACGTAAATTAAAATATGGTGATTACCAGACTTCATCTCAAACAAATACAAGTTGTATTGACTGTATTATTCATCATACTCTTTATTACCCTGCCTTCAGTCAGTACTGATACGATTTGGGAAGGAACATTTTCTGCAAAGACAGTATTCTTCTTAGCACTTATAGCACTTGTGGTTCCTTTAGCCACGATCACTCTTGCCAGCGCCAGCAGAGTAAGGCTAGACCTGGTTGATATACTAATTATTATATACTTTATATATATCTGTTTTAACAGATACTTACTTCAGCCTTTTTACTCTTTCTCCTTACGTTATATAGAATTAGTCGGCCTTATAGTCTTATTTTTCATACTCAAATATCTGATTGCTAAAAGGTTTTTACCTTATCTGTACTTGTCTATGTTAGTAGGTGCAGCCGCTCAATTAAGTGTGGGCTTGTTACAGTTATACTCAATCATACCTAGTGAGAACAGCATGTTCAAAGTAACGGGTCATTTTTTTAATAGCGGACCGCTTGCGGGTTTTTTAGCATCGATAATTCCGCTGGCGGTTTGTGCATTTCATAAAACACCTTCAGCATTTGTAGTGCGGCTATCCATCTCCAGAGAAAAACAAATTAAGATAATCAAGTATTTATGTGCATACGTAATTCTGGGGTCGATCATCATTTTACCTGTATTGAAGTCAAGGGCAAGTTTAATAGCAATAGCAATTTCACTGACGATGATATACTACAAGGTAATCGGGTCCTATATTAATCAGTTTATTGCAAAGACACAGGTAAGGAAACTACTTACTGCCATTGGAATTTTACTATTGATAGGAATAACTTACCTCCTATTTGCCATCAAGCTAAATTCTTCTTTAGGAAGATTTTATATTTTGGCTAACTCCATTGAAATGTTCAAAGACAAACCTTTTTTGGGCTTTGGCTTTGATAGATTTAAAAGTGAGTACATGAATTATCAGGCAGCTTCATTTAAAGCTCATCCAAATCCAGAAGCCGCATTACTCGCAGATAATGTATACTATGCATTTAATACCCCGGTGCAGTTCCTGGTAGAAAATGGAATTTTCGGACTTCTCATCGCATCATCGATAATATTTGTAACGATCATAAATTACAGGAAAGGGTTAATAACTTCAACTGCACTATATGGATTGATTTCAATAATTGCTTTTTCATGTTTTTCCTATCCTTCAGAAATCCTGCCGATAAAGCTCAACGCGGTCATGTATATGTCGGTAATTACTTTTAATCCCGGTGGCAGATATAAATTCCGGCTTCCCTTCAACTTTTCGCCTGCTATAGCCTTGAGAAAAAGTTTATTAATTGCAATGTTAGGAGTTTCACTATTGATCTCAATTTTTACAGGTACATATGCGTTTAAACTTTATAACAGCTATAAAGACTGGAAAACAGGCTACATCGCGTATGTAGACAACAACTATGAAACCAGTATAAGGCATTATGAAAGAACGTTTAATATTCTGCTACGCAATGGGGAATGGCTAACTAATTTTGCTAAAACGCTTTATTTCGATAAGCAATACCATAAAGCTCTTCAGGTTTTTCATTTGGCAGAATTACACATTAACAATACAGTGCTTGAAACAGGTATGGGAGATACTGAATTTGCACTTGGTCGCTATGGGCTGGCGGAATTTCATTACCAAAAGGCTCTTCAGATGATTCCAAGTCGCCTTTACACCAAGTATTTACTCCTAAATCTGTACCGTAATACAGGAGACGATGTAAAAACTATCCGTATAGCCCGCGATATATTAAATTCTCCAATCAAGGTTAATTCTCCGGCAACAGATTCAATCAGATCGGAGGCCTTAAAAATTTTTAAACAAAATTGATGGGATTTTTAAAAAAATACGGAGGCATCAAGATTTTTGCTTTATCAGTTTTCTTCATTTTTAGTATTGGTGCATCTGCACAAACTCCAGGTATCTCTGGTATTTTAGTGGACTCAGCGAACTTCCGAACCATAAACGATGCATCGGTATATCTGATCAATGCGAAGGATTCTATATTGATACAAGACACAAGAACTGATCATAAAGGACTCTTTAAATTTCAACAAGTTCCCAAAGGGGAATATTTGCTGTGTATTACCTACCCTAAGTTTCTTGACTTTGTGGAACAGGTTAAAATTGACACTGTTACCCAGCATATAGACATAGGCAATATCAATCTGACGCTAAAGTCAATATTATTAGAAGATGTGACTATTACCGGTCGCAAAACATTTATCAGATTCAGGGGGGATACGATTGAATATGATGCAGCAGCTATTAAACTGCATCAAAATGCTTCAGTGGAGGAATTGTTCAAACAGCTACCGGGTATTCAGGTCGATAAGGATGGCAATATCATGTCTCAGGGAAAGATTATTCCTAAAATCCTGGTAGATGGGGAAGAATTTTTCAGTGATGACCCTACATTGGTGACCAGAAACTTACGAGCGAATATGGTAGATAAGGTGCAGTTGTATGACAAAAGTAGTGATCAGGATGCATTTACAAAGATTAATAAGGACCAAAAAGTAAAAACGATTAACCTGAAACTAAAGGAGGAAATGAAAAAGGGATATTTTGGCACCATAAATTTGGGTTATGGTACAAAAGATTTTTTTGAAAACCAGGCGATGATCAATGCCTTTAAAAGCAAAAGGAAATTTGCGGCTTATCTTATCTATTCAAATACCGGAAAAACCGGCTTAGACAGTAAAGGAATAGGAAGCTACTCTGAAGGCTATCAAAATCCCCTTTCCAATGACCTGGATAACTGGGACGGAAAATATACCGGAGCAGGTCTTCCACGAAGCATCAACGGTGGCGTACATTACGACAATAAATGGGGGGCCGATCGTCATGGACTATCTCTCAATTACAGAGGAGGGGAAATTGAAGTCAGGGAACAGGATCATATACTTTCTCAGAATAACCTGCCCCAGGAGGTATTTAATAATTCTTCGCAATACAACGCCGTTCATAAAATGGACAGACAGGGACTTAGTCTTGAATATACACTTAAAGCTGATTCTACTTCCGAGTTCAAAATTAATACAGCCGGATCAGTGCTGGGGAGAACTGCAAAGGAAGCGCAGAGGACCAGTATTGAAAATGGATCAGTTCCAGTATCCAATAGCACCAGGAATACTGATGTTGACAGTCGTAATTCAGGATTCAACTGGAATATTTTATGGCAAAAGAAGTTAAAGAAAGACAGACGTACCTTCTCTCTGAATGCCAACCTCAACAGCAGCAATACATTAAGCGATGGTACTTTTTACACCGCCACTCAGTTTGGAGGAGACGCCGGAAATCAGCCTGCTAGGCAGGTTGTTGATCAGTTTAAACGCACTAATGCCGACCTGCTTTATGCTGCCCTTAAAGGTACTTACACTGAACCAATAACAAAATACAGCGCTTTAATAGCGAATTACGAAATCTCCAGAAATTCGGCCTATTCAGAATTATTAACCTTTGAAAACCTCAATGGTCGTCAGGGCATTCTGGACAGTACTTATAGTAATGCTTATGAGTTCAATCAATTCTCCAATCGTGCCGGTTTAGATTTCATATTCAACAAAAAGAAATTTAGGTTCCAAACAGGCGCTGACATTGCTGTTAACAAGTTTACACAAGACAACCTGTACACAAGATCAATCTTAAGACGGTCATTTTTAAATTGGTTTCCTAATGCACAGATAAGCTATCAGGTTTCATCATTGAGCACATTGGGAATGCAGTTTTCTGGCCTTACAAATCAACCTACTATAGGCCAGTTACAACCAATAGTGAATAATAATGATCCACTGAATATCCTGGTAGGAAACAGCAATCTTAATCCCACATTTTCAAATTCTTTCCGGTTAAATTATGATAGCTACAGCATTGTTAATTCATCAATGCTCAACCTCAGTCTGAACTACAATTTTACCAATAACCCAATAGTATCTACCGTTAACACTAATTCACTTGCTGTTAACACCTATTCTTTCGTCAACATGGAAGGCCATACAAATCGTGATTATTCAGTCTACCTGTCTTATAGTGGTAAAATGAAATTTATGGATCTGGGATTTGGAATCATGGGAAGTGTAGATGGCGGAAAATATTACAGTCTCTCCAATGATGAGCAAAATGCTGTGAATTATAATTTATATAAGGTTGAACTGATATTATCAAAGGCAGAAAAGTGGTGTAATTTAGGTGTTGCGTTTGGTCCTAATTACAATCAAAGTACCGGCAGCATTAAAGCTACTTTAAATAATAGTGCCTGGGGATTAAATATTGCACCTAATTTTGACTTCTATTTGCCAGCTGGTTTTCAGCTACATGCAGATGCAAAATATTTCTGGCAACAGAAAAACAACATCTTCAGAAATAATTTCAGCCGAGTGATCCTGAACAGCTGGATCAGCAATGAAGTATCAAAAAAGAAAGGTATAGTTATTCGGCTGGCTGCTAATGATATTTTAGATCAGAATCTTGGATTTAGCAGGAATATTAATAACAATATGATCACCGAAAAAAGATCGCTTACAATTTCCAGGTATTTCCTGATTTCGGCAGTTTGGAATTTTAAGAACAAAAATGATGAAAAATAGCGAAAAGTTATGCATTAGGCTAATCCTCCTGGTGGTGTTATGTTACAGTTGCATTTACAAGTCTACAGGTCAGTCCATCAAAATGGTTCATGAAGGAAAGATTTCCTATGAAAGGAAAATAAATGTTTATGCGTTATTAAATAAATACTATGCAACTGATGATGCATTGAAACAGTTTGCAGCAGAATACAAAAATAACCACCCTCAATTTCAAGTAAGAACCTTTACGCTCACGTTTAACGATCACATTTCTGTTTTCGCTCCGGAGAAAGAGACCGATGGATTCTCAGATGATAAAAATGATTTTTTGGATATGCTAGCCGGTCTGAATACAGTATGGACATCCTTTGATTCCCGAGAACGTATAAGTAAAAAGATAGTATTTGATAAAACTTACACCATAAGCGACTCTTTAAAAAATATCCGCTGGAAAATGACCTCCGAAACCCGGGAGATTGCTGGCTATGTATGCAGGAGAGCAAATGCGGTGATTTCAGATTCTCTATATGTTGTTGCATACTATACAGACCAGATTGTACCAAAAGCAGGTCCTGAGTCACTACATGGTCTTCCCGGGATGATCTTAGGCTTAGCGCTCCCACATGAACATGTAACATGGTTTGCCTCAAAAGTTTCTGTCATCAAACCAATGGAGAATATAGCTAAAGTCCCTGATCCAGAAAAGAATAAGATCACATCCGATGAACTTCAAAATATACTGCTGAAAAATCCTGCATTACCAATAAAAGATAAACGATCACAATTTATTATCAGAAAAATCTTATTATAAATGAATCAGCCTTATATGAACAATGCATTGATAATTATTGATGAGTTGCCTGGCCATAAAAAACCCGCTTTAATAAATTAAAGCGGGCCGCATACAGAAAAAATACGCTATTTAATGATCATCCATTGATTGACGCTATTATTCGGCGCTTCAACCACTACCTTATAAAATGCGGATGGATATGGTTTAACATCAGCAAGATAATGTTGTTGCGCTAAATCAACTTCGCCTAAAAGCTGATAATCATCCTTTCCCCCGGATTTAACATTATTTGTTGTCGCGATCCAGATCTTTGCTTTTCCATTTTTCTCCAGGGCTTTCCAGCTGATATCTATCAGGCCCTGGGTATAAATAGTCTTTAAGCCAGTGATCGAAACCGGTCCTATAAAAGTAGTGCCGTCCACTTCCCGTGCTACAGGTTCCGGAAATTTGACGTTCAGGTATTGTGCGATGGATGGCATGATGTCTACAATACCCAGGTCGAAATACTGACCATAAGTGTTCAGGTTTTTATAGTTGCTCACCATCCAGGTGGAGCGTTGCCTGTCTGACTGTCCGCCGTGCCCGCGACCGGATTTTTCATCCCTGCCATGATCAGTGGTGATGACAATAAGCCAGTCTTCCTTGAAATTTTTCTCCCTGTAGGTGATCGCATCCCAGATCTTGCCCATCTGTACATCCAGCATTGCAATTGCTTTAACATATTCCGGGCTATCGCCGTAGCGGTGCCCCATATCATCGGTGTACTCCAGGTATACCCAGGAAAGATCAGGTGCGTTTGTATGTATGGTATTTGCCGCTTGTTTAACTACTTCTTCATCAATCTGATGCATATAGGCTGAAAGCTTGTCGTGTTTAAAACGTACGGTATCCAGTTCAAAGCCATCAAAAGCATAGTCTGGTTTATAGTGTCCGGTTTCAGGCAAATCAGCACCCAAAAGCTTGGTACGGTTATCTGTCCAGCTGGAAAATATGGCCGTTTTTTTGGCAGGATATTGTTCTTTAAATAACCTGAAAATGGTTGGATAATTATAGTTAGGGGCCTTGATGTCATTATCAGGTACATTGTGTTTATTTACCCACGTTCCTGTGAGCAAGCTATTGTAACCTACTGCGGAGATGGTAGGCGTTTCATTATAGGTGCCTTTATCTCCGCCAACATGCATACGTGAGTAAGATCCCGCCTGTATAATCTTCTTAAAATTAGGGAGGTTTTCACGTTCAAATGCATCTGCCGCGATACCATCGGCAATAACGTAAACTACTTTTTTGGTGCGCTGTTGTGCCGAAGTATTTAAGGCCAGAGTCAGACAAGCAGCGGTAATAATTATTTTAATCATCTTGATTTTCTTGTTTTAAAGTTAAAAAGAATGTACGATATATTGATTTTCAATTGTTCAATCCACTTCGCGTGGGAGGGTTCTTTTAATCTCCATGCAATTACCAACCAAAGTTTTGTTTGAGGTTCGGGTTTAAAATAACCTGCTGTTGCGGGATCGGTCTGTAATAATACTTTGGTTCTGCAAACGTACGGACGGTACTTTCGGTCACTATATTTCCCCCGCTGTTTCCATTTTTAAGGTATACCGTAGCATCACTGCCAATTGTTCCGGCGCGGTAATAGATCAGTAGTTTGCCCAGTGAATTTTTCTCTTTGGCTTCCTCTGCAGGAATTGTTGCCGAACGGTCTATCAGGATAATATCTTCAATTCCGTCTCCGGTCATATCATATTTCCCTAATCCTTTGAAATACATTCCCTCAGGGATCCTGGTCAGCAATTTACCTGCTTTCCAGCGCATCAGGTCATCAAAGCGGGTGTTCTCAAAAGCGAATTCTATCCGGCGCTCACGTCTGATCTCGAGGATGACACCTGTATTGGACGTCACATTCGGATATTGCTGCTGTAAGATTGGATCGATGTTTCCATTGGCTTCAACAAGGTTCAGATCAGGAATACCGGCCCGGCGTCTCAGCAGATTGACCGACTGATCCAGCTGTGATTGTGTTAATGTACCTAATTCGGCCAATGCTTCGGCATAGGTAAGCAACACTTCTGCATAACGGTACACCGGAAAATCTACGCCATTGATGGTGTTGTTGTCTGTACTATTTACATATCCTTTCAATTGATGATAACCTGTAAAATTTTTATTCAGGCGCTGGATATATGGCGTTGGGTCTGGTACACTTACCCAGCCAGGATACACAATGCTCTGTGCCATGCGGGGATCACGATTTTTAAACTCTTCTACAAAACTCATCTGTGCGTAGTTGGCCATACTGGTAAACCGGGTTCCGTCTTTCATCAGGTAAGTCTGCAGCAGGTCTTTTGAAGGGCCTTGTTCATAATCACCAAACACTGCCCTTTGCACATCCTGTCCTTTACCTTTGGTCAGGTCGAATATATTCACCAGGATGACCTCGGGATTCCCGGTCAGATCCTGACTATTAAATAAAGTGCCATAATCCTCCTCAGGCTTCCCTGTAGTGTAAATACTAAACTTTTTTGCGTCGATCATCTCTCCTGCTATCCTCGCGGCAGTTTGCAGATAGGAATTCGCTGTGCCCGTCAGGCTCAGTTCATCGTGATATTTACGGAATGTTCCTTCATAAAGGGCTGCCCGGGCGTAAAAGGCAGCTACTGCCCATTTTCCCGGAGTACCTACCGGAACTGTTTCACGTACATTTTTATAGGCAAAATCCAGGTCTGCTATAATGCTGTCTACAATCAGCGTGCGTGGATCACGACCTCTTTTCAAATCCGGACTATTGGGTGTTAAGGTGCCGGAATACCAGGGCACATCAGAATAGCGTTTCACCTTATCCAGATAAAACATAGCACGATAGTATTTGGCCAGACCTGCGTAGTGGTTTTTTGAGGCAGTATTTACGTCAGCCTTCTGGTAGTTTTCCAGAAAGTAGTTGATGTTGCGTAACCTGCTCCAGCCCCAGCCGGCAGAGTCAATGTTCATCGCAGTAACATTTCCCAGCATAACGTTTTTGACTTCCACGGCTCCGGTGGTCGCTGCATTGTCTGTATTCTGATCATCTGCATACGAATTACGGTCTGGCTGAGACAATAAGCCGTTAATATATAAGGTCAGATCATCCTCTGTATTAAAAAACAGGGTTGGGGAAATGGATGTTTGCGGGTAACGGTCCAGGTCACCTTTTTTACAGGCAACCATACTTAAAGCTGCCAGACCCAGGATATATATATAATTCTTCATTTGATATGTTTTGAATGATAGGGTGATTATGAATTAAAAGTCCAGGTTTAAACCAAAAGCATAACGGCGCTGGTACGGGTAAGCCGCAGCATCTGCTCCTTTGTTAATTGATTCCGGATCAACAAATTTCTTGATTGCGGAGAACTCATATAAGTTTTCAGCCGTGGCGAACAAACGAAGGCGGGAGATGCTGAACTTTTTGGTCCATTGTGATGGAAAGGTATAACCCAGGGAAACGTTTTTGATACGCAGGTAGGCACCATTCAGCAGATATTTGGTCTGAGGGATGTCCAGCCCGGACTCATAATTGGCATCCGCAAGCCATGATTGTAATACAGGGTAATAAGAATCAGTATTGGCATCGGCCAGGCCGGCAGCGATATAGGAAGCCGAATGTTTGGCACGTTGCTCCGGCGAGTCGGCCGTTGCGCGGTAGTAATCCAGGTTCCATGGATAGACATTGGCATAAGGCTGCTGGTAGGGTCCCCAGAACAAATAATTATGTGGATAGAAATCCCGCTTTAATACCCCTTGCAGGAAAATTGAAAGGTCAAACCCTCTCCAGTCCATATTCAGGTTAGCCCCTACTGTATATCGGTCGGTACTGTTACCTATCACTTTCATATCTTTAGGATCTTTGGCACTCAGTCCTTTCTCGATCTTACCATCACCATTCAGATCTTTATATTTCGGCCAGCCATTTACGATTGACAATGCACCCCAGGGAACAATTGCACTCTGATCAAGCGCAGCAATTTCTGCCGCATTTTGAAACAGTCCGTCATTTTCAAGTCCCCAGATTTCCCCGATAGTTTGTCCTTCGCGGTATCCGGAAAACAGTTGTTGCTCGTTTTTAAAGTGTGTGATCTTTGATTTAGAGTCGGAAACAAACACTTTTGCATCAAAGCTGAAGGGTTTGTCACCCAGGTTGAACCTGTCTTTATAGCTTATGGAAAGCTCCCACCCCTTCGTCCGCAGATCGGCAGCATTTTGCTTAGGCACCTTTGTGCCTAATACGCCAGGCAGCTCCTGACCAGCGGTCAGCATTCCTTTGGTATCACGGATAAAGTAATCAAAAGTGAAAGAAAGCTTGTCATTCAGCAAGCCAATATCAGTACCCATATTCCAGGTAGATACACGCTCCCAGGTATAAGTTTGCGGATCTACAGTTAATCCGGGCGCTCCTTTGATAATCTGATTTTGTCCGGCCCCACCGATCAGGTAAGGTGAAGTCTCTGTTGCCAGCGACTGAATATAGTCAAAGTTACCCACGTTCTGGTTCCCCAACTCACCATAGGAAGCCCTTAATTTGAAAGTGGACAGTACTGGTGCCAGCGGTTTAAAAAACTCTTCCTGGCTGGCGATCCAGGCAGCAGATCCGGACGGGAAGAATCCCCAGCGGTTTTGTACAGGAAAGCGTGATGAACCGTCATAACGACCTGTCGCTTCCAGGATATACCTGTTTTTGAACGTATAATTTAATCTTGAAAATGCAGAATTGGTAACGTAGGCTTCGTATTTACCACTTGCTGTTGCAGCCCCGCTGGCCAAAGATAAATAAGGTAACAGAGATGAAATCAGCCCTTCTTTAGCCGCAGTAGCTGTAGAATAACTGTAATCTTCGCTGTTAAAACCCACCATCGCACTGAAGGCATGGTCGCCGATCGTTTTCCTGTAGGTAGTATATACGTTGAAAGCATTATTATACAGGTAACTATTGCTTTCGCTCACGGAACCTATCCCTCCTTCTTCCCGCACATCATTGGGACCATAACCTATTTTATACTTCCTGGTATCCAGATGCGTTTTCCATAATTCACGCTTGAAAGATGCATCGGCATTTACCTGCAGGTCGCCATTTAGAAACAATGCTGTAGCGCTGGTAATGTTCTGGAACCCCACCATATTCTGGAGATTATTTCCGCCATCTACCAATTTGGCAGCAAGCCTGCCGGTTGTATTGTTTGCCCAGGTGCCATCAGGGTTTTTCACCACGTCTGTAGGCCTCAGGTAATAGATATCAGTTAAACTAGCGTTCGGCAGTGCTCTTTTGGTTTCGTATACGTTCGTGTTATTATCCAATTTTAACCAGGGAACAGGCGAGAAACCTACCCGTGATCTCAGCCCGTGACGGCCAAAATAATCATCTGTTAATTTATTCAAACCGTTGTCTTTACTATAATCTGCAGACAGGTAATAGGTTAAGGGTTTTTCATTGATGGTGGCTCCGCCGGACAGTGTTAGGGTATGACTGGTAGACATACTCGAGTTGTTGAGGAAGTAATCATACCAGTTGTTACTGCCCATATAGTCCCATTTAGTGGGATCATTGGGATTGATGCGTGTATCAGGAATAGCAGGGTTATCAGAACGTTCTTTTGCCCAGCGATAATATTCGTCAGAATAATTTACATAATCCCAGGGTGTATTATCGGTAGATGTTTCCAGTACCCGCGAGAAAATATATGGATCTGTTACGGGTTTTGGCAGTAAAGTGGGTCTTCCGAAGGAAGTGAAAGTATTGTAACTGACTACATTATGACCCGCCAGACCTTGCCTGGTCGTGATAAGGATGACACCAAATGATGCCCTTGCACCATAGATAGCTGCGGATGCGGCATCCCGTAATACGGTAAATGAAGTAATATCTGACGGGGTTAAGCGCAGCATATCATCATTACTCGTTGCGGGGATTCCGTCAATCACAATCAGCGGTGAGCCGCCATTGATGGACGTAAAGCCCCTGATATTGATATTGGGCACCGCTCCAGGTCCGCCACCAGCATAGGTGATATTCAAACCGGGACTTATACCCTGCAAACCCGCAGCAGCACTAACCAGCGGTCTGGATTCCAGCTGTTTTCCGGAAATCTGGTCAACCGCACCTGCGATATTTATTTTTTTCTTGGTCCCAAAACCAACCACCACTACCTCGTCAAGATTCGCGTAGTCGGACGCCATCTTCACATTAATTGTTGTACGTGTGCCTACGGTAATTTCCTGCTGTTTATAGCCCATATAGGAAAACACCAGAACCGAGGTTGATTTCAGATCGCTGATGGTGTATACGCCATCGATGTTGGTAGCAAGGCGCACGTTTGTCCCTTTTACATTGATGTTTACAGCAGGGATCGTCTCCCCTGTCTTTTCATCAGAGACTACACCTTTTACGGCGATGCCCTGGGCAAAGACGTTTGCTGAGGTAAACAGGAGAAAGAGCATCCAAAGTAGTTTTCTTTTCATAATGATTCATTTTTTTTAGGGTCATGAAGCTTTGATGAGTTCATGGAGGTGTGATATTGGTGTGTGCAAATGATTGGCTTTTTATTTTATATGTCTTTTAACGGCAGCAAAATTGCCTATATCATGTTAATGGGAGGTTACCAAAAAATTAAAAGATTAATTGAACATACAGTCAATCTATTATTATTTGGATTTGCAGATTTCTTTTCAGTAGTTTGTCGAATCCAAATAATAACGGCACGAAATGGGGAGAAAAAGTCTTAAGGAAACAAGACAACAGGAGATTATCAAGATATTCTATAAGGTTGCGAAAAAGGAAGGTTACGAAAACACCTCCATTGCGAAGATTGCGAAAGTAATGGATATTAATCCCAGTCTGATTATACACTACTTTGAGACCAAGGAAGATTTGACTTATGCCCTGATTGATCATATACTGGACAGGTACCTGTTGATTTATACGATCAAACACCGGGAGCAGGTCACACTGGAGGACTTACAGCATACGATAGAAATGTTGTTTTCAAAAAAATGGAATCTGCTTTTTGATGATGGCCTTTTCTATACTTTTTATGCACTGTGCTTCCGTGAAAAAAGAATAAAATCAAAATATAAGGTGATCCTGGATTCGCTGCGCGCAGGATTGGCAACAATGATTGAACAGTGTAATGCCGGGGGACTAACCACAATTGCAGACCCGCAAACTACTGCTGACTATATTTTTGTAATGGTAGACGGTGCTTATTTCTACCTGTCGCTCGAAAGTGACAAAGTAGCCTATGCAGAACGACTGGATTATTACAAGCAAAAGGCGTACGAAACTTTAGGTATCGCGCATCTATTGTTTGCTAGCCCTCCTGTTCCAGAACAATCTGCCTAATGTGAAGATGCCGATAAACATCCACAATAAGTTCGCTGCTGCATTGGGAAGATCGCTGGCGTCTATAGCGGTGACACTGAGGCAAAAACCGCCGAAGATATTCAATAGCTGAAAAGCCAGGGATTCTGCACTGATCATTTTTGCACTTACTAGGAAATAGCCTAAGGTGCATAATAAAGCCCCCAGCCAGCCTATACTGATCAATATTGTTTTTGGCATTTTAGTAATTTATAAAATGCAAAAATAGACATTGCTTGTTAAGCTATTGTGAAGTTATGCCAGCCACAAATTTTCATGGGTATGCTGTGTAGAAATCTGATGCAAATCGATGTTTCTGGAAAGATCAAATAAGATATCTGGTTTTGCATGAAAAATGTACTGAGATATAGGGTTGGCATAGGCGGTAATATATAAAACTCATCGGAATTAATCGTACTTTAGAGAGAATTAAACGCTTAAAGATGAACTATTCAGAACTGGCATTTACTGATGCGATCAAAAATTTGCAAGACCGGCTTGGAAGCAGACTGAGTTATGAAAGAATGGAGAAGGTAAGCTTCGTAGATGGTTTAACCGATTATGAGACGGACTATATTGCCCAGATTGACAGCTTCTACCTGGCATCCATAGGAGAAAACGGTTACCCGTACATTCAGCACCGTGGAGGGCCAAAAGGCTTTATCAGGGTAATTGACAAAGAAACGATAGGTATAGTAGATTTTGTAGGCAACAGACAATACATTTCTGCGGGCAATATCTCTAAAAATGCTAAGGTTTCTTTGATTCTGCTATCCTACCCGCTAAAAACGCGTCTGAAAATCTATGCCGAGGCAGAAATTATAGAACTCACTGAAGATAGCAGTCTGTACGATTTCCTGCGCCCGAAGGAATACAAATTTAAACCGGAAAGAATACTACTGTTTAAGGTAAAGGCCTACGACTGGAATTGCCCGCAGCACATCCACCCTAAATACAGCATCGAAGAAGTTCAGGAAATCCTAGCACCACAGCAGCAGTACATCCAGCAGTTAGAAGAAGAGCTTAAAACACTGAAAGAAAAGCTCAGATAGTATTTTTTTAATTTCAAATGTATTGAATTCTCCTAAAAGCCGTCTTCTTCCTACATAAAGCTATCCTCTTCCCTGTAAGCCTGGATCACGCGTAATTCTCCGGCTTTACCCGCGATTGAATTGCCATGTTCCATTCCCATTACCCCCTTGTACCCTTTCTCATAGATGTGCTTAAACAGGTTTTTATAATTGATTTCGCCGGTAGTTGGTTCCTTTCTGCCTGGATTATCGCCAATCTGTATGTAGGCAATTTCATCCCAGCAGCGGTCAATATTGACCATCAGGTTACCTTCTGTTTTTTGCATATGGTAAATATCATACAGAATTTTACAGGAAGGGCTGTTGACGGCTTTACACAAACTGTAGGTTTCATGCGTCTGTTGTAAGAATAACTCTGGTGTATCACTTAAGGTCTCCAATACCATGATCAGGCCATGAGGCTCAAAGATTTCGGCACCAGCACGCATGGCATCTACCACATTAGCCATTTGAACGCCGTAAGGAAGCTTCCTTTCATAAAAGCCGGGTACAACTGTCAGCCACTTGGCGTTACAGCGTTTAGCGGCCTCTACGGAGTTTTTACAGGTGGCTATAAATTTATCTTTGAACTCCTTTTTTCCAGTAGTAAGTGAAGTTTTCCAGTTGTCGCCGCCATCTACCACAAACACACCCATGCGCATGCCAAGCTTAGCCAGCAGGTTTCCTATTTTTTCCTGTTCCTCCTTAGAACGCCCCAGGTAACCATTATCTTCAATAGAGCGGAAACCCTGATCATACATAAAACTGATCTGGTCGAGGAAGTTTTTGCCGGCATGACTGGCAAACATCCCCTCGTGCGGGGCATAATCCAGATTAAAAGTTTTGCCGGCTGCCAGAGGACCACCCTGATTTTTTTGCGCCTGCGGATCGATTGAACCTGCAGCGCTTACACCAGCAATTACCGGAGCTGCCAGTACAGTACCAGTTGCAATCAAACTATGTTTTAGAAAATCTATCCTGTTCATATCTGTTTTATTAATTGTTCGCCGGTCTAATTTACCAGCATTTTTTTAAATCCCACGGTCATTGTGTCTTTTATGGCCTGACCTTTCCGCTGATAGATCATATAGGCTTCCATATCTTTTCTGGCCTTTACAAAAGCCAGTGCTTCGGGCACAGTCATCGCCATCAGGGCATTGTCGTAACCATCGGCAGTGATGGCATCTTTCGCAAAAACAGTCACGCTGATCATTTCGGTATTCAGGGGAAAACCAGTCTTCGGATCAATCAGGTGAGAGATTTTTCTGCCGCCAAACTGCAGGTATTTCTGGTAGTTGCCAGAGGTGGTTAGTGCGGCATTTGTAAAGCCGATCACGTGTTTAATTTGTGTTCCGTCTGCGTCATTTTCCAGGGGTCCTTCTATCCCGATCCGGAACAATTTCCCATCCGGTTTTACCCCCTTCACCCGGAGCTCCCCGCCAATCTCCACGACGAAAGAACGGATGCCTTTACGCGTTAAAAAATCAGCCAGCAGATCAACCGTGTACCCTTGCGCAATCCCGTTAAGGTCGACCGTCACACCTGGTTTCAGCTTGTGCAATTGCGTTCCTTCGAGCCGTAAATATTGCATGCCCACGTTCGCCAGCAAAGTTTTCACCGCGGCACTGTCCGGAAATTGCTGCAGGCCATCGGGACCGAATCCCCAGGCCTTTACCAGGGGTGCGACAGTCACATCAAATTTGCCTTGGGTATCTTTTGAAATCTCAAACGAGCGCGCCATCACAGCTTTAAAATGATGATCTACTATTAAACCTTTTGTTGAGTGATTAAATGTATTGATTTGAGAATAAGATTTATATAGGGACATAGATGAATCTACCATCGACAAAAGGCTATCTATTTCCCTGCCAGGCACCTTGAGCTTTACAGCAAAGTACTTGATACTATATTCCGTTCCCTGCGCAAAACCACGAAGCACAAATTGTTGCTGCGGCTCCTCTTTTACAAGAAGAGCCAGCAGCAAACTGAGACATAAAATGGCGGTTCTGATCAACACTATTCTCCTGTTTGATGTATTGAAATGACCTTGGTTAAATCACCTTTGTTTTTCCCGGTGTCGGAATTGGATACAATCCATTTGCATCTGGCAATACCTTCGGTTGAGCCGTCCAGTTCAGTGTTTCGGGCATCAAACTATTGTCCGCTTTTAGTGCTTCATCCCATTGGATCGTCTGCCCGGAATAGGTTGCATAACGGCCAATGATCGCAGTGAAACAACTCTTCGCCGCACGCTCGGCATCGTTGAATTTATACTCCCCTTTTGCGACGGCAGCAAAGAGTTCATCATGCTCTGTCTGGTAGGGATTTTTGTTGCCTTTGGAAGGATGATTATAGAGCTCTTTGCCGCTATGATCCCAGAGTACTGCCTGGTTGCCGCCTGACAAATAAGTACGACCTTTGGTACCCTGAAAACTTTCATCCACGCGGTTAGCGGTACCTTCAAAATGACGGCACTGGCTATGGATCACCGAACCGTCTGCGTAGGTGAGTTCTACGGAATGGTTATCATAAATCTCTCCATAATCTTTACCGGTTCTCCAGGCGCGACTGCCGGTTCCCTGTACACTTACGGGATAGGCATTTTTAACCCAGTTAGCAATGTCAATGTTATGAACATGCTGTTCCACGATATGATCGCCACAGAGCCAGTTAAAGTAGTACCAGTTACGCATCTGGTATTCCATTTCTGACTGACTGGCCTGACGTTGTTTCACCCAGACTCCCCCACTGTTCCAGTAAACCTGACCAGCGAAAATATCACCTATGGCGCCATCCTGGATCCTTTTCAGGGCTTCCCGGTAATTGGTCTGGTAGCGGCGCTGCAAGCCAACCACCACATTTAATTTCTTCTGTTTCGCTATTTCAGCTGCTGCAAGTACTTTACGGATGCCAGGTGCATCTACCGCTACCGGCTTTTCCATAAAAATCTGCTTACCTTGTTTTACGGCTTCTTCAAAATGGATGGGACGGAATCCCGGCGGCGTGGTCAATAACACCACATCGGCCAGTGCCATTGCTTTCTGGTAGGCATCAAATCCCACAAACTGATGGTCTTTCGGCACATCGACTTTGTTTTTAAATTTATCGGACAGCACTTTATAACTGCCGTCCAGCCGGTCCTGAAAAGCATCGGCCATAGCCACCAGTTTCACATTTGCAGTGGTGCTTAAAGCCTGGAAAGCTGCACCTGTGCCACGGTCTCCACAACCAATCAGGGCAATCTTAATGGTATCATCTGCCCCGGAATGCCCTGTTGCAAATGCAACCTGGCTTAACAATACACCCCCTGCCAGCAAGGCAGAGTTTTTGATAAATTCACGGCGCCTTTCGCGCAAATCGTTCGTGTTCATAGTCAATTTTAAATGATTAATAATCAGGTATAAAAGGTTGGTCATAATAAGCTGCAATTTCCGCCGGTGCAGGTGCTTTAAGCGGCCTGACGAGTCGCATACCTACAAAGGGGGCCTCCGGGAACCACCAGTTGCTTTTGGGGATCTGCGGATCAAGTTGTTTCCAGGATGGATCTGAAGCTGCCCTGGCGGCTGATCTTAAGTCGCCGGCCTGATCTTCGTAGGAACCGCCTCTGATCACATGAGCATAGAGCTTGTCGGGCGTAGCGACAGGGTTTACCGCGCCGTCTTTAAGTTTGGAATAAAAATCAGGAATATACTGATCATAGGTCCATTCGGCTACATTGCCATACATATCGTACAAACCCCATTTGTTAGGCTTCTTTAGCCCTACCTGGTGCGTTTTACCACCGCTGTTTGAGCTAAACCAGGCATATTCTTGCAGCTGCCGCTCCTGATCTCCGAAAGCATAGTTTCCGGTACTTCCCGCGCGGCAGGCATATTCCCATTCGGCCTCTGTGGGCAAACGATAAAATACGCCCGTGCGTTTATATAGCCATTTGCAATACTGAATAGCATTGTAATGGGTCATCGCCAATGCGGGATGGTTTTCTTTGCCCATCCCGAAGGTCATATCCAGGTAGGGTTTGGTGGGCCTGGTGACGGCATCCACTTCTGCCGGTACCGGCTTGATACTGTGGCTCAATTCAAAGTCCTTATAAAGAAATGGTTCATACAAATCCCAGGTCAGCTCATAACTCGCCATCCAGAAAGCATCCAGTTTCACCCTGTGTACGGGCTTTTCATCTGCTTTGCCGTTTGTGCTCCCCATCAGGAACTCAGCGGCAGGAATGGCCTCCATTGTGAAACTTAGCGCCGTACCGGTGATGTCTTGCTTGTAAACGCGAAACTGCTGTTGCTGAGCTGCGCTGTTTTTCTGCTGCGCCCCGGCAATGACCGGGACAAGGAGCAGGACCTGAAGGAAAGAGAACCATTTGATCTTCATTTAATAACCTGGGTTTTGTGTAAGTAATTTGTTTCTGTTGATTTCATCACGACTGAAAGGACGGAAATAAATTTTGTCATCCCACCTGCGGTCTTCCTGTGCAGTTTCCGTGGTTGGTGTATAGGTATAATTGTACACCGAAGGATCGTAATGATAAGGTGCCGACATGCTCTGACCGGGTTTGAACTTACCAGAGATCCTGATATAAGTAGTTTTACGTCCCAATACTGCCGGTGCGATCATCCAGCGGCGGGTATCATGGTAACGCTGCTCTTCATAAACCATTTCAATCCTTCGCTCCTGGCGATAGGCTTCCCGCAGTTCTGCCTGACCGCTAACTGTCAGTGCTGGCATCCCTGATCTGAAACGAATTCTGTTGAGCCATAACAGGGCCTGGTCTAACTGGCCGAGCTCTATACTGGCCTCAATATAATTCATGACCGCTTCAGTATACCTGAAGAAAGGCCAGGGCACGAACTGCGGCATATTGGCATCCACAATAGCCGGATCCGGATCAATAAACTTCTGGGTATAATAACCTGTCCAGCTACCGTTCCAGTTTTCAATAGAGCTGCCGCGGGTATCTAAACCTTTAAAGGTGATCACACTGCTGCCTTCCTGCAGGTCGTATTCCCCGGTCTGGATCTGGTTTGCAGGATCGACATTGCCGGAAACCTTGTCTCTTGGTTTCCATGCGGCACCGTCAAATAAAATAGTGGCGTACATCCGTGGGTCGCGGTTCACATAAGGCGCCGCTTTCTGAGTGGGATTACTCCAGCTGAATTTGGTACCGTCCAGCATCTCATAATCATCTACCAGCAGGCCGATGGGTGTATTCCCTGCCCAGTTGTGGTAGCCATTTGGTCCGTTGAAACGACCATAACGCATGTCATTAAGGCTGACGAAATAGCGCGCCAGGATCAGTTCAGATGCAGCACTGGCATCTATACCCGGTGCCTTGCTGCCGCCACCCATGGCGATGCTTTTATAATTTAACCGTCCTTCTTCCGGACTAACCTGAGCACTCAAATTCAGTTTATAACCCGTCCCCATATCAACCACAGCTTTAGCTGCAGTCTGCGCTGCCAACCAGCGCGTATTACGATCGCCTGTTAAATAACCCAGTAACTCTGGCTGTGCAAAACCAGCTATTACGGACGATTTCCCCTTCGCTGTAGGGATATCGTGCAGGTCGCTCGCCGCATAGAGCAACACACGTGATTTAAGCGCCATGGCGGCCAGTGCAGAAGTACGTCCTTTCTCCAGGCTTTTACCGGTCAGTAAGGTGATCGCGGCATCACAGTCTTTGATGATAAAATTGACGCATTCTTCATAAGTAGAACGTTTGATCGCAAAATCATCTGCCAATGCATACGCTTTGTCCACCAGCGGAACACCGCCATGGTAGCGCAGCAGCTGCTGGTAAAAGTAGCCCCGTAGAAAATGTGCTTCGCCCATCAACTGATTTTTAAGAGACTGATCTGTAATGCTGTTATCCGTCCCGGAGAGCTTCTCTATGGTGAGGTTACAGGCGCGGATCTTAATGTACATCGGACTGTATCCCCAGGTATTGTCTACCCAGCCCAGGGTTGTCGGATTGATGGTACTCGCATTCACCAGGTCGATCCCCCGGTTGGGATGCGTAAACAAAGATTCGTCAGATACAGATGATAACATCTGCTCGCCAAAGCCACCTACACCGAGGCCATTGTAAATATCACTCACAAAAGCCTGTGCCAGTGCCGGATCTTTCCAGACCATCTCTGACGGGATTTGCGTTGGCGGGTCTACCGAAAGGAAATCTTTCTTACAGCCTGTGGCCAGCAGAAGCAGACAAGACAAGCTGAAGATGTATATATAGTTGATGATTGGTTTCATAATATTTATCTCTTTACAATGCTGTTAAAATGTTGCCTTGATACCTGTATTGATTACACGGGCCTGCGGATAATACTGCGCGCTGGCGTTGGTAGACTCCGGATCCCATATTTTTATTTTATCCAGCGTCAATAAGTTAAGTCCGTTAACATAAACCCGTAAAACAGATAAACCTATCTTTTTGCACAGTTCTGGCGCCAGGGTATAACCCAGTTCTACATTCTTGAGCCGGATGTAATTGTTACTGCGGATCCAGTAGGTATTACGTCCCGCAATATTCAGGTCGGTATAATAGGTTTGCCCGCGGTTAGACAATCTTGGGAACTCAGAACTCGGGTTTTCAATCGTCCATCTGTTAAGGTAAGACCATTCCAGGAAGTTCCCGATATCGCCCGACTCGGTTAAACCTACACTTTGTACCCCCCCACTAGCTCCCTGTACCAGGGCAGAAAAATCAAAGCCCTTGTATTGCAGGTTCAGGTTCAATCCCCCCGTAAATCTCGGTGTACTGGTCTTGTCCAGCCTGATCTGGTCGTCGCCATTGAGCTTACCATCTCCGTTGACATCCTCGAACTTCATATCTCCCGGCAAAAGTTTTCCCGTGAAAGCGCTATAATCGATCCTGTTGGCATCAATCTCTGCCTGATCTCTGAATACGCCAGTATATTTATAAGCCAGCTCGGTCCCTGTCGGCATCCCCGTAGAGCGTTGCCATTCTGGTGCACCCGGCGTTTCATCCCAAAACACAATATTGTTCTTCGAATAACCGCCATTCACGCTGATCCCATAATTCAGCTCCCCTACTTTATCGTTGTAGCTCAGCTTGAATTCAAAACCTTTATTGTTTACTTTCCCTAAGTTCACTGGCGGAAGTTTGTCTGTAATACCAGAACTGCCGGGAACGGAATTGGCCTGACTGATCAGGATTTTGGTACGTTTATTATAAAAGTAATCCATCTCCAGACTTAACTTGCTGTCCAGGAAAGAAGCATCCAAACCAAAGTTGGCATTGTTGGCTACTTCCCATCCAAAACTCAGGTTAGGCACCCGGCTTTCAAATAAGGTTTGTCCAAGTTGGTCGTTGATCACGTAATTACCAAAACCTACCGTATTTAAATACTGATACTCTGCCAGCGCATCGCCAAAATAGGCTTCAGCACCCATCTGCCCCCATGAAGCCCTTAACTTCAAATTGTTCACAAAAGCGACATTGTTTTTAAAGAAATCCTCTTCAGACAATCGCCATCCCGCAGAAACTCCGGGGAAGAAACCAAAACGTTTGTCTTCCGGGAAAATATAAGATCCGTCTGCCCGCCAGAGAAATTCTGCCAGGTACTTTTCTTTGTAATTGTAGCCTACCCTGCCGAAATAACTTAAACGTGCGCGTTTAAATAAACTATAAGGTTCAACTATCGGATTGGTTATTGTCTGTTCCCTGTCGCTACCCGCAATCAGCTCCTGCAGCGCCGTGGAAAGGAAATACCGGCGCGAGGCAGAAAAGGCATCATTGTCTACCTTTTCCTTGGTCACACCCGCCATCAGGTTCAGCGTATGGTTGCCTATTTTCTTGTCGTAATTGATCAGGCCGGTTAAATTAATGGCCAGTTGTCCCCCTGCAGTTTCAGAAAGGCTGGCATCCGTCCGCTGAGAACGTACAGAACCTACTAAAACCGGCGTTACCCCATCTGCCTCAAAAGTTTTCTTGTCCCAGTCGTACAAGGTCCATGGTGTTTGCCAGTTCTTTTGCCGTCCCGAAAACTTATCTACAGCCGCTGTACCCGTTACTTTCAATCCTTCCACACCAGGTATCAGGATCTCTACCTTGCCCGTCGATTGAAAATAGTCCCGCGTATCGCGGTTATAGCCGGTCAGGTCGGTCGTAATCACATAAGGGTTATACCCAAACTCAATATCACGTCCGGGTAAACCATTGGGCCATACTTCCTGTTCTGTAGGTTTACCACGCATCAGCATCCTGAAAATGTCGGTGGCAAGTACTGTTGGGTAATTACGTACTTCTTCCCTGCCGGTAATGCCCAGACTGGTGGTGACATATTTACTGATTTTGGCCTCGAGGTTCACCCGAAGATCGTATTGTTTATACCCTGTTGCCGACTTTTCATAATAGCCATCCTGATCGAGGTAGCCCATGGAGATCAGGTATTTGATATTTTCTGCACCGCCATTGATCTGCATATTGTGGCGCTGTTGTGGCGACCATGTTTTTAGGGTAGTGCCAAACCAGTCCGTATTGGGGTAGCGCAGCGGGTCAGAACCGTCAATAAACTTCTGCACTTCATCCGGGCGGTAAGCAGCATTCAGCGTTTCTCCATTATCCGTCCGCAAATAAGCACCTGTATTTTTAAAGCCCTGCAATGCGGCATTCCACTGGTTGGTAGGTAAACCTGCCCCAAAGATTTTCAGTTCATTCAGGATCTCTGCATACTGTGGTGAGTTGGACATTTTAGGTGTTCTTGTCGGCTGCTGCAAACCATAGCTAAAATCGTACGATAGCACCGGCCTACCTGTTTTACCCTGTTTGGTGGTGATCAGGATGACCCCGTTGGCCGCCCTTGAACCATAGATCGCTGCAGAAGCATCCTTCAATACGGATACACTCTCTATATCATTGGGATTGATCCTTTCGAGTCCCCCTGCCCTGTTGGGCACCCCGTCGATCACGATCAGGGCATTGTTATTTCCAAGCGAATTTACCCCACGGATACGGATCGTAGAACCGTCGGCCCCGGGTTCCCCGCCAGCCTGCACGGCAGTAATACCGGGCAGGCGACCAGCCAGGGAGTTTGAAAGATTAGCAGTAGGTGTTTTGGCAAGTTCTGTTCCCTTTACCGACGCTACTGCACCGGAAACGACCGCCCTTTTTTGTGTACCATAACCTACAACCAAGACTTCTGAGAGTGCCTGGCTATTTTCCAGGAGTTTGATATTGATGGTGGTCTGCCCACCGATCGGCACTTCCTGGCTCATATAACCCAGGAAAGAGAATACGAGGGTTCCGTTATCAGGAACCTTTAAACTATATCTACCATCGGCATCCGTACTGGCTCCTATGGCGGTATTTTTCACTTTTACGCTTACGCCCGGTAAGCCGGCACCTTTGGCATCCGTTACCTGGCCTTTGACTGTAATATCAGCAAAATTCAGCTTCGGGCGCAGTACGACCAGGTTATCATTGATTGACTGGTACTGGAGACCGCTATCCTTTAACATCAGTTCCAAAGCTTCTGATGACAGGATATTTTGCGCTACCAGCGTAATCGTCTTATTCAGTGGTAAGTCTTCCTCACTGTACAGCAGGCGAAAGCCGCCTTTGTCGCCCAGGATAAGCAGCGCATCCTTAAGCCTGACCTGCCGGAGTTCGAGGTCGACTTTTTTAAACTGGGAATAACCCGCAGCAGAGACCTGCAGACAGCCGATAAATGATAAAATGAAGATCCAGTTCAACATTAATACTATCGTTTTTTTAGAAAAGCAGGCACAAGGGATCTCCTTGTACAATCCTTTTTTTTTCATAGATTTGTCAATTTCAAGTTAAAAATCTGATAATGGTAGTCTTATACTACCGGAGGAAGATTAAAGGGGAAGAATGTTGGTCGCATTCCCCCCTTTATTTAGTAAATAATCACGTCATATCTTGTCAGTTTAAAGGTGAATGGTTTGATTAATTGCATCGCTTCCAGGGCTTCATTGATGGTCTCGTTTTTAAACACGCCCGTGAAGCGATAATGCTTTGGCTGGTCGGAACGGATACTGATCCGGATGTTAAACCAGCGCTCCAGTCTGGGTTTCAGTTCTTCCAGTGTTTCATCTTGAAAGACCAGCTGGTTATCTTTCCAGGAAGTTTCTTCTATATATTCATCGTTACCGATCTTTACCGGCTCCACATGGTTAATCACCATTGTCTTTTTTTCGGTGCTGAAGGCAAACTTCTCCGAGGGATTTAAAATTACTTTTTGTCCCGATTGGTCGTTGACCGAAAGTTCTATCGAGCCCCTGATCAGCGTAGCTTCGGATTTATTTTCTCCGGGATAGGCCTGGATGTTAAAAGCCGTACCTAAAACCTTAACAGAGATCTTCTCTGTATGCACAATAAAAGGTTGTGATTTACGATGGGAGACATCAAAAAATGCTTCTCCTGTTAAAAATACCTGACGTATCTTTTGCTGATTAAAACCAGTATCATAAGAAAGTTTACTGCCGGCATTGAGCCAAACCAGTGTACCATCCGGTAAGACCACTTTTTTGCGGATGCCTTTACCTGCAACGATATGGGTATCATGAGTGGGCAGTTGCTTATGATGCTGCCAAAGCCCAAAACAGAGCAAGGCCACAACAACCAGTCCGAGCAATACACCGGACACGTGCAGATAGGAATATCGGCCCGCGTGAATTTCTTCTGCCGGGTGAAAGGTAAAATCAGCTTTATATTTGTTCCTGTGCAAGGCATAGATTTGGTCGAGATCGGACTGCGGTGCCTGACTGCCGGAATTATTTTCCCACAGTTCCTGTAAAAATTCTTCGTAATAGATCGCATCAGGATACTTTTCAATCAGCAGTCTTAACTGCTCAAGCTCTTCCTGAGTAGCTTCAGCAGCCATTTTTTTGCTGAGCAATGCGATGATTAGACTTTTATCCATACAGATGTCCGTTCTATTTATACCTGGTTGTACAGATAGGATACCATAATTCGAAAAACTCCCTAGTCCTTTTGAAAAAACAATTTAGCTTTACATCAAATTAAATTCAGCCTTCAGGATGGTACTGAGCTTTTTCACCGCAGTAACCAGATGTGCATCAACAGTTTTAACAGAAATATTGAGGATAGTAGCTGTTTCTTTGTAACTCAAGCCATCTTCTTTGATCAGCTTAAACACCAGCTTACATTTACTGGGCAGACTCTGGGTGGCCATTTCCAGCTTTTTCTTTAGCTCGTCATTAATCAGCAGTTGTTCCGGATTGTGTGCATCCAGCAGAATCTCTATCCGAATGTCGTCCAGTGATACCAATTCTTCTTTATGATTGCGGTTGAGGATATTTAAGGATACATTCCTGGCAATGACCAAAGCATATACTTTAATATTATTGATCTCCAGCATTTTTAGACGGTTTCGCCATAAAGTAATCATCACATCACTTGCAGCTTCCTCGGCCAGTTCCCTTGATTTCAGTATGCAAAAACAAAACCGGTATAATGAAGGAAAAAGGCATTTAAAAAGTTGCTGATATGCACTCTCGCTATCGTACAAGGCTATATGAGTTTTCAAGTCATCTAGGTCCGGCAAAGATTTGGGCATAAGGTATATAGTTGGTTAGTCAAATTTAACAAATTAACCGAACCATCAAAATGTCAATCGTAACAATAAAGGAATATCATTTAACTTTCAATAAGTGGTAAGGACGATTATGAATCTGCGGGATTAAAAATTTTTATGGTCTTAAGCGGTGAAATTTTGCATTTGTCTATGCTGTTAACACATAGTATTTATCCTCACTTGTAAGATATTTTTTGCCTTGTGAATAAGGGCACTGGATTAAATCTCATTTTGCTAAAATCTTTTTATCAATTCAAAGAAAGGACACATCCAAAGTATCCTTTCTTTGAATTGATAAATGTTCGAAAGGGAAAATTAATCGATGTTTTTATCTACTGCAATATGGATTATAGAGGAAAAAATCGCGCTGATTGGGAGAAAACAGATGAAATATTTTATATTCAACCAATATGGTGTGGACCACACGTTGGTAAATGTACCCATCAGGCAAAACATAAAAATTAGAATTACTTCGAACAATAGTATTTTATAGATAAGTCTAAGTCCTTTGATTTTTAAAATCAAGATATTATAAGGAACGAGCACAAAAATTGAGAACATGGTTGGGATAATCAACGTAATCATGATTAGGTCTCCAGTAATATATTCTAAAAAAGTTCCAGAAAAAACTGAATTATCATGTATAATATCAATCTGAATATAATCTCTTATTAAAATTATCAACGTCAGTAATATATAGGCAAGCAATACGTTTATTATCAATCTTTTTGTCATTTGAGAAGGTAAATTATATGTCTATTTTTTTATAATATAGGAACGCTTACTATGGACATTTTTTCGATAAAGTGCTCAATGGCAGCTTTCCAGCAAGTACTTGTTGCAGTATACTCCATTTTGGTCTAACAATCTCCGGCTCTCTTATTATTGATTCACCTCCATGTAACCTGATAAAACTTTCTAATTTCCCCTGAAATCCTTTCCATAAATTATCTGCTGCCGCAAAAGGAATGTTCATAGTATTTTGAAAAAATGTCGCATCCCAATTAGTTAACCTATCTACACCCCGGGTATAAAAAGTGAAAGTATTATCTGGATGAGTAACAAATCCAAATTCACGATTCCCACTTACCGGATGTTCTCCATATTTAGGCTCATATATAGTGGTAAAGGTCCAGTTATCAGTCCTCGTATTGGAAGTAATTACAGATCCATTTTCTGGTCCATCCAGATCTAACGCTAAAATAGCTCCTCGTGGGGAGTTAGATTTCCATAATGCGCTATCATCAACACCATTTTCATTATATGGAACAAATACTTTTCCTGAAGTCGTAAAATCATTCATATTTACTCTCATATAATGCATGAATTCAGCGGCAGTATAATCACGTCCGTTTATCGTTGGAAGTTTATTTACCTTAACTGCGAAATAATCCATATTAACTACGGTACTGTAAGCATCATCAATTTTTTGAATTCTTGCTATACGATCATCCGTAACATTTTTACCATTTTGCCCAGGCACGACAATTTTTTTTAATTTGTCAATAATTGGTTGACTAACTTTAAATCGCGCTAAAAGGAGCCATTTCTGGACAGTGGCACAGGGCACGTCTGTGATAAAAGCAAAAGGATTACTTTCAATAGCAGAATTATATGAACCCTGATTCAGCGCACCTCCCGTTTCTGAAACTGGCTCCGTGGGTGTTGACGGCAATTGGCTTGTACAAGAAGTATTATAAAATGAATAAGTCATTGATTGATCCATACGAACAGACATGCTCTTTTCTGAAGCAGCAGCTATAAATGCTTCACGTATTTTACTTTCGATCGGTAACATATCCATGTTTTCAACTCCAGTAAAGCTTATGTCCGAACGTGATTTATGGACAAAAAAACTACCTTTAACGTCCTGGTTCAATATAACTTCTAATTTTGACCGTATTAGTAGTTTAAACTCTTCTACAAATTCATCTGAATAGCCGGCATTAACCATTACCCAGCCAAATTGATAGCTGATGAATCCTGAACAATTACCGTTTGGTCCAGCATAATATGAAATAGCAGAGGATCTGTCTTTCTTTATTATACCATTTTGATCATTAGCAGCGAGTTGTTCTCCTGTAGATTTAAATGTGTAATGAGTAATCTTCTCAATTTGTTGATTCTTGCAGGAATAAAGAGTAGCAAACAGCAGAAAAAGCAGAAATAGAGTATTTTTTATTGAATAATTCGAGAGCATATATAAATTTTCAACAAAAATAACAAAATTTTCATTATAAAAAATTAATATTCAAAAATAAAAAAGATAACTGACTTTTTATTTAGAGGATCTATTAATTATAAAATGTAGATTTTTCTATTAGCTTTGTTTAAACAACTAATGATGGCGAAATATTTAAGTCAACACTTTTGAGGCAGATACTGCACATTTGGTGTAGCTCAACAGTAACATATTCCAGATGCTAATATTTAATACAACAATATAAATGACGCACGGAATTTAAAAATGCGAGCATCTTTTATATTTCTCGTTTAAAAAATTACACTTACAAAATCCTCTTTAGCTAATCTTACCTTCTTGAACTTCGCATACATATCCTGTTCCTCATCACGATAACCCAACGCTAAAGTAACTACGGACTTCAACCCCTTCTCTTTAAGGTTCAGTAAATCGTCAAATTTATCCGCATCAAAGCCTTCCATTGGTGTTGTATCTATCTGTAGATCTGCGGCGGCAATGAGTGCAGTTCCAAGTCCTATATATGCCTGTCTGGCAGCCCATATGAAATTAACTTCGTCCGTTCGGCTCAAGATACCGTTGACTAATGCAGCCTTAAAATCGGCCAAAGCTTCAACTGGAATACCTCTCTCACGGGCTATGTGGCTCATATATGTATCAATATGTTCCTCCGTTATTTTCTCGAAAGCAGCAAATACCAGTAAATGCGATGATTCTGCAATTTGTCCATTGAATGAGCCTTCCCCGAGTTTGTTTCTCAATTCCTGATGCTCGACAATAATCAGTCGGTAAGGTTGTAGTCCAGCAGAAGAGGCCGATAAATTTATAGCTTCTATTATTTTGTTCAAATCATCAGCACATATTTTACGATCACTGAATTTTTTGGTGGCATAACGCCAGTTGAGACTTTCTATTAAATTCATTTTTAAGTTTCTATTTTATGATCTTCAAAGTTCTGAATATTAGTTTACTTTTGTCACTAAGAAACAAAAAGTAATGGTAACTACAGGTAACCACCTATGGCACAAATCACGAAACATCCCACCATAGAATGTAAAAAATCTATTCAAGCCGTGCATGACGCAATGTATGTATTGGGCGGAAAATGGAAGATATCAATTGTAGCATCACTGCTATTTGGACCAAGAAGGTATTCTGATATGCTGCGCGATGTGGTGGGCATTTCCGGCAAAATGCTGAGCAGGGAATTGAAAGAAATGGAGACAAATTTATTGGTGAAGCGGACTGTCTCTGACACCCTACCCATTATGGTGGACCTTTGAACTGACTAAATACGGTAGAGCCATCGAACCTGTTATTATTGTACTGGCTGAATGGGGCGAAACACACAGAAAATGTATCGGCATAAGCAAATAGAGTCCGATTTTTAATTAATTAATAGCTAAAAAAGATGTAAGTTTATCAATCCTATATATAAACCTCTAAATAAGCTCAACCATATATGAATACGCGCATTGTTCATGTTCAGCATCCAGCTTTAAAAGCTTATATCCAATATTTCATTTTCTTTACACATAGCACCGTAGACCGCTTTTCTTATCAGACATTTCCGAATACGAACCTTTGCCTGGCCATTTATAAGGATAATCATATTGATTATAAACAAAGTGCAAGGGAAAACCTCTGTAAGATCAATCCTGGCCGCAATGCCATTTCAAGTCGCTTGTTAGGCTTTCATCAACAACCCTTTAAAGTCGACATTACCAGTGCGCTTGATCAGATTTGTATTTTATTTCATCCGGGTGGTTTAAGAGCATTCACTAAAGCACCTTATGGTGAATTGCGCAACGAGCCAAATGTCTTTGAATGTATCTTCAGCAATGCTCAGCACGTGCTCGAAGGTATTTTTGACCATACTGATGCGCAGGAACGCGCAGCTTTATTAGAAGCTTTTCTAATCGATAGATTACTGGGAGTAAATAAGAACCATCAAAATCTCCTGGTCTTGGATCAGATCTATAGCAGTAAAGGAGATGTTTCTGTTTATGGCCTCTCCCGAACTTTAAAAGTCAATGAATCTACGCTTTACCGCAATTTTACTGCAGCATTTGGGCAGGCTCCAAAAGAATTTATTCAAACTGTACGTTTTAGAAATGCGCTCTCGTTATTAGTAGATCATCAATGCAAAAATCTGACAGAACTGACCTATGCGGCTACGTTCTATGACCAGTCACATTTTATCAGGGACTTCAAAAAACGTTCAGGTGCGCTGCCTCATTCTTTGCATAAAAACATTCGGCTGGAACAAGCTATGCTCGTCTGGGTAGTAAAATAACTCAGCCAGCTGCACGATTTATACAATTTCGGTGATCTCTGGAGCCCTATCATTGGTGTTTCATCCATCACAATTATGAAACATCATTTAACACAATTATTGTTATTTTCAGTATTAACGTTTCTCCCCCTATTGTCCATAGCACAGTTATCAGGCACAAGTATAAAGGGCAGCATTGTGGACAAAACAACAGGCACAGCTGTTGGCTACGCTACTTCCGTTCTCTATGGAAAGGATACCGTTAAGGTAAAAGTTACGCAGGCGAATGAAAACGGAGAATTTGTTTTCAATGGTATAGCCGGCGGCTCCTACCAGCTCCGTGTAAGCTTTATGGGTTATCTAGAATATTCACAGTTGATCACTATACGGCCAGGGCAACAGGATACCTCGCTGAGTGTGAGCTTAAAACGAAGTGCAGTAACCCTTACTGAAGTAAAGGTAAGTGGCAGGCGAAATCTGATTACCAGTTTTGGTGGCGGGTTCAAGTTTAATCCCAGAGACCCCAGCGTTAATACGACCGGATCGGCCGTGGAGCTGCTAGGCCAGGTTCCCGGTGTTCTGGTTGAAGATAATAGCGATATCAAACTAAAAGGCAATACCATCAGGGTAATGGTGAATGGCAAGCTGATCAATTTATCCGGCCAGGAACTACAAAATTACCTTAAAGCAATTCCCGCTGAACGTATTGTAAATGTTACCGTCAACACCAATCCTTCATCGAAATATGATGCCGGTACAAGTGGAGGCTTGATTGACATCCAGCTTAAGAATAAATTTGAGCAGGGCCTTTATGGTTCTTTATCAGCAAAGGCAGAAAGCCTGCCTGGCACCTGGGACGCCGTAAATGCAGACTATACCAAAAATAAACTGACACTATCAGTCGGACTAACTTATTTATACCGCAAAGATCGTTACCTGCGCAATAACGAGATCCTCAACAAACAGGTGCCGGATGCAAATTATTTTAACAGGCAGCAGGCTGATATGCCACAAAAACAGGAAGTATTGAACCCCAGGGCAGAGCTGATTTATACCATTGACAGTACCAGTTTCGTCAACTTATCGGCCACCTTTCCTATATTTTCCCATCAATTCCCTGTAACGCTCCGGTCAGATAACCAGGACAGATTGAATCGTCCTGTCAATTATTTTTTACAGCAGGAAACGGTCCATAATAAGGGTAATTATTCTACCTACAATGCGAATTATGTCAAGAATTTCAAGAAAAATGGTGAGCAGTTCAGTCTGGGCGGTGTCTACACCAAAACAGTATTTAATCCCGAGAATGGTTATATCCGTGATTACTTCTATCTGACTGGTGTACCGGATACCGCGAGGAACACCAGGATCCGAAGTTTTTCAAACCGCCTTTACCGCTCTTCACAACTGCAGGCCGATTACGTATTGCCGATAGCAAAGGACAAGAAATTAAGTATCGGAGTTAAAAATTCCCACTCCCTGATTGATGCCAACAACCCTGTCGACTACTACGACCGGGGAAAGGAAGACTTTATCAGTAACTTTCAGCTCTCCAATATGCTGCATTATAAAGAAAACATCGCTGCAGGATATGTGGTTTTTAACCAGGACTTTGAAAAATGGAGCTATAGCTTGGGAACACGCTATGAACAGAGTGATATCGGCATCAGTAGTACAGGAAATACTGAGTATGGCCAGCATTATGGCAACTTATTTCCTAACATCAGTTTTACCTACAGGATCTCGGATGCACAAAGCCTGGATTTTTCAGCTGCGCGGAAGATTGATCGTCCTCCCTACTCCTATCTTGATCCCTTTGTGAATACAAACGACGTGAATAACTTTGCGGTAGGCAATCCAAACCTCAGGCCATCCTATATCAACAGTCTTGAGCTACAATACGCGAAACAGTGGAATAATGTGCAATCTGCAATATTCACGCTATCATATCTCGCAAAGACAAATATATACGCTTATCCGACCACCTCATTCAGCACTTTATATCATAACGTGATTACTACTTATCTTAATACTACAGACACAAAAGCCCTGACCCTATCTGTCATCGGAAACAATAAGCTAGCATCCTGGTGGCAGCTCAATTCTTATGCAGGAATTTCAGTATCCGATCTGAAAACAGATAGCACGTCTAATACCTATTATAAACCACAACCCTATTTCACTGGCTCATTAACAAATACATTTAACCTTTCCCAAAATTCAATTGTTCGTTTAACCGGATTCTTCAATTCAACCAGTTACCAGTATCAGGCGAAGCTCAATGGTTTTGGTAGTGTAAATCTGGGTTATCAAAGATCAATGATAAACAAAAAGCTAACGCTTAATATTGACGCTTACGATTTGTTTAAAACCCGGAAATATATTTACACTGTTAACGCTAACGCTTATTATGCACAGTCTGTCACTACGATCAGATCAAGGTATATATCGGTGGCTTTAACTTATTCTTTTGGCAAGTCAGGCAAGAAGCCAGCGGTAAAAAAACTAAGTAATGACAGGATCGACATCTGATCAAAAGACGAAACAATCATATCTTCCGGTGTAAGAACGAATATGGATATACCCAATAGCAGTGACATCAGCAGATTAGTCTTTTCTTGTTCTCAATTGCATCGCAATGATCAAACCTGTGTTATCAAATGTTGCCCTCACCACTTCTGAAGGATCTTCATTATCATTGGCATAGGCATAATCAATGATCAGGTAACTGACCTTATTGATAAGCACTGCATTATAATCATACAGGTTAAAAGGTTCGGGTTTGATCAAAGCTTTGATTGTTTTTAACATAGCTGAAGTCATTTTATCCCGAATTTGCAATGACAGCAATCCTTTTGCACCTTCTTCATCTCCAGTCCCCAATTTCAGCATAAACTCGCCAAAATTCTTTTGAGCTTTATGAAGGGGTTCAGCACGTGTTACCGGCTTTACCGGCTTAATCGTCTTAGACACCAGAACGCTGACCGTATTCTTCGGCCGGGCGAAGATTGGCGGCTCTTCATCTTTATAATTACTAAATAATGCAAAAAGATCAACCATTAAGGTATCATTAGGTTTCCAGAACTCGTTGCTCCGCAATCCGCCTTTATTATTCATTTTATGGAGATCGTTCAGGTTTCCGTTCTTTCTGCCTTCACCTAATTTTTGATGTAAATTATCAGCCAGCAACTGGTGTTTGCTGATCATCGCTTTTTGTAAACCAAGCAATTGCTTTTTAGTAAGCTGTTCAAAATTGTTCATCTCCCATTCATAGTTAATGTAATCAATTAAAGAATCTTTACTACTGAATTTGTATGTTACGGTCAGATCAGGAATACCCGTTTCCTTTCTTTTATAAGTCAGTGGAGTTGCCATTCCCCTGGCCACAGGTCGATCCATTTCTCTCTCAAATAATTCACCCCCCAGTTTTTGCTCAAGATTAATGAACTCACGCATTTTTCTACCGTGAATATTTAATTGAATATCCTGGGCAGAGGCATTAAAAAACAGGAATAGAAATGAAATACAGATAATCAGTCTTCTCATGAGGATCGGGGTTAAATATTGGGGAATTAATTTGAAGCTAATATACAATGGTTATACGAAATATCTACCCCACATCTCACTATTCAATATACAAATGGTAATTATCCATATTAATGAGTAATTTTTTAACATTTGTAAAATTTAAATCCGATGCTCTTTAATACGTTTGTAACAGGACACACGGGTCTTGATCTGTTTGAACAACAAATGTCCAAATAGATCAAAAGACATATTGAAAAATCAAAAAACTATAACATATTAATTAATGGAAAATATTAAGATCATCAAAGCAACTATAAACGACCTTAAAAACCTTCAGCAAATCAGTAGGGAGACTTTTGCTGAGACATTTTCATCAGAACACAACAATGAAAATATGAACAAGTATATGGAAAAAAGCTTCTCTGCTGAAAAGCTGGGTAGTGAACTCCATAATGGAGATTCTGAGTTTTACTTTGCAGTTTTGGAAGGCAAAGTAATTGGTTATCTGAAATTGAACTCAGGGCAATCTCAAACAGAAATTAAAGATGAGAAAGCACTTGAAATTGAAAGGATTTATGTGCTGGAGGAATATCATGGCAAAAAAGTGGGTCAGTTACTTTACGCTAAAGCAATAGATACTGCAATGCAAATGTTTGCCGATTATGTTTGGCTGGGCGTATGGGAAGAAAATCCAAGGGCCATTAGTTTCTATAAGAAAAACGGTTTCGTTGAGTTTGACCAACACAGCTTTATGTTTGGTGATGATAAACAAACGGATATCATGATGAAAAAACAGTTGTAACCTTAGAGGCAAAGATCTGTGTGTGGATATGAAATAAAAACACAAATTAAACTTTAATGTAATTGATGTATCTTTAGATTCACGTCTATTGAAATGAAATTACTATTTATCATTGGCATCATTTTCATGGCAGCCAGCGGGTTAAAAGCTCAGGTACATGACCAGGCACTTACTTATTCTCATGCTGATACATTGAAGGGATCTCTTTCTCCCTTCCGCTCCTGCTATGATGTAAATTATTACCATCTGGATGTTAAGTTTGACATCAACAAAAAATTCATTGTTGGCAATAACCTCTTTAAATTTACTGTCACACATGATTTTTCGACCTTACAGTTCGACCTGTTTGCCAATCTTGAAATTGAGAAGATTCTTTACCAAGATGCTGAGCTAAAGTTTACGCGTGACGGAAATGCTGTATTCGTAACTTTTCCGGCAGTGCTGAAGAAAGGAAGTCGGGATGAGTTTACTGTTTTTTATGCTGGTTATCCAACGGTAACCACGAAAGCGCCAAGGTTTAGCGGTCTTGTATTCGGCACAGACCAATCAGGGAAACCGCTTGTAGCAACGGCATGTGAAAGTTCAGGTGCCAGTATTTGGTGGCCCAATAAAGATCACCTTGCTGATGAAGTAGACAGTATGCTGATCAGTATCAGCGTACCCAGCGCATTGAAAGATGTATCAAATGGTCGCCTGCGAAAAATTACCAACCTCAATAATGGTTATACCAGATTTGACTGGTTTGTGGCCAATCCTATCAACAATTATAATGTAGCTGCCAATATTGCCGATTACACGCATTTCAAAGATAGCTATGAAGGCAAAAATGGTTCACTGACACTGGATTATTGGGTACTTCCCAATAATCTGGCAAAGGCTAAAAAAGATTTCAATAAAAATGTTAAGCCAATGCTGCGTGCTTACGAACACTGGTTCGGGCCCTATCCATTTTATAAAGATGGATATAAACTAGTAGAAGTACCTTATTCGGCTATGGAACATCAAAGTGCGATAGCTTACGGTGCTTATTATGTTGCAGGGCAACTTAAAAATGATCTGTTTGGCGTAATTGGAGGCGAAAGCTGGGATTTTACAATCATCCATGAAAGTGCTCATGAGTGGTTTGGGAATAGTATTACCGCTAAAGATCTGGGAGACCTGTGGATCCACGAAGCTTTCGCTACTTATGCCCAATCATTATTTGTAGAGCAATTGTACGGAAAAAAAGCAGCGCAGGATTATATTTATCGCCTGCGGGAAGGAATTGCTAATGATGGTGCAATCGTTGCGCCTTACGGGGTAAACCAGGTGGGATCCGGAGATATGTATTCCAAAGGAGCAATACTGCTGAATATGATCAGAGCCATGATAAACGATGATCAAAAATGGTTGAATATTCTCCGTGGTTTAAATAAAGAGTTTTATCATCGTACTGTTTCTTATGAACTGGTAACACAGTACATCAGCGACAGATCGGGTAAAAATCTGTTACCAGTCTTTGATCAGTATCTAAAACACAAGAAACTGCCTGTACTTGAATTTGCGACAATAAAGGGACAGCTAAACTGCCGCTGGGTAACGGATGTAAAAGGCTTCAGTATGGCTATACCTATCAAATTAAAGGATGGAAAATATGCGCTGGTCAATCCCACATACAAATTTAAACCTGTTGGAATTAAAGGAATTACGATGGATAATGTGGTTGTGGATACCAGGGTCTTTTACATAAAAAAGGCCTGCTCAAACGAACAGGCCTTTTGATTCCTTTGAAAAAAGAAATTATTTTTTAGCTACCAGGTTCACGCCGATTTCAAAGTTATCATCAATAGCTTTGTCGCCAATGCTGTCAAAGAATGATTTTGAACCGTATCTGATATCATATTTAGTTCTGTCAACTAAGATTTTACCAGCAAGAGCAGAAACTGTACCGTCAGCATTAACAGTTACAGTAGCCGGAAAGCTTAATGGTTTAGTAATACCTTTAATGGTAAGGTTACCTGAAACAACTACCTTAGCACCTGCACCAGCAACTTTAGTGATGACGAAAGTTGAAGTTGGGTATTTAGCTGAACCGAAGAAATCATCAGCTTTTAAGTGTCCTTCTAATTTCTCGCTGCCATCTGCATCTTTAATTGAAGTCATATCCATCACAAATGTACCGCCTGTTACTTTTTTACCGTCAACGTTTAAAGTTCCTGATTTTAAAGCGATAGTTCCGTTATGAGAACCTGATACTTTTTTACCTACCCAGGTAATAGTTGATTTAGCTGCATCAACAGTGTAAGTAACTGGTTTGCTGCCGTTTTTGAAGGCTGATAATGCGAGTATAGCTACTACTGCAAAGATGGAAGTGATTTTTAATTTCATAATTTTGTTTATTTATTTAAAACAAAAATAGGATTGTGTTTTGATATTGCCCTTGATCTATGATAATATTTATATTAATTATGGATATGGTAGTGCAGATGGCTGTTGCACCCATTCTAAGCCCTCTCCCTTTCTTCTGACATGTCCAATCCCCGGCCAGGGAAGATGATAAGAAAATATCGTAGTCCTTGATTTAGCAAGTTCTTCCATAATGGTTTTTCTGGATTTTACAGCAAGGTCAAAATCGGTATCGCCATCAAATCCCCATTCGGGATGTTCAATAACAAGTACTGCTGAATGAACAAGGTCCGCGATATGACAAAGGCGTTCTGTGCCGGAAAACACATGTATAATACAATGGCCAGGAGTATGGCCGGCAGCAAGCTGTATTTTTATACAGTCCAGAATTTCATCTCCATCATCTAACAGGTGAAGATGCGGCCTGATTGCCAGAATATTCTTTTTGGCTACCGCTATCACCAGCTTTTTGAGCGCTTCATTCTTCAGCTTACTTTTTGAAAAATCCGGCGAAGGTGACATCCAGAAATCATGTTCAGTTCTGTAAAGGTAAATAGCGGCATTCGGGAACACCACCTCTCCATCCTGATCTGTGAGTCCACCGATATGGTCAGGGTGAGCATGACTAATCACCACGTCAGTAATTTCTGTTGCCTTAATACCTGCATTTGCCAGGTTTTGTATCAGCCAGCCCGAATCTTTGCCGAAATTGGAGCCGCAGCCACTGTCGATCATAATCAACCTGTCGGCCGACCGTACCAAGAGAATATTGATTCCAAGGTCTACCTCAGACATAGAAGCAAAGTTATCTTTTAATGCTTTTTCTACTTTAGCAGAGGCAATACCGGGAGCAAAATTAGGCTGTACAGGTTTCATTAGAATATGGCCGTCGGTTACTACAGTAAGCTCCAGTTTTCCCAACATGAACCTGTGAAATCCCCTGACATCTTTTTGACGACCTGCTGTTGCTGCAAACAAACTTTTAAGATCAGTAAAGCCTAACATGGCGACTAGTGCAGATTGTTTTATAGCTGTTCTTCTGTTCATAATTTTTTTCTTTCAAAACTAGGCTAATGGTATATTTGTATCAAGTATGTACTTATAAGTAACCTACATACCTTTTATAATCTAATGCTGATTATCAGCCAATTAAATTTAATATAAATTATATGTGCTGTGGTATGCTGCTTATAACGGTGCTTGTGATCGCTTCATCGCCTTTAAAAACAAATACATTTAAATGAAAAACAAAGAAAATAAAGCATACTGCGCTGTAGATTTTGCCTTCCAGCGCATCGGCGGAAAATACCGGGGAAGAATATTGTGGTATCTGAATGAAGAAAAGGTACTTCGTTACGGAGCACTTAAACGTCTGCTCAAAGGAATTACGACAAAGATGCTTACGCAAACTTTGAGGGAACTGGAACAGGACGGATTAATTTCCAGAAAAGTTTATCTGGAGGTGCCGCCTAAAGTAGAATATGCGCTCACTCCGGCTGGTTGGGAGCTGATACCGATAATTGACAACTTAAGAGAATGGGCAGACCGAAGGATTCTCGAAAATCCCGTAAGTGGTGAAAAGATAGCGTGTTAGAAAGATTACTCCGTCCACACGCTACCTATTGAGTAAGTCCTTGCATTGCCGCCAACAATTACCCTGTCGCCTTTATCGATACATAGCAGCTCACCCCTCCTTTCAGATAACTGTAAGGCATTCATGGTTTGTTTATTTAGCTCCTTTGACCAGTATGGAATTAATGAACAGTGCGCCGAACCTGTAACAGGATCTTCCAGGATGCTGGCCTGGGGAGTGAAAAACCGGGAAACAAAATCTGCATGATCACCCCTGGCAGTAACCACAACACCTCCGGGATCAAGATTAATCCGGTCAAATTGCTGACGGTCGATACTCAGGTCTGCAATGTCCTGTTCATTTTCATAGACTAAAACATAATCCCTTGATTTTAGCGTGAGAAGAGGTTGTTTACTTAACGCATTTTGAATAACAGGATCAAGTTCAGCCACTACCGGCATCCTTGAAGGGAAATCCATCAGGTATAAATCATCCGCAATGGTAACGGTTAGGTCGCCGCTCAGGGTGCTAAAAATGATTGTATTTTCAGCATAACCTAAGATTGTTTTCATTGCATGCGCAGTAGCCAGGGTGGCATGACCACATAGATCCATTTCAATCTCCGGTGTGAACCACCTTAAATGTATCTGATCTGCATTGAAGACGAAGAAAGCAGTTTCTGCCACTGCATTTTCTTTTGCGATCTGGAGCAGTGTGTGATCATCGAGCCAATGCTGAAGGGGAACGACACAGGCAGGATTGCCATGAAAAATCTGGCTGGTAAAAGCGTCAATCTGGTAGGAGTCTAATTTCATAGGATAAGCCTGAAAGAATGTGATAAGTATTGCTGGCAAAAATAAGGATTGTAAATTATCAAATGATAAAGATTACACATCGCTATTTGCAATAATATGCAAATTTGCATATTATTGCAGAAATATCACTATGAAAGATTCGGCGTCATTAAATATCACCCTGTCGAAAAGGGCAACCCAGGCAATTTTTTTCATTTGTGGTGTCGGCATTTCCAGCTGGGCAATCATGGTACCATTTGCAAAAGACAGACTGGGGCTGAACGACGGAAGTTTGGGTTTGCTGTTACTTTTATTAGGTGCAGGGGCAATTTCCATGATGCCGGTTAGTGGCGTGCTGATTCATAAGTTTGGGAGCCGGTTAGTTATTTTGATCGCGTCAATCGTGGTGGCGATAGCCTTACCCCTGCTCATGCTGATGAATACCGTGCTCTCTCTTGGCGTAGTCCTGTTTGTATTCGGTTCAGCGATCGGTACGGTAGATGTTGCGATGAATGCGCATGGCGTGCAGGTTCAAAATCTTTATGGCAAACCGATCATGTCATCTTTGCATGGCCTGTTTAGTGCGGGCGGACTTTTAGGTTCGCTGGGATTGGGTTTTCTGATTAAGATGGGTTTGTCGCCCGTAGTCGCGGCGATAAGTATTGCGGTCATGTTACTGTTGATAGTAAGTATACAATACAGATGCTTACTAACAGCCAGCTATGAGAAAGCGCTGAGCGAAAAATCTGAGGGCGACATTGCCTCTGGCGATAAAACCAGCGCAGGAACACAATGGTTAAAAGGGAGTGTGATCTACTTAGGGCTGATGTGTTTTGTCGTATTCTTATCTGAGGGTGCTATGCTGGATTGGAGCGCTGTGTTTTTAAAGGAAAACAGAGATGTTGATGTAGCACTCGCCGGCATAGGTTATGCGGCTTTCTCTGTTGCCATGGCCACTATGCGCCTTTTGGGCGACAAAATCGTCTCGCAATTTAGTGGTAAAAGGGTAGTTATTTATGGAAGTCTGATCGCATCAGCCGGTCTTTTTATAGTTGTTTTAACGCCATGGCTGCTAACTTCACTACTGGGTTTTGTATTATTGGGTGTAGGCGCAGCAAATATCGTCCCTGTATTTTTCAGTGAAGGTGGTCGTTTAAAGGATGTATCAGCTACAGTTGCGATTACTGCAATTTCTACCTTAGGCTATGCCGGGCAGTTGGCCGGACCGGCGACTTTAGGTTTTATTGCTCAACAGGCCTCTCTTCCGGTTGCGTTGGGGGTGACAGGTTTTCTGCTGCTACTGGTGGGTATTACCTACAGTTTCAGAAAAGAAGCTAAATAAGTGATAAGCCCAGGTCGCGGAATTGATCAAGTGCTGCATCAGCTACGGAAAGATCAGTAATCAGTCCATGAATTTCAGTCAATTCACAAACCTTATAATGTTCTGTTAAATTTAATTTGGCACCGTTTCCAAGTGCGAAGGTTTTAACAGCATTTTTAAGCATTTTTTGTTTCAGTTCTCCATCGGATTGAAAGGCGGCTGTTATGCCGAAATCTTTATGTAATGCACAGGTACCCATGAAATAAAGATCTGCTACATAATTATCTATTTCAGCACAAGCCTGAGCGCCGGTACTGATTTCTGTCTTTCTATCATAAGTTCCGCCAAGTATAATCAGCTCTATCCCCTTAAATTTCGACATTATGGGAACTAAAGCGAGGTTATTGGTGATTAAGCGAAAGTTGGAATTTGCGGGCAAATTTTGTACGATAGAACAAATGGTGGTACCGCCATCCATAAATATGGTCTGCCCCTTTTTGATAAATTGCTGTGCTTTCAGACCGATCATGTTCTTCTCTTCAGAAAAATAAGCTGTTCTGTCCTGAAAGTTCAGCGGGTTCTTTGAGGGAGAGATTGCTCCGCCACGCACTCTTATCAACAGACCATTGTTATGTAGTGACTCTATGTCTCTCCTGATGGTATCTTCAGATACTTTCAACTCTTTGGATAAAGCATCGAAAGCAACCTTTCCCTTCTTTTTTAAGGTGTTAAGAATATAACTGAAGCGTTCCTCTTTTAACATTTGTCTGGATGATCCGGCAAAGATATAAAAAAACGCTGGCAGCTACCCGACTATTCGTTTTCCGAATTTTTCTTCAGCCACTCCAGCCTGCGCTGATCTGGCAGCTGTTTTACTGCAAAACCTTCAAATTTAGCGTCAAATCCCTTTCCATCCGGACTTGCAGCCATGAACCCCACCATTACCGGGCGGTTATCCTGCAGGTAGGCATTGCGCATCATGGTATATGTTTTATCATCGAAAGAATAAAATATCTCCACTGCATCCAGTCTTCTAACTGCTTTGATCCATACAAATTCAGGTACTTTATCCAGGGTGGTTACACTCCAGTCGCTCGTGTGATGTGTTACCACCGTGCTCAGGTTATATTTACCATCCACAAACTCGATACCCGCCTTAATATAATTCTCATGATCGGTACGCAGCATTAACCCCATCTGATCGAAACGTGCCTGATAAGCCCCGGTGATTTTAACTTTTACTTCGAATTCTCCTCCATAGGTATTGTAATAAAATGGAGCATCATCAACGGTAAAACCATAATGAGAAATCCGCCAGTAGTCGCTCTGAGGGGTGACGAACATAGTTAAAGTGTTATCTTTTATCTCCCATTTTTGCGGCTCATTGAACCAGGTCATCTTTTCCAGACGCTGTGCGAAACCTGTTTGTGTGATGAATAAGGAGCTGATGCCTAAAATAATTTTCTTCATTTGCTGTTTTGAGTAAATAACCATACGTTAGATTGAATTACAAATGTAGAATCACATGAATGGCTCAGCAATACTGATTAATAACCATAATGAAGAAAATATACTCCATACACTAAATGAGAAACTATTGAAACAAGCCTTTGGTGATGATCAGCATCAACCACTGAGCCTGACCCAGTACCGTTATATGGCTTTGATGTATGCCCGAATAGAAAACTCCATTGCCGTACTGAGCGACATGAAGGCTAATAAAAGCTATATCTATAACGGAAGGGTGGCAAAGGTACTGGGCTTTGATACAAATGATACTTTGGAAGAGATCAACTCTATATGGGAAGAGGATATATTTAATAAAATCCATCCGGATGACCTGGTAGAGAAACACTTACTGGAGTTGCAGTTTTTCAATATGCTGAAAGCTGTTCCTATTGCCGAAAGAGCTGATTACCATGTCAAAAGCAGCATCCGCATGCTGGACAAAACCGGCAGGTATGTCGCTGTTGAACACCGTATGTTTTACGTAAGCAGTGGAGTAAACGGCAGCTTCTGGCTGGCATTATGTCTCTATAATCTTTCAGCTGAAGAAGTTACAGCAGCCTCATCAGCTGGTGTGATTTTGAATTCTGCAACCGGCGTTAAGATCATCCCCGATAAGGAAGACTGCAGTAAGTTATTATCCGCCCGTGAAAAAGAGATCTTACAGCTGATCCGAAGAGGGAAAATGAGCAAGGAGATTGCTGATCTGTTATATATCAGTTTAAATACAGTGAACAGGCACCGCCAAAATATCCTGGAAAAACTGCGGGTGAGTAATTCCCTGGAAGCTTGCCGCATTGCGGAAAGAATGCACCTGATCTGATAGATCTATAGTGTAGCTGAGTCATCTTGCATGTAAGCTGGACGGGAAATACATTCCTGTTAGCAGAACTCGTATCTGATTCTTTCTGGTTTTTTACAAATATTTTTATAGTTAAATATTATTGAGTATATTCATCATAAAGAAACCTAGCCTAAAATAGGTAACCCTGCTTATGAAAAAAAACAGACTAACCGAGTTGACATTGGAAGAACTTCGTGAAGAAGAAAAGGCGGTAACTAAAATCTTATACGCGACCGCAATTATAGTGCTTATGTTGTGTGGCATTATGCTATACATGATATTTAATCATCACAGTTCCTCACTGATAGCAGTTATTCCGGCTTGTTTTGTAACGATGCTGCCAGGCATTATCAAACTAAGTCAGGTAAAGGCTGAAATAAAATCCCGGAATTCAATTTAATCTGTAAAAATGGAATCGATCCAGTCTCCCCCGTAGAAAAATAGTATGGATACGAGAAATAGCAAAATAAAGTAAAGTATAACCTGTTTTAAATAACCTATCTTCTTTTTGTCTTTTTCAATAAGACGGACGCTGGGACGACAAAAAATATAGTAGCGCAAAGGAAAAAATAACAGGGCAGTAAGAAGCCCTGCGGGAATACCAATCCAGACCATCAGCAACTTTTGCCATAAGTCGCCGTAAAAAATAAAGAACCAGCATACTGAGCCTATGAAAGCACTTAGAACCATGAATAGTAGATAGTTGAAGAATTTCCGACCAGTAAAACCATAGAGGACGAACAAGACTGCTACCACAAGGCATATATACGTGAAAACAAAGTCGGTTATATATGAAGATTTGGAGTATTCAATGGGAAAAATAACACACAGGTCAACCAAACCAATGATGATTCCTGCGATCAGGATGATTTTTCTGACTTTACTAAACTTACTTATTTCCATGCTAGGTGTTGTTCCTAAAGAGATTCATTTTTCTTATGCGTCTAATATAACATGCTAAGTCTTTAATTTCATCCTATATCTGCTGTTTATTAATTTATCAGGTAAAATATGACCGGTGAACCCTACCTTTCAATTATTAAAATACCAAATAGCGTACAAGGCAGTACCGATCAGGCGCTGCACATCGCAAGAAATGATGAAGGAATTGTTCCCGATATTAAAATTAAAACGAGGCAAAAGGATATTGCGAAAGGAAATGACCCTGTATTGAAGTATATCAGGAAGAGGTTGAAATCACGCTTTTAAGCTTAAAGGCGTATGCATACGAAATAATTTAAGGATCAGGTGCCCGCATGGGCACCTGATCCTTAAAAATTTACTTTAAATATCCTTCATTATTGAGCGTCGCCATTGATTCCATTAGCATTGCGCCACTTAACTCGGCACGCAATCCTGCTTTTCCACTCAGTGGAGCTTCCCACCAGTGATAGCCAAATAGCACAAAGGGACTTTTTGCTGTTCCCTTAGACCATAAGATCTGGCCGCTATTTTTCAGAAAATTCACGTACCTCTTCCGGGATGATTCAGGAAGTTCTTTAACCCTGATCAATTCCGTCAGATAGCGGACAAAAATCCCTTTAAACAAGTTGACATCATGATTTTCCTGCTCGGCCCAATCACTCAGCACCTTATTGTTAGAATTCACCAATGTACTGGTAGCCCAGTCTGCAGTCTTGATGGCATCGTTCAGGTAAACCTTATTGCCGGTAATTTTATAATATTCGATAGCGGCTCCGATGTAAGTTCCGGCGTTATACGTCCAGTCGCCGTTCTTATCATTGATATTTTCAAATACCCTGCCCGACTGCTGCACTACGCGGTTTTCTTTCATCCAGCTATAGATCATGGAGAGCCATTCCAGGTCATTATGACCATTTACGACTTCTGCTTCTTTATATTTTTGCCAGCGTCTGGCAGCAATAATTGCTGCCGGACCGTTGGAAGGAATGCCCTTACTTTTTCCCTGTACATTGTCTTCATGATTCCAGGGTATTCCACCCCCATCATCAAGATTCCAGCCTGCAACAATATCTTTCCACAATCCCCTGGCAGATTCCTCATAACGCAGATCACCAGTTGCTTCCAGTGCACGGAGATGGGCCATACCATGCCAGCCCATATCGTCATAATAATTATTGTAAAAACGACCACCATTTTTGGCTTTCACGCCTTCATAGAAATCAAAGATGCGTTGTTTATATACCTCGCTCTTTGTCCTGAGATAAGCATCTACCAGCACATCAAGGCCATGCGCTTCCGGCCAGTAATCAAACTGGCTTATTGCACCCAGGTTATCATCATTAAAATGATGTTTTGTAGAGTTCCAGTAGACATTGGCAAAAGCGGTGCTGCTGCTATCAGCTGCCGTTGTCCAGTTGATATTGTACTTAATACTCCTGTCTACATATTCATCTTCTATTTTGCCACATGAAGTACTGATCAGTGCGGCTGCGATCATCAAGGTTGATATCTTCATAAGTGATTGTTTTATATTTATGCTCATCCTCAATTAATAAACTATTTCATGTGTGTTTTTTTCACTATCACTACTCATATTTACAATGATACTGCAGGTCTTGATGTTCCTGTTAGGGAATTTGAAAGAATAGTCCCACTGGTTTTTATCCGTTGGATAGAAAACAAGATTGAAATAAGCGCCGGTTTTAACCGATGGTGGTTGATTATCTTTATTCACACTGCCCAGCTTTTGTTCTGTTCCGCCAATCGTCATCCAGAAAAAGTACCGGTCATCTCCAAAATTAGTCGTGAAATCCGGCACCACATTATCGACTCTCCAAATACCTGCGCCCTGATAGGTTAAGGTATTCCTTTTCTGAGGCGTACACATGAAGAAATCCAGTTTGGTAATCTCTGTAACGCTAACAGACGAAGCTGAGAAATCTAGTTTTACTCTGTAAATACCATCTTTTTGTACTGTTCCGCCCGTCGCATTTTCTTTAAAAGTTGCACCACCTGCATCAACAGAGAATGTTCTGGATATCTTAGTTTTTGAATCGACAAAGGTAAAGGTTTTACCCGCCGTCAGTCGCGTATAAACTTCAAATTCATTCCCCCCTGGTAATGCTTTAACTGCTAATGCCTTTGACAGGTCTGCTCCTCCTTCAGTAGCCTCTCCTGTGAGATAAAGTGATACAGGGGCCTCTATGCCGCTTAACATGGTAATGTTGATTTTACGTACTTGCTGAGATTTGAGCTTTGTAAGCCCGCGAGAGGCAACCACAGTCCATTTTAACACACCTTCCTGTGTAGCTTTATAACCGGCAAGTGCACCGATTCTATTCAATACTTTATGCGCAATACTCGCACTGGTACTAATGCCATTGTTATCAGCGGAAATGCTGTAAAGCGGCTTGGAAAAATCACCGCTTTCTTTATCAAACAGGACATCGTAATAAACCAGCCCATTATCTTCTGCGACAGACTTTTCCCATTCAAAAAACAGACTGGCTGTGGAAGAATTTTGTAACACAATATTCCGGGCATCATCAGGAGCATAGAATGTGTTTACCTCAGTAACGTTGACCTGTTTAAATTCTTTATCCTTTTTGCAGCCGGTAAAGGCAAATAATAAAATAAGGGACAGGGATACTTTAATTATATTCGTTTTCATCGTTGTTCTTTTAAATGATTAATAACCTGGATTTTGTGTGAGACCTGGATTTAAATTGCGTTCCTTTCTGGGTACTGCCCATAGATAATCACGGTTCCGGCTGAAGTTGCCAGCTGGTAGCTTGATATAGTCGTATGTACCGCTGCTTTTGTCAAACTTCGCACCTCTTGGTGCCTGTGTGAGTACAGTCTCTGCAGTTTTCCAGCGTCGGATATCGAAGATTCTCAGACCTTCCAGGGCCAGTTCAGTACGACGTTCATTGCGAATAATTTCACGCCATGAAGCCTGATCACCTGCAGGAAGGTTCAATGCTTCACCAGTATCGTCAAAACCAGCCCGTTGTCTCAGTTTCCTGATGGTGAGGTCCCACACGCTGCTGTTCATTTGTCCAAGCTCATTTTTTGCTTCGGCATACATCAGCAGCACATCAGCAAAACGGATCAGGGGAAGGTTAAGATTAGATTCCCAGCTGCCTCCTGTATACGCTGCAGGTGAAGGATCAGCGTATTTACGGTAGTAATATCCGGTTGGCGTCTGAGCAGTACCAGCACCCGTGTATTTATCAGATGGCTTTCCGGGTGTTGGCGTGCCATCGGGATGAATCACTACGGTATATTGCAAACCAGCGCGGTCTGTCCATTTGGAGCCATCGTATACAATCGTAGCATTCATGCGTGGATCGCGATCGGCGTAATCCGGATTTCCAGCAGTCCATTTGCTGCCGTCTTTCATCAGATATGTATCTACCAAACCCTGCGTTGGCCCCGCCAGGCAGAGTCGTGCATTAGCCGAAATTGGTGCATAATCAACCAGATTACCCCAGGTTCTCAGATCGGGAACATATTGCATGCTTAGAATGATCTCACTGTTGTATTCATTCCTCGCCCAGAAGAGCTGTTCATAGTTTGCAAATAAACTATAAGATCCGTAGGATGAACCATTGATCAGCTTCTCGCAGTATTCGGCTACTTTGGCCCAATTATTTTCATATAAGTAAGCCCTCGCATTCAGCGCTACAGCTGCGCCATTGGTAATCCTGCCATTATCAGCAGCTGCATACTGTTCTTTTGAAGGCAAAATAGCAGCTACCTCGTCCAGTTCTTTATGAATCCATGCCTGTATTTCTGCCTGCGGTTTGCGGACAAGATTTTTAGATTCTTCCAGGTCAATATCCTGCGTAAAAAAGGGAACATCACCATACCAGGTGGTCAGTTCAAGATAAAGTGATGCACGGATAAAACGTATCTCAGCTTTTCTTTTTTCTCTTAAGGCCGGATCCATTGCCGTTACCCTGTCTACGTTTTCCAGAAAAGTATGACACGTTTTTATCCCTCCGTAACAATTCCCCCACTCCCCTTCAAAACGTCCATTAGACGCGTCTGCTAGTCCGTTAGAGATCACTTTCTCATTGGTGCTGCCATAGCCATTGTAAACGTTATCACTCAATATTTCATTGCCGAACAGATAATCACTGCTAAACATCTGGCGATAGGCCATATTTACAATTGAGTTGGCCTTATCTTCTGACTGCCAGTATGTTTCATCTGTAAACTTATTAGTAGGCGTTATATCCATTTTAACGCAACCAGCGACAAATAAGCCTGCCATCATTAACAGCAGATGGCTATATAGTATAAATTTCCTTTTCATAATTCCTCTTTTATATACATTAAAACTCTACGTTAAAACCGCCGCCTATATATTTTAGCAGCGGATAATTACGTGCACTGTTAGCACTTTTGGTATTCATACTACCGCCAAATTCAGAAGACTCCGGATCGATGAATGAGTTTTTACTGAAGGTGAGCAGGTTCTGTCCGCTTATAAAAACACGCAATTTACTCATGCCCAATTTGCTGCTGAGCGTTGGCGACAGTGTATAGCCGATCTGAATGTTTTTGAGACGCAGGTATGCAGCATTGAAGATATTCCTGTCGGATCCTTTACCATAATTATTGATGGTAGAGGCTGTGCCCGGTGCGGTCAATCTGGGCCATTGTGCATCCGGATTCGATGGTGTCCAGTAATCGAGCTGATGCTCAAACATGACAAAAGAATATCCGGCATGGAAAGGCTCGATGGTTTCTCCACGCAATGCCATATCACGTTTGCCCACACCCTGCCACAACATATTCATATCAAAACCTTTCCAGCTTAGTGCATAGGTAAACCCGAAATTCAATCGTGGAAAGGCATGACCCAATACAAAGCGGTCATTGTCATCTATGATACCATCACCATTACGGTCTACATATTTCACATCGCCGGGCTGTGGTTTCACACCAATAGGAAGAGCCGAATCTTTGATATCATCTTCATTTCTGAATAAACCTGCAGTTTTATATCCGTAATAACTGTACAAAGGCAGGCCTACGCGGATGATCCTTTCAATTTCGTCCGATTTATCGATCTGTTCATCCCCTTCAATATTAGTCACTTTGTTCCAGGAATCACCCACATTCAGGCCAATGCTATGGTGAAAATCATTATGATTGAAATCATAATTGATACTGAGCTCCCATCCCCGGTTAGCCATTGCTCCCAGATTAGCTTTTGGCACTGCTCCGCCAAGAGTGAGTGGGGTTTGTGGTGTTAAAAGAATATCTGTAGTGTTTTTATAAAAATAGTCGAATGTAGCTCTCAGGCTGTTCTTAAAAAAAGTTGCATCTGCACCAATATTAAAAGAGGTGGCTGTTTCCCATTTCAGATCGGGATTACCGAAGGTATAACCTGTTCCCGGTAAGGCCACATTGTTGAATCCATATTGATTGGTATAAATATCATAGGTAGTAAAAGTCTGATAGTCGTCAATATTCTGATTTCCTAACTGACCATATGAAGACCTGATCTTCATGTCGCCCACGTTGTTTTTCCAGAATTTAAAGAAATCTTCTTCAGTAATACGCCATCCCAGTGAAGCAGAAGGGAAGAACCCCCAGCGGTTATTTTTTCCGAATCTGGTGGAAGCATCATAGCGAAAACTTGCTTCTGCATAATATCTATCGGCATAAGAATAACCTGCACGTCCGAAATAGGAACGAATAGCTCTTTCAGTAGTTCCTCCTACCGTATTATAACTGGTCGGATCAGTAATAGTCCCTTCAATAGGTATTCCCAGTACCGGATCCACGAAATTATTTTTGAGTTCCTGACGCGTTTGGCGATAAGATTCGCTTGAATACCCTGCAAGTGCAGATACATTATGCAGCCTTCCAAAGGTTTTGTTGTAATCGAGCAAACCCTGAAGGTTAAGCAAAGTAGCTTTTCCTGTAAAATCTTCGATGCTGTAGTTCTTGGAACTGTTTGCATTGATAGGCGTAGGATCGCCTGATAAATTATATACCGGCCAGTAGAATCTCCTGATCAGCCTGTTTTCCGGACGAAGGTCAAGCCCTAACAATCCTTTAACTTTTAATCCGTCGAACAGTTGTAGTTCTCCATTCAAGCTGGCCTGTAAATGATCATTGTTGGTTCTTGTAAATCCACCTTTTTCCAGAGAAGCGAGCGGATTACCTCCTGTGAGTACGTCATTGCTGTAATAGCGACCATTCTCGTCTTTTAATACATAATTATTATACACGGGTATTCTTGAAGCATCGGCAATAAGAAAACCATTATCACCCTGATAGGCCTTGCCTTCACTTCTGTCATACCACAAGATGGTATTCAATTTTAACCTTCCGATATTGGTAGTAAGGTTTGAACGCAAATTATAACGTTTTAGCCCGTAATCAGGTCCCTTAAAATTACTCTTCTGGTCATAATAGCCAAGAGATATCATATAGGTAGAATTTGTAGATCCGCCCTGTACATTCACATCGTAATTCTGCTGCAATGCGTCTTTCAGAATCCCTTTCAGGAAATACTCACTGTCGCCCGTTGCAAACTGATCAATTTGTGCAGATGAATAAATTGGGTTGGCCCCTGTATTCACGTAGGAATCATTTCTTAATAGCGCATTCTGATAGCCCTTAAGGGGATGCACCAATACCTCAGGTGTTTGAACACCCAGCAAACCAGAAAACCGGATCACTGGTTTCATATTCAGCTTCCCCTGTTTTGTAGTCACTAAAAGAACGCCATTAGCCGAACGTGAACCATAAATAGCGGCACTTCCTGCATCTTTAAGTACAGAAATACTCTCCACATCATTTGGATTCAGGTTATTTAAGTTGCTGATATCATCACTGATGACACCATCAATGACCAGCAACGGAGAGTTGTTGCCAAAGGTACCAACCCCTCTCAGATTGATGTTCATTGTATTGTCGTTCGGATTCATGCTGCGCTGCTGAATGACAATACTTGGTGATGTTCCCTGCAGGGCTTGCGTTAGATTGCCGACCGGCCGGTCTGCCACCTGGCTCGCCTTTACCTGATCCACGGCACCAACTACACTGGCTCTGCGCTGGGTACCATAGGCCACCACCACAACTTCATCCAGTGCACGCTGATCTGCTGCGAGCTGCACCGTTATATTAGTTTGCCCATTTAACGGCACTTCTTTGGTTACATAACCAACGAAAGTAAAAACCAGCACAGCATTTGCATCTGGTGCAGTAATTCTGAATTTCCCATCAGTGTCGGTACTTGCTCCGCCGGTTGCACCCTTGATCCTGATACTTACGTTAGGTACCGGACCTCCGTCTGATACATCAGTCACCTTCCCGGTAATTACAACGCCCTGGTTGAGTATCCTCAGTAACGATGTGGCATTGGCCTTCTTTTTAATAGTAATCGTATTTTTTTCAATCTCGTAAGTAAGAAACTGACCAGCGAAACATTGTTCCAGTACCGTTTCAATAGGTGCGTTTTTCACAGAAATATTTACTGGTGGTGCTACCTGCACCATTTCCTGGTCGTAAAAAAAATTATAATCGGTTTGTTTTTTAATCTCCTTAAACACCTGCTCCAGTTTAATGTTTCTGGCTGTTATGGTGATCCGCTGCGCATAACCACTGGCCTGCACCTGGAGCAGGGTGGCTAGCAATAGTACAGAAGTCAGCTTCATGGAGAGAAGAAATTTGAAAGGCATACAGTCTTTTAAACCGTACACGAATCTAATGTAGTTTTTGTTCATCAATCTCAGATTTAATTATATTTGGTTTAATGTGACAATTTTAATCCCTGCCGGACTATTGATAATATGGTGTAAATACTATGGCATAACGATTACCCTCCTTCCTTTTATCTCAAAATGAATTACCTGTGTCTTTTCCATCACCTGTAGTATTTGTTCGATATTGTCAAACCTGGATATCTTTCCGGCGAATTTCCGGTATCGGATATTACCTCTGTATTCTACCTCAATATTGTACCAGCGGGAAATCTTTCTCATCATGCTTTCCACACTTTCGTTGTCAAACAGGAAATATCCTTTTTGCCATTCTATAGCCTGGGAAGCATCTACATCAGCGACTGTAATATTTTCAGCTACGGCCGACTGCTGCCCTGGTTTTAGCAAGACCGATTGATGGGCTATCGGCTGTAATACCTTAACGGAACCTTTCAGAAGGGTTGTTTTAATATCCGGCTCATCATCATAAGCGTTTACATTGAAATGTGTACCTAATACTTCCACGACCTGGTTACGGGTTTTAACTAAAAAAGGTATCCTTGTTTTCCTGTTCCCTGCAATGGGTTCCGGATTAACTTCGAAATAAGCTTCACCCGTTAATTCTACTACTCTTTCAGTTTTATTAAAAGCAACGGGAAACCTAAGCGTAGATGCAGCATTTAACCAGACTTTCGTACCATCTGCCAGGTTAACCTGATACTGACCGCCGCGGGGAGTAGCTATTTTATTATAAGCAATGGCTTTACCAGTGTAAGTATTGTGCTGAGCTGCTTCATAACTTACCTTGCCATCTTTGCTCTTTTTTATAGCAACATTACCCTGATTACCTAAAATACCATTACTTGTCTGATCCAGGATAACGTCTGATCCATCAGCCAATGTGAGAACCGCTTTATTGCTGCCGGGAAGAATTATATTTTTTTTCCGGCTTGCAGTCTGCTCTTTCTGTGCTAAGTTGTAGTTGCTGAAAAATGAATAGCCAGCAATGGAGAAAATAAGCGTTAGTACTGCTGCTACAGCAGAAATGTAAGTTATATTTTTGCGGAACCAGTTAAGCTGCAAAGGAATTTCTTCTCTGTGAATAATGTTTTGATACAGACGTGTTTTTAAGTGTGCAGGACTTTCTGCAGTGATGGCTTCTATTGGAATATCATCAAAAGAATGATACCATTGATTGAACAGTTCTTTTTCCGCGTCGGTAATCGTTTCCTCCTGCCATTTTCTGGCCAGCTCTTTCATCTGCCAGTTCATATTCTGCTCCTGCATCCTGTCGATTATATTTGGTTATTTAATAGATAGCCAAACATCAATCAAAAATCCCTTAGTCAAACACAAATTATTTTAAATTACACTCTTTATGGGAATAAATGGTGATAAAATCAGCTAATAATAAGTTTATCATTGAGTGATCGCTACTGCTATAGAAAGCAAATAAGCAGGCTTAAGATACGTCCGAACCTAGTTTTGAGCACTTTACGGGCTTTAGACAGGTGCGCCTCCACTGTTTTTTCGGAGATTTGCATTTCCTCGGCGATCTGTTGCTGTGTATAGTCTTTTTCAAATTTCAGCCTGAATACCTGACCGCATTTATCGGGCAATTCTGCAATAGATTGCTGCAGCTGATGCTGAAGTTCCTTTAAATCGATATCGTTAATAGTAGAATTGTCTATCTCTGAAAAGGATGACATTGCCTGATTTTTGAGTTTAACCTGCCTTGCCTGCTTGGCGAAACGGTTGATCACTTCAAATTTTACCGCTCCGGCGAAATAATTATCAAAACCCTTCACTAAACTGAATGTGTCTCTCTTCCGCCAGAGATTACAAAAAATGTCCTGAACAATCTCTTCAGCTTCGATTGCATCGTTAATACGTTTATATGATTTGATATATGCCTTGTCCCAGTAACGGTTGTAGATTTCTCTGAAAGCCTTCTCCTCTCCTTTCTTCAGCATATCTGCTAATTCAAAATCGGTCAAAAGACTATATTCATGCATGGTTTAGGTGTTTTATCAGCGTGTAAGAATAAGTAAATTATTCGGATTTACGAAGTACCTTTTGTTGTGTTAGCCTGCCATATCCACTTTTTTAAACCGTATGTATTTATCATCTAGCACATCAAACTCATAAATTAAATTGTACTCGCCTTCACTAACATGTTCCCCATTTTCATCCGTTCCATTAGAATAAGCAAGATTTAATGTGAGTGTATGGTTATCCCTATTATAAGTGACATACATTTGATAGTCTCCATCTTTATCGCTGAACTTTGGACTGGAGCTTTCTCCGGTCTTAAAAAGTTCAGCCGATTTTACTTTCAGCAGGCTCTTCATAAATGCAGGATGGAATAAGTTTTTATGATAACGCTTTAAATCTGCTTCGGTAAAGAATTTCAACTTGCGTATTGCTTCGCGTGCCTCTTCGTCCGATAGGGCCACGCCGATAAATAGTTGAGAAGAATCGGTATTTACCGGAAAGTTGAAATAGCTTTTGAGTTTGTTTACATCATTGTAATATGCAGCATCGCGGAAGTTTTTGAAGTCATCTATCCAGGTGCCTGAATGACTTTCTGCTTTGACATTTACTGTATCAATTGAATTGCCCTCCTGCTTTTCCTCCCTCACATTTGCTTGCTGCTTAGTTTTCTGAGAATTTTGACAGGCGCTTAAAGCAGGAATCATTAATAGAATATACATGAAGTTTTGCAGGTGAGGAATTCGCATAGTTCGACTTGTTGTTGATGAAGTGTCTTTGAAAGATACAATATTTTATGCGGATATTGCAAATCAACTTAACCTATACAATAATACTATTAAAGAACCAATCAGACCATGATCAATGCAATTATTGAAACCGAACGACTTTACTTCAGGAAATTCACAGCAGCAGATGATGTGAATATACTTGAGTTAGATGCTGATCCTGAAGTACATGAGTATCTTGGGCAAAAACCTATACAAAGTTTGAGTGAAGCACAGGCTGTAATCAGCTTCATTATAAAACAATATGTTGATAATGGTATAGGACGCCTGGCGATAATTGAAAAGGAAACAGGTAATTTTATTGGCTGGGGAGGCTTTAAACTAATCACTGAACCAACGAATCAGCATTTGAATTACCATGATCTCGGATATCGCTTTATCAAAAAATATTGGGGAAAAGGTTATGCAACAGAATCAGCGAAAGCGACAATTAAATACGGGTTTGAACAGCTAGATCTTAAAACAATTTATGCCATTGCAGACGTAAATAATATTCAGTCACGTAAAGTGCTGGAAAAATGCGGGTTTATTTGTAAGGAGGTATTTGATTACGAATTGATGCCACATCACTGGTTTGAACTGAACGCTTCGCAATTGACAATAGGTATTAAATACCAGCGATAGCGCTGAGTGAGGTTTTGACTACAATAATCATGAATTTGGCTACAGCCATTAGAGTGCTGTTGCTGACATTTGAATCAACAACTCATAAAAACCCAAATTAAATCATATGCGTGTATTCGTAACAGGAGCCACAGGCTTCGTCGGCTCAGCCGTAGTTCAGGAATTAATTAAAGCAGGTCATGAAGTACTGGGTCTTACCCGTTCAGATGAAGGTGCAAAAGCATTGATCTCGGCAGGTGCTCAGGTACATCGGGGTGATCTGGAAGATTTGGAAAGTCTGAAAAGTGGAGTGGCTGCCACAGATGGTGTAATCCATACTGGTTTTATTCATGATTTCACTAAATATAAGGAAAGTTGTGAAATCGACAGGCGTGCTATTGAGGCAATGGGATCAGTGCTGATTGGTTCTGACCGACCGCTGATCGTTACTTCTGGTATAGCTATTGCTACGAAATCAGAGCGACTGGTAAAGGAAGAAGACCAATATTCACCCTCCAGCCCTGTTCCCCGTATCGCTACAGAACAGGCAGCAGAGGCGCTGGCAGAAAAAGGTGTGCATGTTTCTGTAGTTAGACTTCCGCCCACCGTGCATGACAATGGTGATCATGGCTTTGTGCCCATGCTGATTGGCATTGCACGTGAAACAGGAATTTCGATATATAAAGAACAAGGGCTTAACAGATGGCCGGCAGTTCACAGACTGGATGCCGCATTATTATTCAGACTGGCACTGGAAAAAAATCTGGCCGGCGGAACTAATTTTCATGCGGTAGCTGAAGAGGGCATTGCTTTTCATGAGATCGCGACGGCCATTGGCAAAGGACTGCATATTCAGGTTGCCGGCAAATCAGCAGTAGAAGCCGATGCTCATTTTGGCTGGTTTGCCCATTTTGCCGGATTAGACTGCCCGGCTTCAAGCAGCGATACGAAGGAAAAACTGGGATGGCATCCTGTACAACGCGGTTTGATTGCCGATCTCGAAAATGGTGATTACTTCACATTATAAATTGTTTATCTTGTACTATGGCAAATACTCAGCTTCACCGCTTTAAAACCATCAGCGAATTTCACCAGTACCGTCATTTACCAAAACCGGAACATCCGTTGATCAGCGTAATTGACTTAGAAACGGTAAAACATTCGCCTGGAAATGAAATCAATATGATCAAGGACTTTTATACGATTTCCCTGAAAAAGAAGATGAATTATAAAGTGAAGTACGGCCAGCAATCTTATGATTTTGATGAGGGAGTCATGTTTTTTATGTCACCGGGCCAATTGCTGAAACTGGAAATGGAAACAGATGCATTAATTAATCAATCGGGATGGATGTTATTGATTCATCCCGACTTTTTATGGAATACCCCCCTTGCAAAAACAATCAAACAGTACGATTTTTTTAGCTATTCGGTACATGAAGCCTTGTTTCTTTCTGATAAGGAAGAAGGAGTGGTAACCGGCATTGTGGAAAACATCACACAGGAATACCATGCCAATATCGACGCTTTTAGTCAGGATATCATCATCAGGCAAATAGAATTGCTGCTGAGCTATTCAAAAAGATTTTATCACCGCCAGTTTTTGACACGTAAAAAGGCTACCCATCAATTGCTTGATCGTCTGGAAGATATCCTTGCAAACTATTTCAAAAGCGATATTCTGGCTAAAAATGGATTGCCAACCGTGGCACAAATCGCGGAAGAATTGAACGTATCATCCAATTATTTAGGCAGTTCACTAAAAGTGCTGACCGGACTAAATGCCCAGCAGCATATCCATCAGAAGCTAATAGAAACAGCAAAGGAGAAACTATCTACCACAACGTTATCTGTTAGCGAAATTGCCTATGAGTTGGGATTTGAGCATCCGCAGTCATTCAGCAAGCTATTTAAGAACAAAACGAGTGTATCGCCGCTGGAATTCAGGGCCTCGTTCCATTCATTTAACTGATGAAGATAGTTCATCCACCATTGTTATGCTTAAAGTGGTGCTTAATCTAAGATCTTCGACTCATTAATTTATGTCCTACAAAAACTTTGGGAATATTGAGAAAATATATCCGTTAATATATTGGATGAATTGTTAAAAAATTTAGAGCCGAATACTTAATTTAACACGAAAATTATAAAACCTGATTTAGCATGCACTCCCGTATTCATTTGATATTAAACTCAAAAAAATTCCATCTGATAGCCCTGATCTTACTTTGCGTTTTTAAGATATCATTCGCACAGAGCAGTCAAAGTGCGATAGTACCGAAAGGTGAACATGCAGCTATTGCGGCCCAACTGGATGAAAATCCAAAAGACATACGCAGGGTATATGATCTGAGCGACGCGAGTGGCCATTATCAACTGGCTTTAATGGAAAAAATCAGTAAGATTAATGGTAAAGACACCCTGCACAATAGTATTCAGGCCATCTGTTTCATGGAGGATCATGGTGGGAATCTCGTTAAATGGGATATCAAAGACTACATTGATAAATCTTCCGGAGAAATCAGCTTGGTTTTCTGGACAAGATACTGCACGGCAACTGATCTTGACGGCGATAAAAGGATCGACCCCGTAATTGTGTACGGATCAGAATCCTCACCAGAGGATGCAGATAACTATCAAAGAATAAGAATAATCACGGTGTACAAAGGTAAAAAATATGCTATCCGTGCAACAGAATGTGTACTGGATGACTGCCGAACCCTAACCAGGGATAAGGATTTCGCAAAATTGCCTGTGAGTATTAAAAGTTATCTGGAAAAACTGATGCAAAGAATGCGTGGTGATCAGGGACTTATACTACATCATCATTAATATTGCGATGGGCACTCAAATAAAACCAGTAAAAAATCAGATCAAGCTCATTTCATCGGAAGGTCAAAAGAGCAATTAAAAGTTTTTTTTGCTTGTGCTTCGTCTAACTTTGCAGGAAAAGCTGTATAGATGGAGATATGTTATGAACCGGAGTAAAACTACAAGAAAATTTTTCATTGTCTTTCTGTTAATTATTCAGGTAGTTTTTTTGTTCGCCATATTCAGGGAGAACTTACAATCATGGTGGACCATTGCATCCATGTTTATCCTCTGTATACTTATTCTGGTGACTTATTTAAAAGGGCAGCTCCACCATGAAGATCACGAATACGAACACATCTTAGTTGTCCTGTGGATCCCTATCGGTGCACTCGCCTCATTTTACCTGAATCATTTTTTAAATTTAGGCCCTGTAATTTCAGCTGCTTCCGTTGGCAGTATCGCTTCTTTTATTCCCGGTATTAATAAGGGGTCACATTACCTGAAGCAGCTCCCCGCAGCGATCTACTGCGGTGCATTCATCGGTATGTCCAGCATAGGTGTGGCACCCGGCATTTCGTTTGTGCTGACCGCTAGTTTCTTCACCGCCATACTACTTTTATTATCTAAAAATCTATTTGCAGGTGTTGGCGGTAAATTGGGAACTATGGCTTTTGCTGGTGTAGTCATTACCTCATTTTTATTTTTTCTGATTTCCACTTATGTATAATATGACCATCCTGATCCTGGTGAGTTTTGTCAGTGCGATGATCACATTTTATGTGAACGAGGAGCTTAAACAAGGTCCTGTACGTTCATCTGCTATGCTTTCATTGATAGTGGCTGTTTACTTTCATTATTTTGCTGGAGCAATGGACAGTTACCTGGCAAAAAATATACCGCTGGTATTTATTGGTGCCTCTTTTATAGGGATGGTATCTGCCAGATTAGTGTCCAGCTACCTGCTTATTGGGGTCGCCGGCATTATTTTCTGTCTGATCTTTCTCCATACCAGCAGATTTTTCAACGGTTATGGAGGTGCATTGGGCACTTCAGCCTGTATCTCCCTGCTTGCTGTGCTGAGCATTCCGATAGTTGGTAAAAAAAGAAAGTTAACAAACGGTATGATACAGCTGAGAAAGGTGCTGTTCAAGAACGGTAAAAAATGACATTAAGCCCCTGGACAGTACCATATTCATTTGTGCCGACAAATACCTGACGTGACTATTTAACCTCTCTCTATATTTTTATCTTTCACTATAGACTGAAACTGAATTCAATACCAGGCCCGGATCAGGAAAATAAATCCTTACTTTAACTGCTTTATTATCCTTACTGATAAAATTCGTTTCACCCATGGCATATCCTCTGAGGACATTTAGTGACCATACCTTCGTTTCGGCCAATGCTGCAAGATCTACAAATTCTGGTGTAGAGCCATCGACGGAGATCGCATAACGCATTTTCATACCTGTATATAATGGAAAAGTGGGTAAACATTTAATATTCATCTTATTTAGCCCTTTTTTCAGCGGCAGCTGGTACTCCGCATAAGGTGCCTTCAGGATCTCCTTTTGTTCATATGTTTTTATCTGCATTGGCAATACTGTGAGTCCGGCGCCGCTGCTTCCCAGACCAGTCACAATTTGTAACCTGCCCTGGTCATTACCAACACTTATGTAATTCTTTGCTGCTAATACCGCAATCGGATGTCGCTGAGATAGTATTCCTTCTTCAATATTTTGTGCATTTGCATTAAGGTCCGGCATATTGAAGATCGCTCTTCCCCTGGGATGATCATCCATCATTCCGTTCCACTTTCCACCTGCTATTTCACGATTGTATTTTTTGCCTAATGTGATAATATTGGCGTATGCAGCTTGTGTTTTCTCCGCAAATGCTGTTGCACGCGGATCTCCATTCCGGGCGAGCCGTAAACTGATTGCTGCATAAAATATTTTCTCGTTCATACTCCTGGCCGCTGCTACCGGATAGGTTATCAACTGGAAATAAGCATCCTTCAAACGCTGAGGAATTAATTCCCCCACCTTTTCCGTCTCAGCCAGAAGATTATTATATTCCTTTAACCGGACATCTATTTCCTCTTCCGTGAATTCAGTTCCGCTAAGATGTTCAGGTTTTCCAGCGGCAGCCAGCACATAATATCTTGATTTTAGGCGGCCAATCTGCTTTGCGAATTCTTGTCCAAATGTTCTTCCCGCCCATCTTTCTGCATACAGGTGTGCCTTTTGCGGTGTCCATGAGTTAATATCCCATGCCAGATCCATTCCGAACTCGAGTTCAAGCTCTGCAGGCTTGATATCACCTACATTAAATACCCAGATATTTCTGGCATGGAGTGCATAGGCTTTACTCATCTCAAAGGAAGTCAGTACCGGAGATGTAGAAGATAACCAAAGATAATCCTGAGGAAGGCCCCAGTAAGAAAAATGATAGTAAACGCCACTCCCACCAGCTCTTTTCTGCTCTTGCGGATTAGGTAATTGTCTGATGTAACCATGGTTATCATCTACCCAGGTGATAGTTACATCATCCGGAACCTTTAGTCCGGCCTGATACATTTCCAATACTTCCTTATAGGGACAGAATACCTGTGGCACCTGATTTGCCGGTTTTTCCAGGTGATGCTGCAAAATCTGGCGCTGGTCACGGATCACTTCTTCCAGAACCTTAATCTTGCCCTGCATTCCCCCAGGCCCCTCCATACTTCCGTCTTTTGTCGCACGCATTCCCACGGTATAAATCGCTTCATTGCCGACAGATTGTTTTACACGGTCATCAAAAAAATGGTAAATCTCTTCCTTATTGGTATCATAACGCCACTCCCCATGTTCCTTACCATATTCTTCTTTAAAATTTTCGTTCCATTCAAACTCGGTATCTCTTAACATGGGTTCATGATGGGAAGAGCCCATCAGGATGCCATATTTTTTTGCCAGTACCGGGTTTTCCTTATAATACCAAAAGGCCTTAGTACCGGGATGCATTGCTGGCCAAAGATAATTGGCCTTCAGTCGCAACATGAGTTCAAATACTTTCTCATAGGTACGCGGTCCTATATCCTTTAGGTCCTTATCCATATTTTTTGCTGCCCAGGGGCGCATTCCCCAGTCCTCATCATTGATAAAAAAGCCACGATATTTCACAGCAGGTGGTCCTACGATGTTTCTACCGGGACTCATGTACATCTGCTGAGCAGGTTTGGGTGTTACGTCAGCCCACCAGACCCATGGCGACACGCCAAGCATTTTGGAAAGTTCGAAAACGCCAAATGCCGTACCACGCGGGTCGCTGCCAAAGATCACCAGCATATTTGAGCGCGGATCGCTGGGATTCCTGATCACCGTTAAACAAAAAGTTTCCCATTTATTCCTGATCTGCGCGGCAGGAATTAGCTTTTTTGCAGCCAGATCATCAATGATGACGGATTTACCGAGTGTGCCGACAACAATAGGCATATGCAAGCCTTTCGTATCCTTTGCTAGCGCAGGAAGGTGTCCACTGACCATCATCACGTCATTCTGCAGCGCTTTTACCGCGATAGCAGTGACCTCTAAGCCTGCATCATCATTTACAATTGTAGCGGCTTTTCCGGATGAAAACAAGGTAAAACTACCCGGAACTGGTGCTGAACTGACTTTGAGGGCATGGCTTTGCGCCAGGCAATGCGTTATGCTCCAACATAAAATGGCTACCAGCAACAGGTATGATTTGCTACTGGATTTAGTTTTTTTAAAGTGCATTTCCAAAACCATCTATTCCTTAAGTTAAACATTCAATTTGTAAGCTTTTATAAAGTTAATTTCCATACTACTGATTACAGGGTATATCAAATCATTTGTACTGCTTATTACCGGTTATCTATCCAGAACCCATAATACTTTACAACAATTATTAAGTCCAAGTAAATCACTATTTTACGTATTCCAAGATAAATTAAAATCATAAACTTGTTTCATACTGTCCCTTGTTAAGGACAAGCACCTAGTGTTTTAATTGTAAGTAATTAATTTTTTCTTCTGTTTCTGCTTTCATACCTCGCCCGGTAACCTTTTAGTAAACGGTCCATCCTACCGGCGCTGAGATCAAAATCGTCAATATAAAATTCTTCCCTGCCAGCCGGGTTTTCGTAGATCAGGTAAGAACTCCTTGATTTACCAGTCCCCCTGCTGATCATCTTCTCCCCTGAAATCTCTGCCCAACTGTAAAAGCGGGTTTTCGAAGTTTCCATACCATTGTTATTCATAATGATCTGAGGATTTCGGTTACGCAGCCCCCTGAGCGAATCGTAGAAAAGCCAGCACATCCCTAATACTATAAAAGTGCCGAAAAAATACCCCCATATCGCACTAAAGCTAAAAGGCTCCTTTTGCGGCATAAAAATGAGTGCCAGTCCAAATCCTACACATAGGATGCTCATTAACATGATGAGTATCTTTTTAATTTTGGAAAAATAAATCCTGCGCTCATCAGCGAGATCAGGATCGTCAACAAAAAGATCAGCAATTTTAAATTTTAGAAGGAGTTCGTTCCATCTGGCATTCTGCGCATTGGAACGAAATTCCATCTTCCCAAGATTTCTTTCTCCGCTGCCTAATATGATCGATACCTGTTCGGCTCTTTGTTTCAGCTCATGTACGTTCCTCACGCGTTCAAATGCCCATAATCTCCAATATGTTACCATTAATCCTCGATAAATGATTGCAATCAATATCCCTGCGGGTATTGCAAATGATAGGAATGTAATATTGATGTTCAACAAGGGAAACATCAGGAACAGCAATAAAGCAAAGACTACAATACCCATTGAGGGGATGTTGACCAGCCATCTTCCACGTCTGATTGCTCGTTCTACGCTTATATTTTCATGCATACATTTTAGGATGATTTATTTATTTAACTATTAACAGCGAAATGGAGCTTATTTAATGACAATTTTTACAGTGAATTTGTTTTACTGTAACGCAAGCACCAAGCTTATCATCAACTTAACAATTCATTTAAATGGAAGTAGTTGATTTGCATTCTAAATATAAATCATAGATGAACAAACAACTACTAATCCTCTTTGCCGCTGTGGCAATCACAACAACCTTATCCTGCAAGAAAAATCACGATGACACCAGTTCAATAACCTATCCTGATATGGCTGAAGCAGCAGATCCGGCAGTATTATTCACTACCACTTCCGGTGTGAAAGTTTATAACGGAGGATTTGGATCTGCAGTTGCTGCAGATCCAAACTCACCAGATGTGTTTTATATGCTGACAGACAGAGGGTCAAATGTTGCAGGTCAAATCGCTAATTCTATCATTATTGGTAAACCCGATTTTGTACCACAAATTGGTAAGTTCAGGCTAAAAGATGGAAAACTAATCTTAGAACAAACTATAGAGCTGAAAAATAGTGCAGGAGGCAAATTAAACGGACTTCCGAATCCTGCAGGAATGGGGGCTTCTGGTGAAACTGCGTATGATTTGAATGGTGCAGTGCTTACTCCAAGTGCTGATGGTATAGACTCGGAAGGTTTGGTACTGGCTGCTGACGGTAGCTTTTGGGTAAGTGATGAATATGGACCGCATATAGCGCATTTCGATGCTACCGGGAGGACTATTGAAAGGATAAATCCATTTGGGACAGGCACTGGCGGACGTACTTTACCAGCGGTATTTAAAACACGCAGACCAAACCGTGGTATGGAAGGACTGGCCATTACCCCCGATGGAAAAACGCTGGTGGGAATGATGCAATCGCCCATGTATAACCCTTCAAAAACTGCTGTTACTAATTCTGTAGTATTAAGAATTCTTACTTTTGATATTGCTACGGGAGCCACAAAGCAATATGCTTACCTGATGGATAATACCTCATTAACAGGTGTAAGCGACATAGTAGCGGTAAACAGTACTACATTTTTAACTATTGAACGCGATGGCGCATATGGTGGCGACGCGACGACACCTGCTACTTTTAAAAAAGTATTTAAAATTGACCTTAGTGCGGCAACTGACATTTCTGACGTTACAAATGGTGCCAATGGTAAATTATACAACGGTAAAACAGTGGAAGAATTAAATAACCTGGCTGGTTTACAGTCGGCCGGCATATCTCCTGTTACTAAAACAGAGATTCTTGACCTTTTAAAAGGATTACCTTCAGTTTATCCACACGATAAAGCAGAAGGATTAGCGATCCTTCCCGGAAATATCCTGGTCATCTCTAACGATGATGATTTTGGTGTGGTGGATAATGGCAATAGTGGTTTCATGTCTAAAATACTCCCATTAACAAAAAGCGTAGATCGTAACCGTTTGTATTTTGTTAAAATAAAACTGTAATGATCAGTTTATAACAAGCACACGCTCAACTATAACCATGTTGCGAACATTAAAAAAAAGATTCCTGTGAATTTAATATCCACGGGAATCTCTTTATATAAATAACACCAATTTAACCGCTATTTACTGTCTAAGACAGCGAGCATTTTTTGTGACCTGTTATAGGAAACAGGCCACGCTTTTTCGCCATCGGCGCTCGCCTGCCGATAATAGTCCCGGGCAACATCCTTATTCTGTTCCAGCATATTCACATAAGCAAGAAGTTCATAGATAAAGTTATTTGTCTTTTGATCAGTATCTTTCTGTTCTTTCAGAAATGCGAGAATACGCGCTGCTCCCGCCAGACGTTGATCGGTAAAATATTCATTCTTAAATCCTCCGGGCAGACTGAACCAGTATTCCCATAAGCCACCTCCTGCATGGCGATTGTAAGCATCCTTTACCAATTGAATTCCCACTTCAAGCAGGACAGCATTAATTTTATCGTCTTTTATCAAAGTATCTTTGCTCCTGTTGAGATAGCGATCCAGCGTAACCGCTAATCCTTTATCATCTATTTCATCCAATATCATTTCTTTATGATACATCGCAGGATCAAGCTTTAAGAAGCTCTCATAAGCGAAGCTCATGGGAAAAAGATTACTTATCTTTTCTAATCTGTATCCTTTTTTAAGTTCTTTCTTCAGGTCTATAATATAAGGTGTATTGAAGTCATGGAAGTTGTATACATAGATCATCCCTCGCTTGAGATCATATATGTTAGAATAAATAGTTGATAATTTCCCTTCCTGCCGGGTCCGGCTAAGCAGATCTCTAAAAAACGGCACATCCAATGTTTTCACTTGCTTTAGGACATCCTGAGAAATATCATATCTTCTGCAGGAATAATCACCTGTTTTAACCTTTGAGATATCAAAGTTCGTATTGATTTGATAATTACCCGTTTTTAGAACCTTAGTTCCCGCGTTGATGATTACCGAATTACCATAAGCATCAGCAATGAGTACCTGGGCGCTATTGGAATAATCATATTTCTCTAAAACTTTAAGTGCTTCTGACACTGTTTTACATTTACCCAGTATCTCAAAAAACAGGTCACCTTTAAAAGTATTCTTAAGATGATACCTGGACGGATCAATATTCTGTGCAGTAAAATCGTAAAATAATCCATATTCATTCATTGCCGCCTGTGCCTGTAAATCAGGCAGGCCAAAACATACTGAGCCATATCGCTCTGCAGTACGGGGATTGAACCACATTCGTGCAAACCCCATGTAATCGTCCTCATTCGCCGCAGCAAAGACTTCACCTTTTAGTGAACAGGAGATTACGGTGCACGAAAATGTGACCTGTCCTGTTAGCATCAATAGAATGATAATTAGCAATAGTTTAGTTTTCATGATCCCTGATTATTAAATGATGAGTATGTAGCTGATTCCAATTTATTAACCGAAAGCTATCATTACATCAAGACACAGGAAAAATAGAATAGTTGCATTCACATGCCATGTCCTTCATATTCGTCATTTGTACTGCTGAAAAATACCTTTATCCACCGGTGTCCACCAACAGGCTTTTTGACCACAGGCTTTCAATGCACTATTAACCCAGGTATTACATGTATTAAAAAGGTCATATGCACCTTTTGCTTCATAAAATGCATCATCCGGACCATAACCGGCATGAATATGCTCAATCTGAATTACTTGTCCCACTGCATTATATTTAAAACTTTCTTTAATATAATTAACCAATTGCTGATACTGGATTTTACTGATTCTGATTTCTTTACAATTCTGATTCTGGCGCATGGTATGAATAAAATCTACATGCATAGCTGTACTCCCCAGATGGAACATCGCATTAAAAGCCACACTAAATTTGAGATCAGACCACTCGGGGGTTTGCAGATAAAAGCCTTTGTCGCCCCAACCGAAAGCGGCATAATTAAAAGTTGTATCTTTCGATTGTGTATTTTCGAATCGGGTTACTTTACTCCAATCCATGATGTCATTTTTCACAGGAACTACAATATCTGTATGTACACCATTAGTCAGCACATAAATAGAAATCTCTTTCGCACCATGTAATGCAGCATTGCTATTTACAGGGATAAAAAACAACAGGTAAGTCAGACCAGCATAAAGCAGGATAAAAGCACAAAGCGATGCTGCCAGATATAAAATTGCCTTGCCGATTTTTCTAAGTAAATGCATGTATAATAATTAATATCAATTTACAATCTTACTATTATAAATCGACTATTTACTCATCCGGCAATGCATCAATCCTTTTCCATTGTTTGAGTTTACATTGCTGAATCAGCTGTTTCAAAAATGATCCCAAATGGCTTATCTGTCTTAAAAATTAGCTTCCCTGAACTGATGAATAATTATCTTGAGTGTATAAGAGCAGGTACTTAACAAAAATCTGGCTCACTGTCGTCTTTTTTGCATCTTATAAAATATACTTAAGACAGCCCAATCAGGATATTTAAGACAGCATTTAAACATATTCTTATTATATTTAAAAAAAAGTAAAACATGAAATTTTCCGATTATCCTGCAGATAAGCCAGTTGTGACTACAACATTTGTTACTGAAAAATATTCTCCGCTGATCAGTATAGTGATTGATAGTGAGGGTGACATTGAGGCATTGAGTGCTGACGAAGCCGAAATGGAAGAGGCAGTAATTATTACACTAGAGCAATTGGCAACTATAGATCCCTCTGTGAAAACAATAGCAAATATGAACAGCGGATCAAGTTTCATTAAAAATCCAGAAACCAGGATCTGGGCAAAATCTTAACTCAGGTGAATGAACGTTAAACATCCAGCCTTACTTTTTCTATATCTGGTGCTCGGCATATTTTGTAGTAAGACATTTGCCCAGGAGACATTAGCTCGTCAAAATGAACGAATAACCTCATTTCATGCCGACATCAAGATAGATTCATCGGGCTTAATACATGTCAGTGAAAAAATCAATGTCTATGCTGCCGGAAGCAGAATAAAAAGAGGGCTAATCAGAACCATCCCCACCTTTCGCAAAGACATTTCGGGAGATAAAATGCAAGCTGGTTTTAGTATCACAAGCATACTAATGGATGGAAAACACCAGAATTATAAGATTGAGACTGATAAAGAAAGCAAGACCATTTATATTGGTAATAAAGATATTATCATTCCTCCGGGTAAATATCAATATGAGATTAATTATGATATCAAGGGCCAGTTAGGGCGCTACGAAAAGTTTGATGAGATTTATTGGAATGTCACCGGTAGTAAATGGACATTTATGATTGAGAAATCTTCAGTAAAAATTACCTTACCTCAGGGTGCAGTAACTGGAAATACCAGTTGTTACACTGGTCCTCCTGGTTCAAATGCAAAAAACTGCAGGATGAACAATGTCTCTCCAAACACAGTATTTTTTGAGACGAATGATGTTTTACAACCTGGAGAAGGTTTTACAGTAGCAGTTGCCTTTAACAAAGGAATTATTCAAAAACCTCCTTTACTCGATATATTCATCAGTGATTATTTGAAATATTTAATTACCCTGATTCTTCTTGGTGTTGTGGCGACCTATTATTACTTCAGCTGGTTACGTTACGGCAAAGCGATTAAAAGTAATGTCATCATACCGAGTTTTAATATCCCTAATGACTGGTCGCCCGCCCTTATCCGTTACTTATATAAAAAAAATATTGATGAAAAGTCTTTCGCCATCTCCATTATCAATATGGCGGTTAAAAAAGTAATCAGGATTACAAATGGAAACAGCAAAAAAGTAGGTTATGCTATTGAGCGATTAACAGCATCAACTACAGCACTTTCCAAAGAGGAACTGGCTATTTACACTCGTTTTTTAACTAAAAAAAATCGAATATATATCAATAAAGCTAATGGATCAGCAATCAATTCGGCAAGAAATGCGCATATCAAAGAATTAAAAATTCAAGTGAATTTGAAGACGTATTTTATCAGTTACAGAACCGCCCTACTCAAAGCGATTGGGGTAACTTTTGCTGTATTTATTTTGTTTATGACCTTCGTTGAATCGCGCATGCCTATGGCAATACTCATTTCCAGCCCATTTATATCCATAGGAAGCTATTTTTTTATTACTGGCATAAAAGCGCTAAGAGAATCTTTTGTCAAGGGAATCTTTCCGGCTGCTCTTGGAGCTGCAATCGCAGGTTGGCCCCTGATGATGTTGATCAATCATATTGCTGGGTTTCCATTGTTATCATTAATATTTACGTTAATAAGCACTTTATTATTCGTTATCCATTTCTTTCTGTTAAAAACGTGTACCACTTTGGGCGAAGCGACGATGAACGAAATCAAGGGTTTCAAAATGTATTTAAAAACTGCAGAAGAGCATAGGTTAAACATGCTGAATCCACCCGAACTTACACCGGCACTATTTGAAAGGTTTCTACCTTATGCTATTGCACTTGATGTAGAAAATGCATGGGGTAAAAAATTTACCAGTAAATTCAGTGAGGTAGACTACAACGCTGAATGGTATGTAGGCAATGGGTTTTCAACTATAGCCTTAAGTCATGCGTTTATTTTACCATTTAACAGCGCAGTATCCGACAGCAAACCTGAGTCCGGCGGGTCATCAGACTCTTCCGGAAGTTCGGACTGGGGATCTGGCAGCAGTGACAGTGGTTCTTCCGACGGTGGAGGAGGCGGCGGTGGAGGTGACGGCTGGTAAAAAGGATGATGTAAACAATTGCTCATTTACATCATCATAAATATAAGCCTGAGATTGACCTTTATTTTTTTGGTGAGTTGAATGCAACTACTTCATCAGAAACAGCAACATAATCAGTTTTTAATGCTGCGAATTGATCAGTATCCATTTTTGCTAAACCAGCTAATCGTGATACATGGCTTTCTGAGGTACCGATTAATTCTAATTTAGCGTGATCATTTATTGATGTATATAAACTAGTTGTAGTTGCTTTAACACGTGCACTTGCATTATCTTTCAGCATTACCTGAAGATTTTCTAAGTTGAAATTACCCGAAGTTCTAACACTGGCATGTTCTGAAGCAGCTATGCGATAGATATCTTTCACATATACAAATACCGTTACCGGATTGCTTTCAGAAGAGCTGATCGTTAAAGTATTCCCAACTTCTTTAGCGATACCTTGTCCAGATCAAGCTCATCCATAGTAACATGCTCTTTAGGACCTTGAATTAAAGTTACTTTTGTGTTGCCGGTTACAATTACCTTTTTAATGTCTGGATTGCCAGTACCCATGTCTGCCGTCACTGTTGCTGCTGATGCGGTAAGGCTAAATACTGAAGCTAATAAAAGTATAGCGATTGAACCTGATTTTAATACAGTGTTGAATAAAGTTTTCATATCTTTTGTTTTGAGGTTTTTATAAATGTCTTTTTCTTAATTGTTTGTATATAAGACGTCAACATCCCGCAAACGTTTCAGCAGATTACCCCGTATTATACCACAACACTATAACAGCCGACCAACTCCTGTAATTTTTCGACCAACAGGCATGGAAAAATTAAAAACCCGGGGGGAACGGTAAAATCCATGCCAATAAATTATAGCTTTATAACCAGATATTGTTTTAGTTTTGATCAACATACTTTGATAATCACTCAATATTTTTCACTCAGCTTTTAGCTCATGCGAAAACTTCAAACCATATGTCTGGCCATTATACTGCTTCTGAATTCTTGTGGGGACAATGTTCAAACCGAGAAGGATGAACATCCGGAAATTCCTGATTTCCCTGAATTTAAAGATCAGGTACTCCAATCCAAAAATATATCCACCATCAAAATCACACTAGATAAAACAGTAAGATATAGAGAAGTACTATTACTTCAAGTATCTAATTAAAGATGACACATTATACATTATGACCTATTTTGCTGATACTGAATTTCCCGAAATTGTCTTGAATGAAGGTCGGATTGACTAAAATTAATTATGAACGTATGAATGCACCGCTATTCATCAAGCTACATGATGAAATCTATTATATCACATACGAGGAGGACTATGTAGGAATCGAGAATGGTTTTAAAAAATATTCGATCAATAAAATTGTGATTGAGCTTAACCCTATGTTAAGCCCAGGCTTTATCTCCTTTTTTATAGGGAACAGATCCTTCATACCTTCCTGGAATAGCAATGTACCGCAATGCTTCTTTACATCCGGCCTCAGAAGTAAAATATCCTAAAAGTGTAAGCTGCTTCATCATCGTGAAATAATGATTGGGCAGGCCTTTAAAGTTCTTATCTTTTTTACGTTCAATATCTTCCAAACCGGCCTTTTTGGACTGGTAATCTTTAGCTTCCTGATCGAGTGCTACTAATAAGCTATGCTTTTGGTCAGGACTTCCTTTCATAAATTCAATGTGATGCATTTTTTGACATGCCGCATTGAGTTTTCCGATCCCCTCCCTGAAAGTTTGCTGATCCCTTTCTTCGTAACAGTCGTTCACCATCATTGCCATAAAAGGACCAACATTCGCAGCTTTAGCTCCGGGACTCTTTGTAGCTGGTAAGATAGTATCTGCAACCTCGTTCAGGAAATTATGATCCTCCGTACTAAATGTGTTCCCGCCATTTTTTTTCCCGTCTCTGCAACCTACAAGCAGCGCATTACCTCCGATCATCACGCCACCAGTAAGCACGGCAATCATTTTCAAAAGTTCTCTTCTTTCCATGATCAGATATTATTTTTTTTTAATTCAGCTACAGCATAATCTACCGCCCGAGCGGTAAGTGCCATATAAGTAAGTGATGGATTCTGGCAAGCCGAGGAGGTCATACAAGCACCGTCAGTAACAAATACATTCATACAATCCCATACCTGATTCCATTTGTTTAGCACCGAGGTCTTCGGATCTTTACCCATCCTGGCCGTTCCCATTTCATGGATACCGTGCCCCAAAGCATGTCCACTATCCCAGGTCTGAACATTTTTTATACCTACTGCGTCAAACATAGCTTTCATCTCTTCAGTCATGTCCTTACGCATCTTAAACTCGTTTTCTTTCATCTCTGCATCCATTGCCAATACCGGGAGGCCCCACTTATCTTTTTTATTTTTGTCAAGTGAAACCATATTTTCATGATAAGGAAGGATTTCTCCGAAAGCGGTAGCCCCTATACTCCAGCCACCTGGTTCAGTAAGGGCATCTTTGAAATCACCACCTATATTCAGCTCCGCTATTTCTCTGCTCCATCCCTGCCTGCTGGCACTACCCTGATATCCGAAGCCGCGCAGATAATTCCTTTTATCCCCTCCAAGATTCACAAATCGAGGAATGTAAAAACCGTTGGCTCTTCTGCCGTAAACATACTGATCTTCATATCCTTCTACAGTTCCAGATGCACCCAGATTATAATGATGGTCCATCACATTGTGACCTAATTCACCACTGCTGCTGCCTAAACCTCCAGGCCAGACATCCGTTGCTGAATTAAATAATACCCACGCAGTATTCAATGTAGAAGCACATAAAAAGACAATCTTACTTTTAAACTCAATAGTCTGGTTCGTTTCTGTATCCAGCACCTCCACCCCTGTAGCTTTTTTTGTATTTTTATCATACAATACCTGTGTAACTAGAGAATATGGTCTGACAGTTAGATTGCCAGTTTTCATGGCTGCTGGCAAAGTAGAAGATTGCGTACTAAAGTAACCCCCAAAAGGGCATCCTTCCCAGCACCTGTTTCTGAACTGACATTTTGTTCTGCCAGGAATTTCAGCAGTAAGATTTGCCGTTCTCCCGATAATCAGATGTCTCTTTTCACCATATGCTTTCTTAATTCTTGCTGCTACATCTTTTTCTACGCAATTGAGTTCCATCGGTGGCAGGAAATGACCGTCTGGTAAATGCGAAAGGTGATCTGCAGCGCCACTGATACCTGCGAATTTCTCCACATGATCATACCAGGGAGCAAGGTCATCATAACCAATAGGCCATGCAACAGCAATACCATCTTTATCATTTGCTTCAAAGTCCATCTGGCTCCAGCGATAAGATTGCCTGCCCCATAAAATGGATCGGCCGCCCATTCGGTAGCTGCGCCACCAGGTAAAAGGTTTAGTTTCAGTATAAGGACAATCTTCTTCGTTTGCCCATCCATCCATCACTGCTTCTGAAGCCGCCCAACCACGGTGAATAACAGGATATTTCTTTCTTTGCTCAGCAGTTGTATTTCCTCTGTGATCAAACTCCCAGGGATTTTTTGAGGCCGTTTTATAATCTTTGATATGGTCATACGGCCCTCCACGCTCTAACATTAATACTTTTAAGCCTTTTTCACAAAGCTCTTTCGCTGCCCAGCCTCCACTGATACCGGAACCTACTACAATTGCATCATACGTATTGTTATCCATAATCAGCAGCTAGTTAAAAATTGACACATAAGGAATATTTGGTTTAACGTTTTACCATTAATTTATTTAAAGATATGCTGTTTGAGCAATCATTTGCTAATGACGATTTAATGTACGTTAAAATAATGATGGAATCAAAATAGAAGATAATTTTATGTTGCAAGATCAGTCTAAACGTATAAAATCAAATCATTCCTGAAATCGGATCCAAAGTTAGACGTTGGTGATTCGAGGTATCAATCAGATTTTATATATTGTTAGTGTTATATTGCATAAAGAAAGATGCCGGAGACAATTATTTGAATTTTGTCGTTTAATGATTAACTGTAAATATATTAGCTGATCAACTGAGAGATCAGATAAACAAATACCACAAATTTAATTTAATGAATATTGAACAAATGGAGATACAATCTATATACCAGGAAACGATCAAGTTTGCGGCAGCTAAGCATGCAGAAATTAACCAGACTATTCCAGGAACAAACCTGCCTTACGTGGTTCATTTAAGCAATGTGGCTATGGAAATTCTGATTGCAGCACAACATTCTTCTGAGTTCAGATTAGATTTTGCGCTGAAAGTAGCCTTACTGCATGATACTCTGGAAGATACTCAAACCACTTTTGAAGAAATTTCGCAGGAGTTTGGTAAGGATGTCGCGCTAGCAGTGCTTGCACTGACTAAAAATGATAATCTGCCCAGGACTGATAAGATGAATGATAGCATTCAACGTATTAAAAGATTGCAAAAAGAAGTATGGGCAGTAAAATTAGCAGACAGGATAACAAATTTACAGGTACCACCGGCACATTGGGAAATTGCTAAAAAGACAGCATACAGAGAGGAAGCCATTTCTCTGCTAAAGGAACTGGAAGGTGGAAATAGTTACCTTGAAAACAGATTGAAAGACAAAATCGAAAGCTATAAAGTATATATCTCCACGAGCTGAATTAAAATATGAAACCATCATGAGCCTAGCACCTGGAAACAGTAATGAAGAATACTCATGATAAATTATAAGTTTAACCTTAAAAAATAATATATATCATCATGAAAATCACATTAGACATTAAATCAGTAATGATCGGCTTATTGAGCGCAGGAATTATATTTTCAACCATTAGCTTTAAAGACAGGCATGAAACAGATGGCGGTAAATTCCGCACTGTTATTGGCGAAAAAGGTATCGTCATCTTAGATACTGAAACAGGAGCATATATCATTGCACCCGAAGTGATGAATATTGGTAAAATGCAATGGGTTAAAGGCGATTTTTATGAAACGCACAAAGTCAGCATTGATAATAAAAAATTGCCCAAATGATGAAGGAGCCCTATTTGAGTAATTCGGTCTGAATAACCGGACGTAGTGCATCTGCCCAAATAGTGTATCCTTTCTCGCTCGGATGCGTAAAATCGAGCATCATTCCTTCCACGAAGGTTCCATCGGCATTCAGCATCTTTGGTCCTGCATCCAGGAAAGATATCTTTTGTTCAGCTGTAAAAATGACCAAACGTTTGTTAATCTCGTTGATGAGGGTCCTTCTGGAATTTGCAGGATCTTTTTCTCTCGGGAAAATGGCCATTACCAAAATCTTAGTATTTGGTATCTTAGACCTTACCCGCCTGCATATAGCTTCAATTCCTTCTACAATTTCTGAAGCTGTATTCATCCGTGCATTTTCAGTTTCGCTGGTATTATTTGTACCGATGTTAATGACCACCAGACGCGGATGCAGTCCATCGAGTTCACCATGGTCCAGACGCCATAAAACGTTTTGTGTACGGTCCCAGCCAAACCCCAGGTTTAATACACGATAAGAGCCAAACAGATTTGCATAAGTCTGCGGTCCATTAGGTGTTCTCAATTTCCCGTCCGCATATCTTACCGCAGGAACACCACCCCAAAAATGAGTGATAGAATTTCCAATTAATATAATTTCCGGATTGATGGAATCTTTGATAGCAAGAACCTCATTGTGACGTTTAAACCAATCGTAACTATCATTCTCAAGTTTACTAACCGGCCTAACCGCCGTATTAAAAGGAATATCTGTATCCAGCGATTTGTCGCCCATCAGCTTTGAAAGTAATGGTTCCATAGCTTGTGCCCAGGCTTTAGCTCCAGCAGGTGTTGGATGCAGGTAATCCCCCATCATTTCATGATTGATACTGCCATCCAGATTCAGAAAAACATGATTCACGTCGCAGTAAAACACATTTTTCTCATCAGCCAGTTTCGACACCAGGTTTGAAGCCCTCTCCAGAATAGCCCGGTGTGACGTAGGATTTGCACCATCGTAACTACCAGGAAAACAGCGCAGCAAAATAATTCTGGTATCAGGTAATTTTTGGCGAACAAGTTTCACTATAGCCGCTATCCCCCCAGCAAGCTGGCTTGCAGTATGTCTCAATGGGTAATTCTTCTCATCCACGTTATTTGTACCAATTTCAAGCACCAGTACCTTTGGCGATTGCTCTTCCAGTTCTCCATGCATTATATTCCAGAGCAGGTTTTCAGTACGATATCCGCTGAAGCCTAAATTCAGGGCTTTTCTTGGTGCAAAGAATTGATTCCATACCGGCTGATATTCCGGCTTTTCAAAATTATTGGTAATTGAATTGCCCATCATGATCAGTCCGAATTTTTCCTTGGCTACCAATGCAAGTTTTTCATCATGTCGTGCTCTGCTATATCCTTCAATAGCTGTTGCAGCAGGATTGGTGACATCGGATTTACGGATGCCCATTTCCATTGCATTGCTGAAGAATTCAGGAAAAGCAGATTTCACCGTTTCCATCGTAAGCGAATTTACTTCCGGTGTTACTTTGAACTGCACATTTCCGTCAAAACCTTTATACTTTTTCACATAATCTATACCGGCACCATTCCAGGTTTTATTCTTTCCGGTGAATAGTGCATATAACTTAGCTTTGGGATATACCGCAGGAACAATTTGAGGAATTACCGTTCCCGGAACAGTTTCATTAAATGATGCTGGTGCGATGAGCAGCACGTTATCCGGCTGTTCCTTTTCTTCCAGCCGCGCTATTAATCTTGCTGCAAAAACAGCCCCCGTTTGAAAACCGGCTACATCAAAACGTTTACCAGCGCTGTTCTTTTTTAACTGTTCCGCTTTTAAAACGCGGTAGATCCTGAGTATCTCCTTTAACTTATGCTGATTGTTGCTATCTTTTTGATCACGGTCGACTACAGCTACGTCGAAACCTTCCTTGTTGAAGAATTTGATAGTTATTCTTTCTGCATCCTTCATTACATCCCCATCTGCACCGGACTTAGGGAGCAACATAATTGTCCCCTTGATCTTGTCATTTTTAGAGTTGATCACATGAAATCCTAAATGATGAGCACTATTTTTTTTAGATTTCAATTCACTGCTATCCTGAGCGTTAACGGAAAATGAAAACAGGCAAATGACGAGTACTTTACTGATAAAAATTGATCTCATGAGGGGCAAATAGTTAAGTTTTCCAGCTGACTTGTTGTGCTAATTAACCAGCGAGCCGAATCTAGTGAAAATGCCCAGATTTTCCCCAAAACTAAAATCTAATAATTTAAAAAGATTTCTAAATTATTTTCTTCCCTGAACTCGTGGGCTTCGATATCACCCCGAATATTAAAAAGTAACCGGCGGATAAAAGACCTCCCATGAATTGTTCATCAACTATGGTATATTAGCTGCGTGATGAAACAGATAATCAATGAATATGCTTCAATCAACTAAATGCTGCTGGCTTTTAATGTTATCACTTTTTACTTCATACGCTTATGCGCAGGAGAAAACTACTGATATCAATGCTAATCTAAATAATTACCAGATCCGAAGGTCATATGAAGACACTGTCAATTTCAGCACCAGAAATATATACAGGGTTCAGCACTACAGCACTGCAAAAAAGGCAAATTCGAACCAGCAAACTAAAGCTTTTAAAGGAAAAACATTTTATCTGGATACTTACACTGAATACCTTACCGATGGAAGAAAGCACTATCAACGGTATAATTACGAAAAGACTCAACGTATTGAAAAATATCATTATGATGCAGACTTAAAATATCTGAGGCTTTACGAAGTAAATGAAAATAATAAAGTTTTCTATTATAACTGGCTGTTTTATGATGCTAAAGAAAACCTGATAGAAGAATTTGATTATAGCGCTGATCAGGAAAATTCTTTTGGCATTCAAACTTATATCAAATATAATATTGAATATCTGAAGAACAAAACAAAGATCGCTGTAACGGAGTATGATCGTGATTCGATTGCAAGTCCTCTGCAGACTTACATTTTCACACCATCATTAATCACAAAAGACCTACCTCAATATCAATCACATTTCCAAAGATTTGAACTCATTAACGGTCATTATAAACCTGTAGAAACCCGCGGATTTATATTTGACGACAGATATGTAGACTTTAAATATGATACCAATGGTTTCATCATATCCGAGATATGGCACAAACCTGCAGGCATTCTTGAAAACCAAACGACCTATGAATATTCTCCTGATTACCGGGAAAGAATAGAACAGCTGTATCATATGAGGGGAACACAAAAATCATTAAAAACCACCAGGAGATATAATCAACATGATGATCTGATCTTCCAGCAAAGTGTCGATTATACCGGTAGCCCCTCTTCAATTGATCATTTTGAATATATTTACGATCGTAAAGGAAACTGGATAGAAAAAAAGATATATGAGCAGCCCTGTGAAAATGGCTTTCCTGGGAAAAAGGTATTAAAATCACACGAAATCAGGGAGATTGAGTATTATAAAGAAGGGCAGTCGCCAAGAAAATTCACCTTACCTGCACTACCCAAACAGATGACGACCGCGAAAAGAAAGATTGCTGAACGGGCGCTGACAAAATTCAAAGAAACTGAAGAAATTGAATAATATCCAGAGACCAGATCTTTCATTATATTAGTTAGCTATTAAAGGAGTAACTCCATTATTACAAAGTCTATATTGTTTTTTGTAAAGATCTTTCCGCTTTGTTTAAAACCAAACTTTGCATAGAAGCCTGTAGCGGAAACTCTGGCACTGCACCCCAACTGCTTACCCCCCGCCTCTTTGCTGTAAGAGATAAGATACATCAACAAATCCGAACCATAACCACATCCCTGTGCAGCTGTTTTTGTTGCGAACTTTCTGAACTGATAAATCCCTTTGTCCCAAAAGAGAGAGACAACCGAAGTTAGCTCTTCATCTACATAAAGGCCAAAATGATTTCCCTCTTCTTCATTCGCCAGCTTGATTATTTCGAAAGGTTGATTGGGATACATGACCTCATGTCTGATCTGCCAGGCAAGACGATGATCTATCCTATCTATTTTAACATCTCTCATACTAAAAAAGTTCATTTGACAGTTTCAAAAGTACTCATCGTCCGAAACTTTTAATAATAATCTCTGTCCATTTGTGAACGATTATGTCCGATAACGGACGATTTAATTGGTTATATTTGCTAATTAAGTTGCAATTCAGGATATTATATAACTAAATATTAATTGGCCTAATATTGGTTTGAAAGTACAAGAATTAATAAATATTGCAACTACGAAATAACCATGAACAAATTTCTCCTCTTTACTGTATTGTGTAGCTTTGGTCTATTAAAAAATAGTGTAGCTCAAAAAGTTAGTACTGTTGAACCATTTGATAAAGTAATTATTAGTCCTCATGTAAAAGTCACCTTTGTAAAAGGAGATACTGAAAGTGTGACCATTGAAAATTGCGAAGTAGAAACTGACAAAGTAAATATTGTATCAAAAGGTAAAACTTTGAGAGTTTATCTTGATGGTGCTAAAGAGATCACCAAAAATGAGAAAGACAGTGAATATGGTTCCAATGTGAAACAACCACTATATACAGGGACTGTTCTGACGGTTACTATAAATTATAAAACTATTCAGGATCTTTCTGTGAGAGGTGAAGAGACTATCTTATTTAAAGGAAAGCTGGAACAGGATCGTTTTGGTTTGACGATGTATGGTACCTGCAAAATTTATATGAATGAAGTCCGGCTAAAAAGTATGCATACTACAGTTTATGGTGAAAGTTATTTAGAAATGAAGTCGGGCGATATTACTGAGCAAAAGTTCGTTGCCTATGGAGAAAGTAAAGTAAATGCACTAGCCATAAATAATAATGTTACAAAGGCAACACTTTATGGTGAATCTAAACTCCAGTTGAATGCTTCAGACCTGATTAAAGTTACGTCATTTGGTGATTCTAAGATTGGCTACAAAGGCAATCCGGAAATCAAACATGCATTGCATATTGGCAGGACTAAGATTTATAAGATAGATTAGAGCAGGTAATCTTCCGGTCAGGTCATTGATGAAGATAAATTACCGGCCTGCATGTATGTTGATTACGTAAGGGTTTATCAAAATAAATAATCAACGATTCTTGTCTCCAAAAAGATCATTTCATCAATTTTATATAATTTATAATATTATTTATGACAACATAATATAATTTTTCTATATTCGCACCTCCTTAAACAAAGGAAATGATTCCGTAGCTCAGCTGGTAGAGCATTACACTTTTAATGTAGTGGTCCTGGGTTCGAATCCCAGCGGGATCACGAAAAGCCTCAATTTGCAAATTGAGGCTTTTTTTATTAAAAAATGTTTAAGAAAAAGATCAGGTATCATCCACCGATCTCAACTCATCCAAAATCATTTATTCTTTGAAAGAAGGAAATTGAAGCAGATCAATTCAAGCCCTGATAGAGCTGTTGTTGATAGTATGACGCTGGTAAATTACGACGAGTTGCAGCCGTATCAGATGCGTCGCTAATCCATGTAATTTAACTAGTAATAAATGGTCGGTGTTGCGTCGGAGTTAGAACGCCTACACCACGTCTTAACACACCATCGTCCTATGCTCGTCCCCCTATCCTCCCACCATTCCCTCTTCTAAAGCCTATGATAAAATCAATCAGCAAAAAATTAGAAAACAGCTTAATTATAAAAACCTTACGATCTATGTATTAAATAATTATGCTATATTCATCTGAGAAGAATCGGACAAAAAATGAGGAAAGCAAAATACCAATATCTATTCACAGTTGTATGTTTTCTGCTAGCGATACACTCCTATGCACAGCTTGCAACTCCATTCCTAGGCAGTAAAGCAGATCGCGATTCACTGAAGAATACGAGCTTAGCGATACGTGCAGCTTTTGCGAGGGGCGATGTGAATGGCATCCTCCTGTATCACCACCCAAATGTAACTAAAGCACCAGATTATCGCACGTATCAGATAGGAATAGAAAATCTCAGACCCGGTTTAAAAGGAACGCTGGAGAATTTCACTCTGGAATTCGTTGAGAATAATACAGAAAGCCTATATATCAATGGAGATACTGCTGTGGAACAAACACTTTTCACCATTAAAGGTACACCAAAGGTTAAAGGCGACCCCTTCATATTTAAAGGCCGTTCGATGATTGTTTACATCAGATATAAAGGAAGTCCAACAGGATGGGCTACGATCAGGGAAATGATCCAGCCAGAGACTGCCCCCTGAAACTACAGAAAATTATTGTCATACCGGTAATAATCAGTCACTGCTGCTGATATTACCCAACCTCAGCTACTCTTCACTATTTCTTAACTGAAAGCAGGATAGCAGTCTATGGCTAATTTCTCTAAGTAAGATAGTCATTTATTGCTGTTCTTTCATCCACTTTAATGCATGCTTAACTTTAAAATCAAGGTTGATATCTTCAAAATTATCACCACCATTAATCAGTACATCCGGCGAAATATATTTTTTATATACTTTGCCATTCCTATCTGCATCATAATCTACAGCCAGATTCAAACCAGCTAGATTGTTAACCTTGAAACCTTCATTTGCGGTAGTGTATCCTGCGGTATTTTCTCCGATTAAAATGGAATGTTTGCGGCCAATTGTGCTGATTGCCACTACTTCACCAGAGCTGGCTGTTCTTCCACTGATCAATACAGCAAGCGGCATCAGTTCTTTCTTTTGTGGTCCAGTTGCGGGCAGTGTAGATACCTGCTGCTGATCCAGATAAATATTTCCTTCCTTCAGTATCCATTCTCCATCCTTTTCACCATGCTGATTTACAAAACTTCCTATTTTCCCATCCCCTATTAAGTCAGACAAACCTGCAAGCATCTGAAACATGCTACCACCTGTGTTTAATCGCAGATCCAATACCCATCCCCGGATCTTCCTGGTATTGACCGCAGCAATTGCCGCACGAATTGCCCCCGCTTCTTTATTGATATTTTTACCATTAAAATCACTATTGCCAGGCAGCAAGATATAACCAGTATGTTTATCCAGCAACTTGACGACCAGTGTATCATATCGTTTTACGGCATTAATGACGACTTTATTGAGATAGGGTTCATTGCTTTTCCAGTAATAGGACTTATCCTTATATTTAAGCGCGCCATGATGATCGTCAATCTGCTCGAATATATAGGGAAAGATAGACAATACATCTTCGTAAGCATTTGCACCATCAGCTTTTTGGTAAACCTCTTTTTTCAACATCTGCCAGTCCACTTTATCTTTATTGATTGAATTGGCTTGAATCAACGTTAGACTCCTATCGATAAAAACCTTTACGCTGTCAGCCATTTTTACTAATCGATCTTGGGCAGATAGGTTAAAAGAGAAAAAAATTGTGGTGAAGAGAATTGCAATGAGATGTTTCATATCTTAAAGATGATAGAAAGATCTAATTGGTTGCAATAAAAAAAAATAAAGATTAATTTATTTTAAACTATTGATATACTTTACATTAAGACAACACCTTGATTTCAATCCAATTTTTATTAAAATAAGTTGTGACAACATGATTTATTTTTCTATCTTCGCACCTCCTTAAACAAGGAAAATGATTCCGTAGCTCAGCTGGTAGAGCATTACACTTTTAATGTAGTGGTCCTGGGTTCGAATCCCAGCGGGATCACACCAAAGACTATCAAAATGTTTAAAGCCCTGCAATCGCATCGATGAGCAGGGTTTTTGTTTTTAGGGAATTGCCAAAATTCCTTACAAGTATAAGCCCTGATACCAAAGCTTAAAGCACAGCCCTTAGTAAAGGATCTAGTTACAAAACCAATAATCCAAAATCCCTTAAATCATAAATAGGTTGTGAATACCATAACAATTCAAAATGCTCCATCGTTGCCTCAAAGTCAGCTTTAATCTCCTGAAAAGTGTAAACTTTGCCCTGGGAAACCGACAGCTTCTGCAAAATAGAGCTCAACCACTCCCCTTCACTTTTATTTAACTGAACAGTGAAAGTTTCCTTTTTATCGTAGAAGGTCAGCATCATCATTTCCAACGGCTTACCCTTTTTATATTTGGCAAAACTCTCTATGTCAGGATTGCCACCCAGCCAAACCACCTTAGCTGTTGGCTTAGTATTAAACTTACTTTCTGCCCTTAATGCTTTCTCAATAAAATCCGAAGGAACCGTTACTTTCGGAATCTTAAAATCAAACCAATCCTGCAATTTGTAATCCAGGCAAATGCCATGCATGAAGTTAAAAAGTGACTTTTTTAAACCGAAACTAAATTTATCATGATCTATTCCTGTTTTGTCAATATAGTTGATGTCATTGTTAGCAAAACGCCCTATAGTTTCAGTCGCTTTAACTACACCAAATCTTTCCGGATACATGCCAACCGGACTATGTGCGGTCATCGCAAACTGATGCCAGAAGCCGGATTGTAAAACACCTGCCTCAAACAATTGCCTGACCATTTCCAGACTGTCTACCGTCTCCTGAATGGTCTGCGTTGGATAACCATACATCAAATAAGCATGCACCAATATTCCTGCTTCCGTAAAGTTTCGGGTAACCTGAGCTACCTGTTCAACTGATACACCTTTATCAATTAGCTGCAACAACCTGTCAGAAGCCACCTCTAAGCCTCCGGATATGGCTATACATCCTGATGCTTTCAGCAAAAGACATAAATTGCCGGTAAAGCTTTTCTCAAATCTGACATTAGTCCACCAGCTCACTGTAATATTTCTTCTTAAAATTTCCAGGGCAACTTCTCTCATCAGGGCTGGTGGGGCAGCCTCGTCTACAAAGTGAAATCCATTCTGACCAGTTTTGTCAATCAGTTCTTCGATCCGGTCTACAATTAATTTAGCTGCGACTGGTTCGTAAACCTTAATGTAATCCAAAGAAATATCACAGAATGTGCACTTTCCCCAATAACATCCATGTGCCATCGTCAATTTGTTCCAGCGGCCATCGCTCCACATACGGTGCATTGGATTTACAATTTCTATAACTGAAATATATTTGTCCAGTTCCAAATCACTGTAATCCGGCGTGCCAACCTCAGCCTGTTTATAATCCCTTCTCAGGGTATCATTTTTATAGCTAACATTTCCGTTTTCTAATAAAAAAGTTCTTTTATACAGATTCAGTTCCCCGGCATTTATGATTGAATTATAGATCAGTTCAATGGGTAATTCTCCATCATCTAATGAAATAAAGTCAAAAAATTCAAATACCCTCTCATCAGAAAGAGAACGTAGTTCTGTATTGGCAAAACCGCCGCCCATTGATATTTTAATCTCAGGAAAATTTCGTTTCACATATTGTGCACATCGGAAAGCTGCATATAAATTCCCCGGAAAAGGAACAGAAATTAAGAATAACTTCGGTTGGATAATGGCGATCTTTTCCTCCAAAATATCCATCAGAATTTTGTCCATATAGGTATAATCCTGATTTAACACATCATATAGCTCGTCGAAAGAGTTAGCACTTCTGCCCAGCCTTTCGGCATAACGACTAAAACCAAAATTCTGATCAACACATTCAATAATAAAGTCTGAAATATCCTCGAGATATAGGGTAGCTAAATGTTTACCTTTATCTTGCGTTCCCATTGTACCAAAGGCCCAGTCTAATTCATCCAACTGCGTAAATCTGGAAGCTTCGGGTAAATAATTTTCCTGACAAATCTGTAAAGCCAGTGTTGGATTTTTGCCTTGTAAAAAGGCGATAACAGCATCAATAGTTTTGATATACTCTTTTTTTAACGCAAAAATTCGCTTTGCATTTAAACTTTTAGGCTGGCCCAGCTCCTCTGCGTGAAGGAATAGATCGGCCAACCCTTTTTTAGAAAACAAGGCTAAAATCACTTCAATACCCAAATCTGCCTGTGTAGAAGAGATATCTTTAGTATTTAAAAAACCTTTGATATATGCAGTTGCAGGATATGGGGTATTCAGTTGGGTAAAGGGTGGCGTAATGAGGAAAAGATCAGTTTTCAAAATGATATCTTATTTGTCCGCAAAAATATCCATAATTATAGAGAGATCAATTTATTTACAGCAAGTATATTGATAAATTTGCTGCCTGATGGCTTCTGCGATACGCAGAATCTGCTGCACCTTATGCTGTTCTACATGATCCGGATGGCTAAGATCAAGCTGATGGTAAACAATAGCTGGTATCAGAAAGTCACCTTCAGTCTTATTCTCCTCAACAATCGTTAAGGCATTCTCCAAAATATCCATCGCAGAACTGAGCTGCCGGGTCACTTCAGCCAGCTGAATATTAGAAAAAGGAAAAAATGAGGCAATGGTAGACGATAACTGGTAACTTAATACTTCAAATTCATAAAGATGTTTAACCTGACTTTGTGCACGTTTAGGCTCAAGCAGCATATTCTGTATGCCAGAAGAAAGCATAGTTAGTTTTGTATAAACCTCTTTCCTCGCCAGCTTAAATGAAGTAATATCTGATGGAATACCTGCAGTCTGGTCATGCAGCTTTTTGAGATAACTTAGGTTAGCCCTAACGACATCCCCGATATACATTGTATGTTTACTGACTTCCCAGGATGGGAATACATAAGATGCTGCAAACGCTATTGCACATCCTAAAATGGTATCAACTACACGTTCCAGAATAATTGAGTGATTACCGGTATAAATATTTAAACAGATGATAATCATGGGTGTTAATGACACAATACTGAGCATGTAATTGATCCGCAGATAAGCGAAATACCCTAACAGGAATAAGCCTGCCAGCACCAGTTTTACGGTGACACTGGGAATAACTAACAACAAAACCATACCGATTGCTACGCCTAACAGACTCCCTTTTAATCGCTGCAAATTCCTTTTTTTTGTGAGGCCGAAACCGGGTTTAATGACCACAATAACAGTGAGCAAAATCCAGTAACTATAATAGCCCACCGGCAGCAAGGTCATACTAAAGGCAAGCAGACAGGCAACTGATAACCTGATCGCAAACCTGAAGACAGGCGACCTGAAACTCAGGTGTTTTCCAAGCACAGGAACACTAATTTGATCTGCTGAAATGAAAAATTGATACGCTGGCAGGTCTTCCGGAAAGTCAATCTTGTCAAAACTCAGTGTAAGCGTATCGCTGAGTTTCCTCAGCAAAGTATAAATCTCATCAATATTAATCTCTAATTTAACTAATATACGCTTGTTTTTATCCACCGCATTTAGTTTTGCAATTTTCTGTTTTACAGCCAGTATTTCTGAAGCACTGGTATCTGAATACTTTATTTTGGTTTTTCCGCATAAAGCTACGCCCATCAATTGCAGGTCATTTGCCATACAACCGATCACCTTAGTGATGGCATTCAGCAATCCCGTATCCTTCAGATTTTCAAGCAAAAGTTCATAATCATACTGAACAGCCCCTATTCTTTCATATAAATCGATAACCTGTGTAATTGCCAGGAGATGCCTCTGCCCCTGTTCGTGCTCATCCCTCATCAGCATTTTATTCCTCAGCAACAGATCTCTTACCTGTTCCTGTTTCTCATGCACCTTATTATGTTTTTGAATCAATTGCAGGTAGTTATCCTGAAGGTTGCTTCTCTCATTATAAAATGCGGCTTTTGCCCGAAGAAAGTCAGACGTAGCAATAATACACTCCCCCAATGCATGTTTTATAGAGCTTAAAGGCCATAATCTGGTCTGCAGCAGGCTAACGATATAATAACATACACCACCAGCTACAATATAAAGACTAAATGACAATGGATTTACTGGTTTGAGTCCCTGCACAAAAGTCATCAGAATTAGTGCCATTGTACCCAGCAAAGACCACCTTTTACCAAACGCTGTGAACAAACCAAAAATCATGCAGAAAACAAAAATCAGCACTCCCGACAAGACCACCTCTTTGATCAGCAATGCCGTGACCAATGAGATGAAAAAGAAGAGACACAAACTGCTGACGGACATCAGCAATTTATCAACCAGCGTTCCCGGAGAATCTGTCAGGCTCACCAAAAGTGCACCTATACCCACCGTAATGGCAATATGGGAGCCTGCAAAATAATATAAGGTTGCAAAGGGAAGAATGATACTCAGGGTAGTGCGTAAGGCATCGGAAAAATACTCACTTCTGATGATCAGCCGCAGTTCCCTGAAAAAAACCTGTAAATATCCCGGCACTCTTTGCATAAGGTTTTTGTTTATATAGGCCGCGAAGATAAGGATTCATGCCTGAAATTGTGTAGCCAGGAATTCTCATTTTTCCACCAGGCTGAGCCATTGCCTGATTACTTTTTGAAGATCCTCAGATTTCTTTTTTGCATTCTCAAGATCTGTAAAGCTTGCCAGTCGCCTGCCATCGGTATAATTTCCCTCGAGTATACCTGTAGTATCGGCTATTTTAGCACCAGTCGGAAACACGATCAGGACATTTTCTTTACGTACATTAATTACTGCAAGATCTCTTTTATATTCTTTGGCATCAAAAGATTTCATCTCTCCGTTATAATAAAAGGCCGGCGAGTTCCATTTCACCTGCTCGCTGATCTGCTGATCAGTAGAAAGAATTACTTGTCTTAAATACACAACAGTTTCAGCAAAATTTGGTGAAAGCCCCTTTATCAGGTCGCTGACTAAATCACTGTCCGACTTCTTTTCTTTACTCATTTTCTATTTATTTCGTTAATCCCTGATAAAAATAGACCAAATATTCAGGATAAACACTGGGTATATCAGACAAATTATATGGGCAAATACGCCAGGATCGCTTTAAATCTATTTAGCTTAATATCAATAGGATCAAAGCAAAAAGGCAAGAATTTGTATATTCACACTACCATTTATAAATTTTTTAATACAAAATCGAACGTTATGAACAACGCTATTTATCCCTGCCTGACGCTTAAAGGTAAAATCAAGGAAGCGGCAGATTTTTACATCAATACATTTGGAGAAGGAAAAATTGGACAAACATCTCCCTATGTGATCCAGATTGAATTAAGCGGTCAAAAATTTATGCTTCTTAATGAAGGGCCGGCTTCCTTTCCCAATATCTCTATCTCATTTATGGTGATCAGTGAAACTGCAGAAGAGTTGGAAGCTTATTGGAATAAACTCATTGATGGTGGCAAGATCATGATGCCGCTGGATAGTTATGACTGGAGTACAAAGTATGGATGGGTAGAAGACAAATATGGTGTTTCCTGGCAGATCAATACAAGCAGCAAAGCCGATACGCCCCAAAAATTCTGTCCTACTTTAATGTTTGCCGGCCCGAATGCCGGTAAAGCTGAAAATGCAATTGATTTTTATACAGCATTATTCCCAAAATCAGGCATCGTCGGAAAACTCAAATACAATGAAGGTGAAGGAGACAATACTGAATTTATCAAACATGCGCAATTTAAGCTCAACGATTTCATTACCATGGCAATGGATAGTTCTGCAGCGCATAATGCTGATTTTAACGATGCCGTGTCTCTGGTGGTCGAATGTGAGTCGCAAGATGAAATAGACCGTTATTGGGACACGCTGACTTCATCGGGAGGAAAAGAAGTGGCCTGTGGCTGGCTGGTAGATAAATTTGGTATCAGCTGGCAGATCATACCAAAATCGCTTACTGAATTGATAAAAGATCCGGCAAGGGCACAAAGGGTAATGGCTGCGCTGATGAAAATGAAAAAATTAATTATCAAAGACCTGGAAAGCGCTTAAAAAATCGGTTAAATTTGCACCATGAGTAATGGTGCCCCAGCTAATTCAATTTTCGACAAAATTTTATCCTTTATAGACTTCACCAATCAGAATATTTTTCTAACCGGAAAGGCAGGAACAGGAAAGACAACACTGCTCAAAAGAATAAAAGAAGAGTCTTCAAAAAAGATGGTAGTGGTAGCTCCTACCGGAGTAGCGGCGATGAATGCAAAAGGCACAACCATTAACTCCTTTTTCCAGTTACCTACCGGTTCCTTTTTTCCGGGAGATATTAGTCTGGAAAATCTGCAATCTGGTATTGTTTCCATACAATCCCTGGTATCAGATTTAAGCTATAGCAGGGAAAAGCTGAACCTGTTAAATGAGCTCGAACTACTCATTATCGATGAGATATCAATGGTGCGATGTGATTTACTTGATGTAATTGATGCTATTCTCCGTTCAGTGAGAAAAAACAGCAGTCCCTTTGGAGGTGTACAATTGCTGCTGATTGGAGATTTATTTCAGCTGCCTCCGGTGACGAAAAGAGAAGAATGGACTTTTTTAAGCAGGGCTTATGCTTCTCCTTATTTTTTCGAGGCCTATGTGATCCGCAGGAATCCCGTGTTACAGATAGAGCTGACCACGGTATTTCGTCAAACCGAACCAGAATTTATTGATATCCTGAACAGCATCAGAAATAATCAGATCAGCGAAAGCAGCCTCACTTTATTAAATAAAAGGTACGATCCGCTATTCAGTTCATCCGATGAGCTAAATCCAATTATTATTACTTCCCATAATGCGGAAGCAAATACAATCAACAAAGGAAAACTGGATGAATTACCAGGTACCGAATACACTTTTGATGGTGAAATCAGCGGAGAATTCAGGGAAGCTGGTGTACAGGCAGAGCAAAGTCTTAAACTCAAGGAAGGTGCTCAAATTATGTTCATTAAGAACGACAGCGGAGAAAACCGGAAATTCTATAATGGGAAGATCGGCAAGATCAAGTCGATAAAAGACGGTCAGATATACATCTCCTTTCCCCAGGAAGAAGATCTGTTACTGGAAAAATCCTCCTGGCAATCTTTCGAATATAAAACAAATCCCGAAGAGGTCATCGTACAGCAGCAGGTTGGAGAGTTTTCACAATATCCTATTAAGCTGGCCTGGGCAGTAACTATACATAAAAGTCAGGGTCTGACATTTGACACGGCTATCATTGATGCAGGTAAATCATTTATTGCGGGACAGGTTTATGTCGCTTTAAGCCGCGTAAGAACACTGAACGGGCTGATTTTAAAATCAAGAATCAGCACAGAAAGCCTGCGGTCGAATACAGAAGTAATTAGTTATATGAAACCTGTAAATGAGGAAGAACTGGATCAGATCCTGGTTACTGAACAGGAAAAGTTTATCTTACAAATAGTACTTGATAATTTTGCTTTCAACAGACTGCTTTCAGGACTGGACAGCATTGTAACCTATCCTGAAATCATCAAAGCTAATCTTCCAGAATTTAAAACGTTGTTTGCCCAGTTTAATAAAGCCGTGAATGATCTGATAACGCTATCTGACCGTTTCCAGAATCAGGTAAAAAACCTGCATAAACAAAACGGCTTTAAAGATCAGGCCGCATTGCAGGCCAGGATAGAGTCGGCCCGCGATTATTTTAAAAAAGAAATTACTGTATTACTGATCAACCCCCTTAATAAAAATATCCGTATAAAACCCAAAAACAAAGTGCAGCAACAGATACAGCACTTGTTTCAAAAATACAGGCAGGTGATAGAACACAGAATTTATCTGATGGAATTTGCTTCTGGATTACTGAAAGAAGCTGTAAATCCTCAGGATTATACAGCATGGATCAATAAGCATAAATTGCAGGTAAAGCCTGCTAAGTCATCAGAGACTCAGCAGACAGTAAATTTACAATTATTTTAAACGACAGGGTTGATTTTGCCTTCAATAGAATCGTCCAGTGTTTTGCCAATTGCAGCGCCCACCATCATCTTAATACCCGCAACAAGGTTACCGTGCTTATTATCCCAGTAGTAACCTTCTGAGGGAGTAATTTTTAATAAGGCAATCCTTGGATCGTCCTCTCCTTCAGTGAACCAGGTTTTCAGGATTGGATTCCATAAGTCCTTGATTTTTGCCTTATCGTCCACGACAGTAGCTTCGGCAGTCAGGTACAAATAATCGGAATGTTTGGAGCCCTGAAAATATAGTTTCACATGAGGATCTGCGGTAACTTCCTCATAGGTATGGCTATCGTTTGCTAAGAGTACCCAAAGGAATCCGGCCTCATCCACTTCCTGGATGCTCATTGGCCTTACGCCTTTTGATGGCCCGGTACCGTCTTCAGTACAGAAAAAACAGGTATCGGACTGTGAAATTAATTCTTTAATCTTTTTCAGCGCATCTGCTCTGTTTAAATCCTCATGATTGTCTTCTGGCTGATTGTTGTTAATGCTGTTCATAGGTGTATGATTTATATTTCCACAAAAACAGCCGAACTCATAAAAGGTTCTGAATATTTATCCGAAGTGCTACCAGCCTATTCCATAATCCTCACCATGGTTACTGGACCCACCCCACAGACTATTGTGTTTCCAGTCAAAATAGATGGCATTGACCGGGCCGCTGGTCCTGTCACCAAAGCTTAGTGTATATCCCAACTTTTTAAGCTCCTCACGCGTATTTTCTGGTGTATTACTATTTAGCAGGATTTGTCCTGGTTTAGGCTTGCGATCGTCTGTTCTAGTCCCACCCAATGACAGCCATAGCTGATTCGTGTTGAAATTTGCGGCTTCTGCTGATTGCTGTACATTCATTCCAAATTCAGTCATATTGAGGAAAAATTGTAAAAGGTTCTGATCCTGTGTATCTCCACCCTGTACCGCAGAAGCTACAAATGGCTTTCCGTCTTTTAATGCCAGTGATGGTGATAAGGTTACCCTTGGTCTTTTTCCCGGCGCTACAACATTAAATGGATTAATAGCAGAATCCAATACGAAACTTTGCATACGCTGACTCATACCGACACCCGTATGACCAGCAATACAGGCTGGTAGCCAGCCACCGCTGGGTGTAATAGAAACTACCCATCCTTCCTTATCCGCTGCTTCCACAGACGTAGTGCCGCGCCAGAGTCTGTCCTGATAAAGCTCAGCCGGAGATGTATTGTAACCTAAATCATGTTTGGGTGCAAAGTTTCTTTTACTCGTGTCCAGTTCAAAGCCTCTTGTTTTTAACAGATCGGTGTAAGGGTTTTTCTTACCCTCAAAAGGATAGGGATTACCAGGTCCGATATCGGGATTATTTCTGTCATATTTAATCAGCTGTGCGCGCTGTCTCGCATAATCTTTGCTCAACAGACCTTTCATAGGTTCTAAAGGCGCAAAATACGGATCACCATAATAAAAATCACGGTCAGCAAAAGCAAGGTTCATGGCCTGATAAACCGTATGAATATATTTAGGACTATTATAACCCATGCTTTTCAGATCAAAGTTCTCCAGGATATTCAATGCCTGTAATAACACGGGACCTTGCGTCCATTGCTGCATTTTGTAAACATCGATCCCTTTATAATTGACCATTAAGGGTTCCTCTTCCAGAGGCTTCCAGTTGGCCAGGTCCTGCATGGTAATTAATCCGCCTTGTTCCTGACAGCCGCGTACAAATTCTTTGGCGATATCTCCTTTATAAAAACGATCATAAGCGGCCATTAAGGCCTGCTTACGATTCTTTCCTGCCTTCAATGCAATTGTTTCTGCCTCCACCATTTTACTTAAGGTCTCCAGCAGATCTTTTTGTACGAAAATCTCTCCTGCTTCGGGCGCTTCTCTCTTCTCGCCAGGATGTGTAAAAAAGACTTTTTTGCTATATGGCCATTGGTTAATCTGTGCCTTACCACGCTCCATACTATTAGCGGCCTGCGCTTCGATAGGGTATCCGGCTGCCAGCTCCATTGCAGGTGCCAGCACTTGTCCCAAGCTCATTGAACCATAATTGATCAGCATATAGATCAATCCACCGGGTGTACCAGGCGTCGTTGCTGCCAGCGGACCATATTCAGGAGGGAAATTATAGCCTTTCTTTTTAAAGAAGTCAGCCGTTGCCCCGGTTGGTGCAACCCCCATCGCATTGATCGCAATTACTTTTTTTGTTTTAGGATTATAGATCAGTACCTGCGTTTCACCTCCCCAGCTCAGGGTATCCCACATGGTACAGGTTGCAGCCAGCATTGCACAGGCGGCGTCAACAGCATTCCCCCCTTTTTGGAAAGTCATTGCTCCGGCAGTAGCAGCCAGTGGTTTGCCTGTAATGGCCATCCAGTTACGTCCGTGCAGCACAGGTTTTTGTGTTTGTTGTGCAGATAATGGGAATATGGGTGCCGTAAAAAGCAGAAATGCGGAAATCAAATACTTCATAAAAATCTATAAGCTTCTAATTTAGTTAAATAAAGTGGCCAAAAACAAGTATTTGTGTAAACTCTTCACCTTTCAGTTACCTAAACCAATTGTAAAATAATTATCTTCGCGAATTATTAAAAAATTAGATATGAAACTCGAAGAACAACTGCTAACCAGGAGCGGAAACAAATGTGAATTAAGTCAGGCAGAAGGACCTCTGGTAATGTATGCCGTACCACCCCAGTCAGCAAACACCGAGGAAAATTGTATCCTAATCAGCGAAGCCTGTCTCGCTCAAATCGAGAAAAGAGAGGAACTTGACAAAAATATGTGGCGTTGTCTTTCTACCAGCATGTGGAGCGAGGTACCTGCAGTACAGGTAGTTTCATGGAGGATGCTGAACCGTTTAAGCAGTGAAGGATGGGCAATGGATAGCCTGGATATGATGTATCTGGATGATGAAACACTTGCCTGGGCCAAAGCTGCCGGAGAAGATGAAGAAGAAGCAGTCGTAGAAATACACAAGGACTGCAACGGAAACGCACTGCAGACAGGTGATACGGTTGTAATTACAAAGACTTTGGATGTAAAAGGGTCATCTATCAGTGCGAAGTTGGGTACTGTGGTGAAAAATATTCGTTTAGTAGAAGATAATTCGGATCAGATAGAGGGAAGAGTTGAAGGACAACTGATCGTGATACTGACTAAGTACGTTAGAAAAGGCGGATAATAGATCTTAACAACATCCCATAACACCAGATGCCTCCATAATCCTTTCTGAATTTTGGAGGCATTTTTACAGGCAAAAATTGACTATTTCAAAAAATCGCCGTCGATAATCATCAGTTTTACTCCTTCTTTAGTCACTGATCGATGTGAGCTCAAATCATCAGACACGACATAAGTCATCCCCGCAGTTAGCGCAAAACATTCCCCATCCTGAAGTTCTGAAATAAATTCGCCTGCCAGACAATGAACAATATGGCCTTTCTGACACCAGTGGTCGGCCACATATCCTGCAGAATATTCAACTATTCTTATTCTTAGTCCTTTGTATTGTTTGGTTTGCCAGTATGCAATGCCGGTCTCCCCCTGATGTTCAGTTTTAGGAATTAATGACCAATCTATGTTTTGAAAAGGTATATTACTGTGACTCATGGATTAAAGATACTACTTCAATTCTATTCCTGCTTTTTTTGCCAGATCAATCAATTCAGCAACTTTATTTTCATCTTTAAAAACTGGATCAGTATTATATATCCTGATTAAGGAAATAAATGCATCTGCTTCACCCAAATCTGCTGCTTTGAGTAACCATTCTATTCCCTTTTCCATGTTCTGCTGTATGCCGACACCATTTATATGACACAGGCCGAAACCTGTCATTGCCATTGAAAATCCCGCTTTCGCCCCTTTCCGATACCAGTAATAGATTTTGTTCTCATTAAAATATTCCGGTGTAGAATAATACCAGCCCAGGTCATTCATTGATTCCGGCTGACCAAGTGTTGCGGCCATTTCATAATAATGAAATGCGGTTTCCATATCCCCCTCTTCTACTGCATCTATCGCCATATTATGGAGATCTGCAGCTTCCGGATCTTTAACTGAGCCTCCATATGTTTCAAAAGCTATGGCCGCAGCTGCAATTCTGTGATTTGCGATCCATTCCTCCATTTCCTCTGCCGTAGAGATGTTACAATCCTGCACTATTCCCTCTTCTGGGCTAAAAAATCCAAATCTGTCATTTTGTATAATAACGAATCCGAGATCATCAACTTCCTCAATGCTGGTATAGGCTATTGGAAGAATGAGCTCTTCGTTGATATTTTCAATTCCTAACAGCTCATTTTCTTCTATTATAAAATATTGAGCTTCGTCATCAATATCATCATACACGCCCGACTGAATTACCCGCCAGCCATAGTCGTAACCATCAAAGTTGAGCTGCTCTCTAAAGCTTTGGAAGCTACCTTGGCCAGGATCATAATCAGGATGCCCATCAAGTAATTTGGGATCGTCATTAGCTATAGCTTCAGCAATTATGGCGTTGCTGATTTGAATATCTTCCAGTAGATCAACCGCTTGATCTTCATGGTTATCATCATCCATATTGAACACGTCCCACGCGTCCAGGTGAAAGAAATTGTGTATTACACGCTGATCCAGGAAGTCAAATATCTTCTGCTTAGCGTTTATAAATGCCGGTTGATCATCGATTAAAACAGCTGCATGGCGTTCAATAAAATTATAGAACTTCTTCAGCTGCGCTTTACCCTGAGGTGCGGGTGCATAAATACCACCTTCATCCCCGTTATAAAGAGGTGTGCTGATGAAAGGACTATCAATCAATAAGGCGTGTAGAAAAATAGGAAACTCATAATTCCATTCTACCATCGTTAGATTTTCTTCGTCTGTGGTACCAATACCAGCCAAAATGCCACTCAAGTCGCTTGCATTTTTTTCTTTTGGAGCAGCATCTGCCAGCTGAGAATGATTGAAATTATATAGGTAGATTCTATGTGCCATGACTAAAGGATTGCTAAGTGAACAGATATTATTTCCAAAGGTAGCATTTAGCCTTGAAATTGATTAGTTCACCAAATACAGAAAATCAGGAATCAGGAGGGAGAATTAACTGACTATTGTTCTGAATGTTAGATTGATTCTTGCTTTACTGATGCTTTTAGTGGGTGGCAGGCGGTGCAGCCAATTTGTTTGGGTAGTACCCTTCATGACGAGTAAACTTCCATTCTCCAGCAAGAGGGATATTGTTTCTTTAGTCACCTTATGTTTAAAGGCAAATTTGCGGACGGCCCCAAAACTCATCGAACCTATAGCTCCATCTCTTTTTAAATCTTTCTCTGCATCACTATGCCATGCCATCCCTTCATCACCAGTATGATAAAGGTTTAGTAAACAAGAATTGAACTTTTCCCCTGTTTTTTGCTCCGCAATATCCTTTAATGCAATTAATTCCGGCGTCCAGACCAATGCTCTTTTTGTTATCTTTGAATAGGTATATTCAAAATTCGTATCCCCGTACCAGGCCACCTTTCTTTTGGTAAAGATATGTTTACCAAATATTACGGCTTCATCGTTTTTCCAGTCAATTGTATTTAATAAACGATCAAAATACTCATCAGCATTGCCGGGTGCCATTACTGATCCATAATAATTTACAATGCCATCAGAAGGCAATAAATTTATATTTCCAGCAGGTTCATCATTGAAAAGATCCATATTCGAATTGATTGCGGTAATCATACCAGTCATAAATTTTTATCTCAAGGGAGTATGTAGTCACGCCCGCAAACATCACCAAAATTTTATGGACAGCAAATCCGTTTCTTGCTATATATATCTTACAAAAATAGGCAAAATGGAGATAGTTTAAAACATGATGTGATCAGTTTAAACGGGACGTTTACAAACAAACCAGCATGTGCAGGGTAATAGACATAAAGGAAGTGGGCTTTATGAAGAATGGTTGACATGATTGTTTATTAAATGATAGTGATCTGACCAGACAACTATCATTTAATAAATCTTATTTACACAAATTCCTGTGTAACTTTTATTGCATGCTCCAAAGCACGTAATAAAACATCTCTGTAGAGGATGAAATTACTCTGGCGTGTTTCATCTGTTTCACTTTCTTTCACAGCTTTTCTGGCATCTTTCACTTCCTGTAAATCATTTGTATACATCGCAGTGAATGCATCAGGCTCTTTATTTTTTAAAATTCTGATGGTATGAGAATATTTCTCATGACTATCCACCATAATAGCTAAATTTTTCTCATTATAAACATTCAGACCAACGATCTTCATTAGCTTTTCAAGCTTTCCTCTTTCTTTTGCGTAACCCATAATTGACGCAAATATACCAGTTATCCCGAAGATTATATCATTTGAAGAATTCATATGGCCTTAGCAATTTATTTTGAACCCGCACATGAGCTATACAACAAACTAAAAAGAGCTTTTAAACAAAATAACGTGTAAAAAAATAAGCGTACTTTTGAGAACTAACGGCTGGCCATTGACCAGCTATGCTGTAGAATGAAATTAAAAAGAATACTAAAAAAAACTATGATAGCTCTATCCTTAATTATCGGCATATCCGCCCTGATCGTTTTTTTATTTATGCAGCAGGCCTCATTCGGTAAATCTCCTTCAGGAGCCAGACTAGAACGTATCAAAAAATCTCCTCAATACGCTGATGGTGCATTCCAGAATCAATCGCCCACTCCCACCTTTACAGGTGGAGGTACCTTCTTCACGGTCATGTATGATTTCATATTCGGTAAACATGAACGTAAATCTCCCGATTATAACCTGCCATCTGTTAAGCGTGACCTTAGCATAAAACCTTCTTTAAAACCTGAAATCACCTGGTTTGGCCACTCTTCTTATCTGATACAGATCAACGGTCTTAATATTTTAGTGGACCCCGTTTTTAGTGGTCGTACCTCTCCGGTCAGCTATGCAGGTACCAAAGCTTTTAATGGTGCTGATGTGTATAAGGCTGAAAATATGCCGGCAATAGATGTAATGGTCATCACACACGATCACTATGACCATCTTGATTATGAAACAATTAAAAAACTAAAAGATAAAGTCGGACTTTTTGTAACCTCCCTTGGCGTTGGTGCCCACCTGGAATACTGGGGTGTTCCAAAAGACAAAATAAGAGAACTGGACTGGTGGGAGACCACTTCTATCAATGCAGAAACTCAGTTTACGGCAGCCCCCGCAAGGCATTTTTCTGGCAGAGGCTTCATCAGAAACAAAACCCTGTGGTCATCTTTCATATTTAAAACAGGCGATTACAGTATCTACCTTGGCGGTGATTCGGGATATGACAAACATTTCGCTAAAATTGGTGAAAACTATGGCCCGTTTGATCTTGCTATTTTAGAAGACGGACAGTATAACGCTTTCTGGGCGAATATTCACATGATGCCGGAGGAGACTGCGATGGCAGCTCGTGACCTGAAAGCGAAAGTACTCCTTCCTGTACATTGGGGGAAATTCGCACTCGCTACCCATTCCTGGGATGAATCCATCGGACGCGTGCTAAAAAAAGCTAAAGAACTGGATTTAAAAGTGCTTACCCCTCTTATCGGAGAGCAGGTGATTCTGGATAGTATTATGCCTGAATCTCACTGGTGGACTACAGCACTCAAAGCTGCTCAATAGCTAAAATATTAGTTGTAAAGAATAGGATGATCAATTTATCATTCTATCTTTACACAACATCATACCATTTCATGAAAAGTGTAATCAGAACCCTTTCTATATTAGGTTTAAGCCTTCTTTCCTTAACTGCAGCTGCACAAAATAAGATGCAAAGCCTGGATGAATTAATTAATAAAACAGACCCGGCATGGCCGCTGGTTCAAAAGTGGATTGATTCAGCGAAAAATAAAATTGAAGTCCTGGAAATTGATTCTGTAAAAGGTAAAGAAGTATTGTACAATACCCAGGTTTCTACTTACTCTACTTTAGGAGCAGTAATATATAATACCGGCGGAATTATGGTTGACAATGGCTGGCTGAGGATTCTTGGATCCGGAAGTACGAGGCTTACACGTTCAGTGTCTGAGTGGAACAAGGGAAAGACTATTCATGAATACGGAGATAAACCAGCCTATCTATTGGTAGCAGATGATGCTGTAGGTGGCTTTTTTGCTATCAATTACGGCGCATTTGGTCAGGATTTGAAAAACATTTACTATCTGGCTCCAAACAGCCTGAACTGGGAACCGCTGAATATTGGTTATGGAGAATTTATACTATTCTGTTTCGACAGCGACCTCTCTACTTTTTATAAAGGTTTGAGATGGTCTACCTGGAATCAATTCATTGCAAACCTGGATGGCAACAAATCTTATAGCTTCCGTCCTTATTTATGGAGCGAAGAAGGCACAGACATCGAAAAGTGTACAAGGAAATTAGTGAATACCGAAGATCTTTTTAACTTTAATATTGCCAAACAAAAGGAGCTGAAAGACGCGATTGTTAAATAATATCTAAGCTAAACCTGTGATGACTACAAAATCTATGATGACCAATATATTCACTACACTTAGTTTAGCATTCATTTTACAAGCATGTGCCCCACCGGATTTCGACCTGGCAAAAATAAATCTACCCATCAATAGAGATAGTTTGATGGCGAAGATTACACTTGAAGACGATAAAATGTCTATCGGAGATGCCCAAAGATTTACATCGCTGGAGAAAAAGGCATTATATTTTGAGGGTGAATCCTTATATGGAAGTATCAATAACAGTCCGAATACTTCATATCTGGCCAATCAGGTAGTGTTTTTTATCGGTACAAAGACAAACAAAGCGGAGGCCTATCAGCTGAATATCAAGACTACAGCAGAAACAGCAAAACTGGAAAAAGCTTTAGAAAAGAAATTAGGAAAGACACAGTTTTATTATAAACACGATGGTATGAGCTTCCGTATATGGGAAAGTAAAGGTATTACCTATTTTCTGGAAGTAAACGGGACGACTTCTTACAATGGAGTGAAGACCATTTCAAGCTTCCTGCATGTAGTGAATAACAATTATCCTTTATTGTATAATTACTTTATGGGAGGTGGCTTTGGTTATTACGAAGATTATATTGCTGCAAAAGGAAGAAATAAAAAAGCAAACTACAGCTATGGTGATTTTGTCCGGGAGAAAGTTGCAGCCGGAAGTGATTACTATGGCAAAAACTTAGTTAAATAGATTTTCATTTACATCCTAAAATTCAGGGGTGATGTGCTGGTCTGCTTTTTAAAGAAATTGGAGAAGTGGGCAACCTGCTCAAATCCGAGACAGTTGGAAATTTCGGAGATGTTCCAGTCAGTTTGCTTCAGCATAATTTTAGCTTCCTGAACAATACGGCCGCTAATCATATCTGTTGTAGTTTTACCTGTATTCTCTTTTAACACCTTGTTAAGGTGATTCACATGAATAGATAACCGGTCTGCATAATCCTTTGCCGTCCGAAGGTTCAGTTTGTGATGAGGCGAGCTTATTGGGAACTGACGCTCCAGTAATTCTACAAACAATGATAATACCCTGGCAGAGGCCGTATGTACTGGATGAGTGAGCGGTGCGGGTTGTAGTTTCTGACCATAATGAATCAATTCCAGCACGTAATTTCGCAACAGATCATATTTATAAGTATAATCGGAGTTGAGTTCGCTATACATCTTTTTGAAAATATGCTCAATTGATAATGCTTCCTCATCAGTCACCTGAAAGACCGGGTACCCTCCGGGCTGAAATATCGGAAGATCGTCCAGCACCACGCCACTTTTAGACTGGATTAAAAATTCCGTTGTAAAAATACAGAAATAGCCCAACTGTTTTTCATCCAATGGTGTCCAGTTATATGGGATCTTCGGCGTAGCAAATAGTAAAGCATTTTTCTCTATATTAATCTCCTTATCAGCATATTCGGCTTTATTCCTGCCGCTGATAAAACTGATCTTGTAATAAGCTCTGCGATTGTAGAGCATAGTATCAGTTTTACGCATCCTCGCATTAAACTCATCAGACTTAAATACGTTGAAATGACCAATCTCTTTATTGATATCTGATGGCACAAAACCGGCAGTGTTTTGATAGAACTCTTCCAGGGAGATAATTTCCATTGCTTTATTTATAAAATTCAATTATAATCAATTGTTCTCAATAATTTTGTCAACCGCAAAGAATGATCTGCTTAACGGCTGACAAAATTAACTGCTTACAAATTCATTCCGCCAGATACTTCAATTCTTTGTGCATTGATCCATTTAGCCTGATCTGTACATAAAAATGCTACTACACTGCCAATATCATCAGGGCGACCAACACGACCTAAAGCTGTTACGCTGGCAATATGTTTATTTACCTGATCATTATCTCTCACCACTCCACCACCAAAATCAGTTTCAATGGCACCCGGTGCAACTATATTTACCCTGATTCCACGGTTACCTAACTCTGCTGCCTGATACTTGGTTAAGGTTTCTAATGCGCCTTTCATACTTGCATAAGCAGCGTAGCCAGGGGTAGCAAAACGGGCAAGACCAGTAGAGATATTCACAATTCCGCCGCCATCGCTTAACAATGGTAAAGCTGCCTGTGTGAGAAAGAACACACCTTTAAAATGAATATTAAGCAACTCGTCAAACACCTCCTCAGAAGTTTCCGCAAAAGGAGCATTGATTCCTATACCGGCATTATTCACCAGGAAATCTATAGTATCACTATTAAAAGTGTTTTTTAGCAGGGCCGAGAGCTGAGTGAAAAAACTACCAAAACCTTTTACATCAGCAGTATTTAATTGTAGTGCAGCAGCTTTTTGTCCCGACTGCTCAATCTCTGCTACTACAGCTAACGCCTCATCTTTTTTACTGTGATAAGTAAGTACTACATCCAGTCCTTCTTTAGCAAGGCTCAAAGCCATGTTTTTACCTAAACCTCTGCTTCCGCCGGTGATCAGTACAATTTTATTTGTTGTTGACATCTATTTTAATTTTTCTGTAATACAAATATGCGCGCAAAATCAATTCCCCTGTTTGCGCTCATCAATCCATTATTTGCGAATTTCAAATAAACATAATGACCGAACTCAACCAGGGTATCTATAGTACAGTACAGAGAAACCTGCTAGGTATTACCAGATTTAAAGCCCTTGAATCTGGTAATTTTCACTGAGTTTACATATACTGCTATTTTAATGTTTTCTATAAGGTCAATATGGTCAAATAGATGTTGGCACGAACCACCCCAATCTTTGTCGTATTCACACACCTTTCTAAAAATATGGTTTAAGTAATTTTATCCATAAATCAACAAAGATCATGGAAAATCAACTCTTAGAGATCAAAGTGGCTATTCAGATACAGAAACCTCCTGGTGAAGTTTTTGAGGCCATTGCAGACCCTGCAAAAATGACGAATTATTTCATCTCTGAAAGCTCAGGACGCATAGAAGAAGAAAAAGAGCTGGTATGGAAATTCCCGGAATTCGATGATGAGTTTAAAATCAGGGTTGGAGAGGTTGTGAAAGACCAGCTCATTTGCTATAGCTGGGATGTAAACGGATATAGCCACTTAGTAGAAATCACATTCAAACCTGCTCCTGACAATGATACTATCGTAGTAATTACTGAAAAGGATTCAAAGAATACAGTTCCTGATATAGAGTGGCTCAAGGGAAATACGCAGGGCTGGGCAAATTTCCTTGCTTGCCTGAAAGCCTATACAGAATACGGCATCAACCTCCGAAAAGGTGCATTTGATTATATGAAGAAATAAAACAATAATTATAATGGCTAAAATGAACCCATACCTCAACTTTGACGGCAAGGCCGAAGAAGCGTTTAATTTTTATAAATCTGTCTTTGGCGGCGAATTCAGCGCCGTACACCGGATGGGTGAAATGCCTGGCGGAGAGCATATACCTGAAAATGAAAAAAACCACATGATGCATATCTCATTACCCATTAATGAGCATACAACACTGATGGCATCTGATATTATGCCTTCCTATGGCCATGTGCTTGCAGAAGGCAATAACGTACAGATCTCACTTCATCCTGAAAGTCGCGAAGAAACTGAGTATCTGTTTAATGGTCTCTCTGCCGGAGGCAAAGTGGAAATGCCTTTGGAAGATACCTTTTGGGGTGCATATTTTGGCAGCTTCAAAGATAAATACGGCATTTACTGGATGGTTAATTTCGAGAAAAATACACAATAGCTGAATTAACATGTCATGATATCAGATTTACTGATATCATGACATAGCTAAATGATGTACTAGAATCCACTATCACCCAAAGCAAAGGTATTTTTACGCTCTTTCCATTTTCCACCAGTGAAATCAGGAAATTTCTGCGGCATATTCCCCTCTTCAATTGATTTTTCAGACAATGGTGTAATTACGCTCATGGTGAGGGAATCATAGATATCAATCGGTGTTTGTTTACGCTGTTTCACCGACTCTACAAAAGCATTGAATACAAACCAGTCCATACCACCATGGCCTGCCCCGTCTGCCTGATGCTGATATTTTTTCCACAGTGGATGATCGTACTTTTCTGTCCAGATTTTTGCGCTGTCCCATTCATCATATGATTTCGATTTACCTTCTATGTAAATCGATTCTGCCACATCCATCCAGATTCCTTCAGTCCCCTGAACTCTGAACCCTAATGAATAGGGTCTGGGCAAATGGGTATCATGTGTAAGCGTAACTGTTTCGCCATTGGCACAGTTGAGCATGGTAGTGACAATATCACCATTCTTAAATTTAATGGACGCATTTTTATTTCCGGGTGATACTTTTTCTATGTATTTGTTTAAGCCTGGAGATTTTGACGCGAATGATACCAGGTTAGTGAATTGATTACCCCTATTGATATTGATATAGTTCATTACCGGACCAGCACCATGTGTCGGGTATATATCTCCGTTGCGATCTGCATTGAACTGTGTTCTCCATTGCGCCTCTCCTACTGTCTGAGGTCCGAATTCAGCACCTTTACCATCAAAGCTCTTACCATCATTAAACAATACACCGCGCAAATCATGCTGATAACCGCCTTCCAAATGAACAATTTCGCCAAAAACATTTTGCCTTACCATGTTCAGTACCGCCATCACATCTCTGCGGTAACACACATTCTCAAGTGTCATGTACGGAACTTTAGTTTCTTCGTACACCTTTAGAATATCCCAATGATCATCTACTGTAATACCAGCAATGACTTCGCAGCCTACATATTTGCCTGCACGCATGGCTGCGATCGACTGCTCTTTGTGAAACTGCCAGGGGGTTGCGATGATCACGCCGTCAATATCTTTTCGTTCTAGCAGTTTTTTATAGGCATCCAGACCACCAGTGTATTCTGCTGGAAGTTTTTTCCCTGCTTTTACAAATTGTGCCCTGCAATATTTCAGCGAACTTTCCTGAGTATCGCAAATTGCTACAATCTCCACATCTGACCGGAGCAAGCCCTCGCCAATATGATTCCGGCCACGTAAGCCCACACCGATATAACCCAATCTTATCTTATCTGCATTTTTTGCGAATAGTAATCCTGAAGGCAAAATTGTTAGCCCTGCGACTCCCACAGCGGCGTTTCTAACAAAATGTCTGCGATCCATAGTTTATTGTTTTGGTTGTTAATTATGTATAATTGATGTTTTTATTTGTTAATTTGATTTTACCCGTCTGTAGTGTTCCATCTCACTAAGAATGGTATGCTGCAGAATTTCACTGCTTTGATCGAGCATCTTCAGCAGCTGCAACTGCGCACGGGTGCGTTGCAGGTTGTGGCCTTCAAACTTAATCTTAAAATATTGGTCCCCGTTGAGGTAATCTGTAAGGAACCGCACGGACTGCATATAAGGCAATAACAAGACGCCCTTAATTAATGAGTTAAGCTCTGTGTTGGAAATAAACTGGCCCGCTTCTTTCAGGTAACCTTTGGTATAAGCATTGAAAAGTGGAATGTTCAGCCTAATTTTCGAAAGATCTGCTTCATCTTCAACAGTCGTATTGATAATTGTGCGCACAGCATCGCCAAAATCGTAGGCTATATAACCATCCATAACCGTATCCAGATCAATCACGCATTGCGCTTCATCTTTCATATTCAGTAACACATTATTGAATTTCGTATCATTGTGTATTACCCTTTTTGGTAAGCCTATAATTTGTTCGGGCTGCTGAAAATACGACATAGAATCTGCATATGTTTTTATAATATCCAGTTCCGCAGCGACTGATTCCAACCTGTCCGCTGCATCTTTCACAATAGCATCATTTAATTGTTCCAGTCGCCTGCCGATGTGATGAAAATCTGGTATGACTTCATAAAGGATACCTGTAGGTAAATCAGCTAACATGGCTTGAAACTTCCCGAAAGCTTTTCCTCCTTCATAAGCCTGTTTTTCTGTTTCCACAACATCGTATGATTTGGTGTTTTTCAGGAAGTAACTCAGTCGCCAGTAGTCGCCATTACTATCCAGGTAAAAATAGCGCCCATTTTTTGCCGGAACTAAAGTCATCACTTCCTTTTCAGGATTTCCTGAGCCGGATAAAAGCAATTTGTCCTTCAGATGATCTATCACTTTACACATATTTGAGGTCAGCTGTGGAACATCTTTAAAGATATGGTGATTAATACGCTGCAATAGATAATCACAGCCCGAGGAATTCACATTTTTTATAAAATATGTATCATTGATATGGCCTGAACCATAAGTTTTCAGAGAATTGATATCGACCTCACAATTGAAATTTGAGACTACCTCTGATATGTTTTCTACAGTTCGCAAAGTATAATAGTTTAGAAATGAATAGATTTATAATTTGAAAAATATTTTGTGTTTGTATAGCCAGTAACATAGTGCCCATTCCAATACCCAGGTGCATATCGCGGAAATCAGGTGCGCGGTTCTCAAACCAGTGTCCAGAAGCTGATGCAACATATCACCGGTAAAAATAGCTACAGTTTTATTAAGCCATTCCATACCAACAGTTTCAAAGAAAAGGTAGATGAATATCGCATTCATTCCTATTACGGTAAAGATCCAGACATACCTGCTATTTTGCTTCACATCAACCAGCCAGTAAATTAAAGCCAGCATCATCAGAACCCAGCCTCCCGAAGCAAAAACGAAAGCGCTGGTACTAATTCTTTTGATGATTGGTGTGATGTTTAAAAGATCGAGTCCAAATCCTATGATCAGCAAAATAATCCCTACCACAGTTAAGGTCTTAATTTTATACGCAGCACTGTGTTTAGAAATGAGCAGCTTCCCTGCAAGTACTCCCCAGATGGTATGTGCAGCAGTCGGAATGGCATTAATTGCTACCCAGCCATCGGTATTAATTTTTCCCATCAAAATGGTATCTGCATAAGCGCCGAAATTATGAGATTGTACAAATGGCTGATCAAAACCTGGAATTAAAATGTACCTGTACACAACCTCCGTAAGTATAAGCAGCAAGATAGAAAATGCAATCTGCCAGCTTACAGACCACTTAATAATCAGATAGGCGACTAAAGTTGTAAATGCTAACTGTGACAGTACATTCCACAACTCCCATACCGGTTTACCTGCATAAACACAATGTAATGCAACACCGCAGACCAGTAACTTCAAACTTCTGATCAGGATATGTTGGAAATTAGTTTCCCACGTAATTCCTTTTTCGAGTTTACGACTGAAGGAAATATAAAGAGCCGAGCCGGCCATCAACATAAACGCTGGTTGCACGAGATCCCAAAAATGCAGACCATGCCATGGATGGTGAAAGAACTGATCCATTAAGCCTCCAACAGGCGCTGCCGGATCAAAATCTTTTAACGCGACAAATAACATACAGCTTTCTGCACAAAGCAGGATCATAATCAGACCTCGCATCACATCGAGAGATAACAATCTGCCGGAATTAGCCTGGTTTACTATTTTTTCCATTGTGTATAGCTCTCCTTATTCGTTCATGTCCAATAAAAATGAGGAAGCACCCTCGTCTGGCGCATAACCCAGCGTTACTGACCAATCACTTTTAGTCGCCACGAAACCAATGCGCATCCCTGTACCTGTAAGGCCTTTCAACTTTCCACGCGCTATTCTCATTTCGTATTTGAGTATTCCTCCTGTTTCCACAATTGTGCCTATCTGATAAGCTTCTGAGATGGATTGCTGATCAAAAGTAAAACTCGTCTGCGCCCCGGTATGGTAGAAAATATCTAATCCTGTGGTCAGCAAGTGTCCTTCCAGCAGAATATCATATCCACCATCAGGAAATGGGCTCGATAAACCCGTGGCAGCATTATTATCGGAATCAATATAGAAGTCTAAAATATCATCATTAGCCTTTGCGGAAGCCATCTCGAAATATACATAGATGTAATTACCATCATAATCGAATTTCACTTTTCTGAAAATCCCGCCTTTTGGGCCCGACGTAATTACATTAGCGGTCACGTTATCCCAGTCAGCCAATGAGTTATCATTTATTTTAACAGGAGAAGCCTTAGCTATTCTTAATACTGTTGAAGCTTCGACCACTTTTCCGTTAATGGTAGCAGAAAGTGTGGGTACATATTTCCCTTTACCCGCATAAGTATGCACAGGATTTTGATCAGTAGAACTCCCTCCATCGCCGAAATCCCAGCTATAATTTGATATGCCTGTTGTTTTAGTGGTAAAAGTAACCTGGTTACCGTCCACTGCTACTTCATAAACCAAATCAGTTAATGCTTCATCTTTATCCTTTTTACAGGAATTAAACAAGGTGGACAACATTACAAGGCAGCAGCAGGTCAATGTTTTTATATTTTTCATGAAATTGATTTTAAGATAATTAATCATTACGGATTCTGGATGGCCAGTGGATTACTTAGAACCTCATCAACCGGCAGGTAATAGATAACCCTTGGATTTGTATAATCAACGACCATGTTGGGATAACCTGAAGGTGATTTGGAAAGATCCACATCCGTCTCTTTCAATCCTCTCAAATGATAACCCCAATACGTTTTATTGAGCTGTCTTTTATTTCTGAAAACATCGTAAGTACGGTGACCTTCAAAAGAAAGCTCTATTCTTCTTTCGTTGAGTACAGCATCAAGAGCGGTAGAACCGGAAGGCACGACTTTATTATACAGAGCAGCTTCGAGTCCCCGGTTTTTACGGATCATATCTACATCGTCAAGCGCAAGGCCGGCATTGTTCATCTTCGCCTCTGCTTCTGCTTTATTCAGGTACATTTCCGACAGACGGAATAGGATTGGTGAACTCAGATTTGGTCTTCCTGCCTGAAAGGAAAACTTGCTGATATAATATACTTCGATACCATTTTTCTTTTGTACAGTACCACTTCCATCTTTAAGCGGCACGATATAAGACCATCGAACGTCCTCCGGATGACTCGCCATCAAACCACGAAGTGAAGAAGAAGCGTACTCCTCTCCCCAACCTGAATTTCCATCAGAATAGATCATTGATGCAATTGAACCGAATTTACCATAATCGTCTACCTCTGTAAATGCTACACAAAAAATAGTCTCCTTAGCGGTCTGCGCATTCGCGAACAAAGAGGGATAAGTACTAGCTGTTTCTAAACTAAACTTACCCGAATTAATAACCAGATTAGCATAATCAATTGCTTTCTGATTATCTTCCTTATATAAATTTACTCTCGACAATAATGCCCATGCAGCCTCTTTGGATGCGTATTGTAGGCCTCTGGATACTGTCATTAAACTCGCCGCTTTTTCAGCATCTGTTAACACTGATGCGTATACCTCCGCAACCGTTGCCCTGGCCTTTTTAGATTCTTCTGTAGCAGATGCGCGCAGGATGATACCTGGTGAAGCCGGATCTGCACTATATGGTTTACCAAATAACCTGACCAAATTAAAGTGGCAAAAAGCACGCAGGAAATAACATTCTCCCAGAAGTTGTTGCCGCTTGGCATCTGTGGCTCCCGATTTTTCTACAGCATCAATTACCGTATTCAACCCATTTATTATTTTATAGGAAACATACCAGTAATATCTTGTGTTAGCCTGCGCAGGAGAGTGATCAAGACTAAAACTGGCGAAAAAAGGATCTTCAGTAATTTGTCCGCAAACAATGTCATCGCTGGCAAAATCTGACAGCTGAAAGAACTGGCGCAGGTACATATTGTTCTGGTCAATAGATCCATTAAAACTGATATGATCCTTCATTAATGCATACGAGCCGTTTAATGCATTAGTTAAACCGTCGAGCGTAGTGACTAGTGTATTGGTGCTGATTGCATCACTAGGTTCAACGTTAAGGTTTTTGCAACTGCTGGCCGAAAGCAGCAGGAGAATGAATATAGTGGATATCGATTTTTTCATGTCTTTAAAAGTTGAAATTAACAGTTAACAGGTATTGCCTGTTATTAGGATATTTGAAATCTGAAACACCCGGTGTGGCAAAACTCCCTGCGGTAATAGTAGTCTGCGGATCCTGACCCAGAAATTTAGAAAAGGTAACTACATTATCTGCCGTAATTCCAACTGTAATTGCCTGGAAATGCATTTTGTTTACAAATGCAGTAGGAAGAGAATAGTTCAGCGCGATATTTCTGATGGTGAAATAACTGCCATCTCTTAAGTAACGGGTAGAGGTTTCTGTTGAGTTCGCAGCATTCTGAGGGCTAGGTTCAGTGGCCTCAGTATCTCCTGGCTGACTCCATATTTTGGCATCATCAGGTAATTTGATCTGGTTGTAATAAGGTTCATGACCATCATTCATCATGAAACGGAGGTTATTACTGTATACTTTATTGCCATAATTGAAGTAGGTACTTACGCGCAAGCCAAAATTTTTATATTTGAAGCTATTGTTGAAACCTCCCTGATATTTAGGAAGCGCCGAACCCGATTCCTGTATCGTGGCCTCTGCGTAGTTTGATGTTGCTTCTGTAGAGACAATATTTCCCTGGTTATCTTTATTTTGTTTTTCCCACAATGGTGCCCCCGTCTGACTGTTTACACCCAGCCATTTCGGCATGTAGAATTCATAAAGATCTCCCCCATTTCGGTAAATCTGCGAAATACTCCACGCACCTGTTTTGACGATATCTGAAGGTAAACCATAGAGTTTATTACTGTTAAAATTGATAGTAAAGTCAGTACTCCATTCAAAATCTGCAGTTTTAATATTGGTAGAATTCAAGCCTAACTCAATCCCTTTGTTGATTACGTTACCTGCATTTTCCCATTTGGTTTCAAATCCAACAGATAAAGGCTGTGATACTTGTAAGAGCAAATCTTTCGTGTTATTGCGGTAAACATCTAAAGTCAGGTTTAAGCGTTTAAACAAGCCAATGTCTACACCTGCATTAATCTGGTGTTTACTTTCCCAGGTTAACTGCGGACTGGCCAGCTGATAAGGAACAGCGCCAATCAATGAATTGTATTGTGTAGTTAACGAATAAAGACCTAAATATCTTGATGAGCCTATGTCCTGTGTTCCTGTAATTCCGTAGCTTAATCTAAGTTTCAGGTTATCGATCACTCTGCTATCTTTCATGAAGTCTTCATTACTCATCAGCCATGCGCCTGATACTGAAGGAAAAGGTGCGTAACGGTTTTCTTCGGGAAATGCAGATGATCCGTCTACACGAAACGATCCTGATAAGAAATAGCGACTTTTATAATTATAGTTCACCTGAGACAACAAGGATTGTAAATATCTTTTGTCGTTGTATCCGTTGACAAGCTGACTATTTGAAACGACATTCAGCACTTTCAATCCTTCCGGAAGACCTTTACCTGAACCACCTGAATATTCGGTTTGTCCACCTTCAAACGCCACCCCCGCAAGTCCACTAAGTGAATGATCGCCGAATTTGAAGTTGAATTTCAAGAGGTTATTGGAGATACCTCCATAGTTAAGCGTATTTAATTCATCAATATAACCAGTATTATGATACGTCCCTGCAACTAAGGGCGAGAAAAAGTTAGTGGCTTTATTAAAAGCGGCAGACACACGGTTGGTACTGGAAAAAGTAAGCCAGTTTGTAATATTATAGTTTAGTGCAAAATCATAGTTTACGTCAAAACCTTTGTACGGGTGTTCTGAATTTTGAACAGTGTGTATTGGGTTCACCTTATCACGTGACCACCATTTGAACGTAGAATTACCATCTACATATACCGCACCACCGTTCTCATCGTAAGGATTATCCCACGGCAGGTTTAAAAACGCATAGTAGATGTCATTATAGTCATAGCTTTTACCTGTCGAAGCACTTAAATTGATGTTGTTGGTTACACTCAATTTTTTAGAGAAATGATAAGTAGAGTTTGCCCGAAGATTAATCCGCTGGAAACCCGTATTCAGAAACGTACCTTTTTCATTGTAATAAGAAGCGCCAATATAATAGTTACTTTTTTCTGTTGCTCCACTGGCTGACAGATAGAAATTATTGACCGCAGCGGACTTGAATGACTCTTTCGACCAGTCATAGTCCTGATTCCGCAAATCAAGCGGTCGCTCTGCATAAAATTTGATCAGATCAATTTTATAAGTATTATCAGTTGCCCCTACAATATAGTCTCTGTAAAACTCTTTTTGATAATCATACAATTCATTGCTGTTCATCAGGTTCATCTTTCCAAAGTCGGCCGTTCTGAATCCTGACGTGGCTTTAAATTCAAATTTTGTATTTCCCGGCTTAGCACTTTTCGTTGTGACAATGATTACCCCTGCGTTCGCCTGCGAACCGTATAATGAAGTTGCTCCGGCATCCTTTAATACAGTTATACTTTCTACGTCATTCGGATCATAGTTCCCTCCAATGACGCCATCAACAACTATTAAGGGACTTTGGTTAGCATTTACTGAAGATACACCGCGAAGCCTGATTTCAGGTGCCGAACCTGGTGCACCAGAACTGTTTACCACCTGTAAACCAGCAACCTTTCCCTGTAACATGGTACCGATATTATTTGCAGTTACATCTTTCAGTTTTTCTGAGGATACAACAGCAACAGCACTGGTCAGTTCGCTTTGTTTCTTGCTGCTGTAACCAACTACCACCACATCATTCAGCTGACTGACATCTTCCATTAGCAAAACATTAACGCTTTGATTTGCGGTTACCTGGATCTCTTTGGTAAGAAATCCAATTGAGCGAAAAATAAGGGTCGCCGTTTGCCCGGGAATAGTAATGGAGAAAGTTCCATCATTGGCTGTAGCGGTGCTCAATTTGGTTCCCTTTACTGAAATTGCTGCACCGATGATAGGTTTGTTATCAGTGCCTGAACTAATTATGCCTTTTACTGCAGCGGTCTGGCTAAACCCTGCAATACTAAATAAAAGGCAACAACAGAGGAGTACAACTTTTTTCATAAGGTTGTTTAGGTGGTTAGTAAAATTTCGGTTTGTTGATTGTTAATTCTAAATTGAAATAAAAAACTGATAAAAGAAACCTGTTCACAGGTACATAATTATCAAAATGCCGTGCAAACGTTTGATTAGCTTACGCAAACGTTTGTTGTATTTTTGTGAAAAGCGTAAGAAAGAGATGATATTCTTAGAAAAAGAAGAATCTCAGAGAAGATTTACAATAGAATGAATAAGATTTGTGATAAAAAACCAAAGAATCAGGAAGTATAACTTATCATTTCAGAATCAATGATGCATTGCAGGTATTCTAAATTACCTTCTTTTGCAGAATTTCTTTCTTCGATCAATTTAAAGAGGAACTCTGTGGCTTTTGACGCCTGTTTATAAGGGAATTGTTCAATTGAGGCAATGGGCATCGTATCCATGTACTCCCACAGTGGTAAATTTGCAAAACTAATGAAGCTGATATCCTTGTTCACAATAAGATTTTCCGATTTAACAGTGGTGATACAGTCGAGCAAAACATAATCGTTAAATACAATTACCGCCGTGGGTTTTTCTTTCAAACCGAGCAGTTTAAGCATTGCACTCTTGTTATCCGTCTTGGTCAGTGAAGTAGAGACGATACTGTCATAATCCACTTCCAGGCCTTTTATTCTTAAACATTTCAGGTAAATTTCCAGACGTTGAAGTGTTGCTGCAAGGTTTGCCGGACCATTGATCAATCCTATTTTACGATGTCCCATTTCATAAAGCTTGGTGACAGATTGCAGCATTCCAGAATACAGATTACCCGCTACATAGTGAATATCTTTACGCTTAGGCACCCTGTCAAAAAATACAATTGGTATTTTATACTTTTTGAGACTTTCAAAATGGTCGTATGTGCTCGTATCTTTTGTGAGGGATACCAAAATACCATCTACGCGATGGTTTTTCATATTATCAACTATGCGCTGCTCCCGCTCCAGACTGTCTAACGATTGTCCGATAATCACGGTGTAGTTGAGATGATCTGCAAAATCCTCCACTCCGCTCAAAGCAGAAGAAAAAAAAGGTTCAGCAAGATTAGGGAGGATTACGCCTATGGTGTGGGTTTTCTGCTGTTTAAAAAATAATGCGGATTTGTTGACTTCGTATCCTAATTCCTGGGCCACTTTATGCACGCGCATAGTGGTCACAGCACCAATACTTTTATGATGATTTAATGCTCTGGAAACGGTTGAAGGTGATATATTGAGTTTCTTAGCAATCTCCTTTATAGTAGGTATTTTATTATTTTCCATTTATACAGCACCCGGAGGTTCTTTCAATAATTTGCCTGAATCAACAAGGTTTAAATTTATGAAAAAAAATGCAAAATGAGTAAGGCTTTTGGGTATACAAAATATTTCAGTTAAGATATTATCTTTTAAAATCTGGATGTTATATGATCAATAGTTTTTGTAAAGAATGGAAAGTAGATCATTCCCCAAATCGGGTTCTTTTTATAGCGAATCAATTTTTTAGCCGAAGTATCATACAATACTGGAATTTCAAAAGCCGACCAATGAGATTTTGATAACTTCTCACAGAAATCGACAGCTCCTTCGTCAAATTTACTAGCCTGCAGTATCGCGATAGATCCAACGCCAGATTGCAAACCTCTGAACCAACCCCGGTTATTTTTAATAGAATAATCAAAGCAGTTTTCTGAAAAAGCTGCTATCATTTGCCTGTCAACCACTTTTTCTGTCTCTCCAATGATGACAAACAAATTCAGCTGAGTAGCAAACCAGCTCCATTTAAATTTTTTAATATAGCCTATCTTACAGGCTATACCTCCAATAATTTCTTCTCCAATAAATATGTTTTCGTTCTTTAAAACCTGTTCTGCACTGTTCATAAATGGTTTTGATTAAAAGCGTTTATTTTCTATTCCTCTCTAGAACAGCAGCACATTAAAAATTGTTTAAATATTCATCCTATGAAGAAAACTCATCAGTTTGGCTATTCATCCTATGGAATTCAGGAGAAGACACTGCTAGATATGCACTCGATATGCGCTCGACACGTAGTGATAATAAGTCTGTGGTAACACCGTGGTAACTCCGTGGTAGGAGCGTGACAAACTAACTAGTCGAAATGGCACGTTCCTACCACTTTGCTACCTGGCCTCAGTTACGGATTATCCCCGAGCGCTTCCCGAGTACAACCAGAGCACATCCCGAGTATGATCTATAGACCTCACTTCCGTTGACCATTCTTTAAGAATTACGGTTTAAATATTTTGAATTCCTTATATCATACCCCGCCTTTCTTAGAAAAACTTGATTTGGTAATATATAAATAAAATATATAATTTAGGATTTTCCTAAATCAAAAACATTTATATGAAAAAGATCTATTTAGTAGGTGTAATGGCAGTTGCCCTATTGTTCTCCTGCAAATCAAAATCAGATAAAAGCGGGGATGCGACAGCATCTGATAGCACAGCAGCAACGACCACAACTGAAACAACAGCTAAAACGACTGAGCCAGTAGGCAATGCGCCTAAAACTTATGTAGTCACCTTCACTCCTGACAGTGCTGTTTTGGGTAAAAGCCAGGAAGCTGCAATTAAAGTTCTTTCCGGAACGGCAACAGAACTAAGCGACCCGGATGGCAAAGCTGAAGGTATTGAAATGACATTCAAACTAAGCCTGACAAACAAGAATAAGATTGGTGGAAATACTGTTGGTATCAGTCCAAGTGATTTCAGACTCCTGCTGGATAATAACAGTTCTATATCTCAACAAAATGGTAGTTACGTAAGTGCAGAAGCAGAATCTACTAAGGAATCTGAAAATATAACTTACCGTTTACCAGCGGGTGCAAAACCAAAAGCTTTAAAACTATTTTATGATGAAACCAGGGCATCTGTTGATGTAACGCTTAAATAGGTAGCATTATTTATAATTATTAAAACAACAAAAGGCCGTAATGGCCTTTTGTTGTTTTAATAATTTACCACAGCGATACCATTGACCTATCCCCTGCTAGCAAGACTGGTGAGCTTTTCGGCTAAGTCCTTGCCCAAATATTTATCAATAACAGCATGTACAGCGTATAATATTGGTGTCATCAGTATGGCCACCACAAATTTATAGGTATAATTAACCAGACCAATGGCAGCAACCATCTGCCAGCTCCAATGATATTGAGGATTGAGGTAAAAGGCAATAAAGATAACCACAAAACTATCTATCAGTTGTGAAACTAAGGTTGAACCCGTAGACCGTAGCCATAATGCCCGTTCTCCAGTTACCTTCTTTATCTTATGAAAAATAAATACGTCTGCAATCTGGCCGACTAAAAATGCGACTATAGAGCCAACAATGATCCACATACCTTGTCCAAAGATTCCTGTAAAGGCATTATTCATATTTACCGGCTGACCATTAATGGTTTGATTGACCCAAAAATCAGAAGCCGTCAGATGCATTGCTCCCCAGATGACCAGAAATGCATAAGCAATCAAAACCGAAGTGAGGATAGATAGCAAACGAACCTGTTTGACTCCAAAGTATTCATTAATAATATCGGTCATGATAAATATAACAGGCCAGGTTACGACGCCGGCAGACATATTAAAAGATAAGTTTGGGACGCCAAGCAAATTGATATCAAAATGCTTCAACCCCAGTGTACCTTCAACACTGAATATTTTAACTCCTATAAATTCAGAAAGTATCGCATTGGCCACAAAAAATGCCCCGAGAACGAGCAGCAATTTGCTCTCTTTTGTTTTAAAAGTCATAGCTGATGAAATTATTAAATATATTCGGAATAATATAAGTTTTGAAATATTTTCTATTTTCGTCAGCACATGATATCTACATACTCTAAACTTCCGGGTACATCCACTACAATTTTCACAGTGATGTCCCAATTAGCAGCAGAACACAAAGCAATTAATCTTTCGCAGGGATTTCCTGATTATGATCTTGACCCCAAGCTCGTGGATCTCGTAGCTGATGCAATGAAAGCGGGGCATAATCAATATGCTCCTATGGCAGGTGTTCCGGCTTTGCGGGAATTAATTGCAGATAAAGTGAATCACCTTCATGGTTCCAATTACAATCCTGATACAGAAGTTACCATAACAGCAGGAGGTACACAGGCTATCTTTACCGCCCTAAGCGCCTATATTACTGCAGGTGATGAAGTAATTATTTTCGAACCGGCTTATGATTCTTATGCACCTACTATAAAAATGCTGGGCGGATTAGTAAAACCATATGAACTGGCTCCTCCGGATTATGAGATCGACTGGGAAATGGTTAAAAAACTATTTACAGCAAATACGAAAATGATCATTCTGAATAGTCCGCATAATCCAACAGGTGCTGTTTTGAACGACAAAGATATAGAAGCATTGATTAAACTCACCAGGGATACGGACATTTTGATATTGAGCGATGAAGTTTATGAACATCTGATTTATGATGGTCAGCAACATAAATCTATGGCCATGTACCCGGAATTGCGTGAACGTGCTTTTATTGTAGCGTCTTTCGGTAAGCTGCTCCATGCTACAGGCTGGAAAACAGGTTATTGCCTGGCACCGGAAAACCTGATGAAAGAATTCAGGAAAGTTCACCAGTTTAATGTTTTCAGTGTCAATACGCCAATGCAAGTGGGAATTGCCCGTTATCTGCAAGATCCTGCTGTATATATGGATTTAGCTGGTTTTTTTCAGCAAAAGCGTGATTTATTCCGCTCTCTGATCAGTCAAACCAAATTTAAATTATTACCTTGTAACGGTTCTTATTTTCAATGCGTTACCTATTCGCATTTCAGTGACGAAGCGGATACCGTAATCGCAAAGCGGTTAATCACAGATTATGGAGTTGCAAGCATCCCTGTATCAGCATTCTACATCAGAAACACAGACCATCAGGTACTTCGTTTTTGTTTTGCCAAGAAGCAAGATACGCTTGAAAAAGCCGTTGAAAGATTAATGAAACTTTAATTTACATGCCCTTACGTTAATATCATCATATGGAAAGTCCAAATTACCTCAAGATCAATAATCTAAAAATTACTATTTTTCAGGCTTATTTATTTTGGGAAAATATTGATAAAAACCTGCAGAATTTAACATTAAGGTTATCTTCCGGAGTTAAGGAAAAAACTGATCTTATCGTATTGCCTGAAATGTTTAATACGGGCTTCAGTATGAATGCAGCAGCACTTGCTGAGGAAATGAGTGGCAAGACAATGACCTGGATGAAGGAGTCTGCCGCAAAATACAACTGTGTCATTACTGGTAGTCTGATCATTAAAGAAAATGATGCTTATTATAACCGGATGATCTGGATGCTGCCTGACGGCGAATTTCAGTATTACGATAAAAGACATCTTTTCGGTATGGGTCAGGAAGATCAAACCTACACCGCCGGCGGTGATCAGGTTATTGTAGAACTCAAAGGATGGAAAATAAGATTGGCCATCTGTTATGATCTTCGTTTCCCCGTGTGGCTGCGAAATACTGATGCCGCTTACGATATTCTGCTGGTAATAGCCAGTTGGCCGGATAGGCGTATTCCGCATTGGAAAGCATTAATTCCTGCACGTGCAATAGAAAATCAAAGTTATGTGATTGCGGCTAACCGCGTGGGTCACGATGGCAATGAAGTGTATTATAGCGGCCATTCCATGTGCATAGATGCATTTGGTAATACGGTCTATTACAAACCTGAAGATGAAGATTTATATACTTTCAGTATCAGTTACGAAGAATTGGTGAAAGTCCGCCAGGGTTTTCCGTTCCTTAAAGATGCTGATGACTTTACGATAAACAACTAAAACAAAATATGCTCGACCGTCGGAAATTTTTAAAAGCCTCTGCCCTGTCAGCTTCCCTGCTGGCTATTGATAAATCCGGGATCGCCGCTGTGCTTCCCTCTACTCCCTTAAATTCCGTTGCTGTAAAACCCATCGTGATTTCTACATGGGACTTTGGAATTGCAGCAAACCATGATGCATGGAAAGTATTGTCCGCTGGAGGCAGATCTTTAGATGCAGTAGAAAAAGGCGTTCAGGTGCCCGAAGCTGACCCTAAAAACCAATCCGTAGGTTATGGAGGTTTGCCGGACAGAGATGGTAAGGTAACTCTGGATGCCTGTATTATGGATGATCTGGGTAACTGTGGATCAGTTGCCGGACTGGAGCATATCGTACATCCTATTTCCGTAGCTAGAATGGTGATGGAAAAAACACCCCACGTAATGCTTGTTGGCGACGGCGCTTTACAGTTTGCGCTGGAGAATGGCTTCAAAAAAACCAACCTGCTGACTCCTGAAAGTGAAAAAGCCTGGAAGGAATGGTTGAAAACGGCTAAATATGAGCCGGTGATGAATATTGAAAATAAATTATATGATAAAGCCGCCCCCACAAAATTACCCGGCAATCAATATAATCACGATACTATAGGTATGCTGGCATTAGATGCCAAAGGCAATTTATCTGGTGCATGCACCACCAGTGGTATGGCATTTAAATTACATGGGCGTGTAGGCGACAGTCCGATTATCGGCGCAGGATTATATGTAGATAATGAAGTGGGCGGTGCCACCTCCACCGGTGTTGGTGAAGAAGTGATCCGCAATGTAGGGAGCTTTCTTGTTGTCGAACTGATGCGCCAGGGATATGCACCTGAGGCAGCCTGCAAAGAAGCAGTGATGCGTATCATCAAAAAGAAACCAGACATCGCTAAAAATATACAGGTAGGATTTTTGGCACTCAACAAAAAAGGAGAATACGGGGCCTATGCTATACAAAAAGGCTTTAGTTATGCAGTTTGTAATGCCGAAAATCAAGATTTGCTGATTCCAGGACAAAGTTATTATTAGCAGATATGATAAATATGGAAGTTTGCGCCAATTCTGTAAGCTCTGGCTTAGAGGCACAGAAAGGTGGCGCTAAACGTATTGAGTTGTGTGCCAGTTTAACTGAAGGGGGTACAACACCAAGTTATTCGCAAATTGCTTTGGCGAAAAAACTGCTGACGATCGAGATCTTCCCTATCATCAGGCCCAGAGGCGGGGATTTCTTATATTCTGACGTTGAGTTTGAATTGATGAAGGAAGATATCCGCATTTGTAAAGAATTGAATTGTGAAGGAGTAGTAATTGGCATATTAACAGCTGAAGGAAAAATCGACAAAGCACGTTGTGCTGAACTGATTGCACTTGCCCGGCCAATGGAGGTTTCTTTTCATCGGGCATTTGATATGGCTGCCGATCTGAATGAAGCACTGGAAGATATCATTTCATTAGGTGTCATCAGAGTACTTACTTCTGGTGGTAAAGCTTCAGCACTGGAAGGTGCTGAAGTAATTGCAGGTTTAATTGTACAGTCACGCGGCCGCATTGAGATCATGCCTGGTGCAGGTGTGAATAAAGATAATATTACTGCATTGATCAGCTTAACGGGTGCACAGGTTTTTCATGCTTCGGCAAGGTTGCCTGTTGCTGGTAAAATGCTGTTCCGCAACGAAAATCTGAATATGGGAGCAGATGCTGATGAATACAGTTATTCGCTTACAAACAGCGATCTGGTCAAAAATTTACTTGAACTGGCCGAACTTGCTAAATAGTCGGGGTAAAATTCTATATTTGCGGCACTGATGAAGCACATACGTAATTTTTGCATAATTGCACATATTGACCACGGTAAGAGCACTTTAGCCGACCGTTTATTAGAATACACCAATACAATCACCCAGCGTGAGTCGCAAGCCCAGCTGCTGGATGACATGGATTTAGAGCGTGAACGTGGTATTACGATCAAAAGTCACGCGATCCAGATGGATTACGAACAAGATGGTCAAAAATATATTTTTAACCTTATTGATACTCCGGGACACGTAGATTTCTCTTATGAAGTTTCCCGTTCTATCGCTGCATGTGAAGGTGCGTTGCTGATCGTAGATGCTTCTCAAGGTATTCAGGCACAGACGATATCCAATCTTTATCTTGCTTTAGAGCATGATCTGGAAATCATTCCTATCCTTAACAAAATGGACTTGCCAGGTGCAATGCCGGAGGAAGTGAAAGATCAGATCATTGAACTGATCGGTTGTAAAAGAGAAGAAATTATTCCTGCCTCGGGTAAAACCGGATTGGGTGTACATGATATCCTTCGGGCTATTGTAGAACGCGTTCCTGCACCTGTAGGAAATCCTGAAGGTGAGCTGCAGGCTTTGATTTTTGACTCTGTATTCGATTCTTTCCGCGGAATCGTAGCTTACTTCAAAGTACTGAACGGAGAAATCCGTAAAAAAGATAAAGTGAAATTTGTAGCTACCGGCAAAGAATATATTGCGGAGGAAGTAGGTACATTAAAACTTAAACAATCACCTAAAGATGTCATCAAAACAGGTGACGTAGGTTATATCATATCTGGTATCAAAGAAGCCAGAGAAGTTAAAGTGGGTGATACGATCACGCACAAAGACAGACCGAGTCTGGAACCGATTAAAGGTTTTGAAGAGGTTAAACCAATGGTATTTGCCGGAATTTACCCGGTAGACACAGACGAATTTGAGGATCTCAGAGAGGCAATGCACAAATTGCAGCTGAACGATGCTTCGATCGTTTTTGAACCGGAATCTTCTGCAGCGCTTGGTTTTGGTTTCCGTTGCGGATTCCTGGGCATGCTGCACATGGAGATTATTCAGGAGCGTTTAGAGCGCGAGTTTGACATGACGGTAATCACTACCGTACCCAATGTGTCTTACCAGGCAATGTCAACCAAAGGCGAGCTGATCATCGTAAATAATCCTTCTGACCTCCCGGATCCAAGTAAAATGGAATATGTGGAAGAACCCTTTATTAAAGCGAACATCATTACTAAATCTGAATTCGTCGGACCAGTAATGTCGCTTTGTATTCAGAAAAGAGGAATTATTGCTAATCAATCATATTTAACATCTGACCGCGTTGAGTTGGTGTTTGAGATGCCTATGGGTGAGATCGTATTTGATTTCTATGACCGACTGAAAACAATTTCCAAAGGTTACGCTTCATTTGATTATCACCAAATCGGTTACCGCAAGTCTGACCTGGTAAGATTGGATATTTTATTAAACGCAGAACCAGTTGATGCGCTTTCTTCACTGATTCACCGCAGTAATTCATATGACTTCGGAAAAAGGATCTGCGAGAAATTAAGAGAGCTGATTCCCCGCCAGCAGTTTGAGATTGTTATCCAGGCTTCTATTGGTGCAAAAATTATTGCAAGGGAAACGGTTAAAGCTTTACGTAAAGACGTTACTGCTAAATGTTATGGTGGTGATATTTCACGTAAACGTAAATTACTGGAAAAACAGAAAAAAGGAAAGAAACGCATGCGCCAGGTAGGTAATGTTGAAATTCCACAGACTGCTTTTATGGCAGTTTTAAAATTAGATTAGCAATAGATAATACGATTGATATGCAATTACTGGACGGAAAATTCGCATCAGAAAAAATAAAATTAGAAATCGCCGCTGAGGCTGCTGAATTTTTAGCATCAAGCGGTCGCAAACCACATTTACTGGCAATTTTAGTCGGCAATGATGGTGGCAGCGAAACTTACGTAGCCAGTAAAATGAAAAACTGTGAAAAGGTAGGCTTTCAGTCTTCCCTGATCCGTTATGACGTTACGGTAACTGAAGAAGAATTATTGCAAAAGATAGCAGAGATCAATAGTGATGCAGGAGTTGACGGCCTTATTGTGCAACTACCTTTGCCAAAACATATTGATCCTGAAAAAGTGACTGAAGCGATTGATTATCGTAAAGATGTAGATGGTTTCCACCCGGTAAATCTGGGCAGGATGATGCGTAATCTCCCTTGTTTTATTCCTGCTACACCTTATGGGATTTTATTATTATTAAAAGCTTACGAGATCGATACTACCGGTAAACATTGTGTGGTAGTAGGCCGTAGTAACATAGTAGGCAGCCCAATGAGTATACTGATGGCGAGGAATGCAAACCCTGGTAACTGTACAGTAACACTGACGCACAGTAAAACAGCCAATCTGAAAGAGATTGCCCTTCAGGCAGATATCATTGTTGCCGCTATCGGTAAGAAAAACTTTGTAACGGCAGACATGGTAAAGCCAGGTGCAGTAATTATTGACGTGGGTATCAACAGGGAAACTTCCGAAACTACGAAATCCGGATATAAATTATATGGAGATGTAGATTTCGAAAATGTAGCACCATTGTCTTCCTGGATCACTCCTGTTCCGGGTGGAGTTGGATTGATGACTATTGTTGGATTATTGAAGAACACTTTAGCCTCTGCGAAAAAAGAGATTTACGCTTAACTTACTAAAATATAAAGAAGCCGGCAAAACAATTTTGCCGGCTTCTTATTTTGAAGATATTTATTTTGTTCTGCAGCTATAATCTTCCACCAAAAAGTCGGCTAAACAGGCTTTGCTTAAAGCCTGCGTAAACACCCTCCGGCCCTTCACGCAGGGCATAGAGTTCAATGTAATCACCCTGTCCCTCTGCTCCCCTCCCATTGTCAAGGCTATAAGCATACCGGTGAACTGGGCAGATGATCATTTTATTTTTACACCATCCCCCACTGAGCACCGCACCCGCATGGGGACAATAATTTTGTATCAGATGGAGCTGCCCTTCATGCCGGAGTAAACAGAGTTTTTTACCCGCTACCTGCACCTGCATCACAAATTCACCTTCCGGTAGTTTTTCTTCTATTTTATACCACCGCAAATTATCTTTAGTGCCTGCTTTATTCATAGCTTGGTCATTTAAACCAATCGAATATACAGTTATTCCCTTTTCCCGTTCATATTTTATTTAACTTTGCCAATTAATATATGGCACACAATATTCCCGCAGACGGCACATTGCTTCCTTTAATGGAAGAGTTTTACACGATACAAGGTGAAGGTTTTAACACAGGCAAAGCAGCTTATTTTATTCGACTTGGAGGTTGTGATGTGGGTTGCCATTGGTGTGATGTGAAAGAAAGCTGGGACGCAGAACTTCACCCGCTTACACTGGCTGATGATATTGCTGCAAAAGCAGATACTTTCCCAGGTAAAGCTGTTGTGATTACTGGTGGTGAGCCATTGATCTATAACATGGACTACCTGACAAAAAAGCTGCATGAAAGGAATATACTGACTTTTATAGAAACGTCTGGCGCTTATCCATTGTCTGGCGACTGGGACTGGATCTGTCTTTCACCAAAAAAGTTTAAAGCGCCCCGTCCGGACATCACTCCTTTTGCGAATGAACTGAAGGTAATCGTATTTAACAAAAGTGATTTTGAATGGGCGGAGAAGTACGCAGAGACAGTTTCTCCTACTTGTAAACTTTATCTGCAGCCGGAATGGTCTAAATCAAAAGAAATTACCCCGATGATTATTGATTATGTAATGGCCAACCCAAAGTGGGAAATTTCATTGCAAACACATAAATATTTGAATATTCCTTAACAGTTCAGGAGATATTCTCAGGAGTCAGGAACTCCTTAATAATAGCTATACTTTATTCGGCCTCCATTCTTTTGAACAAAACGTATGGAGGCCGAATAAGGTATAGCTTTTTTTTATTAAGTTTATCCGGTCAGATTACCCTTCCCTTATAGCGGACAATTATGAAAAATATAGTGCTATTGGTTTTGTGCCTTGTCAGTTTTACGCTAACTAACGCACAGGAATCCACTAATAAAAAAGCCCAGCAGAATTTCGAATACGCTCAGCGTTCTCTGCAGGATAAAGATTATACTGCCGCTGTTAAATTTCTGGAAGACGCAGTTTCGGCTGATTCCCAATTTCAATTGGCTTATGTTCAGCTTGGTGATGTCTATAGATATAAAAGAGAGTATGACCGTGCGAAACCTTTTTATCTGAAGGCTATTGCTATTACAACAGTTGCTGCAGATGCCAGAACATACTATTCGCTTGCAGATGTATCGTTAAACATGGGCGACTATGCTGCTGCGAAAGCCAATTTTATATTGTTTAAACAAAAATACAAGGGAAAAGATCAGACTATTTTGGAGAGAACTGATAAATATATAAAGGACTGTGACTATGCTGTGCTCGCATTGAGCAAGCCAGAGAAATATATCCCCCTCAATTTAGGCGAAGCTATCAACACCAAAGACAGAGAATATTTTCCCGCCCTAACAGCTGATGGCTCCAGTTTAATATTCAGCAGGACAGTTAATGGGAATGAGGACTTTTACATCTCTCAGCTGTTAAATAAAGCCTGGAAACCAGCTGTGCCGCTCAGTAGTAAAATCAATACTAAATTCAACGAAGGTGCGCAATCTATTTCTCCTGATGGTATGTACCTGTTTTTCACCGGCTGTAATCGTGAAGATGGAATGGGTAGCTGTGATCTGTATGTGAGCCATAAAATTGGTAAGGAATGGGATACGCCTTTTAACCTGGGACCTGGCATAAATTCATCTTCATGGGATTCACAACCCGCAATTAGTCCGGATGGAAATACTTTATATTTTGTGAGTAACCGCCCTGGCGGATTAGGTGGGTATGATATCTGGAAAACGGTGTTGAGTACTGAGGGAGACTGGAGTAAACCTGAAAATTTAGGTCCGGAAGTGAATACAGCATATGATGAGAATACGCCATTTATGCATCCTGATGGAAAAACCTTGTATTTTTCTTCTAACGGATGGCCGGGAATGGGTAATATGGATATCTTCTTTACCCGCAGATCAGATAGTGGAAAATGGGCTCAACCGGTAAATATTGGTTATCCCATCAATACATTCAATGAAGAGACAGGTTTAATTGTGACTCCTGACGGAACGCAGGGTTTGTTCTCTTCCGTCCTGAAAGACGGTTTCGGTGATATGGATATTTATAGTTTCCTGATGCCTTTATCAGCCAAACCTCTACCTATTACTTATGTGAAGGGTATTGTACGAGATGCGGTAACGCGCGAATTTCTGGAAGCTAAAGTCCAGGTAGTCAATTTAAAAACCAAAGAAAACAAGTTCAGCGATCATACCTCTCCTGAAACGGGAGAATTTCTAGCAGTAATGCCTATGGGGAGTACTTACTCGTTTAATGCCGTGGCTGACGGATATCTCTTTTATTCGGATAACTTTGAGCTTAACAATGTGAAAAGTGATCAGCCTTACCTTTTGGAAATTAATCTGCAGAAGCTAAAGCCCGGTGCTAATGTGGTATTGAAAAACATATTCTTTGATACCAATAAATTTGAACTGCTGCCTTCATCAGTTACAGAGCTCACCAGCCTGCTAGAGCTGATGCAGAACAATACTGCTGTAGCTATCGAAATTCAGGGACATACAGATAACGTTGGAAATATAGTGGATAACCAGAAACTTTCGCTGCAAAGGGCGCACGCAGTTTATACTTATTTAGCCAACAATAAAATCAATGTGGATCGTTTAAGCTTCAAAGGATTTGGTTCTTCCAAACCCATTGCCGCAAATGCAACTGAAGCTGGTCGCAAGCAAAACCGCAGGACCTCGTTTATAATCACTAAGATTTAAAAGAATAATAACGCTTTAGCGATTTAAAGATCCATAAAAAAAGCGGTGATTAAATCACCGCTTTTCTAACTCTTATCAGTTTTACCAGCAGATCCTCCAGCAAATCGAGATGGAGCATATTTGCGCCATCAGATTTTGCATTTGCAGGATCAGGGTGTGTTTCTATAAACAGTCCATCTGCACCTACTGCAATTGCAGCTTTGGAGATGGTTTCAATCAGTTGTGGTTTACCACCGGTTACACCACTACTTTGATTTGGCTGCTGAAGTGAATGTGTTACATCCATCACCACCGGCACACCAAATCCCTGCATCTCTGGCAGACCTCTATAATCTACAATCAGATCCTGATAACCGAATGTATTTCCGCGATCCGTCAGGATCACTTTATTATTTCCTGCTTCCTGAACTTTTTCAACTGCAAAACGCATAGAACCAGCAGACAAAAACTGTCCTTTTTTAATGTTAACTACTTTACCCGTGTTCGCCGCAGCAATCAGCAAATCTGTTTGCCTGCATAAAAAAGCAGGAATCTGTAATACATCAACATAAGCCGCAGCCATGGCTGCTTCATCACTTTCGTGAATGTCTGTAACCGTAGGAACGCCAAAAGTATGGCCAACCTTTTCCAATATTTTCAAAGCCTTTTCATCTCCGATACCCGTAAAAGAATCGCCTTTAGAACGATTTGCTTTTCTGTAAGAGCCTTTAAAGATCAGGGGTATTTCAAGCTTATCCGTAATGGTGATAATCTTCTCTGCAATCCTCAATGCTATTTCTTCGCCCTCTATCGCACATGGACCAGCCATTAAAAAGAAATTACCAGATGTTGTATGTTTTAATTTATCTAATTCGAAATTGATCATTCTATATTTTAGTTTCCAAGTTCAGACATGAACTTGATTCTCATTAATTGTATCTCTTCACGGGTATAGTCGGTTTCTCCTAAATCTTTGAGTGCTTCATCGATAGAATCATTTTCTGCAGAACGGAAGTAATCAAATACCTCATCCTGACGGTCATCATCTAACATTTCGTCCACAAAATAATTCAGATTCAGCTTTGTTCCCGAATTTACGATTGCCTCGATTTCCTTCAGGATCTCAAAATAAGTTATTCCTTTTGATTTCGCGATGTCTTCCAGTCCAATCTGCCTGTCAACATTCTGGATAATAGAAACCTTTAACTGCGATTTATTTGCCTGAGTTTTGATAATCAGATCAATCGGGCGCTCTATATCGTTATCAGCCACATATTTCTTAATCAGCTCAATAAAAGGACCACCGAATTTAAGTGCTTTCCCATTACCTACACCAGAGATCTGTTTCAGCTCATCCATAGCAATAGGATAGTGTGTGCACATCTCTTCCAGCGAAGGATCCTGAAAAACAACGAATGGCGGTACATTCTTCTGTTTAGCAATCTTTTTACGTAAATCTTTTAGCAGCAGCAATAACTGGTTATCCAGTGTTCCTGAACCATGTTTTACATCGTCCTCATCATCATCGGCCGCGCTCTCAATAGGTTCATTAAGAATGAACTTGAGGGCGTAAGAGTTATCAATGTAATCGTTCCCGGAATTGGTTAACCGCAGCAATCCATAATTATCAATATCTTTTGATAAAAAGTTATTTAGTACGGCCTGCCTGATCAGCGATTTCCAGAGGTTTTCTCCTTCAACCTTACCATGTCCGAATTCTGAAAGTTTACTGTGCTCGTAAGCGATGGTCTGCGCAGTTTCCATACCCATCAGGATATTCAGGATATGGGTATCGTCAAACTTCTCTCCTATATTTTTAATCAGTGCAAGAACAGTCTTCAGGTGCTCTTCCGCTTCAAATAATTTCTTAGGCTTTTTGCAATTGTCACACATACAATTACATCCTGTTTCGTTAAAGTTTTCGCCAAAATAATGCAGAATCTGCTTCCTTCGGCAAACACCCGACTCTGCATAGTCTATTACTTCTTTCAGGATCTGCGTTCCGATTTCACGTTCGGCCACAGGCTTATCCTTCATGAACTTGGCTAACTTCTCTACATCTTTTTGCGCATAAAAAGCGATACAAACACCTTCACCACCATCTCTTCCGGCTCTGCCAGTTTCCTGATAGTAACCTTCCATACTTTTTGGGATATCGTGGTGAATCACAAATCTTACATCAGGCTTATCGATTCCCATTCCAAAAGCAATAGTAGCAACAATAACTTCTACGTCTTCCATCAGGAATTTATCCTGCGTATCTGCCCTTACTTTTGGTTCCAGGCCTGCATGATAAGGCAGCGCTTTGATCCCGTTCAGATTCAAGGCTTCCGCAACTTCTTCGACCTTTTTTCTGCTCAGACAGTAAATGATGCCTGATTTACCAGTGTTATACTTGATATACCTGATGATCTCTTTAAGTACGTCCCTCTTCGGGCGGATCTCATAAAACAGGTTTGGCCTGTTAAATGAAGATTTGTATAAAGTGGCATCAGACATTTGCAGGTTTTTAATGATATCCTGCTGTACTTTCGGCGTGGCTGTAGCTGTCAGTGCAATAATGGGTATATCTGCGCCAAGACCACTGATCACCTGACGAATTTTACGGTACTCCGGACGGAAATCATGTCCCCATTCAGAAATACAGTGCGCCTCATCAACTGCTACAAATGAAATATTTATGAGCTTCAGAAATTCTATATTGTCTGCTTTAGACAAAGACTCTGGTGCTACATATAATAATTTAGTCTGCCCGCTTAACAAATCACTCTTCACCTGGGTGATTTCGGATTTATTAAGGGAAGAATTCATAAAGTGTGCAATACTATCATTACCGCCAAATGCACGCAGCTGATCAACCTGATTTTTCATCAGGGCAATCAGCGGAGAAATAACGATGGCTGTGCCCTCGTTCATCAATGCAGGTAGTTGATAACATATGGATTTCCCTCCCCCTGTCGGCATAATTACGAAGGTGTTTTTACGCTCAAGAATATTAGTTATGATAGATTCCTGATCACCTTTAAAATTGTCAAACCCAAAAAAGGTTTGCAAGTTGTCAAACAACGACTTTTTCACGTCCATTTTGTGTATAAAATATTCAGTGCTATTTTTCATTCAAAATAACATAATTTTGCATTAATTAAAGCATTAATATACTAAAAAATTCTCTTTGAAAAGTAAAAAATCGATTATAGAGGCTGGAATCAACACTTTACAGTTGGAAGCACAGGCAATTCTAGGTTTGCTGCCACACTTAAATGATGATTTTGCTGCTATTGTAGACCATATTATAGCTGGAAAAGGTCGTGTGATTATTACCGGAATAGGCAAAAGCGCCATTATTGCCCAGAAAATAGCGGCAACTTTCAATTCTACAGGCACGCCGGCAAGCTATATGCATGCCTCAGATGCTGTTCACGGCGACCTTGGAATGATCCAGAAAAGTGACATTATTATTTGTATTTCCAAGAGTGGAAATACCCCTGAAATCAAGGTTCTTGCACCGCATTTAAAACAATCCGGCAACCTGCTGATCGGCATGGTCGGCCAGCTCGAATCTGAACTGGCCAGGCAGGCAGATCTTATCCTCAACACTACGGTAGATAAAGAAGCCTGTCCTAATAATCTGGCTCCGACAACAAGTACCACCGCACAGCTTGCTATGGGTGATGCATTGGCTGTAGCCCTTTTACATGCACGTGAATTTAACTCCGAAGACTTTGCACGCTTCCACCCGGGTGGTTCATTGGGCAAAAAACTGTATTTGAAAGTTTCGGAACTGGCTGAACGGAACTCAAAACCAGCTATTTCAGCAGACGCTTCGGTTAAAGATGTAATTATCGCAATTAGCAAAAACCGTTTGGGTGCTGTAGTTGTTACTGATGGGAATCATGTGATGGGAATCATTACGGATGGTGATATCCGGAGAATGCTGGAAAACCATCCCAGCTTAACCGGCATCACAGCTAGTGATATTATGAATAAAAATCCTAAGACTGTAGACAAGGACATTTTAGCCGCCACTGCCTTCGAAATGATCAGGCAATTCAACATTACACAATTATTGGTTACTGATGCTGATGGATACGTTGGCATCGTACATTTACATGACCTTTTACAGGAAGGTTTAATTTAATTTATCTCTAATTCTAAAATGAATAAAGACAATTTTGCATTAATCATGGCCGGTGGCGTTGGAAGCCGCTTTTGGCCGGTAAGCAGAGTAGAGCATCCAAAACAGTTCATCGACTTTTTTGGTGTTGGAAAAACACTTATCCAAAGTACATACGAACGTTTTTTAAGAATATGCCCACCTGAAAATATATTCATTGTCACGAATGAAATCTATACGGACCTGATCAAAAAGCAGTTGCCAAATCTGGATGATAACCAAATCCTGGCAGAACCTATCATGAGGAATACAGCTCCCTGTATTGCTTATGGATCTATGAAAATTGCTGAGATCAACCCCAATGCAAATATTGTTGTTGCGCCATCTGACCATACGATTTCTGATATCGAAGGTTTTGTAGCTGCTATTGAACAATCATTGCAGGCAGCGTCTGAGAACGACTGCCTGATCACATTGGGCATCAAACCAAGCAGACCTGATACAGGTTATGGTTATATCCAATATATGGAAAGCACGCTCCCTGCTGATCATCAAATCCATAAAGTAAAGATTTTCACAGAGAAACCTAACCTGGAATTGGCAAAGTCATTTGTACAGAGTGGCGACTTTCTCTGGAATGCAGGAATCTTTATCTGGTCGGCCGCAGCAATCAACAACGCTTTCAGCAAACACCTGCCTGATATGTATGATATTTTCCATTTAGGCACTTCTGTATACAATACAGCAGAAGAAAAAGGATTTATCAGTAATGCTTATTTGCAATGCACTAACATATCGATCGATTTCGCAATTATGGAAAAAGCAGATAATGTATATGTATTGCCTACCGACTTCGGCTGGTCAGATTTAGGCACATGGGCTTCTATTTATGATATGGCAGAGAAAGATTATGTAGGCAATGCAGTGATTCCCTCAGAACAGGTGATGATGTTCAATTCATCAAACTGTATGGTAAACGTACCTGAGGATAAACTGGTTATCCTGCAGGGTTTACACGACTATATTGTGGTGGAATCTAATAACACCCTATTGATCTGCCCAAGAACAGAAGAGCAGAGTGTTAAACAGATTGTGGCAGATGTAAAATCTAATTTCGGAACTAAGTTTATTTAACCGTTTGTGCGTTGTCTGATGGCTTCGTATAAGATCACACCAGTGGAAACCGACACATTTAGCGAACCTATCTCACCAAACATTGGGATTTTTGCTAAATGGTTGGCCATCCGCATAATCTCATTCGAGATTCCTTCATCTTCAGCACCCATTACTATTGCTGTAGGTACAGTATAATCAGGCGCATAAATCAGGTCGCTTGTTTTCTCTGTACAGGCTACAATCTGCAATCCACATTCCTGTAAGAACAATGCCGTTTTATGCAAGTTTTCATGGCGGCAAACCGGTATGGTGAATAATGCGCCTGCCGATGTTTTGATGGCATCCGCATTGATTTGCGCCGAGTTTTTAGTCGGCACTATAATGGCATGAACACCTGTACAGGCAGCAGTTCTTGCAATAGCACCCATATTTCTAACATCGGTAATGCCATCCAAAATCAACACCAGCGGTGTCTCCCCTTTTTCATAAATTGCGGGAATGATATCTTCAATCTTCTGGAAAGTAATTGCAGAAATAACGGCAATCACACCCTGATGATTTTTAAGCGTCATTCTGTTCAGCTTTTCTACAGGAACATTATGTACCGGAACATCTATGGTCTTTAAAAGGCCTTTTAACTCTGGAATAATATCTCCTGTTAACCCTCTTTGAATATATATACTTTCAATATCCTTACCAGCTTTAATTGCTTCTATTACAGCTCTGATACCGAATACAAACTCGTTATTTTCTTTAGGTCTGGATGACCTTCTAAAGTTTTCCATTGATTTTAATTAGCCTGCAAAAATAGATGAAATATCGGAAATTTAAGCATCCGGCTGAAATGACAGCATCATCATGCTGCAAAATGTGTATAAAGAAATCCTGACAGGAGTAAATTTTTCTTTATTTTTGTCCCTATGAATATGGATAACGGCACACAGGGACAAGACAGGCAAAATTTCACATCTTCAAGAAAAAACAGGTTAAATAGTCCGGCAATGAACATGGGTGGCAAGATTCCCCCGCAGGCAATTGATCTGGAGGAAGCTGTACTTGGCGCGCTGATGTTAGAAAAGGATGCACTATCAACTGTAATTGATATTCTTAAGCCCGATGTATTTTATCATGAGGCACATAAAAAGATATTTGAAGCCATTGCATTATTATTCCAGAAATCTAAACCGGTAGATATATTAACGGTAACTTCTGAATTGAGAACATTAGGCACGTTGGAAATGGTTGGCGGTGCTTATTATGTAACCAATCTGACTAACCGAGTAGCCTCAGCTGCAAATATTGAATACCACGCACGTATTATCTCACAGAAATATATTCAGCGGGAACTGATCAGGATTTCCTCAGAGATTATCCAGAATGCATATGAAGATACTACGGATATTTTCGATTTACTGGATACTGCTGAAAAAGGACTGTTTGACATTGCACAGAATAACCTCCGCAGGGATACCCAGAAAATGGACGAGATCATTAAACAATCTCTCGCCACACTGGAAGAATTAAGAACAAAATCTGATGGTTTAACGGGTGTACCTTCCGGCTTTACTGCACTGGACAGGATAACAGGCGGATGGCAACCTTCTGATTTGGTGATTATTGCTGCACGTCCTGCGATGGGTAAAACAGCTTTTGTATTAACCTGCGCGCGGAATGCTTCAGTGGATTTTAAAAAGCCGACAGTCGTATTTTCCCTGGAGATGTCTTCTGTGCAGTTGGTGAATCGTTTGATATCAGGAGAAACTGAAATTGAGCAGGAAAAGATAAGAAAAGGAAATTTAGCAGATTGGGAATGGCAGCAGCTGCATAGCAAGATCAGCACGCTGACGGAGGCACCTCTGCTGATTGATGATACCCCAGCGTTGAATATCTTTGAGTTCAGGGCAAAATGCAGAAGGTTGAAGTCACAATACGATATCCAGATGATCATTATCGATTACCTGCAGCTGATGCATGGTAAAGGTGAAGGTCAGAGTGGCGGTGGTAACCGTGAGCAGGAGATCGGTAGTATCTCCCGTGCACTGAAATCTGTGGCGAAGGAATTAAACGTTCCTGTACTTGCACTATCACAGTTGAGTCGTGCGGTAGAAACAAGACCTGGAGTAAATGGTAAAAGACCATTACTATCCGATTTAAGGGAATCTGGTTCCATTGAGCAGGATGCGGATATGGTGCTCTTCCTGTACCGTCCTGAATATTATGGAATCACAGAAGATGAGAACGGTCGTTCACAGGCTGGTGTTGGTGAGGTAATTATTGCGAAACACAGGAATGGTGAAACAGGTATTGTTCCATTGCGCTTTATTGGTAAGTATGTTAAGTTTACTGACCTTGAAGAGGATTTTATGCCGCCTAGTTCCTTCTCAATGGACAGCCCGAGTGCCGGCATGATGCCCTCTGCGGATTTTGACAGACCGGCAGGAAATGTAATCATTAAACCATCGCGCATGGATGATATGCACGATGATGATGCTCCTTTTTAATTGAAATGCTTTAGCGACTTTATCAGATAAAATACCCTAAAAGAATTCCCGCAAGCACAATAAAAGGCGGACTTATTTTAGTGAAATTAAGCACAAGAAAAGTAACAGCGATAATTGTTACCGATAAAATATCTAAACCTACAGGTTTCATCAGCAGTATAAATGCCGCAATAATGAAACCTACACTTACCGCATTAATCCCGGATAATGAATGCTTTATCCGGGTTATTTTTTTCAGGTCTTCCCAGAAAGGGACAATAAACAAGACCAAAATCAGTCCTGGCAGGTTAATACCGATTACACCCACAATACCACCTACCAGCTGTCCATAAATACCGTAACCAAAGTTCTTCATACTTAAAGTACCAAGATAGCTGGTGAATGAGAATGTTGGTCCGGGCAAGGCCTGCTGTAAGGCAAATCCGGAAAGAAATTCCGGAGCTGTAAGGTAATGTTTCATCTGTACAAATTCGGTAAACATCAGTGGTACCAGCACTTGTCCACCGCCAAAGATCAGGATCCCGTTCCTGTAAAAGTTTTCAAACAAACGGATCGGCAGACTGAATGGTGAAGTTCTGTTGATAATTGCCCCAAGCAAAGCCAGTAATAACAGGAGTCCGATAAAGTAAATCAGTTTTTTTGGATTCACATTAGAGAATAACCTGACCCTGATATCACTTTCTTCACGCGGACTTTCCAATGCAGAAGAAATCATACCGCCAATTAATATGGCAAGAGGAAAAACATAGGCATTCCTTAATACTAGGGTGGCGATAACGGCTGCTACAGCCAAAAAGACAGATACCTGTGAAACCAGTACCTTTCTGGAAAGGTTATAAGCACCGAAAGCTACAATACCCAATGCGATAGGTTGTATATACTTTAATATCACAATGAATTTTTCTTTCTGATCCAGCGCAGCAAAGCTGATGGCAGCGAAAGTCATGATAGCGGCCGAAGGAATGATCCAGATTAGAAAGGTCAGGATAGAAAGCCTGATCCCTCCTACTTTATAAGCGATTCCCACTAATGTTTGCGTAGAAGCCGGCCCGGGCAATACCTGCGCTAAAGCATTCAATTCCAGTAGTTCTTCTTCTGAAATATAATGGTTGTTCTTTACAAAGAATTTCAGCAGTAATGATATATGTGCCTGCGCACCGCCAAAAGCAGTGAGGGTAAACAGGAAAACATCTTTGATAAATAATAACTGTCGCTTTGCCATTCTCCCTTAATCGTCCTCGTAGTCTAAACCGGTTGCGTGGTTATAAGCGCCCTGTAATTCTGAAAATGCATGTCTGTTACCTTTCTGACGTGCATTTTCCATACCCAATTGATAAATTTCGATGGCTTTTTCCGACTGCTGATGTTTTTCATACAGTTTGCCCAGATGATAATAGGTACCCACATAACCGGGATGTTCTTCAACAAGCTTTAAATAGTAATAAAATGCCTGTTCGGTATCATTCAAAGTGTTATATTCGGTAGCTAAAGCATATAATATAAATGGATCGTTAGGTTCGGTTGTTAAAAACGCTAATAACTTGGTCAATCGGGTACTTTGCATTTTAAATCCCTGCTTTTTTAATTAGATTTGCAAAAAGACAATTTTTATGAAAATATTAGTTTGTATCAGTAATGTGCCCGACACAACGACAAAAATAACTTTTACTAACGATAATACACAATTCAATACATCAGGAGTTTTATATATTGTTAACCCTTATGATGAAATTGCCTTATCGAAAGCTATAGAACTTTGTGAAGGTGGTAAAGGCACTGTAACGGTAGTGAATGTGGGCGAAAGCGCAACAGATCCTACGGTAAGAAAGGCACTGGCTATTGGTGCAGACGATGCAGTAAGAATCAATGCTACCCCGCGTGATGCCTATTTTACGGCATTCCAGATTGCTGAATATGCTAAAACGACAGATTTCGATATGATTCTTTGCGGACGTGAGTCTATTGATTATAATGGTGCACAGGTGGCTGCCATGATTGGTGAGTTGCTGGACATTCCTTCTGTTTCCATTATTAAGAAATTGGATTATGACGGTACGACAGCTACAATAGAACGTGAAATTGAAGGCGGTAAAGAAGTCGTTTCAGTAACTGGTAAATTCGTAGCCAGTTGTGCAGAAGGTGTGTCAGAACCAAAGATTCCAACCATGAGAGGTATCATGTCTGCCAGAACAAAACCTTTACAGGTGATTGAAGCTGTAGCTACTGAAGAATTTACGAAAGTAATTCAGTTTGAGACCCCTGCCCCGCGTGGTGCCGTGAAGTTAATTCCGGCGGAAGATGCAGCTCAGCTTATTGGTCTGCTGCATGAAGAAGCAAAAGTAATCTAAGCCGTTCCTATCCAATTATTTAAATCTAAGAAAAGAATTTATGTCAGTTTTAGTATATGTAGAACAAGTAGAAGGCAAGTTCAAGAAGTCTGTTTTTGAGGCAGTTTCTTACGCTAAGGCCATCGCAGATAAACTAGGGACTACGCTTACCGCCATTTCTATCGGGAATGTAGCGGATGGTGAACTGAACGCACTGGGTAACTATGGTGCTTCAAAAGTATTGAACGTAGCGGCTGAAGAGCTGAAAAACTTTGTGAACCAGGCTTATGCTGCAGTAATTGCTGAAGCGGCAACCAAAGAAAGTGCTGACGTAGTGGTTTTGTCTAACTCCTTTTCAGGAAAAGGTCTGGCACCACGTGTAGCGGTTAAGTTGAAAGCGGGATTAATTGATGGTGCTACTGAGCTTCCACAATTGGATGGCGGAAAATTCACGGTTAAAAAAACTGCTTTCTCCGGAAAAGCGTTCGCAACTACAGAATTAACTTCAGCAGTAAAAGTAATTGCATTAAATCCGAATGCCTTTGGCGTTAAAGATATACCTGTTGAAGTCAGTATAGAAAGCTTCAGCCCGGCTGTTAAATCAACGGACCTGCTTGCTATCGTGAAAGATATCATCAGGGCTACTGATAAAGTTTCATTACCTGACGCAGAATTGGTTGTATCTGCAGGCAGAGGATTAAAAGGTCCGGAAAACTGGGGCATGATCGAAGAGCTTGCTGGTTTGTTAGGCGCTGCGACAGCATGTTCAAAACCAGTATCAGATGCTGACTGGAGACCGCATTCAGAGCACGTTGGCCAAACGGGTATCGCTATCAGTCCAAACTTATACATTGCAATAGGTATTTCAGGAGCAATTCAGCATTTAGCTGGAGTAAGCTCATCAAAAGTCATCGTTGTCATCAACAAAGATCCGGAAGCTCCGTTCTTTAAGGTTGCAGATTATGGTATTGTTGGAGATGCCTTTGAGGTGGTTCCAAAATTAATAGAAGCTTTAAAAGCACATCAGGCTTAATATAATATTGGGCCTGATGTAAGTCAGGCCCGGTATTCTTTCATATGAAAAAAGTAAAACTAGATATCGTAGGTCTATCCTATAGTCAAACCCAATCCGGAGCTTATGCTTTGGTGCTTGGAGAAGTAAACGGCAGAAGACGTTTACCTATCATCATCGGTGCGTTCGAAGCTCAGGCCATTGCCATAGAGATAGAGAAAATGACGCCTAGCAGGCCGCTAACGCACGACCTGTTTAAGACGTTTGCCCAGACCTATAAAATTGATATTAAGGAGATCCTGATCTACAATCTGGTAGACGGCGTGTTTTTCGCTAAGTTGATTTGTACAAATGGCGAACAAACAGAAGAAATTGACGCAAGAACTTCTGATGCTATTGCATTGGCAGTACGTTTTAGTGCGACAATATACACTTATGAATTCATCTTATCTTCCGCAGGAATAGTGATAGAAGGCAACGACTTCCTGTTTCTGGAAAATATGGATAACCTCAGTAAAGAACATGGACAGGAAGATATTGATACTTCTATTCCGGGATCGAACTATGGAGCACTCAGCTTAGAAGAGTTGAATCAGAAATTGCAGGAAGCTATTGCTGAAGAAGCCTATGAAAAAGCAGCACGTATCAGAGATGAGCTGAACAAAAGAAACTCATCCCAATAGCTTTTTATTATATTTTAATACATCTTTATTTATATCAACTCTTTACCTGAATAATTTTTATGGAGCGTTTTCACGGAATCATAGGCATCCTGTTTATACTTGGCCTTGCTTATCTATTTTCAAACAATAAGAAAAAGATTAATTACAGGCTCGTTTTAAGCGGACTCACGCTTCAGTTCCTGATTGCAATTTTAGTTTTACGTGTAGCACCCGTACAACATTTCTTTGAATTTCTCGGTATGGGAATGCAGAAGATTGAGCAGTTCGCTAAAAAAGGTGTCGATTTTGTGTACGGTGGTGTGGCAGTTATAGGTTATGATGGCCAGCCGCACAATTATAATGCACCAGACAATTTTGTGTTTGCATTTAATGTAACCGCAACAATCATTTTGGTTTGCGTGCTGGTTGCCATATTTTATCACTTCGGTATCATGCAGCGTATTGTTGCGGTAATCGCGAAAGGCATGAACTTTGTAATGCGTGTGAGCGGTGCTGAGGCTTTAAGTAACGTGGCCAGTGCTTTTGTGGGCCAGGTTGAAGCGCAGGTCATGATTAAGCCTTACCTCAAGGGAATGACCAAGAGTGAGTTACTGGCCTCTATGAGCGGAAGTCTTGCCTGTATTGCAGGGGGAATCCTTATCGTATATGCGAACATGGGCGCCCAGGCAGGTTTAAATCTTGCGCCAAAGCTAATCATGGCTAGTTTGATGGCAGCTCCGGGGGCTTTGATCATTTCAAAAATCGTTTTTCCTGAAACGGAAGTATCTCAAACAATGGGTAAGGTAAAACTGGAAGTTAAGAGTGAATATACCAACCTGATTGATGCCATTTCTCATGGTGCTGGTGAAGGCTTCAAAATAGCGATGAACGTTATCGCGATGCTGATTGGATTTATTGCCTTAATTGCATTGGTCGATTATACGCTGATCAATATTGGTCATATTGCAAATCCAAACTTTAATTTGTCGCTTGACTGGATTTTCGGTAAGTTATTTTACCCCTTTGCATGGGCGATGGGTATACCTGACGCTGATGTGAGCAATGCAGCGACACTTTTAGGACAGAAACTAACAGTAAATGAATTCTTAGCTTTTAAAAACCTTACAACTAAGGCTGTACCGATCGTGACGGAAAAAGGAGTGCTGATTATCAGTATAGCCATTTGTGGATTTGCTAATTTTAGTAGTGTAGGTATGCAGATTGGCGGAATTGGCGAGCTTGCGCCTGAGCGCCGTGCAGACCTGGCTAAACTAGGATTAAAGGCACTGATGTGCGGAACTCTGGCATCTTACTTGTCGGCATCAATTGCCGGAATCTTAATGTAATAAGATAAGCTTGTACAATATTATTCCATCCTGTACAGCGCTGATCCTGAAGGATTCAACTCATACATAAAAAAACGCCTGCGAATGAATCGCAGGCGTTTTTTTATGTCCTCCTTTTTAAGGAAATTGAAGGAGGGATTTATTATCTTTTTTCTAATTCAACAAACTCCCTGTTGGTATGTCCAACGTAAATCTGACGGGGGCGACCAATTGGCTCTTTGTTTTCATGCATCTCTTTCCATTGTGCAATCCATCCCGGTAAACGTCCTAAAGCAAATAGGACAGTAAACATATCAGTTGGGAAGCCTAATGCTCTGTAAATAATACCAGAATAAAAATCTACGTTTGGATAGAGCTTACGTTCCACAAAATAAGGATCACTCAAAGCAGCTTCTTCCAGTTTTTTTGCAATCTCCAAAACAGGATCATTGATACCTAACTTTTCCAGGATATCATCACATGCTTTCTTGATGATTTTAGCACGCGGATCAAAGTTTTTGTAAACTCTGTGTCCAAAACCCATCATACGGAAAGGATCATTTTTATCTTTTGCTTTGTTGATCCATTTCTCCGTATCACCGCCATCTTCTTTGATGCGCTCCAGCATTTCAATCACTGCCTGATTAGCACCACCGTGAAGCGGCCCCCATAAGGCAGCAATACCAGCAGAAACAGAAGCATAAATATTACAGTCAGACGAGCCTACCATCCTTACAGTCGAAGCAGAACAGTTTTGCTCATGATCAGCATGAAGAATCAGTAAAGTATTCATTGCTTTAACTACTACAGGATCGATTTCGATCTCTTCCGTACGCTGACCAAAAGTCATGTTCAGGTAATTGCTAACGTAATCGTATTTGTTTTTAGGATAGATCAGTGGGTGACCTAATGATTTTTTATAGATGAATGATACAATCGTTGGGAATTTAGCCAGCAATTTAATCATCTCATGGTTCATTGTTTCCGGAGAAGAGTTCGCATCAATTGACTCAGGATAGAATGTTGACAGTGAACATACTAATGAAGCGAGCTGTGCCATTGGATGAGACCTGGAAGGATATCCGTCAAGGAATTTTTTCATATCCTCATGGATCAGCGTATGCTTTGTAATCTGAGACTGAAAATCAACCAGCTGTTTTTCTTTTGGTAAATCTCCGTAAATAAGCAAATAAGCAACTTCAAGAAATGAAGATTTTTCGGCAAGTTCCTCTATAGCGTATCCTCTGTATTTTAATATACCTTTTTCTCCATCTAAAAAGGTAATTGCGCTTTTTGTTGATCCTGTATTTTTATATCCAAAATCCAGTGTAATGTGGCCTGTTAATTCTCTTAATTTTGAAATATCAATTGACTTTTCTCCTTCAGTACCAGTTACAATGGGAAATTCGTATACTTTACCATCAATCTTAATTTCTGCAATATCTGACATATATCTTCTAATTTATAAATAACAAAAATAACTATTCTAATTCTAATAGCATCCAAACAAACATAACAAAGCTGTTAAATTATTGTTAAGAGCCGGTCATAATCTCCGGGATCAACCTTATTTCTTTGCAGTAAGTTCTTCCAGCACCGCACCGCATTCCAGCATCTCGTCTCCATAGTATGGATTTCTGATTTTTTTATCAGACGATAACCAGTCGCCACCATCGCCATTATTGGCCATCGGGCAATGCTGAACATAGATGGCACCGGTCTTCACCTCCGCATGTTTAAATAAAGCAATTACATCTGAACTCAATGCGGTAAACTCTTTACGCTGAACTTTAATATCTGTGGTAGCCGCAATCTTGTCTGAGATTAATGCAGTGTTTTCACATCCTTCAAATGCCTTAAGTGCAGTGGATAAGGCAGCTGCTGCGCCCTGAGCAGCTTTTGCATTTGCAGCGACCAGTTCATTTTTCACAGTAATATAACTGGCATATATTTTTTCAATTTTAGGGTCTGCAAGCTCGACTTTAACGCCTGCGTCGATATTTTCAGTGCTGGAGGTGCTGTCTGACGCAATTTCTCCTTTATGAGCTGAATTGGTGCAGGCGATCATTGTGGATAAAATTGCTATTCCAAGATATTTCTTCATGAATTTCGTTTTTTGCTCAAAATACCATTTTAATTTTAAATAAATAAAAAAGCCCCCGATAATTCGGGGGCTTTTTTCAAATTTTCACAATTATATTATATTGTGATATATTATAGTTTGAAACCGTATGCGATACGAAGTGCAACCTGACCAGTATTACTTCCTCGGAAATCTACACTTTTACCTGTATTTTCATATTTAACACCAAGGTCTAAACCATTACTCCATGAGTAACCTAGTGTAGGCGCGTATAAAAATGTAGTTTTTGCGTGGTCAGATACACCTATTGCTGCACCAACTTCACCCATTGCATATATACCTGAACCACTTGGATCGAAGAAATATTTCAAACCTGTTTTTACAGGGATATATCCATAATCAGGCAGGTTCTCTCCTGGTAAATAGCCGACATTGTCTTTTGCAAAAAAGTGAGTATAACCAGTAGCGACAGGAACTGATAATTGTTTTGTTACATCAAATTGAATTCTTGCATCAATACCAGCAGCAAAACTGTATGAATCACTTGTAGGTATACCTAAGTTAGCACCTATACCTATTTTTTGTGCACTTGCATTAGTTGTAAAGAATATTGCTACAGCAGCTACTGCGGAAGCAAAAAATTTAGTAGATTTTTTCATTTGTTAATTATTTGTGTTTTAATTATGTGGTCATTTACAAATTGCATGCCACTACTGAAAATACAATTCTGATAGCTGAACATAACAATGTTAAAAAATCATCAGGAGACGATTAATATTTTGTAAAATCATACAAACAATTATTTAACCCGGGAAATATCCGACTACCACTCAGATTACCAATAGCACCTTTACACACAGGGTCTTATGTGCTCTTCCCTAAGAAAAACAGAGCGTATAGTTTTAGTATTTCTTTTTTCATCTCATCTGGATCCTGATCGGTATTAAACCAATGTATTTTCACACCATCTTTCTCCATTTTTCTGAAAAAAGTCATCTGTCTTTTAGCGAACTGGCAAATCGCAATGAATAGTTTTTCTTTCAATTCCGGTAAAGTATGCTCTTTATTCAGGTAAGCAGCGACAAATTTATATTCCAATCCATAGAAGGTCAGCATTTCTGAACTCACGCCTTTAGAGAGGAGTTGTTCTACCTCTCCTATCAGCCCCGAATCAAAACGTTCAGTCAATCTTTTAAAGATCTTTTCCCTTCTCAGCGTGACATCACTGGTCAATCCTATAACTAATGGATTGAGCTCAGGCCATTGTTTTTCTGTCAGCTTATTTTTAGATAGCCACTCTGCAATTTCAATAGCCCGGATTAGTCTTTTTGAAGAAGACAAATCCGCATGTGCAGTAAACGCAGCCGGATATAAAAATAGCTTCTTTTTTAAATCATCAATATCATGTATGGGAAGTGTGGCCCTGAACTCGGGATCTGAAGGGATTGCCGTATACTGCTGGTTTTGCAAAATACTGTGAATATACATTCCGGTCCCGCCGCAAAGGATGGGTAAAGTCTCCTTAACTGTTAGTCGTTCAAAAATGCTGTAAAAATCCTCTTTAAATTCATTAACGTTATACTGTTCACCTGCCTCTTTGATATTGATTAAATGATAAGGTATAGTCCGTTCATTTATATGGTATTCCTGCAAGTCTTTTCCGGTACCAATATCCATCCCTCTAAACAACTGCCTGCTATCCGCACTGATGATTTCGCCATTCAGCTGATCCGCCAGACTTACAGCAAGCTTTGTCTTTCCGGAGGCAGTGGGTCCCAGGATGATCAATAAAGGATTTTTATGCATTTATAAGTATAAGATGTATTTAAGGTTCCCGGTATTATATATAGGAATATAGTTTAATTTTTTAAGCTGCGCATCCCGTTCTGAATCTTTTAGCGTTATAATTTCAGCTTTGATCTCCCGGGGCAGTCGCTGCAGAAAGAAACGTTCAAGCGTAAGCAAATTTAGAAAAATCTGCATTGGTGGCAAAACCGATACTTGCTTGAAACCCAGTTTTAAGTAACCTTTGCCGCGAGACCAATCCAGATCTGCATAACTCATTACATCATTTGGTTGTACCTCTTTGATGAAGTGCCTGATCAGCTTACTCAAACCACCAGTTACTGTTATGCCATTTACTGTCGCGAACCTGATTAACTCCACTGAAGTATATTCCCCCGGTTGCTGTGTCATTCTGCGTTTATCACTGAAACCAGCAAGGGCAATTACGCCATCCCCGTTAACCAATGCATACCTGTATTTACATCCGGCTGTTCCCTGCAAATGATACTTGTTATAAAATTCATCAGCCTCCCGCTGGCTAACCTCGACTATTTTAGTCTTCCGTCCGTGTACAGTTACATTTTTGCCGAGGATAGAAGTGATTCGACTTAATACCTGTGCTGATCTGGTACGCCAGATATCTTCCCATAAATGGATTACCTGCACCCTATTTTCATCATGATTTTGCGCAAGTGCAACCAGTTCTTCAGGTGAATATGGATGATGGATGGATAGGAGATGAATCATCAGCTGGTCTGAATCCTTAAACTTCAGCAATCTATAGCTGGCAGAAGGCAAATATTCAGTCTCTGTGCCTATAGTACTTAATGCCCCGATCAATTCATCTTCCCAGCCAAACTCTTTTATACCCACTCGTTTTCTTTAAATATTTTATAGCCCGCAGCAATTCTGCCTTCAATCTGGTTCAGCGCAACATCATCCAGTTCCCTGATGAGTAATGGAGATTCATGCTCACTCAGATAATCGGGAAGAATGTTCAGTGAGACTACCGTATTTTCAATTTTAAGGTTTACAAAGAAAACCTCTGTTCGATCCTCACCTTTGATATTTACATTTTTATCTGCCCATAAATCGTACTCCTGCTCGCTGTTCACCCTGTTATTAAAACCCAAAGTGGCGTAGGGCTGTAAAGTTGCCCTGATAGTCTGGAAAATTTCAATAAGGTCTGTCTTTATCATCTTTAATTAATTTAGTCAATACCTATAACATTCGGATAAGGCTATTGTTTAGCTGACAAAACTAAATATCGGGCGAATATAGGCAATCACAGATTACAGTCTGAACAGGAATTTCATTATTATTGTAGAATAAGCTGCAGCACTATGGATACGAAATATGTTTTTATTAACGATAGTTATATTGAGGCCGCACAAGCTTCATTATTTATTACAGATCTCGCTGTTCAGCGTGGCTATGGCATTTTTGATTTTTTTAAAACGATAGGCGATAAACCTGTATTTCTTTCTGATCATCTGGAACGTTTTTTTCATTCCGCGTCGAAAATGCATCTGGATCCGGGTTACAATGCCATAGAACTGGAAGCCATTCTGATGACCCTGATTGAAAAGAACAATATGGGCGACTCGGGAATTAAGATTACCCTCACCGGTGGTTATTCTCCGGATGGATACAACCTGGGCAAACCTAATTTAGTGATCACACAACAGTCTCTGGATATTAAGCTATCTATGGATCAAAAAGGGATAGCCCTGGTCACCTATGCGCATCAACGTCAATTGCCGGAAATAAAAACGCTGGATTATCTGATGGCCATATGGCTGCAGCCATTTATTAAGGAGCAGGACGCCGATGACGTGTTATACCAACACAATGGCCTGGTCAGGGAATGCCCCAGAGCTAACTTCTTTATCGTAACAAAAGATGAGGAGATCATTACCGCAAAAAGTGATGTCCTGCATGGAGTTATCCGCAAAAATATCCTCAAACTGGAACACCCGGATTTCAGGATCAGCGAACGTGATTTCACCATGGCAGATCTTAGTCATGCGAAGGAAGCTTTTATTACCAGCACGACAAAACATATCATGCCTGTTGTCAGCATTGATGGTAAAAACCTTTCCGGGGGCAAACCAGGTATCATCACTGAACACCTCTCCAGCTTACTGCTTCACAAAATCAGACAACAGGTCTAAAGCAAGGGCAGATGAGAATGAATTTTATCTGATTTAACTTTTGAAAGTATTTTCGGGCTTCGCCTCATCATCTTTTTTAGGTGCAAAGATGATAGAAACAATAACCGATAATATCAGTACCCCTCCAACTACAGCTAATGAAGCAGGCGAAGAGATGTGATAAATGGGCGTGATCACCATTTTAATCCCTATAAAAGTTAAAATAATGGCAAGACCATATTTCAAATAACTGAACATATGTATAAAATTAGCCAGCAGAAAATATAAGGCCCTTAGTCCCAGAATGGCAAATATATTAGAGGTATATAAAATCAATGGATCATCTGGTGCAATTGCAAAAATAGCAGGGATGGAATCAACTGCAAAGAGCAAATCGGTGAACTCTATCACACCAACAACTACCAGCAAAGGCGTAGCGAGTTTAATACCATTTTCTATCGTAAAAAACTTATCGCCATCAAAATCTCTACTTACTTTAAAAAACCGGTATACGAGCCTTGCCCCTGCACTTTTCGTAAAGTCTTTGTTCTCGTCATCATCATCGTTACCGAATCCTGATTTTATTCCTGCATAAATCAGGAAAATACCGAAGGCCAGTAAAACCGCATTGATCTTAACAATCTTACCGAACAATTCCATTTCAGGCAGATAAGTCAGATTGATCAAACCTACACCTGAAAATATAAAGATAGCTCTGAATATCAACGCGCCAATGATACCCCAGAAAAGCACCTTATGGTGCAACTCTTTTGGTACTTTGAAGAACCCAAATACCAGGATAAAAACAAAGAGATTATCTACTGACAATGCTTTTTCTATCCAGTAGGCCGACTGAAACTGAGTAAACTTCTCAAAACCTGCAAAGTAATAGATTACGCCACTAAAGGCCATGGATAAAGAAATCCAGACGATTGACCATATTGCTGCTTCTTTACTTGATACAGCGTGACTTTTCCTGTTGAAAACACCAAGATCCAGTAAGAGCATTACCATCACGATAACAGCAAAACTTATAATTAGTCCGGGGTGGTAAATCATATTATCCATACGGTATTGCTTTATTTTGGGTTATTACATCATGTCTGTATTCAGCATCGCCTTCAAGATGTTGGCCTGAACATCAAAATTATTGAGTTCATTCAAGAAATTGAGATCCGATATCTTATTATAATTTTCATCGAGCAAATTAACAATATCCGCAGGAATGAATGTCTTAGCCGTTGCCGCCTTACTTTCCAGCTTATCATTACTGTAAGAGAGTTCCTGGATAATGCGCGACTTTTCGGAAAGATTACTGTTTAGATCTATACCTGCTAAATCATCTAACGTGCAAAACAGGAATAAGTTTCTGTTCGGAAAAAAAAGAAAATACTGGTCCAAAAACAAAAACTTGTAAATCTCAATAATCAGCATTCCCGATTTTAAACCATATACAAACTCTGTTTTAAAATCGTGTTTACAAAGCATTCCCATCAGTTTTCGCTCTATTACAGCATAACTGATTTCATATACTTCAGCTTCCTTGTATTCAATCAGCCGGCCCAGTTGCTCCTCAGTAATGGTATAATAGAAGTCTTTCGCATAACGTGCACTAAGCCTGGTGACATTCTTTACAAAGGGGAAATCGACAGAATGGTCAGATAATACCTCATACAAGTTTCTAAGAGAAATGTTGATTTTGAGCGACTGACTCTTTTTTCCTTCCATGAAATTCGCTTCATTAATTGCCGTGGAATTCAGCTGAGCGATCACGTTCCTGTTCAACTCGATCTCATCGTAAATCAGCGTCACATTTTTTTCATTGTTTTTCTTGATCTTTTTCAGCAAGTCAATCACACTGGCCGTAAACTGCATATGGAAAAGTTCCAGTTTATCAATAGGCAGCTCACTATTATTCTCGAACAACTGATGAATCACCTGACTCCGCAGATAAATCTTGTAAACAACCTCTTCCTGAAAAAACACCGAAAGAAGTTGTAAACGACTGATTATCTTTTTTGATTCCCCTAATACGCTGGCAACATGCTCATCCATAGTTAAAATTAATTAACCCGAGTAACGTTTTTCTTTAATTCGGCTTCAAGGGTTTTTAGTTCACCATCCAGCACTCTTCTGCTCTTATCTCCCTCTTCATGAATTTTCTTCACTTCATTCAGTGTCTCTATCAGTGATTGGGTGGTTTTCTTCAATGTATCTATAGAAACGACAGTTTTCTCATTTTCTTTTGCTACATCAATGCTGTTCTGCTTCAGCATTTCTGCGTTTTTCTGCAAAATAGTGTTCGTAGTATCAGAAATCTTCTTCTGCATTTCTACATTAGCTTTCTGTCTTTGCAGTGCAACAGCAATCGTCAGCTGGTTCTTCCAGACAGGAATGGTAGTAGAGATGATCGATTGTGCTTTTTCCGCAATTGACGTATTGTTGTTCTGTACTACACGTATCTGTGCCAGCGACTGGAGCATGATAAAACGAACGATCTTCATATCCGCCAGCCTTTTATCCAGTCTGCTCACAAAGTCTCTCAGATCGGCTATCTGATAGTCTTCATAATCTGCAGGCCTGCCTTCCATTTCTGCGAGTTTTACACTTAACTCTTCATACTTCAGCTGCCCGGAAATGATAAGCTCCTCCATCTGTTTGATGTAACCGACATTGTTATCAAACATGGTTTGCAGGGAGCTGTTATCCTTAATGGAATTTAACCGCCCAGCTTTGATCTTATTCGTGATCTTGTCAATGTTGTTCACCACAACATCGTATTTCTGGAACAGTTTTTTTACGTCGACAACAAAATTCTTGAGAAAAGGAATACTCGATACAAATGAAGTGAACTTACTTTGGTTCAATTCATCAACATTAATATAATTCAGCTCAGTCAGCAATTCATTGATCAGGCCACCAACTTCACCGCTATTGTATGTTCGTACAGAGGTAAGGAAATCATTACTGTACTTTTCCATCGAATTCTGTGCTTCCACACCATAATTCAGAATAGAATTTACATCACCCGGTTCAAGCGACTTACCGATTTCACTATATTTTTGTTTCTCCTGATCTGAGATCGTCGTCAGATCAACATTCCCCTCCTTATCCAGTTTTACCGGTGTAAGGCTATTATTTTCCGCGTTAGTTTCCATAAATGACAGAATTTATAAATAATTTTGGGTAACTGTCTGAACCGTTTGCTCCAGCTTTCTATCTTTTGTAGGCTCACCGATCGCATTGAATTTCCACTCCCCGTTTTTCTTATAGAATACACCGAGCACCATCGACACATGGCCTGCAAAGCCAGAACCGTTAGCGATATCATAAGTAGCAAAAATTTCGTTCACACGCTTAGGAGTACCTTCATAGATACGAATAGAAGCAAAAGGAATAGAAGCGAAATCCTGCCCCTGGAAACTGTTCAGCACAAAAGCGACATACTCTGCGCCAGGAGTTAACCGGGAAAAATCAAGCGTGATCACCTCATTGTCCAGGCCGTCGTCACCACCAGTATCACCTGTCCTGTCATCACCACTATGTTTTACAGCCCCATCTTTAGAACCCAGGTTACCGAAATAAACTACTTCTATCAGTTGTTTATTTGCATTGTATACAGCACAGCTGGCATCGAGATCGACCGCCTCTTTACTGCTTCCGAAACCGAAAAGTCCCTTTTTCTCTATAGCACCCCAGTTGATACCGACACAAACATTTTGCAATTTGGTACCATTGCTTTTTTCCAGACTGATACGCTGTCCTTTTTGAAGATTAATTGCCATATAATTTCTTATTGATATTTATTTAAATAATCATGTAAGCCACCTTTCATTCCTACACCTACAGCTTCAAATTTCCACTTTCCTTCACGCTTGTAGATTCTTCCGAACTCCACAGCAGTTTCTATAGAGAAATCTTCTTCCAGCTCATATTTCAGGATCTCCTGATTAGAAACGGTATCAAAAATACGGATGAATGAATTTCTTACCTGTCCAAAATTCTGTCTTCTTGCCTCGGCTTCATGTATGGTAACCACCACACAGATCTCACTCACTTTAGCATCAATTTTGGATAAGTCAATCTTTACCTGCTCGTCATCGCCGTCACCGTCACCAGTAAGGTTATCGCCGGTATGCTCTACAGCACCATCCGGAGAAACGAGATTATTATAAAAGATGAAGTGTTCGTCCGTAATGATTTTTTTATTATCACCTAAAATAAATAAAGAAGCATCTAAGTCGAACGCACTACCTGTAGAAGAACTATTTGTGTCCCAGCCCAGACCAATTGTAAATTTAGGAGCATCAATGTTTTCACGTTGCCCCTTCTGCAAGTTAATAGCCATGTTATATCAGTTTATAATTTTTAAGTTTTATATGTGATTTAATAAAGTTTAAGTTCTCCGCATAGACATCAATCATATGATAACCATTGCCGAGAGACAGATTGTATAACATATTAATGAATTCATCTGTTTGATTCTTTATAAATATAGAGAAACTATTGAAATCAGCATTCAGAATATATTTTACAATACGTGTATTGAAGCAGAAGAACCCTCCTTTGATAATATCATCCAGATCAAATACCGATTTCACCTGGTGATAGTTAAGCGCATTCTCCACATTGGGATGGATATTTTTATTGATCAGTTCAGCAAAATAAATCATATGCATATCATTGTCCAGGCCATATTCCCCCGCCATCTTCAGAATCATGCGCTCATGGCTCCCAGTAATCCTGATATCATCCAGAAATAATAACGTTTTTCCTTCCAGAAAATGTTTGTCAATGTGAAAAGAATCGTTACCGATCAGTTTTAAGCGGTCTTCTGCAGATAATTCCCCGTAATCTTCCTTGTACGTAATGGTGCGGTGTACCTTCGCCTCCTGCACTACCAGACCACCATTTTCTACCAGCCAGCGGTTCAGCTGGTGCATAAAATAGTTTTTCATGGCAAAGGTAGCCGTAGGAATAAATGAATAAGGACTGGAGATCACTACCATTTGTTTCTCCACAAAATTCTGCTCCAGATAATCTGAAATAAAGCCATCCGCAAGTTGTTCACCAAAGTCTTTCGCTACAAGATCATCACCAAATTTAAAACGACTGTAGTCATCCGGATCAAATCCGAATTCTTCAGTACTGCTGATTTTATGCAGCGCGTATGATTTATGTAAACTCATATGAGGCAGGATATAGTTTGTTGATTTGAATTGATAAGCACACTTTTTATCCCGGCGGAAGTCGCCCCCAGGATATCAGCTACCGGATTGTCACCAATATGAACGATTTCATGCAATTCAATTTCCTTATGTTTTTTACGGTCTATGGTATCAAGCATCAATTGGAAAAACGCTTTATTAGGCTTTGACAGTCTCACCTCGTCAGAATATAACTGAAAGTCAAGTAAAGGAGCAATCTCCAGCGCCGTTAATACTTTTCTTAATGTCTTTCCCCGGATAAATCCGGTATTGCTGAGAATGCTTACCGTAGAATTTCCGGATGCTTTTAATTTAGCCAGCGTATTTATGGTATTATCCCCATACAAAAGGGGCAGATAATTGAATAACAATGTCTCTATTTCGTTGTACAGGCTTTCCATATCCATTCCACTGAAATCCGGATGATAGTTATTGATGATACTGATCACCATCAGGCACATTTCATCTGCATCAATATTTTTACCGGTCTTCTCATTCATACTGTTGACCATTAGATCGACCTGACGGACAATTGTTGCAACTTCTTCAAAAGATTTGTTGAAACTATTGTATTTTGAATGAAATAGTCTTGCCCTTTCCAGCTTGAATTGTGGATTCGACTTAATTAAAGTCAACCAGAGGTCGAATGAGTAATGTTTGTAGATCTCCATTTTTATTGATCGCCGCTGAGCTTAAACGTTTTAAAAGAACAGCGACTATGCCATTCATAAAACGCAAAATACAAAAAAAAGAAAGATAATTTCTTTACCAGTAATAATGATACATTAGGTCTGTTCAGCAACCGCAGGCGCTTCTTCTGTCTTCGGCACCAGCTTTTCTGCCAGCCCCAATCCCGCAGCAAGGAGTTCGTTGGTAATGGCCCTGGTATAATCGGAAATCTCCGCTTTAAATTCTGTGACAGATGCCCCGGTCCTGATTTCTTCCAGACGTTTCTCCCAACTTCCCGTAAGTTCTGCCTGCGCTATCTTCTGGTCTTTTACCACATCATACACAGCCAAACCTTTGAATGTAGGCACAAGATTCCTTTTTTCACGCAGGATATATTCCCTCGTTATCAGGGTTTCTATAATAGATGCCCTTGTAGCAGGCGTACCTAATCCACTATCTTTCATTGCATAACGCAATTCTTCATCTTCAATTTCTTTACCGGAAGTTTCCAGTGCTTTCAGCAATGAGGCTTCATTATACAAAGGCTTCGGTTTGGTCTGCTTTTCCAGAAAAGCCTTGGCAACAATTGGCAGTTCTTCTCCTTTTTTAACCTTAGGCAAGGATGGATTATCCTCCTCTTTTTTGTCATCCTCTTTATCATTCAACACAGAACGCCATCCGGCTGAGCGAATGACCGTGCCATTTGCGATAAATGTAGATCCTGATGTTATAGTGATTTTTGTGACCTCTTTCACACACTCCTGATGGAACGCTTCGAGCATACGACCTACCACCATGTCGTAGATAGCCTGCTTGTCGCTGCTCAGGTGATAAGGAGCTACACCCGTCGGTAAAACCGCATGGTGATCCGTTACCTTTTTAGCATTCACACTCCTCTTATTCAGCGGAACAGTCCCCAGAAATTCTGCTTGTTTACCAAATTCAGGATGTTCTTTCAATTGTGCAATCAACGCCGGAACACCAGCAAAGACATCATCACCAATATACCTGCTACCTGTCCGCGGATAGGAAACCAGTTTGCTTTCATACAAGTTCTGTAGTAAGTTCAGTGTTTGATCTGCAGTGAATCCTTTACGTTTATTCGCTTCCTGCTGCAGACTGCTCAGGTCATGTAATAATGGAGGCGGTTCCTTTCTGGGTTTGGCCTCTACATCAACGATTTTTCCGCCAGCAGGAAATCCGGAAGGCACATCTTCAATTTTATCGAAAAGTACCTGTGCCTCTTCTTTCACGTTAAAGTTTACCGTAGATACTGCTTTAAACAGCTGCCCGTCTTTATCAAGTTGAATCCCCAGCTGATAATACAATTGAGGAACAAAATTCTTTGTTTCCAAATATCTCGAGCAGATCATGGCCAGCGTAGGTGTCTGTACCCGGCCCAGGGACAAAACCGACCTTGAACCGGCAGAGATACTTAATGCCTGTGTGGCATTCATACCCACCAGCCAGTCAGACTCCGATCTGCAATGTGCAGAATTAAACAAAGTATCGTAATCAGTACCAGGTTTCAGATTTCTGAACCCTTCTTTAATAGCTTCATCAGTCTGAGAGGAAATCCACAGACGCTTGAATGGTTTTTTACATTTTAAAAAGTAATAGATATATCTGAAGATGAGCTCACCTTCACGCCCGGCATCCGTAGCAACGATGATTTCGGTAGATTCATCAAACAGCTTTTTAATAATATCGAGCTGTTTGCGTACACCCGGATCCTCAACAAAACCATCTTTAGTTTTGATTTTCCTGATGGCCAGTTTAAATTTAGGCGGCAGCATCGGCAAATGTTGTCTGCGCCATCCGATAAATCCATATTCCTGTGGAGGTGCCAATTGCAGCAGATGCCCGAAAGCCCAGGTGAACGAATAACCTTTACCTTCAATATATCCATCTTTTTTCACCGTCGCTCCAAACACTTTAGCTAATTCCCGTGCAACGGAGGGCTTTTCTGCAATTACTATCTTCATTAAATATCTTCCCTGTTGAACCGATAAATTTCATCATAATTATCTGTAATCACGCAAAAAATATAGAATTGATCACAGCAGATTTTAGTCGCCTGAGCTATAGAGGACTAGAAAAACAGATTCAATGCGGTTTTAAAGGTATTGCAATGGGCATCGACAATATCCCTGATCATCGGCGAATACCCACCTCCCATACTCACCTGAACCGGGAGCTGATGATCCTTACAACATTGCAGAACAATCCTGTCCCTCTCCCGGCAACCATTCTTCGTCATGGCCAGCTTGCCCAGCTTATCACTGCTTAACACATCTACACCGGAAAGGTAAAACACAAAATCGGGCTCATGTTTTTTAAATACCTGATACAGGTGATCTGATAAGATGGAAAGATATTCCTCGTCACCCACACCATCATCCAACCCAATATCTAAATCTGAAACCTCTTTCCGGAATGGGAAGTTCTTTTCACCATGCATGGAAAAAGTAAAAGCGCGGGCTTCATCAGCAAGTATTTCTGCTGTACCGTTACCCTGGTGAACATCTAAATCGATAATTAATATACGATCGGCTATTTTTCTGTTTAGCAAATAGTTGGCTGCAATTGCCTGATCGTTCAGCAAACAAAATCCTTCTCCCCAGTCTGAACCTGCATGATGGGTTCCTCCAGCTACATTAAAAGCCACACCGTATTGCTGAGCATACATTGCGCCGTCAATAGTCCCTCTTGCAATCCTCAGCTCCCGTTCTATCAGTTGTGCAGAAAGCGGGAAACCAATCCGGCGCTGCGCTTTGGGAGAAAGCGTCAGGTCCCTTAGCTCAGCCCAATAGCCCTCATCATGAGACAGCAGGATGATGTCCTCTTCCAACGGCTGCGGGGCAAACAAATTCTCCGCTCCTATCACTCCTTCATGCAGGAGTTGTTCAGGGATCAGCTCGTATTTCAGCATAGGAAAACGGTGGCCTTCCGGCAGAGGGTGGGCATATATCGGATGCCAGGCAATCTTTAGCATCAGTTTAAAATCTCCCCTATATGTTTCTCGATGTTATTACAGATATCATCTACAGGCAGATCGTTTGCATCATAACCAAAGGGATCTTCTATCTCTTCCGCAATCAGCTCCAAACTGGCCAGCACGTATAAGATGAAGGGCACAATAGGCACCACGAAATAACTGAGGCTAAATACCCACCCAAAGGGAAGGGTAATGACGTAGATGAAAAGGAATTTTTTAATAAATGCGCTATAGGAATACGGAATGGGTGTTTTCTTGATTCTTTCACAACCCCCGCAGATGTCGGTGAACTGATTGATGTCACCACTTAAAATGATGAGCTGTTCAGGGCTGATTTTTCCGGCCGACTGCAATTCATAGATCCTTCCTGAAATGCTTGCCGCAACCTGATTGGGAATGTGTTTACCGCCGTCTACTTCAATCAGGAAGCTATCTTTACCAAAATACAATTTCTCCCGCAAGTGTTCTTTAAGAGCAAAAGCATATTTAGGAATCGCATAAGTAAAGTACTCGTTATCTACAGCATCCAGTTTCAGTGATTTTAGCTTAATCGCAAAATTACGGCTGACGTTGGTTAACGATCCTAAGAGTCGCCGGCCCTCCCACCACCTGTCGTATGAAGTATTTGTCCGGAATACCAGCAGCATCGAAATCACAAATCCAAGCAAATTGTGCATCATGCCAATGTTCTTCACGTAGCTGCTTTCCGACAATTTAAAAAAGTGCAGCTCGAGAAATGCAATGATTCCCGAATATATAGAGACTGTTAACATTAACGGCCACAACTTCCTGAATGTATCTGCTTTATGAATATGAAATATGAAGGTAAACCAATCTTTGGGATTATAATTTATCATTTCAGCGCCTCCCTTCCGATACGCATTAACAATTCACCGGTACGAAAAATATCTGCAAATGAATTGTACAAAGGCACCGGACTCAATCTGATTACATTTGGCTCTCTCCAATCACCCAGTACATCATTTGCAACCAATTCCAGAAAAATCTGTTTTGGATTTACCTTTGCGATGATGGAAACCTGCGCGCCACGGTCAGCAGCGGTAGCCGGGGTAATCACTTCGAAAAGCAGCTGACCTAAAGAGGTATTTACCTCATTGATCAAATAGATTAGATAGGCAGTTAAAGCTTCACTTTTATTTCTCAGCGGAGTTATAAAACCTGCTTCCTGAAATATTTTCAGCGATGCATGGTACAAGGCCATTGGCATCACCTGCGTACAACTCACCTGCCATCCATCCGCACCAGGCTCAGGTATAAAACCCTTATCCATCTTAAAACGCTGTTCTTCTTTATAACCCCACCATCCTGCAAAACGGTTCAGCGTTTTATCTGTGAAATGTCGCTCATGAACAAAAATCCCACTAATCCCGCCCGGACCGCCATTCTGATATTTGTAAGAGCACCAGCATGCGAAATCCACATTCCACTCATGCAAAGCCAGTGGTACATTCCCTGCCGCATGTGCAAGATCAAAGCCTACCACTGCACCTACCGCGTGACCAGCAAGTGTGATAGCTTCCATATCAAACCATTGGCCGGTAAAGTAGTTGACACCTCCAAATAGTACCAGTGCGATCTGATCTCCATTCTCTGCAATAGCTGCCTCAATATCTTCCGTCCTCAGCGTATACTCTCCCTGTCGTGGCGCAACTTCAATAATTGCTTCTGCAGGATCATATCCATGAAAGCGTACCTGGCTCTCAATTGCATACTGGTCGGAAGGAAAAGCGCCTGCTTCCATGATGATTTTAAACTTCTTCTCTTTAGGCTGATAAAAACTGACCATCAGCAGGTGCAGGTTGACCGTTAAGGTATTCATGGGACAAACTTCAGAACCAAGGCCACCAACAATGGGCGCCATCAGCTCTTTTAGTTCCTTATGGTAGTACATCCATGGACTATCGCCTTCAAACCAGCCCTCGACAGCAAGGTTATGCCAATTGTCCAGCTGCACTTTCATTACTTCTTTGGCTGACTTAGGCTGAAGTCCTAAAGAATTACCACACAGATAGATAAAATCATTTTCTTTATGTTTTGGAAATAGAAATTCATTTCTAAATTTACGCAGTGGGTCCTGCTCATCCAGTTTAACTGCAAATGCTAAATTGTTCTCAAAATTCATCAATTCAAATATCATAAAAAAAGGCAGATAAATAAATTCATCTGCCTTTTGAGTTTTATTTCAGGACGATTAAAAGTTTATCTTGTCATGGCTGCCCTGATCTGATTTTTCACCAGTAACAATAGCTTTCAGCATATTAAATGCTACCACCATTTTTGATGAACTACCATCCCAGTATTCCGCGAAATCAGGTGTCACCTTAATCAGGATCAATGCAGGATCATCAACCCCATCAGGAAACCAGGCTTTTACCGGTGCGGAGAAGTAAGCTTCTTTTCTCACCCTGTCATCTACCAATTCAGCTTTACCGTTCACATATATATAGGTATTTTCTGAAGGGCTACTATAACCCAGGGTCACCTGATTTTCCTTAGAAATCTCAGCAGATTTTAAAGAATATTCATTGGTGAAGAACCAGATACTACCATCTTCCTCAACTTTCGCTGTAGCCATAGGACGGCTTGAAAATTCGTCTTTAGCTGACAAAGTGGTGAACATACAAATTCTTACTTCTTCTACTTTACTTTTTAATATTTCAATGTTTTTCTCGTTTTTCATGATATGAGGATGTAATATATATTGTCCTCATTTAACAGCATCAATAAGAGAATTGTTTGATCAGGTATTGATCATTGCAATGATCTTATTAAGATATAATTCATCTACATGATCAAAATTACCCAATTCAGCACTGTCCGCATCCAATACGCCGATAACTATATGATCCTTTATGATTGGCAAGACTATTTCAGACCTGGAGGCCGAACTGCAGGCAATATGACCTGGAAATTCATCTACATCATCAACTATTAATGTTTTCGCCTCTGCCCACGCCGTACCACATACCCCTTTCCCTTTTCTGATTCTTGTGCAGGCAACAGGTCCCTGAAATGGCCCAAGGACGAGTTCCTCATCCTTAACAAGATAAAAACCCACCCATAGCCATGCAAACTGCTCTTTTAACGCCGCAGCTACATTTCCAAGATTAGCAATAAGATCGTCTTCACCTTGCAGCAAAGCCTGAATCTGCGGCACAAGCGAATCATATTGTTCTTCTTTACGCTCTCCTTTGATTATTTTAAGGTCTTCAGCCATTTCTATATTTATTTAGGGAGCTAAATTAAGAAAAACACAGGTTTTCAAGCAATATAGGTGCAAAAGCAATGAATAAATTCATTATGTTTGACAATTTACCACAAGAACAACAACATAAAATATCCAGAAATATGAGAGTAATAGCAGAATTGCCACACCCGGAATGTAAAATTACTTTGTTCAATATGAACCAGAAGTACATCGTGAAATTTGAGCAGGGTACGCTGGAACAAAGTTACAAATTATCGGAACTGGACCTGAGTGGGGGCGGGGCAAATGATATCTTTCAGATACTTGATGAAGCATTCATCGCAACAGTTGTAGACCGATTTAAAAGCATGAGAGTAGATTTTTCAGCAGCTTATCAAAGACAACAGTATTAAATCAAAATCACAAAATCAAATCACTAGTAAACAGCAACTTATAACCGTTTTCAGAATTATATTTTGCAAAATCAGCTCCAATTTGATATAAAAATTTAAAATATCTACTTTGACAAAAAGCTTAAGTTTATCATAAACTACATAAAACCGCTGATTTACTGAATATTATTATACACTACCATACAATATTTGGTCTTGAAAAATTACCAAATAATATTCTGTTTTTAACATTGATATGATTATATCGCTTAAAAATCAGCAGATGCCAGCCTTTCTGAAGCTGGCTTTAAACATATAGGGAGTACTCAAATTTAAACAATTAACAACGCATAAAAGTTATACTATTACAAAAAACATACATGAAGAACCCCTATTTTTATTCGCTTTCCGCTTTACTTTTCTTATCACTGACAACCATAGGTTACGCACAGGAAAACACCAAAAGACAAGATAAATTTTACACCATGAGCGGAGCCGGATTTTCAATTCCAGTTGGCGAAAGCAGCAGTTTCATGCGCCCAAAATTTTCGACCACACTCGGGGCAAATTTGGGCTTGGGAGAGAAAGGTCTTTTCCTCTATCCAAAAATTAGCCTGCATGTTTTTGGGTACGACGAACTCTCTCCGGAAAATGGATATAACAATTCTCTGCAAAGAGGAAGGTCCACCACCTACCTGTTAAATGTCGCCCTGGGGTACAGGAAAATAATTGACAAGTTTGCGTTTTATGGTTTTGTTGGTGTTGGCGGAGGTTTTATCCTTACCCCAAGAATACAGATCGATCCGGCAAATAATTTTGCCACACTGAACAACAGGACCAACCATATAGGAATAATCGAACCTGGTGCAGGAATGGAGTATAATATCGGAGGTGCTAACCTGTTTATAGAAAGTAGTTATATGCATGGTTTCGGAAAAATACAGAACCGGCCTTTCAATGCAGTACCGATAAATTTTGGCATAAAACCAAACCTGAGCAAACTCTTCAACTAGAGGAGCAATGGAAAGACAAAAAGCCCCCGCCTGCATCCTATATATAAGCTGGCGGGGTTTTATTGTTAAAGCAATTTTTTAGCGCATTAGAAAACCGGATCGGCGTCCATCTGGAAATCTTCATCCCTCAGATAAATCATCTCCGTACTCTTCTCGTAATTTGTCGACTTCTTAGAGAAGAAGTCATGCTGTGTAGTTTCTCCGTTTAAACCATTCAATACAATGGAATTGATTGGCTTCACTTCGAAAAGCTCTTCAAAGCCCAGGTTCATCATTGCTTTATTCGCATTGTAACGCAGATATTCCTTTACCTCAGCAGTCAACCCTACTTCCGTATACAATTCATCAGTATATTTCAATTCGTTCTCATAAAGCTCCATTAAGAGCTCTACCAGTTCATCTTTTGCTTTCTGAGGATTCGGTAATTTTTTGTATACATCCTGAGCAAGAAGTCCGACAAACACACCATGAATGGATTCATCTGCTACGATCTTTTTAATGATATCAGCACTTGCCACCATTTGCCCCTGTCCTGATAACCACAGTGGCATAAAGAAGCCACTATAAAAAAGGAATGTCTCCAACAGAACAGATGCGCCAAGCGCCATAAAAAGCACCTCATCTGATACCTTATGTGCATCCAGCTGTCTGTAATACTTATCTATTGTCCCGGCCTTGAACTGTAAAAGTTTATTATTTTCTACCCATTCAAATAATTCATTAATTTCCGGTGTACTGTTTACTGTTGTAAAGATGGTGGAATAAGATTTAGCATGGATAGACTCCATCATACACATGAAAGAAAGCACCGCTTTATTTTGCAATCCTTCTATGTGATCCAGTAGCTTAGGCATCCCGGTGTGACTTTGAAGGGTATCCAACAAGGTCAGTCCACCCAAGGCCTTTTTATAAACTTCCTGAATCTCAGGTGGCAGTGATTTCCAGCTGTCAATATCTTTAGAAGGAATATATTCTGTATCAATCCAGAACTGACGCAGATTCTGCTCCCAGAACATACCAGCATAATCATTCTCAGGTGTATTCCAGTTTACCGCTTTATAGTTAGTCATTTTAATTTCTTTAATTATGGAACATTTATTAAACTGAACAGGAAACACACTCATCAATAGAAGCTTTGCGTGTCCGCGTGTAATACAGCGACTTCAGCCCCATTTTATGTGCATAGATGTAATATTTTGCAATGTCCCTTGTACTGTCCTTCGTATTGGTGTGCAGGATAGTAGAAATGCCCTGATCAACGTGTTTCTGAATTACTGAAATCAGACGCAATACATTCTTCTGATCCATATCATAGGCAGATTTATAAAAGAAGTAATTATCGTTGTCCAGGTATGGCATGGGGTAATAAGTTGTACTATCGCCATACTCCCTCACCTCTATTACATCTACCACCGGCATTACAGAAGCCGTGGCGTTCATAATATAAGATGTAGACTGATTTGGCGCTATGGCAAGCCTGTAAGCATGGAACAAACCAAATTCTTTTACCTGGCTCATCAGTTCAGCCCAGTCAGCAGCAGTAGGAATGCTCATCCCTTCAAACAGCACGGCAATTTTATCATTCACCGGAGTAATATCTTTCACCAGATAAGGCGTAAAATAATTTCCGTTTGCATATTCTGACTGTTCGAAACCTACGAAAGTCTCTTTTCTGTCGCGCGCAATTTCCATCGAACTTTGAATCGAATAGAAATTAACCATCATAAAGAAGACGTTACAAAAATCCAGCGCTTCTTTACTCTCATACATGATAAAATTCTTCGCCAGGAAACCATGAAGGTTCATCGCCCCCAGACCAACACTGTGCAATTCTTTATTTGCTTTTTGCACAGATGGCACCATTGCAATATTAGTGATATCAGACACTACCGTGAGCGACATCATTGCGGTTTTAACAGCCTCCTTAATTCTTTTATTGTCCATTACCGTAGCAATGTTTAAAGAACCCAGATTACAAGAGATGCCATAGCGGATTTTATCTTCCTTACCATAAATCTCAATATCAGAAACATCAGAGATCTGCATAATTTCAGTACACAGATTTGAGAACTTCACATTACCCAAATCTTTCAGGGCATGTCCCCTGTTTGCATTCCCTTTAAAGAACAGATAAGGATAACCACTCTCCTTCTGCGTCTGTGCAATTTTTACCATCAGGTGCCTTGCATTCACCTTTTTCTTTTTAACAGCAGAATTGGTAACGAGTTCTTCATACATCTCATCCATATCCATCTCATCCAGGTATTTGCCATAAGCTTTTAATACCGTATGCGGATAGAATAAATAACATGCTTCATCCTTTTCAGCCAGCTCCATAAACTTATCAGGAACCACTACACCAATAGAAAGTGATTTTATTCTCACTTTTTCATCCACATTGATTTTCTTGCAATCCAGGAATTCTTCAATATCGGTATGGAAGACATTCAGGTATACCGCACCAGCACCCGGACGCTGTCCTAACTGATTTGCATAAGAGAACGTATCTTCCAGAATTTTCATAATGGGCAATACTCCACCTGCACGACCTTCAACATCTTTGATAGACTCTCCTCTGGCGCGTATTTTTGACAAATTGAAAGAGACACCGCCACCGATAGATGATAATTTCATGGCAGAATCAATCGCATAGCCAATACCGTTAAGATTGTCACCGATCTCATCAAGAAAACAGGAAACCAGCTCGCCGGAACGTTTTTTGCCTGAATTCAGGAAAGTTGGCGTTGCAGGCTGATATTCCTGGTTGATCAGCATTTCTGCATAGTCTTTGGCTTGTGCCACATCGCCCCTTGCCAGGAATAAAGAAACAGCTACCACACGATCCTCATAACGCTCAAGGAATTTCTCTCCGCTGTCATCTCTCAAAGCGTAACTTTGGAAAAACTTAAAGGCACTCATGAACGATTGGAACCTGAATTTTTTAGCATAAACTAAATCATAAACTTCTTCCATCTGCTCGAAAGTATACCATTGATAGAAATCAATATAATACTGCTGCTCAATCAGATAATCTATCTTTTCCTTCAGTGTATAAAAGAAGACCGTATTTTTATTTACATAATCGAGAAAATAAGAACGTACTGCATCTTTGTCTTTATGAAGGCTGAATTCGTCGTCTTTTTTTACCATGATCTCGTTATTCAACAAGATCCATTTTTTAGTTACCATATATATTGCCCTCTATATTATCTATAAATTTTTGTAAATCTTTCATTGTTCCCGAAAGCTCGAACTGCATCAGTACAGGCAGCTTAAATTCCTCAGAGATTTTAGTCGCCGCCACCGCAAAATTTGCTCCCCAGTTTCTATTTCCGCTGGAGGTAACTGTTGCAATAAAGCTGCTGTTCATTTCCAGGAAACGTAAGGTGGATGCAGGCACTTCCCCTATTCCTGTAGTATAAGTTATCAAATGCCCAGGATGAGTAAGCTGCATCGAATCATCTATCTTTTGAATGTTCCAATTGCGATGCGCTTTAAGGCGGTTGACGAAACGTTCTACATTTCCTGTTTTACTATCATAATAAATCCAAGTCATAACCCAGCATTAAATATGATATTCCTATACAGCTACCAGCGCTAATAATTCTTCTGGTTTAAATCCAATTACACGCGAAAGCTCCTGTTCTTTTTCCAGCAAAATTACCGTGGGTACAGATCTTACCCTGAACTGCATCGCTAATTCAGGCTGATCAAACGGGTTAATAGTTTCATAAACAATTCCTTTTCTGTCCAGGTATTCTGAAACCATATTACATGGACTGCAGTCGTCTTTTTCAAATTTTATAATTCTCTTCATTGCGTAGGATTTTTAATGCGTATATCCGCCAAACCGTTATATTGACGGAGCACGAAGTTGCAGAAATATTCTTTAGAATGATTCTAGAGGTTATCAACACCGGTGGAAAAGAGGTAATATTTTATGACGAATAACTTACTGAAAATCCAATTTTTTTAGGTAATCATAGTAAGGAGTTTTTTGCAATATTCTCAAATGAAGAAGGTTGCAAAAAAAAGATATATGATTTAACATTTTAGCAGGATTTTAAATAATGAGGGGAATAGACTGATCCGGTAATGTTGAAAAAAAATATCATTTTGAAATGATCAAACCGGCTTATGTTGATAGTTTATAGCGGGAGACAAATGTTGGATATATTTAAATAACAGAAGATAACAAACAATGATTAGGGCGTGAAAATGAGATAATAAATAAATAAAAATTGTCCAATAAAAAAAGGAGCATCTTTTCGGAAACTCCTTTTTTATATATCCTGTGAAGAGAATAATTTAGATGCTTACAGCTAATTTAAAGAATAAAAAGTCTTGGATTACTTTTCTTCAATAGTCCCGCCGGCGCATTTATTTTACCCATTTCATTGTTTTTAAACATTGAAGTTTCTACCTGATCAAGGTTTTGAAGGGAATCTGCGATAAGCATAATGTCTTGCTGCGATTTAGGACTGGTCACTTGATTTTTATTTTGATCTTTCATGGTAATGGAGGTGTTTTTTCTCATTTGAAAACAAGGGCTGTGCCATAAAGTTTTAAAATTCCGGAGGAAAATGTCTAAAACGATTTTTTAGACTTTTCAGAGATAAATATTTATATGTTTTAGTTCTTTTAGAGAAGAATGTTTAATTTTATTGCCGACATAACTAGACAATCAAAGCAATGAGTAGTCAGAATAAGGAGTCAAAAAAGGACATATTCTTCAAATGGTTCAAACGGATCGGGATTTGGGGATTTATGTTCTTTCTGGTGAAAGGTCTGATCTGGCTTGCACTTGGTTATTGGGTATTGAAATAAATTCTATTCGACTTTCAAACTTTTTCCTGGCATAGTGGTTAAGGGTTTAAAACCTACAGCTATGAAAAATGAAGTTCCTGAACAGCATGAAGGCAGAAAAATGGATACTACCGCAAAAGCCATTTTTCCTTCTATAGCAGCAGCCAGGCAGTTTTATGCTATTGCAAAGAGCAGACTATTAAATGTTTACAACTGGGCAGAGATTTGCAAAGTACCCCTATCAGTATTTACGTTGACTGATGATACCGGGGCAACTGTCCGCCGGGAAGCAAAGGAAGGCGATTATTTGAAGATTGATATTCCTGGTCCCGGAACCGATGCCGGCAATGGCTTCGACTGGGTGCGTATCGAAAAAATAACAGAAGAATCTGACGGCATAAATACTTCGATTTCGCTGCAAGCAAGACCTGCTGTCAACCCTTTGGGTGATGACATTGCCATTGCTCATTTTTTTAAGGATGCAGCTACCTCCACCTTTCAGATAAAGCAAATAGGTAATGAAGTATGGGCTGAAGAACATGGACGAAACGAAGTCCCAAATACTGATACCCCATCTACCGGCGACAACTGGAGAAACAGAATTGTAGGCTGGACTGCCGCAATAGGCCTCTCCTACCCACAGTGGAAAAGTCTCGTAAAAGGTCTGGTTGAAACACAAAACTAATATAAAAGCAGCTTAAATTGCTGCTTTTATCTTTTCAAGGGTTGCCTTGGTATCTTCGTAACTGGTATGATGAAAAGCATGAATTCCCATGCTTATGGCTGTTTCTACCTGGAAAATCCGATCATCAAAGTAATAACACTGAGAAGGATGCGCCTGCGCAATTCCCAATGCCAGCTGAAAAATACCAGGATCTGGTTTTCTCATTTTTACATCACAGGAAGAAACGAATGCATCAAAACAATCATGCAGTTTAAATTTCTTTATCCTGTAATCATTAAGCTCCCTTCCCTCATTGTTTATTGATATAATTCTGAAACCGCAGCTTTTTTTCCAGTCTTTAAGCCATTGTAACAAGCCAGGAAGTTCCTTTGAACAGGAATACATAAATTCCTTAAAATCTTCCCTTGTAAATTCACGCGTATGGTTAAAGATCACCGTATCCAGGTACTGGTCGAGCGTAATATTACCAATTTCAAAAATGTTAAAGATATAATTGTGAAGTGTATTTACCTCATCATAATTCAGTCCGAATTTTTTAGCTGCAAGCTTCCGTGAATCATGTCCCCATCCATTGGTGAGTAATACCCCGCCAATGTCAAAAAAAAGTATTTTATGTGCCGTGCTTTCCATTTATTTAATGATTAATACGTAATAACCAATTATACAAACAAAAATCTGTAAAACCCATTTGTCCTGCATAAGAAATGTTAAACTTACATACAGATTTCAATTCTGATCTGGGGAATATCTTTTTAATCGAACATCCTGAATTTTCTTCAGCCAGTGCGAAGATTACCAATGCATTGGCTGAAGAAAATTATCTCATATTGCAATCCGGCCGCCGGTAACAGGAATAGTTGCACCTGCAATATAACTTGCCTCATCAGAAGCGAGAAAAACATAAGCAACAGCTACCTCCACAGGCTGCCCCGGACGACCCATGGGTGTATCAGCACCAAAATATTCCGGTTCGGGCATCGTAGAAGGAATCAGGGGAGTCCAGATAGGTCCCGGTGCTACCGCATTTACCCTGATCCCCTTTTTATCATTCAATAAAATCTGACTTAGATTCGCAGTAAAATTCTGAATAGCACCTTTGGTAGCGGCATAAGGTAACAACTGTAAACTTGGAGAGTAAGCATTAATCGATGTTGTATTAATAATACTGCTCCCGGGTTCCATATGAGGTTCCGCAGCTTTACAGAGGTAGAACATTGCGGTGATATTGGTATCGAAGGTTTTTCGCCATTCTTCAGATGGAATTTCCTTTAAAGTTTGCCTGCCCATTTGAAAAGCAGCATTATTCACCAAAATATCAATTCTGCCAAACTCATCAACAGCCTTGGCTATTAAAGCCTTACAGATATCCTCATCCCTTAAGTCACCTTTAAATAAAACAGCTTTTCTTCCGCAATCTTCTACCAGACCAGCGGTACTTTCTGCATCAGGATCTTCTGCATCATTCAGATAGCTGATTAAAACATCAGCGCCTTCACGGGCAAAAGCGATGGCAACTGCACGACCGATACCAGAATCCCCTCCCGTAATGACAGCCTTTTTTCCTGTTAATTTACCCGATCCTTTATAAGAATGTTCACCATGATCCGCTTTCGGCCTCAATTGATCCTCATTTCCCGGCATTTCCTGTTCTTGTTTGGGAAAAGGAGGCTTTGGATATTTATCCTGCGGATTTTTAGATAATTCTTGATTTTCCATATGCTGATAGATTTGGATGAATTCTGATTACTCAAAGAAAACATTGCCCTCTAAAAATGGTTTTCAATAATTCTAAATGAAATGTTGTATTATTTAGCCAAAAGTCCCGAAATGATATTGATACTCAATGCTACAATTACTGTATTGAAAGCGAAAGCAATCAGACTGTGCATCAGCGCCAGCCTTCTGATTCTTTTGGAACTGATCTCTACATCAGAAACCTGAAACGTCATCCCTATCACAAAAGAAAAATAAACAAAATCGAGATAGTCAGGTTCATCTTCTTCCGGAAATTCCAATCCTTCGGCATATTTTGAACCTTCAGCAGATTTTGAAGATACCTTATTTTGGGCCGGGGAATGATAATAAAGATGCGCATAACGGAATACAAATATCATATGAACCATTGCCCAGGAACTGATCACAGCTACCACCGATAACAAAATATGTAGGAATAAAGAGGTTCCTGACAATGTGCTGGTGGTTTTCAATAAGAGTAGTACCACAAAAAGGCTTGCCACCGCAGCAAAAAGTACAAACAAAAAGATAAAAGTACGGCTTCCATCTTCCAGTTTTGCAATCTGCTTCATTTCAATAGGATGTACGGAGAAAATTGTGACCAGAGAAAGACCGATATAAGTCAGGGAAAAACAGATCCAGATCAGAATGCTATGTGTTGCGACAGACAGTTTACTATAAGTCAGAATTAAACAAACAAATGAGATAGCTAAAGAAAGGTATAGTTTATGATGGGCATCCAGTCTTGAAATGTTCATGTTTATATATTAAAAATGACTACAATTGTAATCATTTTTAATATATAAATACGAATGCATAATTAAGCTACTTTTGCATCCATTACCGTTTGCTGATGCATTTTCAAACTTTTTTTAAGTAGCTGGCGGGCAACATGGATTCTCGTTTTAACCGTACCAATAGGAATATTCAGCTGTTCAGCAATCTCATAATACTTGTATCCCTCAAAGTATTTCAGGAAAGGAACATAATACTCTGGTTGTAGCTTGCCCAATGCTTTATATATATCTTCCATCACAAATTTCCCGTCACTGTCATTTACACTGGCGCTGTAATGCAATTTGTCCGAAGTGATTTCATCAGTAACAGTCAGGATAGAATTCGTCCTGGTGCTCCTGCGGTAGTTGTTAATAAAAGTGTTTTTCATTATTGTATATAACCAGGCCTTGAAATTAGTTCCTGGCTTGAAATGCTCTGCATAGTTGATTGCTTTTAACATGGTATCTTGAACCAGGTCGTTAGCATCATCATTGTCTCTGGTAAAAGAGAAAGCAAATGATTGTAATGAATCTTTGTAACTATAAAGCTGGCAATTAAAATCGTTTGTACTCATGTTTTTTATTTTTCAGGTTAGATAGAAAAATATTTACAAAACACATACCAATCTGAATAGAGTTGAATTAATCAAAAAAAACCTAACATTTAAGTACTATTAAATAAACAGATTATAAAACACATGTATATAAATTGATACGTAAATAAAGCAACTCCTAAACAAATTCAGACTGATTTCTCATTTTGTAGAAGTATCCTGACCTTAAATAGGTTATCTTCAATAAAATAGTCAAATTTAACCCTGTCTCCATAAGTAATCTTTAGTCTTTTACTAATATTTTCCAGTCCGATTCCATCGGAAGAACTACTTCGATTTTCGTTAATCAGGTTTTCGGTATGGATCTCCAGCACATGATCATCAGAACGAATCATGATCTCCGCAGGCTTTGATTCCTTGCTTAGATTTCCATGTTTAAATATATTCTCTACCAGGGTCATGAGTATCAATGGTATAAGCTTTACCTCTTTGCCACATTCACTATAATCAAATTTGATGTAAAGCTGATCATTCTGGCGCAACTGATGTAATCTGATCAGATTATCTACCTGTTCTGCCTCGGATAACAGATAAATAAACTCTCCGGCATTTTGCGTCCTGATTGCGTAACGCATCATTTCCGATAGCGTCATAATCGCTTCAGCAGCAGCTGGGGCCGTTTTTCGGGCATTATTATAAATAAAGCTAAGGGTATTAAATAAGAAATGCGGATTGATCTGTGCTTTTAAATAGGCATTTACTGTAATATTGAGTTCGTTTTGTGTTTCCTGATGCGCAATAATACTGCTGAGGTGTTTCCTTTCGGACTCCTCCGTAATCTCTTTTTGTTTCAGAAAGGTAAGCAGGTAATAATAACCGGTACCTATACCTATAAAAAAAGATCCTCTATAAGCTACCCTGTAATAAAATTGCATATTCAAGGTAAATTCCATGATGTCTGTATACTTTATCAGTAAGGAATCTACAATCAATAGCACAAAAACAAATAGTGCTAATTCAAGAAAGACCAGCACCGGAATTTTCCAAATCATCTGTTTTGGATTTCGAAAAGCAATGGGCAATACAACTTGCGCATGTAGATAAACTAGAAGAATATTGAAAAAATAATGCACAATATAATTACCGGGCTTGCCAAAGGAACCAGATGACAAACCAACTATTATTGTTTCATAAAATATGAATAAAAACCAGACAAGAAAATGTATCCTGTTAGTATGGATAAAACCGCCTATTCTATTTATTACTGATATATTCAATTGTTACGAGCTGGGATTAAATTGGTATAATATATTTTTAATTGGTGTAAAATCATTGGTAGCAGCTTATTTTTTAAGTATCTTTAGTAGAATTAAAACCTGCACCATGAAAAAAAACCAGTTAAAACTAAGAAAAAAGACACTTTTTGTGTTTAAATCATCAAAATTAATGACATCTATCTTATTAAGTGACCCTACGGGCAATACTACCACGACCGCTACGAGTACTGTTCCTGGTCAGTAATTTAAAACCGGGCTATCTACGCCCGGTTTTAATTGTATTATCATTTAGATAATCATAGAATCTTTCCTTATAAGATGTCCCCAGCATAATTTCAATATCATTAGTCAAATACACCGTACTCCCATTCACTTTTTTTATTTCCTCCGAGTTCACTATAAAAGATTTGTGAATACGCATAAACTTTCCATCATTCAGCAATGCCATTTCTGCTTCCAGCATAGTGAGATAGGTCGTAAACCGCTCAGTCTTTGTATATATAACTATGTAATTTTTCAATCCTTCAATCATGATGATGGAGTCCATATCGAGCCGTATGAGTTTCCCCTTTTCATCCCCCTTGATGAAGAAAAAATTAGATTTCGCAACTTCTGGCTGTGACAGGGTTTCGGTAAGCTCGCTTACCAGGGAAACAAATCTGCTCAGCTTAATGGGTTTAAGCAGGTAATTATCAGCCTTCACTTCAAAAGCCTCGACCGCATATTGGGTATGAGCTGTAGTAAAAATCAGTTTTTTTGTTTTATGACGAAGGGATTTTGCCAGCTCTAAACCCGAAATCCCGGGCATATCTATGTCCAGCCAGATAATATCAAGATCATCATCAGCTTTAATGTCGTCCAGTGCAAATATCGGATTGGTATACGTTTTATAAAGAGAAAGTGAAGGCAGTTCAGAAATGTAGTCTGTTAACAGATCTATAGCGTGCTGTTCATCATCTATTATAACACATTTAAGTATGTTTTTCATTTTTCATGAGCTTAGACCATGCAATATAGTCCAAATCAACTTAGATAAGAAAAATCCAATTGAATAATTGATTTTAAAGCATATAGCTGTAGGGGAAGTTGATTCCCCTACAGTATATCAAACACACCAATTTAGAGAACTAATTTATGAGCAGGAACATTAGATAAACCTGATAAATTTAGCTTCTGTGTAAATGTAGGCAACTTGCTCCTGTAATGGAATTTTATTACACCAAAGTGCCATTTCCGTACACGAAAAGCCAAAAAAAGCCCAATTTTGTTTAGTTTTTGAAATCTGATGAGATATATCTGCCTTGAAACCAGCCATTGAATTAAATAACGTCTGACGTATTAGCTTTTTGTTGATTAAAGCTGTAATAGAACTAGTGTTGACAGTGAGACGGTTGTAAATACCACGTTGTAAAATACCATCGACCTATACGCGTCCTACTATCCTCGCCCTGTTGCGATCATACGTTTTCTGATGATGATGGGCAGATGAAAGGTTGCTGAGGAATAGCAACCTGACCGCAACTCACAGGTTGATGAAGCAAAGTACAATCATCAAGAATTGATAATAATTGTAAAGTGATAGAAGTGATTTACATTGATGGTTTTGCAAAAAAATACTCCAGGCCATCCAACCTGGAGTATCAACAAAACAAAACTTAGATCTAACCAAAAATCTAGTCCTTTAATAATGTATTCACATTATCCTGACGTCAAGGGCGGATTCGAACCGCCGTAAAGGGTTTTGCAGACCCACACCTAACCACTCGGCCACATGACTATATTTAAAACTCATTGTACTTAACAGGAGCAAATATAATAATGTCTACTTAAATAGTAGTATTTATTTTTAATTTTTTTTATGACCCCCTTCCGGGAATAAAATAAGACATTTACGGGAGTCGATTACGCAACATGCAGGAAAACACAACAAACTTGGAAACGATTGTACAAGGCGAAAGCACTTATATCCTAAAAAATTTTAATATCGCAGATCTCAGTACTGTTTTTATACTTAAACATAGTGCGGGTGCTGTTGATACAGAGGTGAATGGCTATTTTGATCTCGAACCACAACAAATCGATCTTAATTATGCAACGTTTACAGACTATAAAAGTCAGATCAGATTTCCCGAAGGTGGTATCATCCTGGAAGAGGGCGACTTAAAAGTTTTTTGCCTCTGTCCTGCAACAAAGAACAGATTATGTGAACACCAGTCAAGGATGCTTTTTAATCTGATGAGCAGAGCTGAAATCCGCATTTTCTTTGACCAAAAATTGAGACATGAAAAAATAAAAACATTTGCTGTGCCCTACGGACTGGACAAAGAAGAAAATCCGGACGATTTTTTTACGATCCGCTATGTACAAAAACAGTTTGAAATCATACCTGTGATTCCGCATTTACTACCGGTCAGTAAAGAAAAGAATAATTTCCTGAGAGAATTCTTACTACCAAAGCCTGCAACCCTGCTACCAAAAAATATTAGTGACAGTGCTGATACCCGGACTATACTTGTTTTAAAGCAACACCGGTATTACGCACATTTTCAGGCCGACCTCCTCGAATGCGCATTAACATCAACGGGAAAAATACGAAATCCGCTGAAAGAGGTCAGCGCAGCAGACCTGATCTGGTCGACTGAAAAAGCAGATGAAATTAAATTTTACACTGCAGTCTCCAAATTTCAAAATAGCTATGAGGCTGAAAAATCACCAGCAGACATCAAAGGACTGAAAGCGTTAGTTAAAAACCCGCTAAACCTGGATGTTTATTTTCATGATGCAAAAAAATCAGCTAACCTCACGGTGAGCTCTCTCGTGCCTGTGAGAATTAAGAACACCAAAATAGAAATCACGTTATCTGTAGACCTAAAAGACAATTTTTATACGATTTACGGCGAACTTGTGCTGGATAATAAGGCTTATGACCTTAAAATGCTGAATATGAAGTATAAATATTTTTTATACTATAATGATGTACTGAACTTAATTGACAATGCCGGTTTATTAAATGTGATTGATTTTTTTAGCCAGAACAATAACCACCTGGTGATACATGAATCTAAATTTAATGAATTTCAGGAGGATATACTCTCCGGGCTGGAAAATAAAATCATCATCAATTACTCTTATGTTAAACCCGCCACAGAGGAACAACTGATTGAACAAAAATTCGATCAGTCTACCGAAAAAATCATTTATCTCTCCAACTCAGACAACTATGTATTGATCAATCCTGTGATGAGATATGGAAACGTAGAAGTGCCGGTACTCTCCAGAAAACAGATCTATGCAACAGATCAGTTAGGCAATGCATTTTTAGTAAAGCGGAACAGAGAAGATGAACTGGCAATGGTTACGACGCTGATTCGTCAGCATCCGTATTTTGAAGAACAGCTAAATGAAGGTTATTTTTATCTTGATAAAAAACGCTTCCTGAATGAGAATTGGTTTCTGGATGCTTTTGAGGAATGGAATAAGCAAAACATCACTATTTTAGGCTTCAAAGAACTGCAGGGAAGTAATTTGAATCCGAATAAAGCTAAAATTAAAATTGCAGTAGTGAGCGGTCTGAATTGGTTTGATACCGAATTTGATATTAAGTTCGGTGATCAAAAGGTATCACTGAAACATCTGCATAAATCTATTCGTAATAAAAACAAATTTATTAAACTAGGAGATGGCAGCTTAGGTATCCTGCCTCAGGAGTGGATAGATCAGTTAACGAAATATTTCAATGCTGGAGAGATTCATGAAGATGCCATCAGAACACCTAAAGTCAATTTCTCAGCAATAACTGAGTTATATGAACAGGAAGTACTTTCTGAAACTGTAAAAATGGAATTGTCAGCCTACAAAGCAAGAATAGCAGATTTCAAAAACATTAAAAAGGTACAGGTACCTGATGCGCTGAATGGTGTGCTGCGCGATTACCAGAAAGAGGGGTTAAACTGGCTGAATTTTCTTGATGAGTTTGGTTTTGGCGGCTGCCTTGCTGATGATATGGGCTTAGGGAAAACAATCACCATCATCGCGTTTATCCTTTCACAACGCGAAAAAGGAATTAAAAATACAAATCTGATTGTGGTGCCCACTACGCTTATTTTTAACTGGCAGACAGAGATGAAAAAGTTTGCACCGGACATTAAAATCTTTACGATCTATGGCGCCGACAGAACAAAGGTAGCGGTCAACTTTGATCAGTATGAGGTTATTCTCACTTCATATGGCACATTGTTATATGATATCGGATGGATCAAGAAATATAACTTCAACTATGTGTTTCTGGATGAATCACAAACGATCAAAAATCCCGATTCCTTAAGGTATCACGCGGTAAGGCTGCTACAGTCGAAAAATAAGATTGCAATTACCGGTACACCTATAGAAAATAATACATTTGACCTGTATGGACAGCTTTCATTCGCATGTCCCGGCCTTCTCGGGTCTAAACAGTTTTTCAGAGATTATTATTCAACACCAATTGATCGTTTTAAGGACAATAACAGAGCCGTTGCACTAAAGAAAAAGGTTAGTCCTTTCATTTTGCGCAGAACAAAAAAACAGGTTGCGGTAGAACTTCCTGACAAAACAGAAATGGTGATTTATTGTGAGATGGGTATGGAGCAGAAAAATGCCTATGATGCCTGTAAGGAGGAATATACGAGATTCCTTTCAGGAGAAAAAGAGGAAGATTTGCCAAAACATGCACTCCATATACTGAAAGGTTTAACTCAACTCAGGCAGATCTGTAATTCTCCATCATTGCTGAAAGACGATTTGCTCCACGGTGTTTCTTCTTCTAAGATCAACACGCTGATAGAAGAGATTGAAAGTCATTCTCCGCAGCACAAGATTCTTGTCTTTTCTCAATTTGTATCTATGCTGGACCTGATCAAAAAAGAGTTGCAGGAAAAACAAATTCCTTTTGAATATCTTACAGGAAAAACGACCAACAGGGCAAAAAGAGTGAAAAATTTCCAGGAGGTTGAAAACATCAGAGTTTTCCTCATTAGTCTCAAAGCAGGCGGTACAGGTTTGAATCTTACAGAAGCAGACTATGTTTACCTGATAGATCCCTGGTGGAATCCCGCTGTAGAAAACCAGGCTATAGACCGCTCATACCGTATCGGACAGCAAAAAAATGTGGTGGCCGTCCGATTAATTTGTCCGGATACGATAGAAGAAAAAATCATGAAACTTCAGGAAACAAAAAGAGAGCTGGTAGGCGATATCATTCAGACAGATACCTCAATTTTGAAATCACTTTCAAAAACCGACCTCCTCGGTCTTTTCAGCTAAATCAAAATTGCGTAACAGGCTCAAATTTGTACGTTAACGAAGCCTCATCACTCTCGAAAGTCAAATGGGAAACATTTCCGTCCCCGTCTGCATAAGTTTTGTCTTTCACAAACACAGGCAATTCTTTTTTATTTACCTGCTGAAAATAACTTTGAAAATCTTTCTCCAGATCCTCTTCCTTATCCGTAGCACTGACTATGGTTTGTTCTGGCAACTCACTTGATTTCCTGTTCTCTAATGCGAGCATCACAATATCAAAATACCATGAATCGGTCAGCTTCATCGCTTCGATGGCAAAACCATCAACAAAACCGAGCAAATTATGCCTGAAGGTTGTGCCCTCGTCCATGAAGAATCTTAAAACAGTAGATTCTGCCCAGTCTGCCCTTTCGCCATGATCTTCGTTTTTGCTGACACCGTAAAACGCAGCAACATATTCGAGCGCATCACCAAGGATCTCTTCCTCGTGATTAATTCCATCATCAAGAATTTGCTGGGAAACTGATTGCATCAGCTTTTCAAAATAGAGTGAATTCCCGGTAAAGCTCATTCCTGAAATCTTTACTCCCGGCAAACCTCCACTCCCCCTTCTGGCAATAATTCCGTTTTTATAAATTTTAATACTCAGTGCTTCTTCCTTCCCAGATTTTACTGAGATCAGTACCTGCTCTACGTCCGACTTCTTCATTTATCAATTCTTTTCTGCTGCAAAAGTGGACAATTATCTCTTAAAACTTCGCTTTACTTGTTAATTTAACAGAACGGCAGGCATTGAAAACACCCAAAGCACCGCCGGAAATGTTGCTGAGAGGATTTGCAGGCGTAGCCGCATCTTGTGCAATAGTTGTATTTAAGGTCCTGTAAAAATCATATACACCCTTATCCACACATTGCAACTCAACCATAATTGCATCTCCATTATTAATCAGCGGATTTCCTGCCTTCGGGTCGGTATCATAAAATAGAGAAGTATCATAATTTCTGCCATCAGTCGCCTCATCATCTCTAACATAAGATCCCTTCACTTTTATACCCCTCACCCATTGTCTTAACCGGTAAAAATTCCCTTTACCTACAGGATCCTTAAAATTTGGTACGATGAAGATATCTTTAGAATCCAGCGTAAAACGTTTGGCAAATATGCGATCCAGCTTAACTGCGGTTGTAGGGATCCTGGACGATGCCGTATAGGTTTGATCACCCAGCACAACTTTCAGTTCATAAGTACGACCTGCAACGCCCAATAACACAGCAGTCTGATAAGCACCTGCACCTTTGCTTTTAAGCGTCTCAGTGATACCGGATGTCATATCTTTAATAGTTACCACCGCGTCATTGCGACCAGGAAAACTGTTGTTCTCTTCGAAATTCTTAGATTCAGTAACGGTAACAGTATAAGGACCTTTAACATTTGTTACTTCACCCTCTATCACAATTTGTGAAGTCGAATCATCTAAAGTCACATCAATTACTTTCTCACAAGAACTGCAGATCACCGCAATTACAAACATCCAGAAATACATTTTTTTGCCGTAAACCATGAAATTAGAATTTAAAATTATAAGAAATTGACGGCACAAACCTGAATAAAGATGTCTGTACAGCCTGCGTACGTGAACGATCATCAGGATTATCCCTAAAAGTAATTGCGTATGCATTTTCGCGCCCATATGCGTTATACAGTCCCAATGCCAATTCTGAAGAGAAATGTTCGCGTTGTTTCAATTTCAGTGTAGCACTTAAATCGAGGCGATGGTATGCGGGCATCCTGTAGGCATTCCTTTTAGTATATAAAAATACAACCTGGTTATCTACATAGTATTTACCGCTGGGGAAAGAGACTGCATTACCTGTGTAATAAACATACGTTGCGGAAAGCGACCATTTTTTATTCAGGTCATACATTCCTACAATAGAGATATCATGTGTACGATCCTGCCTTGCAGCGTACCATTCACTATTGTTAATGCCATCTATCTGTTTTTCAGTTTTTGATAAAGTATAACCTATCCAGCCAGTAAGCCGGCCTGTTTTTTTACGGAGCAGTAACTCAATGCCATAAGCCCTGCCTTTACCAAACAATAGTTGTGGTTCAATAGGATCATTACTCCTGATATTAGCCCCATCTTTATAGTCAACCTGGTTCTGGAGCTTTTTATAATAGGTTTCTGCGCTGAATTCATAGTTGTTATCCACCAGGTTCCGGAAATATCCCAGCGAGACCTGGTCAGCCAGTTCAGGTTTAATAATATTGTTTGTAGAAACCCATTTATCTGTCGGGCTGCTTGTTGCTGAACTTGACAGTTGGTGCAGTGACTGTGTATTGCGGGAGTAAGCAGCCTTCAAAGAAGAAAATGCATTGATCTGATAAGCAGCAGAAACTCTTGGTTCGAGATTCAAATAAGTTTTAACAATCTTTCCTTTGGCATAATTCATTGTATCAATAATGGAACCTGTCTCATTTAGCGTATAGAAGTTATTTTGTCCGCCTAAAACAGAAAATCCACTTACCCTAACCCCATACTCTACCTTAAGCTTGTCGGACGCTTTCCATTCATTGTTGATGTAAAAAGCATTCTCCCAGCTGTAATTATAAGCCTGATTGGTATAAGTCAGATTGCCGGTATATTCTCCCGGCCTGATGGTGTGGTAAATAGAATTTATACCAATCCTCCAGGTATTATTTGAATTCGGATAAAAGCTGAATTCTTCTTTTGCATTCCAGTCTTTGATACGGGACATGATGCTGCCTTTAAAACTGGAAGAAGTATTTAAGTCAATATTATAACTATAGTCACTGTAGATCAGTGAGGTATTGGAAAACAATTTTGGGCTGAATTGGTGATTCCATCGCAAAGTACCTGTTTTATTTCCCCAGTTGATGCCAAACAAATCTCCTAATCCCAGCTTATCTTTGCCCAGGTAGCCGGATAAGTAAACCTTATCGTTTTCACCAAATTGATAATTTGCTTTCAAGTTGAGGTCGTAAAAATATAAGGCACTTTTTTTAACAATAGTATCTTTGCTTGCCTTTAAAAAGACATCTGCATAGGTGCGCCGCCCACTAATCAGGAATGATCCCTTATTTTTCACTATCGGTCCCTCAATAGTGAGTCGCGATGCAATAATCCCTATTCCTCCATTTACACTGAACTTCTGGTTATTCCCATCATTCATTTTCACATCCATCACTGATGACAATCGTCCCCCGTACTGTGCGGGTGTATTGCCCTTATATAAGGTAACATCTTTAATAGCATCAGAATTGAACGTAGAGAAAAATCCCAACAAGTGAGATGGATTATAAACGACTGCTTCATCCAGCAGAATCAGATTCTGGTCCGCCGCCCCGCCCCTCACAAAAAAACCACTGTTTCCTTCTCCGGCAGCCTTTACACCGGGCAAAAGCTGAACTACTTTGATCAGATCTCTTTCTCCAAAAATAACAGGCACACGGTCTATTTCTTTCATGCTCAGCTTTTCCACGCCCATTTTAGCGGACTTCACATGTTCATCATTCCTTCTACTGTAAATGACGACCTCCGAAAGGCTGTTATCCTGTTTCGTCAGACTAACCCTGATCTGGATGTTTTTATTCAATACGAGACTGCGACTATCAAGGATATAGCCTACAGAACCAATGATCAGTTTGTAGTTACCACTTTGAGCAGTGAGTGAAAAGAAGCCATATTCATTGGAACTGGTACTGACCGCACTATTTCCTTCCAGGCGAACTGTTACACCAATTAATTGTTCACCTGTAGCAGCATCTTTGACATAACCGCTCACTGTATGTTTTGTCTGGGCGTTGACTGTGAAAACAGCCAGAAAGATAAAAATTGGTAAAAGGTAGGTAGCTTTTATAACCATAGTTCCGGAAGATATTTTCTAAACTACGTAAAAATATGGGCAATAATCTCCCCAACACAAAATCAGAAACATATTTGCTCATATTTGTTTTTATTTGATTAAAAATGAGTTATTTTAAAATTAAAGTAAATTCCAAAACAGCAGATTCACCCAAAATAACTTGATCTCCATCTTGCAAAGGATAGCCTATCTGTGTTGAATTTAATTTGTGTAATGTTTCATTTGCTGCAGAACGTACTTTCGTTTTATTTGCGGGAGGTACACCACCTTCATCTCCATATAACTGAAAGGTACCGGCTTTGGGATCCCATTCCAGATGTGCATGCTGCCTGCTGATGTATTTATTACTTTCATGTGCTTCAGTATGAAAAGCAATCGTATTTACCCGAAATCCTCCGTCACTGCTTTGCACATTTTTTTCCCGGCCAATATTTATTCTTTTCATCGCCGCATCCAGCTGATAAATAGTTTCTTCTGCCTGCCCGTTGAGTACTTTTAAATAGGCGGTAGCCGAACTTACAGCAGACAATGGTACAACGGCATTTTTGATCATTAAACCAATAGGCTGCTGAATACCCCGGATGGCTCCGGCAGGTAGCTCTTCCACAAACTGCACCTCCATTTTCCATTCCCCTGGTAAATTCAAGGCAAAGTTATCGGCTATCCGTTGTATTTCTTCCTGAAATTGAGCAGGGTTACTGGTGTATAACGCAGTTTCGAAGAGATGCTGCTGACCCGCCTCAGGATTTACAAAAAGCTGCAAAGAAGCAATTCCTTCGCCCTCACCTCCATCCAGCCGCTGTAATTCCTCTTTAATGAACCGCAACACTTCGTCGCGCAACCCCTTCACATCCAGATTTTTATCGTCCTTATTCTTTTTAAAAAAATCAAACATCCTATTCTCCATTAATATTATCAATTGACCCTGCCAATACTCTCCATATAACCTTTTTGCACCAGGTAAGGGATTACATCTGCTCCGGCAACGCGCACTGCTTCTGAAGATCCTTTAGTCACCTCAATTCTGATACAGACCACTGTGTAACCTTTGCCGGATGATGCCGGCGCAAAGAAAACATACCAGCCATCATTTACTTTCCGCTTTTTCAGCATTCGTTCAGGAGTACCTGTCTTACCCGCAACTGCGATACCAAATACACCAGCTTTACCAGCACTTTGTTCAATCATATATTTCTTCAGTAGTCCTGCAAAGGCAGGTTTATCTGCAAGTAAAACGCCTTGTTTTACCCGCACTAAAGAATCATTCAACTTCAACACATAACGGTTAGGTAATAATGTTCCGCCATTTGCGATCCCGGAAGCCAATCGTGCTACGGCAGCAGGCGTAGCAATCAGCTCACCCTGTCCCCAGGACATCCCTGAGATGCCAGTCGCCCTGTTACGGTAAATATTATCCGCACTATAACTACTTTTGAATTCTGTTTTTCGCCACAAATCCATCCAGCGTTCATCCTGCTCCTGATTAACAGATTTTCTGTTGTAATAATAACCACCAACTCCCCGCAGGAACATTCCCGTTTTAAGGTACAAATTCCCCATATACTCCTGAAGATGCTGTTGGTTTGCTAGCTTGATGAAATATACGTTATTTGACTTCACAATTGCCCTTTCCATGTCAATCTGACCAGTCTCATCGGGCTCCGGACCTCCTGTGCGGATTTTTTCATTTGTCCTGACCAGATAAGTCTGATCCGCAGCAGCCATACCCAATTTATTAAACGCAGCCATTGCCGTAAGCAGTTTTGCAGTTGACCCTGGTTGTGTGGCAATTGTGAAACCGGCATCAGCAGTCGTCATAAACCCTGTCAGCTTATTTTGATCGGCACTGCTCATTGTAAGTTGCTCCCAGTTCTTAACCGGTGGCAATGGATAAACAGCGGAAGCGAGCACATCTCCTGTATTAGATTCCATCACAACTACAGATACCCTGGTTTTCTTCAAAGACGGATCTGCAGCCAAGGCAGATTGAATATGTGTTTGCAGATCGGCATCAACTGTCAGTTTTACATCTCTGTTTCTTTTTTTGAACACAGCGATTTCAGCCGTATCCAATCCTGAAATCAGTAAAGGCACCAATGCAGTATAATCCTTCTTCAGCACAGTCATTTCTTTCGGTCCCCTCGGAAGAAAACGATCTTCCCTGTAGCGTGACGCGGTTAAAGTATAACTCGTTAATGGCATTTTAAAACCCCGCAGTTCTGCTGCATGTTCATATTCAGCAAAGTAACCATTTATACTTCCGTTAAAAACACCTGTATTTGCATCACCTGTCCAGAAAAACAGCTGTTCTTCAAAAGGGTAATATCTGTTCACACGTTTATGTACCGCAGAATCAAGATCATAAGCAGGGACGCCAGCTGCGTTTAGTTTTTGTAGCTGCTTCCGGATCAGCACAGGATTACTGGTCGCCAGCACCAGACCGGATCTGTCGTAGATAGTTCCTGCTTCCAGTTTTTTCATCAGGATGCCTATCCTCGGATTATAACTGAACATCCTGCTTCCCCCTTTATCAGCCACCAATGCAGGTTTAACTACCCAGGCAGTATTGGTAAAACTATAACGTGAAATATTGACCACTAATAATAATATAGCAGCACAGGCAGAAAGCAAGGCTGGAACCAGATTTTTATCCTGCTGAGCAGTTAAATATTTCATCTGCACTTCAGTACCTTTTATAGAAGAAGCAGATAACAGGAAGCCAGCCGCCACAAAATTGATCACCAATGAAGATCCGCCATAACTTTCAAATGGCAGCGACACTCCAGATAAAGGTAGTGCCCCGATAGAACCGCCGGCAATCAATAAAAACTGCACAAACGTACAGATACCAATACCGGCACAAATATAAAACAGAAAGGGAGTTCCCGTTTGCCGCCCGATAATAATTGACCGGTGCAGATAAATCAGAAACAGAATAAAAATACAAGTAATACCAGTCCAGCCAAATTCTTCCCCGATAGCAGGAAGAATCATATCCGTATGTGCTTCAGGTATAGTCTTAGCAAATCCCTCGCCGGTTCCCTGTCCGCTTATTCCGCCACTCGAAATCGCCCAGAGTCCATTCGCCACCTGGTCACCACCATAAACTTCGTTATTCCATGCATCCTGCCATATCGCTTTACGATCCGTAAGCCGCTGTACAGGTCCGGGAACAATTTTATCCAGGTAGGGAACTTTATCGATGGTCAGAAAAGCGGTAATCACCAGCAAAGCCATCACTGCTGATTCACTTAATGTCTTTTTCCTCAATACTGTTGTCAGAAACAATACACCAAAAGTAATCAGTGCGTCCAGCCAAACATTTTCAACAACCCATGCAACAATAACATAGAGCAGAACAGCACCCGCCATCACCATAAAGTCTCCCCGTGAAAAAGAAAAGAGGATGATAAAAGTGAAGCAGATCACAATAGCAGGCCCAAGGTCGCCCAGCATCAGAAACAATAAAAGCGTAAAAAATATGGCACCCAGCGCAAAAGAAAAGAAAGACCAACGTTTTTTCCAGCTGGAATAAGCAGAAATAAATTGCTCATTCAAAGCAAAAAATCCGGCAAGAAATAACACGACAATATATTTGACCACTTCACTTGGCTGTATTCCCAACAGATTTACTTTTACGCCGCTTCCTTCCGGACCGCCACCGAATAACAATGTGGTCATCAGTAAAACCATAGCGAGGGCTATCCAGGGCCAGCCATTTGCCGCAGAACGGTCTTTGAAAATAAACATCCTGTATAATTTAGCATCCGCATTGAAACGCTTCAGGTTTAGGAAAAGAAGTATACTGAAAATCAACGCGCCGATCGCTAAAAACAACAAACTGTCAATTGCCAGAAAACGATCGCGCACCGGATCCTGTAAACTAAGTAAGGTTAAAAAGGAGATTCCTGTCAGGAGCATCAGCAAGGGCAGCAGCAATTGATCTGCTTGCGGAAAACGGATAGACAAGAGAAGGTGCAGAAGTAGGAACACCAGGAAGAAACCACCTGCGATGTACCAGTACCAGTGATTAAACTGTTCCGGGCTGCGCACAATTAATGCGCCATCTGCTTTAAGCGTATTAAAATCACGAGTAGAAAGTAATCTGATCTGATGCGGCTGTTCCGAAAAACTCAGATTTTTATTGCCCTTTAACTCTTCTACTCCTTTTGTCTGGCCAAACTCGGAGCCTGGTTTTAGTGGAATTACCTCGTATGCAACATGATCAGGCAGATTAATGAACTCATATTTGCCTTCAGCATCCGTTCTGACATAGGCAGTAAATGATTTAGCATCTATACTATCAACTGGCAAAACTGTACTCAGGCGTACGAGAACGCCATTCACTCCAACTCCTTTATTGGCAACCGTGCCACTGATTGTGGCCGTACCCATTCCAAGGTCTTTCACTGCAGGATATGGCGGAGGGCTATTCCTTTCTTCCTCAAACCGGCCTTCATCAGCTCCCGTGAAACCAAGTAATGCTCGGGATACTGCAACTCTCTTTCTGAATGAGACCCCACCGTTCCGGTTAGCCTCATCCGCCAGCACATTGTATTTTCTTTTGTTCAGCTCTCCGATATTACTAAAATTCCAATCAGGTAACTGCTGAGCTGCTATACTCCCGCTAATCACCTCTACATCAGATGGATCTTCCAGGTAATACCCTTTTGTCAATAATGCTTTTATTCCATCGGCCGGGTCCGGGGCATTCAGATTAAGAATTGTACCAGCTTTTAAACGAAGGTCAACATCTTTCATTCTCTCCTGAAGAACACCAAAGAGTCTGACGAACAGGATGATCAGTAATAGGGAAATCAATCCCAAAAACAGTCTTTCTTGTGTTCGTCCCCCGGAGAATTTAGTATTTTGTTTATTCATCTTATTTTTTTGACGTGGAATCTGTCAGGTAAGCACGTTTTGAAATCCTTCCGTTTACGAAATACTGATCAGGAAATTCAAACAAAACCTGTAAAGCATGTTTACAATTATTGAAACGGGTATTGTTTAAATCCAATGCATTATTATAAGAAATTATAGCTGTTTCGAAGTTTTCAAACACCACACTATCTATGGAAATGTATTTACAGGCAGGAGAGAAAACCATTGCCGGACCTTTATAAGCTGAATCACTCTGAAAAGTAATCTTTCCTTTTGTCCTGATGACTAATGTATCCTGAGTAAAGTTCAAAGGTTTTGTTAACCTTACCGGCTCTTTAAAAATATCGGCTGACAGCAGCAAGGTATCACCCGTGAATTTAGCAAGTGTATCTGTAAGCCGTTTTTCCTGTATGTTAATAGCAGGGACAGCGGCATTTTTAACTTCAGCAGCAGGTTCATTTGGTCTGCTCACAAACAGGAAGATCGTTGATGCCAGCAGGACAAGGCATAAGAGCGAGAGTAAAATTAAGCCTTTGTGCGTGCTGGTTTTCGGTTGCTGGACAAATCCTTCGTTTTCCGCTGCACTACCCGAACTCACCTGTTTCACCTCAACTGGTGCCACAATAATGGGTTGATTCACTTCTGCAACGGGCCGGGAGCTTTCGTGAATGGTTACAGGTTTATCATTCCTGGACAAAACAACTGTTATATTATCTTTTCCACCCGCAGCATTCGCCAGATCTACCAACTGGCCTGCTTT